>Ga0157371_10002064_pt1 | contig 19695 bp, 15 predicted proteins | sample C45metaG_FD_113462 | JGI IMG/M metagenome (GOLD analysis project Ga0157371, IMG submission 113462) | Corn rhizosphere microbial communities from Kellogg Biological Station, Michigan, USA - C4-5 metaG | ecosystem: Host-associated > Plants > Roots > Rhizosphere > Soil | place: USA: Michigan...
AAATTATATTTTGGTGAAAACGATGAACTGGTAGCCGAGGTAATTGATAATACTACCAGCCGCGGAAGAACGATTCGTTTTCTGTGGGATGGCAATGAAGAAGATTTTAGAAAAATGTTGTATTTTATGGGAGAAACTCCTCTGCCAAAATACATTAAGCGCAAGCCTGATGAAGAAGATCGTGAAAGATATCAAACAGTTTACGCAAAACATGAAGGCGCCGTTGCTGCTCCAACTGCTGGTTTGCATTTCAGTCCCGAACTGATTAAGCGTTTGGAAATCCAGGGGATTAAGTTCGCTGAAGTAACGTTGCACACAGGATTAGGTACTTTTCGTCCGATAGAAGTGGAAGATTTGAGCAAGCACAAAATGGATGCAGAATATTACCGGATAGACGAAGAAGCGTGCAAAATTGTAAACAAAGCGAAAGAGACGAATCACAGAATTTGCTCTGTGGGAACAACAACGATGCGGGCAATGGAAAGTTCATTTACGGCAACAAAAATGCTAAAGCCTTCAGAAGGATGGACGAATCATTTTATTCATCCTCCATATAATTTCAATATTGCTGATTCATTGATCACTAATTTTCATTTGCCAAAAACCAGCCTTTTAATTATGGCATGCGCATTTGCAGGTTATGATCTGATCATGGATGCATATAAAAAAGCGATAAAAGATAAATATCGTTTCTTTAGTTATGGCGATGCGATGTTGATCATTTAAAAAAAAGATTCGTAATAATTTATACGGCTGGTGTTTTTCATCAGCCGTTTTTATTTCTAGTAAATCAATAAATAATTCAGTTTTTTGTTTTGCTAAAAAAAAGCAGACATCCTGTTATTCTTATACCGGATTTTAAGTAAAAAATTACCATCTTTCAACTGGGAAACAACATGGTTTTATAGCTGCATTCACTTACCTTTGCAGCCCATAAACCCGAAAAAATTATGAGCGGCGCACTAAAAGAAGTAAGGAACCGTATACAAAGCGTTCAAAGCACGCAGCAGATCACTAAAGCAATGAAAATGGTGAGTGCGGCAAAGCTAAGGAGAGCGCAGGATGCCATCATTCAAATGAGGCCCTATGCCCAAAAGTTGCAGGAAATGTTGGGCAACATCGTTGGCAACGCTGAGGGTGATATCAGCTTGGCTCTTGCCAAAGAAAGACCTGTTGAAAAAGTGCTCATTATTGTGATTACCAGTGACCGCGGATTGTGCGGTGGTTATAACAGTAATCTCATCAAACTTGCGAAACTGGACATCCGGGAAAAATACGCAGATCAGTTTGCAAAAGGAAATGTAACGATTCTTCCTTTGGGAAAAAGAGGATTTGAGCATTTTGTAAAAAATAAATACAAAGTGGTAAACAAATTCTGGGATATATTTTCCGATCTGTCTTTTGAACATGTGGTTGAGGCAGCTAAATATGCAATGGATTTATTTTCAAAAGGAGAAGTTGATGCTGTGGACCTGGTATACAGCGAATTTAAAAACGCCGCTACTCAAAAATTTATAGCTGAACAATTTTTACCTGTAAAGAAATCCGCGCCTCAAAAAGGAAATACCAAAGCAGATTTTATTTTTGAGCCAGGAAAAGAAGTGCTTTTGCAGGAATTGATGCCGAAGATCTTAAATACCCAATTGTACAAAGCTATTCTTGATGCCAATGCAAGTGAGCATGGAGCAAGAATGACTGCAATGGATAAGGCGACCGATAATGCTCAGGAACTTTTAAAGTCGCTTAGAATAAGCTACAACCGCGCAAGACAGGCTGCCATTACAACTGAACTTACAGAAATTGTTAGCGGCGCCGCGGCCTTGCAGGGATAGAGTTAATTAGCTAATTTATTAATGAGCCAATTAGCCAATGAATAAATCATGGAATTAAGCAGCATCATCCCACATATTGAAGCACTGGTATTTGCGAGTGATAAACCATTGCCAATCGCGGACCTTGTTGAATTGCTCAACAATGCCATGGCATTTATTGATGACCGCGCTACCGAAGATCAGGTAGAGGCTGCTGTTAATGCCATCAAAGAAAAATATGATGCGGAGTTTTATGCCTTTGGCCTGGTGGAAAGCGGCGGAGGATGGCAGTTTCTTACCAAGCCTGAATACCACAAAACCATTGCACAACTTAATGGAGATAAGTATCTGAAAAAATTATCAGTAGCTTCCATCGAAACGCTTTCTATTATTGCTTATAAACAACCGGTAACCAAATCAGAGATCGAATTGATCCGCGGAGTGAATTGCGATTATGCAGTTCAGAAATTGTTGGAAAAAGAATTGGTGGTTATTTCAGGACGAAAAGAAGATGCAGTTGGCAAACCTTTGTTGTATTCTACATCAAAAAATTTCATGGATTATTTTGGAATTAATTCTGCAGATGATCTTCCAAAAATAAAAGAGATATTAAACCAGGAAATTGTAGAAGCAACCAAAGTGGAGAAGGAGGAAGAAAGAGAAGGGGAAAGAAAAGATCATACGGAGGAGAAAGAAAATAATATTGAGCGATCGGCTGCAAAAGAGGCTGAAGGCTCAGAAGAGCGAAAGGATGAAATATCAAACCAATAATTAGTTCTTTTTTAATTACTTCTTCAAATAATTTCGAAGAGAATTTACAATTTAAAAATGTCGCAGGTTTTATCCCACAATCAACTTACCGCAATCGCTGATGAATTTGGAACGCCGGTTTATATTTATCATGCTGAAAAAATTGCAGAGCAATATAAAAAATTGAAAGATGCATTTTCTGAGCAGGATGTGGTAATTTTTTATGCATGCAAAGCGCTTACGAACGTAAGCATTCTTCGTTATGTAAAATCATTGGATGCCAATGTCGATTGTAGCTCGATAAACGAAGTAAAACTCGCTCTGCACGCAGGTTTTTCTCCTGAAAAGGTTTTGTACACTTCCAATGGAATTGCGTTTGATGAAATAGAGGAAGCAAAAAATTTGGGCGTTCATATAAATATCGATAGCCTTTCAAATCTTGAAAAATTCGGAAAAAAATTCGGCCACTCTTATCCAGTAGGAGTTCGTTTGCGGCCGAATATTTTAGCGGGTGGAAATCTTAAAATTTCCACCGGGCACGATAAAAGCAAATTCGGAATTCCTGTTGATCAGTTTCAAAAAGTGTTGGACATTGTTGAAGAAAATAATCTTTTCATCCGCGGCCTGCATATTCACACCGGAAGTGAGATTAAAGATGCGGATGTTTTTGTAAAAGGAATTGAAAAATTGTTTGAAATCATTCCTCATTTTAAAGAATTGGAATTCGTAGATCTTGGTGGCGGTTTTAAAGTGCCATATAAAGAAGGCGACAGCGAAACAGATATAAAACTTCTTGCGCAAAAAGTGAAAGAAGCTTTTGATAACCATCCAAATCCCGGCAACAGGCCTTTGCAAATCTGGTTTGAGCCAGGGAAATTCTTAGTAAGTGAAGCCGGTTATTTTGTTACGAAAGTAAATGTGTTGAAAGAAGCCGGTTCCACCATTTTTGCTGGCGTGAACAGTGGCTTTAATCATCTAATAAGGCCAATGTTTTACGATTCATATCACCGGATTGAAAATCTCAGCAATCCAAACGGGCCCCAAAAATCGTATACCGTTGTAGGTAATATTTGTGAGACTGATACCTTTGCTACTGACCGAAATATCACTGAAATTCATGAAGGCGATTACCTTGTTTTTTATAATGCCGGTGCTTATGGTTATGAGATGTCGTCGAATTTTAATTCAAGATTAAAGCCTGCTGAAGTAATGGTGAAAGGTGCAAGAGCTTCCTTGATTAGAAGAAGAGATAAGTTTGAAGACCTTTTGAGAAACCAGGTCGAGGTGGAACCATAAATGGTTTTTTGGGTTATTTGTTTGTTTACTGTTTATAGATTTAGATAGTCCCCTAAAATAAGTATGGAAAAAATAATCATCGTAGGCGGAGGAGTTAATGGTCTTTGCGCCGCTTATTATCTGCAAAAAAGAAGCACTTTCGATATCACCATAATCGATCGTGGGGATATTTCCGACAACTGTTCTTTTGGCAACATGGGTTTTTTATCTCCCAGCCATTTCATTCCTCTTGCTTCTCCAGGCGTTATTTCTGAAGGATTGAAATATATGTTAAGCAGCACCAGCCCGTTCTATATCAAACCGAGGCTGAACCTGCCTTTCCTTCAATGGGCTATCAAATTTTATCAAAGCAGTAGTCAAAAAACGGTAGAAAAAAACGCACCACATTTAAGCGAATTACTCAATCTTAGCCGACGGCTGATGAACGAAATAAGAGATGATATCGGTGACGTATTTAATATGGAAGAGATCGGTTGCATGATGATGTGCCATTCTCAGAAAGCTTTTGAAGATGAATTGCATGTTGCGGATGCAGCTAAAAAATTAGACCTGGAAGTTGAAATTTTGAACCGCCAGGAATTACAAAAAAGAGAGCCGGATGTGGAGTTGGATATCTACGGTGCTGTTTTGTTTAAAGATGATGCGCACATTCATCCCGGTAAATTTATGGTGGCAATGAAAAACTATCTCGAAAGGCACGGGGTGAAATTTCAGCTCAAAACAAATGTTTCCGGTTTTACAAAAAATCATAAAAAGATAAACGAGGTTATAACCGACAAAGGATCTTTTGGTGCGGATGAAATCGTTTTAAGTGGTGGAACCTGGTTGCCGGAGTTGGCAAAAAAAGCAGGCCTTACGTTATTGATCGAGGGCGGTAAAGGGTACAGTTATACCTATGAAAATGTTGAAAAAAATATTCGTTACCCCGCCATATTGGTGGACGGCCGTTGCGCGGTCACGCCATGGGAAAAAACTTTGCGAATAGGGGGCACAATGGAATTCAGCGGGAATAACAATAAAATTTTGGTTAAAAGGATGGAAGGAATTTATAATTCGGTAAAGAAATTTTACCCGGGATTGAAAATTGATTTTCCACCAAAAGATAAAATATGGACAGGCTTGCGACCGGTTTCTCCTGATGGTTTACCTTATCTTGGAAGGGCTTCTAATTATGAAAATCTTTTAATTTCCGGGGGCAACGCGATGTTGGGCATTTCCGAAGGAGCCGCAGCAGGCCAAATCATCAGTGATTTGATTGAAAAAAGAAGTACGCCAATCGACATAAGTGCATTTAAAGTTGAAAGATTTTAAGGTTTCAGTAAGGAAATAAAAATCTTACTTATTTATTTGTCTGCTGCGTATAGCCATTTACGTTATAACGGGGTTATTCGATAAATCTATTTTTATCCGCCTGTATTTTCTGTCGGAACATTTCCCGCATTTTTTCATTGGCTCCTTTGAGAATAATTATGAGGGAGCCCTTTTCCCGCGCGTACACATTTGTAACACTGTCAAATAAAACTGCTGAAGAAAAATCTTTTATAAACGGGTGTTGCATTTCCTCTGTATCATCGGTTATTAAAACAATGTTTACAAGATGGATGCTATCCGGAAGCCAATACAAAAAGCTCGCATTATCGCTGTATGCTTCGGGAAGGTTATATTTTTTTCCATAAAAATTAATTGCACCGGCTTCGCCATAATTATCAGCAAAAATTATGGTGCTTTTCTTTTCTTCACTCGTTAATGTTGAATAAGCTGCGGCTGTTTTTTGTGTCATTTCTTTCCAACCCAACATATCAGCAAAATCCTGCGTCAAGGGATGATTTTGTAAATCTTCCCATTTTAAAAAACCCACATTTTTCACATGAATCGCCTTATAATACGAAGCCAATTTGGTCGCCTTCGCCACAGGCAAACTCAAAGGAATTAGAGGTATGCCGATTGCTAATGGAATAATGACAAAAGCATATTTCCAAACCTTCGAATGATTACTGGCAAAGCGTTCCAGTTGAACCGCACCCAATGCAAACAGAACAGGATATACTCCTGCTGAATAGTAATTTTTGCCATGAAAATAAAGTAACAAAAGGATAACGAAAAAATATGCCCATGCAAAAATCTTGTACTTTCCGTTTTCTTTGAAAACCCCAAAATATAAACCGGCAATCCAGACAAAAAAGCAAGGTAAATTCATCAGAACCTGATCAACTAGAAACCCTTTCGGACTCACATATTGCAATTGCGTTTTTTCCAGCTCATGCATGTGAACCACAACCGGAAAATGGTTTTGATATTCCCAGATAAACGTTGGAAGAAAGATCAGCATTGCAACAAGGCCGGATAAAAAAAAGTGCTTGTTTAAAAATATTTTGTAATGACGGGTAATTAATAAACCGGCTAAAATACTGATTACAAAAAAGGCAACAGAATATTTACTGATCATTCCAAAACCGATACTGATGCCGAAAATATAAATCCATTTGTTTTTACCTGTTTGAATAAATTGAAAAATACTGTACGCGATCATGGTCCAGAAGAAAACCTCCAGGAAGTTGGGTTGAAACAAAAAGTGCATTCGCAGGTAGAGCCCGAAAATAAAGGGAAGCCAGGCAAGAAACAAGGCGAAGATTCGTCCTCCAAGTGATAAGATTATTTTTCCCACGATAAAATAAGTGGCCGCACCGAACAAAGAAGGCCAAAATTTGATCCAAAACATTCCGTGCCCCAACGAATTTGATATCCATGCAAATACTGAAAGAAGTGGCGGTATTTCCATGTAGCCCCATGCCATATGATGTGCTTCCGCCAGATAAAGAAATTCATCACGATGGGGTTCGTAAACGGGGCTTTGTAAAATGAAAGGCAGAATAAACTTTAGAAAGGCAAGCAGAAATAAAATCCTGTATTCTTTTTTCATCTGTACATTTTTAGCCTCTTAAGGATTTTGTTTCACTTCCTGCATTATTTCTTCAACTGCTTTTTCAATCTGCGGATCTTTATTTTTCATCCTGTCTTCAAAAGTATTCTTCACATAAATGTCGGGCGACACACCGGTATGTTCGAGATTTTTTCCATCGAGTGTGTAGCAGCCCCATGAAGGCAATCGCACTGAAGACCCGTCTACCAATGACTTTCCACTCGTAAAAATAATCCAGTGATACGAATCTGTACCAATAATTTTCCCAAGTTTCAATTGTTTAAAACCAGCGGCTGTCATTTCAGCATCACTCAAGGTCTGTTCGTTGATTAGTAAAACGATGGGTTTCGCGGCGGGCGCAAAGTCAGGCTGTGGGCTCATTTTGCCATCTCTGTATTTCCATTGCAGGTAGGGAAGCTGCGATAAAAATTGTAAAACTTTGTCGTGCACATTTCCACCTGTATTATATCTTAAATCAAGTATCAATCCTTTTCGTTGATTAATTGAATCTGAAACCATTTTCAGTTCAAACTTGTTCAGAGAACCTGCGCCCATATCTTTCATATAAACATAACCGATCTGGCTGTGACTTAAAGCGTCTACCCGTTGCCTGTTAGCATCTATCCACTCATCATACAAGTGCTCCTCGGTTTGGCCCGCAGATGAAGGATGAATTTTTACTTTAAAAGTTTTCGAACCGCGTCTAAAGCCAAGAACCATTTCATCGGGTACTTCCGAACGCATGAAATAAAATTCCCGATTTTGTTTAGAATCAGTTTTTACATCGTCGACGCTGATCAGTTCATCTCCTTTTTGAATATCAATTTCCGGCAAATCGGAACAATCATCCGCAATAACATGATCAACAATAAATGGATGCTCGTTATTGAAAACTAGGCCCGGCGAAGTTGTAGTGGTTTTGTAATATGTTTTTTCTTCATTGCCATAAGTTGAAAATCCATAATGAGAAGAATTTAATTCTCCCATCATGTCGTTTAATAAAATCCGGAAATCATTTCTTGTTTGAATTTGCGGCAAGAAAGAAGCGTAACGGTCGCGAATCGATTGCCAGTCAACACCATTAAATTTTTGGTTGTAATAATTTTCCTGTAAATCGCCCCATGCCTCGTAAAACATTTGATTGAACTCATCATCCATGTTTACAGTAAACGGATAATTAATATCAATTTTTTGCAAGGAATTTTTATCGATCTCGAGCTTGCTGATGTTTCCGTTGTTGAGAACGTAATAATGATCTTTGTATCCTTTGATGTTTAGATTGTAACCGTTGGCATCCTTTACCTGTTCCGTTTTTGTTTTTTCAAAAGGTTCAAAAGTCAGTTTCCACAAAGAAGGTTTCCCGTTTTCGTGATTCGAAATAAAATAAACGTAAGTTTTTTCTCCGCTCTTTATTACGTAGAGATCTGACTGGTTGCCGAAATCCGGCCCTATCTGTTCAATCCGCTCCATCATATTCCGAAAATCAATTTTTACCGATGGTTTGATCACAATATCAGCCTTCGACGTTTCGGCATCCGTTTCTTTTTTCTCTGTTTTTGCTATTGAAGTTGAATCCAGTTTTGCTTCATTCTTTTTTACAAATAAAGAATCAAACATGTCAGACCGGTAGGGTTCGGAAATTTTTTGCAAAGGCATGCGGTACATCTTTTCATCCTGCGCGCCATAAGGATAAGATGGATGTGTTCTGTCGGAAACAAAATAAATGTATTTGCCATCTGGAGACCAAAAAGGATTTGATTCAGTAACACCGGTATTGGTAATGTCATAGCTTTTTTTATCCGCGATATTATACAGGAAAATATCCTGTTCAAAATTGCGGTGTGCTGTATACATTATATATTTATCATCCGGTGAAAAATAAGGCGTCGAGTTTTCAATTCCCCATATTTCATCTTTTGCTATTTGCGAAGTTTTCATTGTCGTTAAATCTAAAAGCATTACTTTATCACTGCCGCAAAGGAAAACCGCTTTTTTCCTGTCACTGCTGAAAGTAAGGCTGCGACACGTTGCCGGATCATTTGTGATTTGTTTCTCCGCCTCATCACTTTCAAGATCTTTTGTAAAAAGATTTTCAAATCCCTGATAAGTCTGTCCAAATAAAATTGTTTTATTGTCTTTTAACCAATAAACATCCATTACTCTTTCACGTGCCGGAGTTTTTATCTCCCGAATAAATTTGCCTTTGCAATCAGATACAAAAACTTTTCCCCGGGAAATAAATGCCAGCTTTTTTCCATCCGGTGAAACATCAAAATCACTGATCTTACCATCCACATTCAAATTCTGCAAAGAAGAAAGCGTATTGTTTTTGAAGACTTTTAAAGCAATTTTTTCTGAACGCCTCTTATCGATATCATAAGAATACAATTGAAAATCTTTTTCGAAAACGATCTTGTCTCCTGATGCATCTACAAACGGATGCATGATCGACGTATTGAAATGAGTTAGAGGCGTTTTTTTGCCATTCTCAAACGTGTATAAATTGTATTTTCCATTCGCTTCATCAGAAACAAAATAGATATTTCCTTTTTTGTCAACGCTTGCCCACATGTCTTTGCCGATCCAGTTCGTATAGCGTTTATACTTCTCCGTTAGAGGATTGTAAGATTGAATGTCAGGATTAAAAGGACCTTTATAACCAATGCGGTTGGCGAAAAAAGAACTTTCAAAAGTATCGTCAAAAAATATTTCGCCGGTTACAGGATCTTCAAAAGCATTGTGCGTGTAATCAAAATTATTATCGCTGAAAACTCGTAAAGGCGTGCCGCCATTGATGCTCACTTTGTAAGTCGACATGCGGTTATACCTGCTGGAAGTAAAATAAATATATTTACTATCCCACGACCATGACTCCACATTGTCATTCCCGCTGTGAAATGTAAGCCGTTTAATTACTCCGCCTTCTAAAGGCATTAGGTAAACATCATAATTTCCAAACTGTGAACTGCTGAAGGCAAGCCATTTGCCGTCCGGAGACACGCGTGAATTTGTCGCGATTCCCTGTTCGGCGGTAATGCGCGTTGAAACACCGCCGTCAGCAGCAGCTTTCCAAAGATCGCCATCGTAACTGTAGATCAAGATTTTTCCATCGGGAGTGAGGGTTGGGTAAGATGCAAAATATGGAGTGGCGTCCTGTGCAAATAAGAGTTGTTGCGAGCAAATAGCCGCAACAAGCAACAATAAACATTTTTTCATTTTCTCGTAAAGTGATAAAGCGATTGGTAAAAAATAAAATTAATAAAAAATGGAAGCCGATGAGGAAAATAATGATAAACGGATGTGTTAAAATCAGCGGGTCGAAAAATCAGATATGCCTACTTTTGTAGAGAACACTCTTTTATTGATCTAAAATAATAATTATGGAAAAAATTCAAATACTGGCTATTGGTCGCGATGCACTTGTGTTGCAAAAATTGTCTTCCTTCATCAATGGAAAGGAGCAGTGGGAGTGCACTGCCACGACAGACGATGAAAGTGCCGTAGAGCTTTTTCACCAGAGAAAATATGATGTTGTTGTATTGATTGATGAAATGGAAGGCGTTTCAATAAGCAAGTTCAAATCTATATTCTCATTTAATAATCCCGACTTGATTTTCATTCATCATGTTGGGGATTCAACAGAAATACTTGCAGATGAAATCAATGAAGCTTTACAGAAAAGAAAGAAGACTGTAAAGATTGTAGATGATGTGTTTAAGGATAAAAAAGATGAGTAAAGCTGCAGTGAACACACTTATTTTATGCTTTTCTGTTTTGATATAGCAACTTACTATAGATCAGCGATAACCAGTTAAAAGTCATTTTATCCCAATCCTACTTCTGTATGTCTTGCAGGTATTTCGACATCTGCAAAACCTTTGCCTATGAGCCGGTTTTGGAAATCAATTTGAACATCGTAATCACCATGTACAAGAAATAGTTTTTTGACCAGTTGTGGATCCTGACAGGAAAGCCATTGGCAGAGGTCGTCATAATCTCCATGCGCGCTCATGCTTTTTATTTCCCCTATCTCAGCATGTACTTCATGCGTTTGACCAAAAATACCAACCTCCTTGGGATGCATTTTTAATCTTCCTCCTAATGAGTTCGGTTCACAATATCCGGTTAAGAGAATGGTGTTGCGCGAGTTTTCAATGTTGTTACTGATGTGATGTTTTACCCTCCCGGCTTCGGCCATCCCACTAGCAGAAATAATAACCATTGGATCGTCCCTGTAATTCAAAGATTTACTTTCTTCAACAGATTTTATAAAATGAAGGCCTTTAAAGTTAAACGGATCATGATCTGTTTTTAATAATTTTTGTACGCGGTTATTAAAATACTGCGGGTAATCTTCCATAACCTGCGTCGCCTCCATACTCAGCGGGCTGTCTACATAATAAGGAAGGTCTGGCAAGCGATGTTCATTCTCCAATTGATTTAATGAGTAAAGAATTTCCTGGGTTCGCCCTACGCTAAAAGCAGGAACGATCAGTTTCCCTTTTTTCTGGAGGCATGTTCTGGTGATCCAATCATAAAGTTTATCAGGAGTGCCCGTAATATCTTCATGAAGTTTATTCCCATAAGTTGATTCCATAATTATGTAATCAGCCTGTGGAAATACTTCTGGCGATTTTAAAATAACGTCCCTGTATCTTCCCAAATCTCCTGAAAACGTAAGATGCGTTTCCTTCCCGTTTTCATTAATTTTTAAATGCACTGTTGTGCTTCCGATGATGTGGCCGGCATCGAGATACATGAACTGAACATTGTCATCAATTGCAAACCAGTTTCCGTAGTCCACTGTTTCGAATTGTTTTACGCAATTGTTTACATCCTCCATGGTATAAAGCGGAGACAGATAGGACTTTCCTTGTGCGGCGCGGGTTTTGTTGACATACTTGAGATCATTTTCCTGGATGCCTGCGCTATCAGCCATTAAAATTGAAGCAAGGTCTTTTGTTGCCGGCGTTGCGTAGATATTTCCCACATAACCGTCTTTCACCAGTTTTGGGATCAGGCCGCAGTGATCGATATGTGCATGTGATAAGATCATATGATCCACTTCACCCGGATCAAAACCAAATTCGCGGTTTAACTCATCAGTTTCTGATCCCATTCCCTGGAACATGCCACAATCCAATAAATATTTTTTGCCGTTAGAAAGAGTAAGAAGATGTTTTGATCCGGTGACAGTGCGTGCAGCACCATGAAAGCCAATTTTCATACAAATGATTTATAGAAAATGAAAAGAAAATAAAGTTAATGATAAAAAATCCGTATTGGCAAATTCTTCACTTTTGTTGGAGCAGGCTTGTTACAACGGTAGGAACAAACGAAAATTTCCGGCTGATATCTTAGATTTTAATTTTGCCTTGAAGGACCAAATTGAAAATGAAAATCACTTTTTTTTGTTTGCTCACTGACAAGTACACACTATACAAATGATCTCATTAAAAAAGTATTTCGACTATTGTTTTTCCAACTTCAGGTGGCTGTTTACTTTTTGCATAAGGTTATTTACATCAAATGGTTTTGCGATGAAATCATCGGCCCCATAATCGCCAATAGTGGCAGCCGCGCCGGGATGCGCCGAAAACATGATAACAGGAATATGGCTTGTAGATTTGTTGGATTTTAATTGCTTACAGATTGCGCGGCCGTCATGACCGGAAATAAGCACATCCAATAAAATCAAATCGGGTTTAAAACTTTCGATTTTCGGAATTGTATTCTCTCCTTTAGAGGTAACTTCTACATCAAATCCTTTCATAGATAATAGGATTTCCATGACGGATAAGATATCTATGTCATCGTCTACAACTAGAATTTTGGACATCTTTATTGTTTAGCCAGTCTTCACCGGAATTTGAATAGTAATTTTTTTGTTTTCCGGATAAACTCTGGAAAACACCACTTCATCTGTCATTTAAGCTTAAAAAAATTTAAAGCTTAAATCGAATTGCACTTTTCTTCTGCACCACTGCAAAATGAGTAACAAAATCTGCAAGTTGTTTTGAAAAGCAGATATGACTACAACGATTCATTTACAGTTTTCTTCTTCATAAACGGCAAAAGCAAACTTTTCTTCTTTTTATACTGTTGATTTGCAGCCGTCTTTTAGGAAGCAATTCGTTAAATGTTTTTGGCAACAAATTCTGTTCCTAAAATGTCAAATTAACACAATGACTTTCATTATTTGTTGATTTCTTTCAGTTTTTCTTTCAAATTATCATTGATCGCTGCAAGAAATTCTTCTGTATATAAATAGTCAGTGCCGTGAGAAACCTTACTGCCTTTGATACACACCGCAAGGTCTTTTGTCATTTTACCGCTTTCAACTGTTTCGATACACACTTTTTCAAGCGCATCTGCAAACTGAATTAATTGTTGATTATTGTCAAGTTTTCCTCTAAAGGCCAAACCTCTTGTCCATGCAAAAATAGAAGCAATGGGATTAGTTGAGGTAGGATTTCCCTTCTCGTGCTCGCGATAATGTCTTGTTACCGTTCCGTGAGCGGCTTCTGCTTCGAGTGTTTTTCCATCAGGAGTGATTAAAACTGAAGTCATTAATCCTAATGAACCAAAACCCTGCGCCAATGTATCGCTTTGTACATCTCCGTCATAATTTTTACAAGCCCAGATGAAATTTCCGTTCCATTTCAAAGCGCTGGCAACCATGTCATCTATCAGACGATGTTCGTAAGTAATATTTGTTGCTTCGAATTGAGCTTTAAATTCATTTTCATAAATGTTTTGGAAAATATCTTTAAAGCGGCCATCGTATTTTTTGAGGATTGTATTTTTTGTAGAAAGATATAAAGGCCATTTTTTATTCAAAGCCATGTTGAAACAACTTCTTGCAAAACCTTCGATGCTTTTATCAACATTGTACATGCACAAGGCCACTCCATCTCCTTTAAAATCGTGCACTTCATAAGTTTGTGGTTCACCATTTTCCGGCGTAAAAGTCATCGTAAGTTTCCCTTTGCCTTTGATAATTGCATCAGTCGCGCGATATTGATCACCAAAAGCGTGTCGTCCAATGATGATCGGCGCGGTCCAGTTGGTAACTAATCTTGGAATATTTTTCATCACGATTGGTTCACGAAAAACAGTTCCATCCAAAATATTACGAATCGTTCCGTTCGGGCTTTTCCACATTTGTTTTAGACCAAATTCTTTTACTCTTCCTTCGTCGGGAGTGATAGTAGCACATTTGATACCTACGCCATATTCTTTTATTGCGTTTGCCGCATCAACGGTTACCTGGTCGTCAGTTTCATCACGATGTTGAATTCCCAGGTCATAATATTTAATATCTACATCTACATACGGAAGTATCAATTGTTCTTTAATAAATTTCCAGATGATTCTTGTCATTTCATCACCATCAAGTTCTACTACCGGGTTATCTACTTTAATTTTTGCCATTAGTTGTTTTTATATTTTTTAATTTCTTTTTTAATGCTTTTTGCGGCTTATTTGAGAATTGAACAAATATAGTAAAAAGTGAAACCTGTCAATTTCTATAAATTCTTAATGATCTCATCAGCAAACTCACTTGTTTTTAATAACGTTCCGCCTTTCATCAAGTTGTAAAAATCAATCGTCACTGTTTTATTGCGAATGGTTTTTCCAACTGCATTCGTGATCATTTCTGCTGCATCGCGCCAGCCGAGATATTCAAACATCATTACGCCGCTTAAAATTAATGAAGAAGGATTCATGCTGTTTGTATTGGCGAATCGAGGAGCCGTTCCATGTGTAGCTTCGAAGACTGCATTTCCCGTTTTATAATTAATGTTTGCTCCGGGAGCAATTCCGATTCCGCCGACCTGCGCTGCCAATGCATCACTTATATAATCTCCGTTCAAATTTAATGTAGCAATGATCGAATAATTCTGCGGAGCAAGCAATGCCTGTTGTAAAAAATTATCTGCGATGGCATCTTTGATGATCACTTTTCCTCCTATTGCTGCTATCCGCATGTCTTCATTCGCAACCGCTTCGCCGCGTTCTTTTTTTGTCGCTTCCCACTGATTCCATGTGTAAACCTGGTTTTTAAATTCGCGTTCGGCCAATTCGTATCCCCAATTTTTAAAAGCTCCTTCAGTGAATTTCATGATATTGCCTTTGTGTACTAAAGTAACCGATGGAAGTTTGTTGGCAATCGCATATTCTATTGCTGCGCGAATCAGTCTTTCAGAGCCTTCTTTACTCACTACTTTAATGCCGAAGGAAGTAGTTTCAGGAAAACGAATCTTTTTTACACCCAAATCATTTTGCAAAAAGTTCAATAATTTTTTAGCATCCGGCGTTCCTGTCATGTACTCAATTCCGGCATAAATGTCTTCAGTATTTTCCCGGAAAATTACCATGTTTACTTTTTCAGGTTGCCACATTGGCGAGGGAACAGCCTCAAAATATTTTATTGGACGAAGACAAACATACAAATCCAAATCCTGCCGGAGCATTACGTTCAGACTTCGAATACCACCACCAACAGGCGTGGTTAACGGACCTTTTATCGCAACCAAATATTCTTTAAAAGCATCCATTGTTTCTTCGGGCATCCACTCGCCGGTTTTATTGAATGCTTCTTCACCCGCTAATACCTTTAACCAGTTTATTTTCTTTTTCCCGTGAAAAGCTTTTTCAACAGCTGCATCAAAAACGCGAACACTTGCCGCCCATATATCAGGACCAATTCCATCTCCTTGAATAAATGGAATAGTTGGTTGATCGGGCACAACTAACTTACCATCTTTTCCCATCAAAACTTTTTCTGCCATTATTTTTAATTTTATTCTCTTTTTTTCACCTTACAGTAAACAAAGAAATATTTACAATTTTTATTTTCGTTATTCAATTGCGTATCTGCATTACCGTTATAAGGCCAAACTGCAATTCACCCATTCATTGTCAAAGCTTACGCCATCAAATTTTTTATAAAAATTAATTGCCGGTTCATTCCATTCAAGTACCTGCCAAACCATTCCTGAAAATTTCTTTTCTTCCGCTTCTTCTATCAAGCGATCAAATAATAATTTACCAATTCCTTTGCCACGTAATGATTCAGTAACAAGAATATCTTCAAGATATAATCTTTGGCCTTTCCAGGTGGAATAACGAATATAAAATAAAGCAAAGCCAACAACTTTTCCTTCTACTTCCGCTACAAATGCCCACCAAACCGGATTTTCACCAAAACCGCTTTCTACAAAATGCTCGAAATCCACCGTGACTTCCTGCGGCGCTTTTTCATAAAGCGCAAGTTCTTTTATCAAATCCATCATTGCCCCGCAATCCTTCTTTTCAGCTCTTCTTATGTTTATTTCCATATCGATTATTTATCAGGAAGCGGCTTGTTCCAAGTCCGCTAAAATGTCTTCAATATTTTCAATTCCAACACTCATTCTTATCAAACCATCGGTGATTCCATATTTTTCGCGATCCGCTTTTGGCACTCCGTAGTGCGTCATTGAAGCGGGATGAGATAAAAGTGTATCACAACTTCCGAGCGAAACGGCTCTCACACACATTTGTAATTTGTTGATAAATTTTTTCCCTGCTTCCAATCCTCCCTTCATTTCAAAACTCAACATTGGCCCGGGATGGCGCATTTGTTTTTTCGAAGTTTCATGATCTGGGTGAGATGGTAAACCCAAATAATTTACTTTGCTAATGGCTGAATTCTGCTCCAGAAATTGCGCAACTTTCATTGCATTTGCACAATGTCTTTCCATTCTAATTTCCAAAGTTTTCATTCCCTGGGTCAATAAAAAAGCATCGAACGAATTTCCATTTCCGCCAAGCAAGCGATGAACTTTTTCCATTCGCGTATTCATCAACTCAATATCTTTTCCGACAAGAGCGCCACCAATAGCTGTTCCGTGTCCATTCAAAAATTTTGTGGTAGAATGAACAACAAAATCGACACCATATTTAAATGGTTGTTGCAGATAAGGTGTGGCAAACGTATTATCTACGGCAACAATAAGGTTGTATTTTTTGGCAATCTTGGTCAACTCATCAATATCTACGCACTGAATCGTAGGATTGGCAGGCGTTTCAAGATAAAGCATTTTTATTTTTGGATCATTTTTTAATACTTCTTCGGCTTTATTTAAATCGCGTAAATCAACAATAACCGCTTCTATTTCCAAACCCGGAAGTACACGATTCATTAATTCCTGTGTGCCTCCATATAAAGAATAATGGGAAAGAATTTTATCGCCGCTTTTTAAATTCCCCAACATCAGCGTACTGATTGCTGCCATTCCGCTGGCGTGTAATCTTGATTTTAATTGCAAAGATTTTCCATTTTCTTTCAAACCAAAACTTTCCAACGCAGCAATTTTATCTTCCACTTCTTTCATACTTGGATTGCCCCAGCGACTATAAATGTAACCAGCTTCGTCTCCGCTAAATCTCCGCATGCCTTGTTCTGCGGTGTCAAAAACGTAGGTGCTGCTTGCATATATTGGCGTGAGGTGAGCGTTATTTTCTTCCGTTTCATGACCCGCATGAATTGCGGTTGAACCAAAGCCTTTTAAGTGTTTTTCTTTTATAGACATCTGAAAATTAAATAAAACCGAAATTAAGAATGCTGCAAAAGTAGGCAAAAGAGGAAAACGAGTTTTGATAAGAAAAAGCTTCCTGTAAAATTTTCCAGGGCCAGCAATAAAACAAAAAATTTCAATCACTTTAAAGAATCGCTGAAATCATTATCTTCCGTTTTTTAAATATTGAATAAAGATTATGAAAATGAATATCGCGCCCTATATTGATCATACCATTTTAAAACAAACTACAACAATTTCAGATGTAGAAAAAGTTTGTAAAGAAGCACTGGAATATGGCTTTGCCGCGGTTTGTATTCCGCCTTTATATGTAAAAAAAGCAAAAGAATTTTTAGGTGATTCTGAAATAAAAGTAGCTACGGTTATAGGTTTTCCATTTGGTTATTGCGCTATTGAAGCAAAGGTTGCTGAGATTGTTTTGGCTATCGTCGATGGTGCTGATGAACTGGATATGGTGGTGAATGTTTCAGCAATAAAAAATGGTGACTGGACTTTTATTGCGAACGAAATCAATACGGTTATGCCAATCATCAGGAATAAAAATACAGTGATAAAAGTGATCATCGAAAGTGGAATACTAACGGAAGATGAGATCATTAAATGTTGTGATATTTATGGAGCGGCAGGCGTTGATTTTGTGAAAACATCTACGGGTTATGCTGAAAAAGGTGCTTCAATACATGATGTACAGTTAATAAGAGCGCATCTGGCGGATCAAATTAAAATAAAAGCCAGCGGCGGTATCAGGTCTTATTCTTTTGCAAAAGAGCTGATAAATGCGGGAGCGAACAGGATTGGTTGCAGTGCCAGTGTACAAATAGTAAAAGAGGCTATTGAATGAGCAAATTAAAATCTTTATAAAAAATAATTTGTTTGCAACCACATCGTCTCAAACAATGTCTTTTGTAACAAAAGTTTCTGTTTCTTTATTTCATTGAAGCGAAGGATGTTATTAGATTTGTATTTCTGCATAAATAAACGATGAGAAACTTATTCATTTTACTATTGATTGGTTTTGCCAATCCTGCTTTTTGCCAGTCTTATGATTCGCTTCCTCAAAATAAGGTGGTCGTCTTTAAAGATTACCGGCTTGATATTTTGGCTAGAAAAGAAGCAGAATTAAATGCGCTGAATTATAAGAAGCAGGTTCATACTGCGATTGGCTACCGCTTAATGGTTTTAAATACCAGCGATAAAGATTATGCTTTTAAAGTGCGCGCTGAGCTTTTGAAAAAATTTCCTGAGCAAAAACCATATATGTGGTATGCGAATCCTTACATCCGGATTAAATTTGGAAATTTCAGGACAAAAGAAGAAGCGGATGTTTACAAAAAACAAATAAGCGATATGCTTGGCGGCGCCACAATTTATTACCTGGAAGAACCAATAGAAATTGATCCGGATATACAGTAAACGAATAAATAAACGGATTTTTTATTTAGACAAATAATTTTAGATCCCTGTTTTATAGAAGAATAAAAGAGTTTCATCAGCGAAACTCTTTTTACTTTTGTCCCTGCCACCAAGCAAAATAAAATGCTTAAAGAAAAAATAAAAAATCTTTCCAAGAAATATTCTGACGAACTTATAATGGTCCGTCATCATCTTCATCAATATCCCGAGCTGAGTTATAAAGAATTTGAAACTTCTAAGTTTATTCAGCAGAAATTAAAAGAATTAGGAATTGATTTTGAAGTGTTGGCAACGACAGGCATTTCAGCAATCATAAAAGGAAAAAATCCGGAAAAGAAAGTGATTGCGTTACGGGCAGATATCGACGCATTGCCAATAACAGAACAAAACGATGTTGACTACCGCTCAAAGAATGAAGGTGTAATGCATGCTTGTGGGCACGACGTTCATACCACTTGTCTTCTTGGAGCTGCTAAAATATTGAATGAACTTAAAGAAGAATTTGAGGGAACCATAAAGCTGATCTTTCAACCCGGCGAAGAAAAAAATCCCGGCGGAGCAAGTTTGATGATCAAAGATGGCGTTCTTGAAAATCCAAAACCTTCGGCTATTCTCGCATTGCATGTTCATCCTGGATTGGAAGTGGGCAAATTAAGTTTCAGAAGCGGAATGGTAATGGCAAGCGCTGACGAAATTTATATTACGGTAAAAGGTAAAGGCGGTCATGCTGCATCACCTCATCTTACTTCTGATACAATTTTTGCTGCGTCGCAATTGGTGGTGAACCTTCAACAGCTGGTAAGCCGTTTCAATGATCCATTCAATCCTTCGGTGCTTTCTATTACTTCGTTTCATGGTGGCAGCACTACCAACGTAATTCCGTCGGAAGTGAAGCTGATGGGTACTTTCCGGGCAATGA
>Ga0157371_10002065_pt1 | contig 19694 bp, 29 predicted proteins | sample C45metaG_FD_113462 | JGI IMG/M metagenome (GOLD analysis project Ga0157371, IMG submission 113462) | Corn rhizosphere microbial communities from Kellogg Biological Station, Michigan, USA - C4-5 metaG | ecosystem: Host-associated > Plants > Roots > Rhizosphere > Soil | place: USA: Michigan...
ACGGTGTCTAACCATGAAGGGTTCCTGAGCACCGCGCGCGGACTCTCGAATGACTTTTTGAGCACGATGACGCTCGGACTGCACGACAGTGCTCAGGAGGCGGCCGACAAGGCGATGCCGAAGGTCGTACAGGCGATCCGCAACTCCATGGGCCACATTGATATCGGCAAGACCGGCATCGCTATGGACCTGACCGTCGATCAGCGCAAGACCGCGCAAAACTTTGCACACGCGATGAGGATCGCGGATGAACTGGTCAAGAACCACAACCTACCGAAGCTCACCACAAAGTTCAAGGTCGATGTAGACCCGAACCAGTTCAAGATCATCGACCGCAATCTCAAGCGCCTTGAGCAGAACCTGAACGGCTCACTCTCCCACATGGAGCAGATGACCAATCAGACGCTCGGAGCAATTGAGAAGAGTATGGGACTGCACTCCAAGGACGGGCGCGTCGCGGTCCAGCAGAACATGCAGGCGACAGCGTTCGCAATTGAGAAGGACATGAAGAACGGCTCCGTGTCGGCCAAGGACGGCATGAAGGCGATCCGCAACCAGTTCAAGATTCACTCCAAGGCTGCGCGCGAGACTACAGGTGCGAACTTCCACGCCGCCGCCGAGGCGATCAAGCAGGCCGTACACGACGGCGTCATTTCTTCTAAGAACGGCGCGAAGCAGATCAACAAGCTTTGGGAAGCCAACCTGGCTATCTACGGCTTCACGCCCAAGCAGGCCCGCAACATCCGCCGAACGGGCGACGCCGACGCTAACAAGGGCCGCGAGGGCGGCGCGTCTCGCATCATCCGCCCAGCCACGGGCGCACTGCTGACCGTAGGTAACAAGGGCGCGCGCGGACCGGACAACGTGCCGATGAACCTCGGCGGCCAGCCAGCCGTCGTCGGTCGTGGTGAGCAGATCGCCGTATTCAACCATCACCAGCAGCGCAAGTTCTCCGCAGCTTACCCAGGCGGCCTGGAAGGATTCTTCGCGGGCCGTCAGCGCCGACACAACTACTCCACCGGAGGCGGCACAGGGCCACAGGCCGGTAACCGCTACGCGGCCGGTGGAATGATCGCGGCGGCCAACCAGCTTGAGAAGTCACACTTCCCGTACGTCTGGGGCGGCGGCCACCAGGGATCTCCAGCGCCGTTCGGACCGATGGACTGCTCGGGCGCAGTCTCCTACGTGCTACAGCACGGCGGCCTGAAGATCCCGACGATGGTCGCGTCGCAGTTCATGGGCATCGGTCAGCCAGGACCAGGCGCGGTCACCGTCTACGCCAACCCTGAGCACACATTCATGTCGATCAACGGTAAGTTCTTCGGCACGTCAAACAGCAACCCAGGCGGCGGTGCCGGTTGGTTCCCCAAGCCTGACGCCAGCTACCTCAACCGCTTCACCGTCCGCCACGTTGACGGCCTGATCGGCGGCGACATGGGGAACATCAAGATGCCGAACGTCCTTGAGGGCGTCGGCGGAATGTTCGCTGACACTGTCAGGGCCGCTGTCTACAGCATGACCGGCGCGGCGAACTCCAACCTTCAGTCGATTGCCTCCGCAGACTTCGGCGGCGGCGACCCAGGAGACCCTGGCGCGGGCGCGGCGACCAGGAGCCAGATGGTAGCGTGGGCGCACGAGGCTCTGAGGCGTACCGGTATCTTCGCCGACAGCATGCAGAACGTCAGCAAGATTCTGACGCTCGCCATGAAGGAGTCTTCGTGGGTCGTTGATTCGATCAACAACTGGGACTCTAACGCCAAGGCCGGTAACCCGTCCGGTGGTCTGATGCACGTCACCCTTGACAAGGTTGGGGGATCCTACGCGCGCCTGTTCGACCCAGTGCTCAACATTATGGCGTCGATTCGTTATCAGAAGGAGCGCTACGGCAACCTAGTCACGCAGTCACCATACGCACGCGGTGGACTGCTGATGGACCGCATGAATTCCAACAACAGCGGCGGCACCGTACGACGCCCAACGCTGATGATGGGTGAAGAGCCGTCCAAGGAATTCGTAATCTCGACCAACCCCGCGTACCGAGGCCAGAACGTAGCTCGTCTCGCACTCGCCGCGCAGTCGCTGGGGATCCCGCAGGCCGCTAAGGGCTACACGCCGCCGAACGTCAAGCCGCCGTCCACGAAGGCCCCGGTCCCGCGCCCAGGCCGCGTACCGAAGTACCCCAACAAGCCTAAGAAGCGCTCCATCAAGAAGCGCCGCAAGGCGTTCAAGCAGGGCCGCTCGTGGAGCCACTACATCGACAACCTCTACAAGCGTCGTGACCTGCTCAATCAGGAGGTTGACTACCGCGAAGGCAAGATCGAAGAGCCTGAAGACCTGATCGTAGAGTCCGGCCGAATCACTGTCAAGGATCCGAACACCGGAGAGATGGTGGATCTCGGACCGAACATGGTTCCGAACACCACGGCGATCCAGGAATATCAGGACGAGATCAACTACATGCTGAAGGCGTTCACCGCCTTGCAGCAGGTAACCGGCCGCCTATGGACTGACATTCCTAAGGCCATCGTAGCGTTCCAGAACGAGCGCGCGTGGCGACGCGGATTGGTCAAGACCCTCAAGGGCCAGATCAACAAGGATGAGCGACGCCTCAACAACCGCAAGCTGGCGAAGAAGGACAAGCACGCCACTCGATTGCGCCTGCGCAAGAACAACCAGCGCCTGAACGAGAATGAGAACATCATCAGCGACATCGGTGACGACATCGGCACGATGCGCGATGACCGCGACGACATCGGCTTTGACGTTCGCTCTCTGGCCGATGACCGCGAACAGTACGTAACTGACCGTGACACCATCGCGGGCAATGCCAGCACGCAGGCCACGAGCGAGAACACCGACACAAAGGGCAACGCGCCGACGCTCGATCCGAATTCGGGTGCGGATGTACCCTCCACAGCCGTACAGTCGCAGACGTTCCGCGAGGAACGTTATAACCTGCTGCGCGACTTCGGCACCAACTTCGCGCCGCTGTCGATGCGCAACTCGCCGTCGCTCAGCCCAGCATTGACGAGCAACATGAGCGGTTTCTCGCTGCCCACATCGTCGGCATTTTCGTCAAGTGGGATCGGCTTCAACGCGAGCGCAGCCGTCTCCGGCGCGTTCTTGTCCAGTGGCTCCGCAGCCCAGAGCGTAGCTGGAAACCTAGGAGCCGCATCAGCGCGCATGAGCGGCACGCTCTCAGGCGGCGCTTTGACTACCGCTGGTGAGACCTACGTGACGGTAAACAACACATTCCCGACGCCTCCACCGGACCCACACACTTGGTCTAAGGGCGTCGCATACGAGCTACAGGCAAGCCTGTAGAATACAGGTAATGAGCGGACCAGGCCCACAGTACGACATTCCATATGAGCTTGTCGGCCCAGATGGCACCAGAGTGGTGTTCAACGACAAAACCGACCCTGACTATGTTGGGGTTCTCACTTCAGTCTCCGGCCTTGACTCTCCTGACGTGCGAGAGAGCGCCGATGATCTGGTGCAGTTCGACGGCGGCGTACATGGCGACTTCTTCTATGGCCGCCGACCTGTAGTGCTCGAAGGCATCATCTTCGACCACGGTACGACCACAGAGCGAAACGACCGCCTGGACAAGATTCGCCAAGCCACGAACGCACTGCGTGCCGACCTGACGATGACGTTCACGCCGGATGGCTCGATTCCGATGTTCACTACCCTGCGCCGCCAGCAGCCGATCCGCTTTGACGGCGGCTGGAACAAGACTTTCCAGATCCCGCTTGTGGCGGCTGACCCACGTATCTACTCTGCGACGCTGTCGTCTTCGTCGGTTATGGCCGACGATCAGCTTGGTGGCGCTACCGGTGCCGGATTTGATCAGGGATTTGACATTGACTTCGGTGCTGCTGCGCCAACCGGTCAGCTATTTGTGGTCAACTCAGGCAACACAGAGACGTGGCCCATCTACACCCTCTTTGGTCCCGGAACCGGCCCGTCGATCACCAACTTCACTACAGGCTCAAGCATCGCTCTCAATTACACGCTGTCGTCCACGGAAGGGTTCATTATTGATACTCTAAATAGGACAGTCCAGCTTGGAACGATCTTGAACCCGACAGACCTAGACCCGTCCACTTTGACTAACAAGTACGGCGTCTTGGACTTCGCAAACACTATCTGGGGAGGACTGGCTCCAGGCAGTAATGACCTTCGATTCAACTGGTTTTCGCTGGGAGCCGGGGCGAAGCTCCGAGTAGACTGGCGATACGCGTGGATCTAAAATCTCAGCGCTAAGGAACACATGGCACTTCTAATTCCCGAATACCTACAGACTAAGAAGTACGCGGCTGGCCGTGTGCGCGGACTTATGCTGGACATGCCTTTCCAGGAGGGTGTTGTAAATCCAGGAGACCTTGTTGTCGCGCAGCGTTCAGCCGGAGCCAATAAGTCTGTTGATATCGCTGCCGGTTCAGGATGGGTGAAGGGCGACACGTCCGCACGTCAGGGCATGTACCATGTAGTCAACGACGCGACCGTCAATCTAACTATCCCAGATAACACATCTGGTAACCCCCGCGTTGATCAGATCGTCTGCCAGATCAACGACACTGTAGACGGCGGCGGCATTGCCGACAACGCGGTGTTCTCTGTCGTCCAGGGCACGGCTACAGCAGGCGCGACATTGGACAACCGCACAGGCGCTGCCACGCTTCCGAACACGGCCCTACGCATCGCTGATGTCCTAGTGGCAACCGGATTCACATCGATCACAAATTCCGTGATTCGAGACCGCAGGCCGTGGGCCTACGGCGCTGTCTCTCAGCGTTTGCGAACTTCTGGATCTGGTGCTAGCGCCACCACGACTTATACGAACCTGTTCTCGTCCGATGTTCAGCAGCGCATTGAGATTTCTTCTGGACTCGCATGGGCATTCATTCGTACCGGATTCACGACTGCGGCCACCGCGTATACGGTGTTCTTCCAGTTGAACATTGACGGAGCTAACGCGGGCGAGGAATTCATGGTTTCCAACCCGGCCGCCTCTGCCTTGAATTATGACCCGTTCTGGGGTCAAATTCTTTCTTTGTCTCCTGGGTCACACTTGTTCAACATCGCTTTTAGGGCTAACGCGGCACAGACATCTACTTTCACAGGCACAGCGGCACACCCGACATCGCTTACTATTGTTGAGATTCCGAGTCGCACGTCAAGCGGCAACAACGGCACGGCCTAATCATGGCCCAGTGGACGTGGGTATTGACCGGCAACGACTATCGGCCGGTCGGAGAGCTTTTGAACGTGTACAGTATGAATGTTGCGTTCCCGTTGTCAAAGCTGGACACGTGCTCGTTCACTGTGCGTCTAGATAATCCCATGGCGGATTTGTTGCTGTCCTGTCGGGGCTACTTGAAGGGCTACCGCAACGGCACGCTGATGTACTTTGGTCCGATTATTTCAGCGCAGGAATCTGTTGACCGAGAGACTGGAACTGTGGCGGTCAACTCTGTCGGCGCTGGTTGGATTCTAAATAATCGATTTGCTGGTAAGTCAGCGTCCGGAGACATTTCTACTACCGCGCTTGACCGTGCGGTCAGGTTTTCTCAGCTTCTGGCGACGGCGAACGCGGAAAAGCTTACGGGAATTACACCTGCGGCCTCTTCGGCGTCGTCTACGGCTATCTATTCGACAGGTCCGTATAAGAAGCTGATTACATGTCTTCAGGAACTAAGTACAGGTTCTGACGGTTTCGACTGGCGCATTATTCCCGTTGACAACATCAGCAGCGGTACCGTGAATCCTGGCAGCACCATTGGCAACATCGTCATGCAGCCGGTGATTGGATCGCTGAAGGAAAACGCAGTGTTTGAGCATGGCATCGAAACCAAGCACAACATCGCTTCATACGAGCGCATTGTCTCGCGTGAAAGCCAGGCAAATAAGGTCTATCATAACGCGTCTCCGGGTCCGGACGCTCCGGGCTACCCTACAGTTTCGGCACTAGACGATTCGTCCATTGCGGACTGGGGACTGTTGGAAGACCTTGCCGAGGCTGACTTGCTCGATTTGACCATGCGCACACAGTTGGTAAGTGCACACGTCGATGTGCGCAAGCAACCTAGGCAGACTATCAATTTTACGCCGATCTCTAGCCTGAACCCTGCAATGGTTCCACAGCTTGGAACTGACTTCAACATCGGTGACATTGTCCCGGCTCGTGCCGTACGTAATGGCGTGGTACGATGGAGTGGCCTTTTTCGTGCTTATAGCGCTCAGTTCGCCTTTGATAACAATGGAGTAGAACAAATGACGATTGGACTTTCCGCTGATGGCGAGTAATCGAATTCTTTCTCCGCAGCCTACGAACACACAGGAGCGCTTGGCTGTTCGTCTCGCGGCGATGGAACAGCGGCTCTCTGCACTTGAACGCCGTCGTGATCTCATCTTGACGCCGTTCTCCATCAGCGTCAACCGAACTGCTTCTGGCACGGCTACGTTCCCGTTCACGTGGAGTGGAGGGCGTATTTGGATCGTGTTCGGCGGGCAGGCGTCGTGCGAATTCACCGGAGGCTCTGCCGGGTACGCGTTCAAGGTCAACAACATCGGCTCTGTTGAAGGCGGCGCAGACATCGCGACCTGGCGATCCGGATTCCTCGATCCGCTGCCTATGGCCGTGCGAGAGCTTCCGCAGAGCAAGCTGACGCCCGGTAGTAACACTTTGAACTTCGGCATCAGCGGAGGCACCCCTACCGATGTCTGGTACAAGGCTGAGGGGCTACTCATCGAGTGGCCTCAGGCTTAGAAGTTGATACACTCTATCTCATGAGGAAATTGGCAAGACGTGTGAAGAGAAGGGTTCTGCTGGCTCAATTTAGAGCAGCCCGCCGACGCTACAAGAAGAACCCGACTCGCGAGAATCTACGCCTCTTCATGCTCACGAAGGCGCGTATGGGCTGGTACGACGTGCGCATGTACCGGTACAACTTCGTACCCTCCAACGTGACTCGCGCTGTCAAGCGCGGAACCCGCCGAGGCGTCGCCGCTGGATTGGTACCTACAGCAACCACAAATGGCACGCACGCTGTGGGTTCTTACCACAGTCGCAACCCAGGCCAGGCTATCGATCTGGGGCTTCCGTCGTGGATGGTCGGCACGTCTAGAGGACGCCGCCGCATGGTCAACTTTCAACGCAAGGAATACAACGCCTGGCGCGCAGGTAATCGTCCGCAAATGGTCGAACTGATTGGCCCGGACAATAACATGATCGTGCTTCGCGGCGTGCACTCTCCGCTGCCAGAGGGTAGCCCGCTAGAAAACATGCACGACAATCACGTACATGAGGCGTTCGCATGAACTCAAACTATGTAGCTCCCGGCCCAGGCACGGCCTGTCCAGTCAACTGCACTTTTCCGTATTGGTCTGTAGTGCCACCGACACATTGCCCTAGGTGCGGTCGCTGCCTGGGTTGCGGCGCTCCAACACCGATCACGCCATGGCGTCCGGCTCCATACCCTTATCCGTACTATCAGCCGACTTGGGTTGTTGACATGCGTCCGCACACTGTCTCAGTCACCTACACTAGCGACACGACATGACCAAAGCCCAAGCAGCAGCGCGAGACCTAGCGTATTCTGTCATTGCGAATCGTTACGGTCTTCGAAACTCGCTACGTGCCCTGCAAGAGGCGCGCAAGCTCGGCATCGGACCGGCGCTCGCGCTGGCAGTGATCGAACAGGAGTCTGGCGGGCGTAATGTGTTCGGTCACGATCCGACGATCTTCTCCGGCGCGGGGTACGTGACTAAGAACAAATATTTGGCATATCGCGCCGCGCGTCGCCGCTCCGGCAACAGGCTCATGCAGGGTGTAGGGCCGATGCAGCTTACATGGTGGGAGACGCAGGATCGCGCAGATGCGCTGGGCGGATGCTGGCGCTCGCGCATCAACATCCGTACGGGCTTCATCACCCTAGCGGCCCTCATTCATGCACACGGCGAGCGCGAGGGCATCGCCCGCTATAACGGCTCCGGGCCGCGAGCGCAGGAGTACGCGCGCAGTGTACTTGCCAAGCGCGCCCGCTGGCGTAAGCGTCTGTGGCCGCACCATGGCTAGTTATGAATGCCCTGCGGGGCACGAACTGGCGCTCGTAGATGCCTTCCGAGACTTCCTGTTTCGTCCTGAGGTTTTCTGCAATCAATGCGGTCGCTGGGTGACTCCGAAAAAGCCTTCAGAAGACACTCCAACTGATACTCTGAGCGAGTAGGATCACTAACCAAAACAGGAGAACACCAATGAGTGCTCCGGGAAATGTAGTAGTAGAACCACAGTCTTCGTGGAAGCCTACCCGCAAGTGGGTAGGTGCCCTGGTAATCGGACTCTTGACGATTGGCGCTCACGCCATCGCGTCCGGTGGCGTAGACACAACTGAGTACGGCGAGGTCATGACTCTTCTGATCTCCCTTGCCGGTGCCTACTTCGTCACCAACGAGCCGACCCCAGGCGGCGTACCGGCTGAGTAACGGTCGCGGCCATGGGCCGCTCCTAGCTTAGTCGCTGTACCGCAGCCTGGGGGTGATCCAAAATCTCCCACGAAGCCAGCCTTAGTGCTGGCTTCTTGGGTTGCGGTACGGCACTGTACCCTTGACACATGCCTACTTTTATCGTTCTTTCAGAAATCGCAACGGGCAGTTTTCAAGAGGTAGCTCGACCGACAGTCGATACGGCATTTGCGGCCCTAGAAGAGGTTCCTGTAGACAGGCGAAGTAGCCGAATGCATGTTGTAAACCTTGCGCGCGTGAACAGCTATTTTCTGGTCACGCAGGATAATCCCGACGCCACAGCCGAGATCGTCGTCATTATGGAAGATGGCACGTTGGCAAAGCCTGGACCTTGACAAGAGGTTGAGCAGGCTCTAGACTGCTGCCTGTATGAAATCCAACAACCAAGGAAGGGCGGGCTTCTATATGAAGAAGATCCTCGCTATTGCGTCACTTGCTGGCGCTTTTCTTCTCTCGCCAGCGTCCGCGCTGGCGTGGGACGGTGGACAGGTCACGGATGTTTCGTGCCCGGAGATCCACTTCATCGCTAAGCCTGAGAACGGACCCTGGAAGGTCAAGGCCGTTGAAGGCATTGCTACGTCAGCTTCCCAGCTTGCCGGGAAGACTGTACTGTACGACAAGAACATCGCCGGGTCGAACTACCCCCAGGTTACGGGGAACTTCTACCTGCCAACGAGCGCGACCAAGGTCGTGACCGTAGCGCTCGGAAATGCATCCAACATGGCCGATGGATTCGTCTATAAGGTCGTGCAGATGAGCAATTGTCAGCCGCCCGCTGGAATCCAAGGACCCCCTGGTCCCGCTGGGCCAAAGGGTGACACCGGGCCGCGTGGTCCTGCCGGTCCTGCTGGCGCAGACGGTGCCACCGGCCCCGCTGGTCCTCGTGGTACTGAGGGTCCCGCTGGTGCCGATGGTGCCAACGGTCCTGCCGGTCCTGCTGGCCCCATGGGTCCCGCTGGTCCGCTTGGACCGATTGGCCCTGTCGGTCGCCCCGGCCCTGTCACGACTCCGCGTCTGAACGGCTGCAAGCCGACGCGTAAGCCGAAGTTCCGCATCATCGGAGACGTTCGTATTCGCTCTGTCTTCTTCGAGGGCAGCAAGCGCGGCGTGACGCTCACCAAGACAAGCGCCGGTCACTGGCGCGTCCAGATCAACTTCCGTAAGGTAACCAAGATCAAGGGCGACAACGTTGTGACGGTGCTGCGCGTCAATTACGTCAAGGACGGCGTAAAGCGTACCAAGGTGCATTACGTTCGCGTGTGCACAGGCGACATCAACGGCGGCTACGGCGAGGGCATGAACGCTCGCACCGTCATCCGCCTCTAGCTGCTAGACTTCTAGCACTTAGCTAGAGACGCGCTCGGCGACCCGCTACGGCGGGTCGCTTGCGTTCTGGGGGATCCTGTGTATACTGGGACCACTGTATGGGGAGTGCACGGCTGGTCGTGAAGCGGACGCGCTCGTCGGGTTCAAGTCCCGGACTCTCCATTAGTACAGATTCGCCGACGCCTCCGACGCGGGAACGCAGGGCCACCCTAATGGCCCGCGAGCGGAAGTGGGTTAGGGTCCAGCGGTTTGCCAGGTGTCTAATAAGGCCCGTGCATCCGTGAGGAATAGGCGATAGGCCCAGCGCTCTCGATTCAGGTTCGAGGAAGCGAGGGCCGCCGACTTGACACCGCCGATAATCCATGAGAGGATCCTCCAATGGCTGACCACAACCTCACTATCTACACCCCAGACGGCATGCCGGTTGACTCCGGCGCTGTCGAGCAGATGCATACCTGCCTTGACGCGGGTGACGGCCTCGCTGGGGTCCTATGCGCCGACCACCACCTTGGGTACTCGATGCCCATCGGCGGCGCAATCGCCTATGAGGACTATCTCAGTCCTTCCGGCGTAGGCTACGACATCGGCTGCGGCAACAAGGCCGTCGCCACGTCGTTGCTTTACTCCGACATTCGCTCGGACATGCCTCGCATCATGGACGAGATCTTCCGTCGTATTTCTTTCGGCGTAGGGAGGCCCAACGATGAGCCAATCGACCATCCGGTCTTCGACCGAATCAACCGAGACGCGCCGATGTCTGGTGTTCGAGACCTTCTCGGCACGGCGCGTAAGCAGCTTGGCACGGTTGGATCCGGAAATCACTACGTTGACATCTTCGCCGAGGAAGGCACTGACCGGGTTTGGGTCGGTGTCCATTTCGGTTCCAGGGGATTCGGTCATAAGATCGCGTCCGGCTTTCTGGCTCTAGCGCAGAACAAGGAGTTCACTGACCATGCGGGCGGCGGCGAGATGTACTCGCCTCCGGTTCTGTTGCACGCCGACTCGCCGCTCGGCTATCTCTACGCGGAGTCGATGGCTATCGCGGGCGAGTACGCCTACGCGGGTCGCGACACCGTCGTCAATAAGGTACTGGAAATCCTCGGTAATCCTGCGGTCACGCACGAGGTTCACAACCACCACAACTTCGCCTGGCTTGAGGATACGCCGTTTGGGCGCGCGTGGGTGGTGCGCAAGGGATCCACGCCGCTGTATCCGGGCCAGCAGGGATTCGTCGGCGGCTCGATGGGTGAAAATGCCGTCATCATCGAAGGCAAGGATTCCGATGACCTTTCCGGCCGCGAGCTTGCGGCGGGCGACAATGCGCTGTGGTCGGCTCCGCACGGCGCTGGCCGCGCCATGTCGCGCACGGAGGCCAAGGGCAAGTCGCGCAAGCGCGCCGTCTGCCAGACCTGCGGCCACACGCAGGGCAAGGGAGAGCCTACGTTCGGATTTCAGGCCGGTCCGTGCCCTGAGTGCGGTCACCGTGAGGTTCGCAAGATCTGGGTGCAGGAGACCGAGGGCAAGATCGATTGGAAGGCCGCTAAGAAGAATCTCAAGCGCCAGGGCATCGAGCTTCGCGGCGGCGACGCTGACGAGGCTCCGGGCGCGTACAAGCGCCTGCCTGCTGTGCTTGAGGCGCATTCCGCCTATGTTCGCGTCGTCACGTCGCTGCGCCCGGTAGGTGTCGCAATGGCAGGCGAGGGAACCTACGACCCTTTCAAGGACTGATTATGACTGACCAAGAAAAGCGCCTATATTGGAACGTTTATGCGGCCGTCGAAGACGAAGTCAATCGTCAGGGAGGCTGCTTTTGCCGTGGTTATGCAATGGCAATTGAGAAGTCCATTCAGAGCTTGGTAGCAACTGCGCTCGACACTAAGGTACATGGAGCTACTATTAGAGAGGACCCCCATGATCCAAGTTGAAGTCATGGAACATCCCAGCCGTATGGTGAAGATCACCGCCGACGAGGCCAACCTGCGTGAGCTTGCCGAACTGATCGTGTCGGCGGCCGACCACGGCATGGCGTTGTCGGCGATTACGTCAGCCAGTAGCGGTCTCCAGTCAGCAGAAATCCTGGTCACTCGATACGAGGATTATGCCGGTGCGACCGCGTAAGCGTAAGTATCACGGCGGGCGGGCGCTGCTCAATGACGTTGGGCACCATTCGACAGGTGTGATCGTCGCTGAGATTGAGAATACGTCGAACTGGCCTGAGGGTAAGAACCGTGTCGGTAGCGACCTTGTAGCAGAATGGGATCTGTGTCCGGATTATCAGGTCACGCTTTCGGACTGCGCTCGATCCATCTCGCTCTCATTTGAGATCGAGCACGAGGGCCGTCAGAACGCGCTCAACAAGCTGGACAGGATGATCGGGCTGCTCACTGAATTCCGTAACGGTTTCGAGGCAGAAGGCGCTCTTTACGATGAGCGCTTGAAGATTGTGCGCGCCAACGAAAAGAAGGAAAAGAAGAAGACATGAGCACCTGGACAGTAGACGAACATGACGGCATCGACAAGGGCTTTTACATCCGTGGCCCGCTTGACCTGTATGTCGATTACGATGACGTACATCATGAGGCCGTAGACATACTCGCTGATGAAGTCGTTCGGATCCTTCGCGCGCATTTTGAGACTCCGAACATGTATATCTGCTCGGAGCCAGACGAGGACTTGGAGATCCCGCGTCCGGGATCTAAGTATTCCTGGGACACGCTGATGTGCCATAACACTGCCTTGCGTGAGCGCGGCCCGTGCCCGGTCTGCGGCGGCCCTACACGACCAGTAAGGGCTGAATCATGATCGACAGTATGGTCATCACGGGGTCCTCTGGAATTGAGCACGCCATCGCCCTGGCGTTCTCCAATTCGCCTTCGCGTAAGGCGACGCATTTCCGCATCGATCCAATTGGACGTGAGTATAGCCAGGGCTACGGCGACCAAAAGCAGGTTTTCCGCGCTAGGGTTCCTCGCCTCGTGTTGGGCTGGAACGAGCGCATGAAGGACTCATCGCCGCTGGTTCACAGCGTGACAGCGCACGATGCCACGGCGCTGATCATCGGCTGGCTGACCGACTCCGAATACGGACCTAAGTATGACGATGGCGGCGACGGCGATAGCAGTAAGGGATGGAGCATCGAAGCCCGAATGGGAGGAATCGACTCCGACAGCTACGCATTCATGTCCGTCGAGCCATACTGGATGTACTTCTCAAAATGAAAATCCTCTGCGCCCGCTGCAACGACCGCGACGCTGTGATGCTGCTTGGTAAGGGCATCTTCGTCTGTAACCTCTGCTACCAGTCGCCGGAAGACCAGATCCGCGACGTGTCAAGGGATGATCCTGTTCGTGTTGCACTTCATAATCGTGATCGGGCTGCTAACGGCCTCCCTCCTTTGCATGTACTTCGCTACGAGGGGTATGAAGGATGACTGAGCCGTACATCTGCGTGCTCGTAGACGACTGCGCGCCTCACGACGAGGAATGCGGCTTTTGGCACGGCGGTGGCTGCGACTGCAACCCGGCTCGACTGCTCGCGCGAGAGACAATCCATTGTGCTGAGTGTGATTACGTCAACGATTACACGGGAACGGCGCTCTGTAATTGCCATGCCCGCTGCCTGTTCCCTGATGAGCAGTGTCAGCACATCAGCGGCGAGCACTGCCCGCTGAACGCCCACGAACCGATGGTACCGTGATCACTTCCATCATCGGCGGCGCAATCTTCTTCGTCATGCTTATGCTGGCGTTCTATCTACTGGCCGATATTGCGAAGTCAGTGCTAGGATCGCCTTATGCCTCGAAGACTAACCCGCCCCGGAAAGCAGACTAAGCGATCACTCCACTCAGGTGGTCCTACCACCCGAACCAAGACACGCCAGGTTTCTGCGCCAGGTAAGCCGTTCACCAACTGGAAGACGACCAAGGCGACTGTCACGCTCGGTACGACGAACTCAGCCCTGTCGTTCGTCAGCAAGGTCGGCCATTTGACTGGAAGCCACTCCGGCTCCGTCAGGGTTCGCATCGTGGTCTCCGGAAACAACACGCCGCTGTCTATCTCGGTGTCCGGTAACAATGACATCACGATCAACGCCGCTACCGGCGCTGGTGGTGCGGCAACGACCACCGCCGCTCAGGCTGTGGCCGCCGTCAATCAGGACGCCAGTGCTCGCAACATCGTGGACGCATTCCTGCCCGCCACTTCAAACGGAACCGGCGTCGTAGCGTCGGCGGCCTTCACTAGCTTGGCGTAAACCATGGCGAAGCTCAAGAGCAAGCGACGCAAGAAGCTCAAGAAGAGCCAGTTCGCATTGCCTGGGTCTCGCAAGTACCCGATTCACGACAAGGCGCACGCGCGAAACGCGAAAGCCCGCGCGACTCAGCAGTACAAGAAGGGCAGGATCTCCAAATCGACCAAGAACAAGATCCATGCCGCCGCGAATCGGAAGCTAAAAAAGAAGAAACGCAAGAAGTAGGTCTCGTACCATTGCTTCTATATGGCGATTCTATTTAGGAGCCGCCGTCGTCGCCCTCAGTAGCCTTCTCCCACCACGTCATCATCACCATCTGATCGTCATAGCGGTCATTTGGTAGATCTGCGTACGCGGGATTGGGATCGTGGGCGAGCTTGTCGCCTTGGAAGACCACGGCGTGTAGTCCGGGCAGGGGGTAGTACGCGTCTTCGACCGGCCGCTTCAGGCCAGGTGAATAGACCGAGGCCATCCAGAACCCCAGCGTCGGCGGCTGCCAGCTATCCGGTAGGTCATAGGTGTACCTCTGCGTGCCGTAAAACTCGCACTCAGGAAACCCATCAACGGCCCGGAAGTTTTGAGCCAGGTCGATGTTGTGGTAGTCAAGATCCGGACGGTTGTCCCTCGTCCACTTCATGATGTCTGAGTTGTAAGCGTGCACGAGATCGATGTTCTCGATGTCGCGCTCAAAGATTGACGCGATGCAGGCGGCGGCGCAGTTGCCCTGGCCGTAGCCGAACTTGGTCTGGTTGACGGGGATCAATAGTCCCACCAATCCCAGCGCTGCCCCTTGGTGACCATGTACGCACCGTCACGGATCAAATCGTCCGCTTCGAGCGGATGGATCTGAAGATCCTCGGCTAGGTCTTCAACGACTCGCTTGTAGATGGTCATGATCTCGCTGGGGATCCTTGACTGCTCGCGATTGGCGGTGTCGCGATGGTCGATTGAGTCAGGTTCGGCCGGAGCCGGGTGAAGGTCAGCATTCACGGGTGAGTCCACCAGCCCTTCTCTTCGAGCGCCTGTAGCGTTAGGCGATGCGAACACATCGCTCGGCATGGGTACGGGCAGGACGTGTAGGAGTGTCGGCCGCTAATTCTGATTACATCGTCAACATGCTCTACTGCCATGACCTCTTCAGGAGACCAAATAGGACCGTTGATCGCTGGTGTATGTTCAGGCATAAGTTCGAGTGCAGTCGTCTAAGCTCATTCAAATGGTCCGTATTCGATCTTGAGGTTTTCGGGCTGCATCATGGCGTCCACGGACGATTCGATTTGCCCGATGGCGCGCGAGTGCTCTAGGCGCACCCAGTCTTGGAATTTCTTTGAATCTGCCATACGCCTGAACGCCTTCTTTCGGTTCTCGCCCTGCGTGCGGCTATCGCGGGCTTCGCCCACTGCGCCGCTCGGCGGATGCTTGACCCGGACTCCGGTGTCTCGCTTGTTCTGATTCTGGCCGCCCTTGCCTCCGGCTCGGAAGGTCTCGAAGACGAAGTCCTTCTTCGTCAGATGCAGCACGCGCTGCCTTTCGTTCTTCTGCTTCATCGATCAATGCCTCTCTAACACAACGTGCATGAAATGCTGGGTCATCCAGCCACGGAAATAGGTCTCCGCGAGGCACTAGTAGATCGATCCGAATCCGGGGCACTCCTTCATGGCCCTTTCAGACCCCGATACAGCGCCGCACATTGTGCAAACAGAAGGCTGCGGCGGAAAGCATCGATGAAGCCACGCATGAGTCTGCTCGATGCGAAAGCTCTCGGCCACCGCCTCGGCAAACTCGTCTTCGTTCATTTCAAGCGGGGAAGTCATCGTCTTCGTAGGGTACCACAGGGAAGTTGTCTGGATTGGTCATGTACTCCATATACCCCTCACATGACGGGCAAGCGGTCCATCTGTAGTCATGCTTGAGTACCTTGGCAATCGAGATCTTAGAACCGCAGTTGATACAAAAGAATCTACGCGTCCTCTTAGACCAGTGGAACTCAGTCCCGGCGCGCTTCCACCAGAACCGCTCCCAGCGGCTAGGACAGGCGCGCTGCTTCTTCAAGGTAGGCATCGATCTTGGCGATGTCGTCGTAGTCGTTCGGCCGCGTGTCGTGATGAGCGATGCTCTGCTTCCAAGCCCGAAGCTGCGCCAATGGCTGCACCGGCCATCCTAGGATGACTTCAGGGTTCGACAACAGTTCCTCCACGTCGATCTGCATGCCGCGCTTCTTCCAGTCATAGAACGCGTGCACGGGAAGCTGGCCGCCAGGCAGCCACGCCTCAAGTAGCGGCGGGTCCTCAGGGCGCGGTCGCTGCTCCTGCCAGCCGCGCTGCTTTAGCTGGTCGTAGATGTAGCGGTCCACGAAGATGTCGATGTCACCGATTTCTTCACGCAGGCCGTGAAGGTACATGACTGACGAGCCGAACAGCGCGTAGCGCCTGGTCTCCCACGGCAGCTTGTAGTTCATCACGGCAAGTAGCTCGCAGCGAAGCGGCTCAAACGGTTCGTATTGAATGATGTACTTGCTCATTGGCTTACTCGCGCCAGCCTCTCGGCGGCACCCTTACCGAACACACGTTCGATCTCGCGCTCCATCAGCACGTACTTGTCGTAAGCGACTAGTAGATCTTCGAGCGCCCAGTACATGGGATCCTGATCGTCAAGACCGGCCGCGAACGTCCGGACCTTGGTCACTTGAGTAGGCTTGGTAGCGATCATTGTGGCTCCTGCTGTTCCCAGATAGCGTTCCACCAGAGGATGCGGGCAACCCAACCAGCCCACATTCCCAGGCTAAAAATGAGCAGACGTGACGGCATCAGTCTTCGGGATCTCCATCGGTTTCAAAGGCCCAGGCTTCGTGGTCAAGCGTTGTGATCGAGCCAAGTCTTTGACCGAGAGAATCATACACGTCGAATCCAGTCGGAGCGATGAACTTCAAACTCTCGATGAACTTCAGCAAACGCCGAAGCTCGTCAAGCTCGCTGGCGGTCATGTTGATCATTACCAGTTCTCCGGAGCTTCGAAGCAGTGCACAACGACGCTGCCGCCGAACAAGTGCGCGGTGCCGAGGAAGCGGCCGCAGTCTCGATAGCTGAACTCGTGGCCGGTACCTACAACCAATAGGCGAGCGATCTCTTCTTCTTGTGTCTCCGGATCGATAACGGCCCACACAAATAGGTCGTCGTTCTGCTGACCAAAGCTGACAAACCAAGCGTTCAAAGGTACGGTGATTTCCGAAATCCCAGGCTCAGTGCCAACGGGAACGGGGTATTTATGGATTACTAGGCTCATGTAACCACTTCCAGTCTTGAGTCGTCGCGGAACCAACGTCCGACCTTGCCGACGTTCTTCCAGTGATCGCCGATAGGCTGATGCAGGCGCACGATGTCGGCGGTGTAGTCGTTTGATCCGCGAATCAGCGAGGATCCGACGCCGTAGGCATCCACCGGGACCCCCAGGCTCTCAAACTGCCGAATCTTCTCAGCCTTGAAGCCGCCGCTGGCGATGATCTTGACGTGCTCGTGTCCTTGCCGGTCGAGCGCGTCACGGACGAGCCGGACCAGTTCGGGGTTGACTCCCAGGGGGTTGAAGGAGCCATACTCTGTGTGGTGCGTGAGCGACCGGTCAACGAGATTGCCGGACGTATCGAGGCGCACTCCCCAGAGCTTATCGCCAAGCTCTCTCGCCACGGCAAGAGCGGTGAGCACAGAATCGTTCTCGAAGTCTACCAGCACCGTCACGTTCATTTCGTCGGCGTAGCGGTCGGCGAACTTGCGTGCGGCCAGGACGGTGTCGCCTCCGTATGCGGCGATGAGGGCGTGCGGGATCGTACCCATGCCGCGTCCGCCCCACCACGAGGCTCCGGCGTCAGTGGAGACCCCCTGAACGCCAGCCTGGTGGGCGGCGAGACCGTCGCCTGTCTGCACGACCCAGTGGTCGTGACGAGCCGGGAAGAACCATAGCGGCTTGCCGTTGGCGGCGTCGAGCGCTTCCTTGACGTTGCGCATGACGAGACTGCGGCGGGCCATGACGCCCAGGATCACAGTCTCAAGGTGAGCGAACAGGTGGTACGGTCCGGTGATCTGAAGCACAGGCTCCCACGGCTCGATGGGGTCGCCCTCGTTGAGCGCCTTGACTTCTAGCTGATCCCATCCGTTCTTCCAGCCCTTTTCATCCAGGAGCCGCTGACGGTAGGCTTTAGGGCCGGGTCCGATATCCTCAGGATGCCACTTCGGGCCAAGCTCGCCGGAGCAGAGCTTGAGGATGGCGATAGCCTCATCGACGCCGCCCGCCAGCGACTGTTCGCGCTGGAAGCACTGCATTACGACGGTCGGCAGGTGCTCGTCCGACTCAAGCAGTTCCTTGGTCAGGTTGAAGTATTGGTCGGAGTAGTATCCGGAGCGGATCTTCTCGACGGGAAGCTCGAAAATTGAGGGATCTGTGCGGGACATGCAGGCACTGTACCACCTACACGCCGAGGCGTCAAGGGGAGTAGACTACGAGACATGAAGTCCCTAGTCGCCATTCTTTTGCTCATCGCCGTCGTGCTAGTCGCTACCGTAGCGTCCGCGTCAGGCGCTGCTGCGACACGTCCCTGTGGCCTACCAAACAAGCCGCCGTGCCCGACGCCAACCGCGACTCCCACGCCGTCACCAACTCCTACGCCAACCCCAACCGCGACTCCCACGCCGTCACCAACTCCTACGCCGTCCCCAACGCCAACCCCGACCGCGACTCCCACCCCTACGCCAACTCCTACGCCTGGTCTTGAGCCGCTGACGTGGGGCATGTTCAGCGTGCCAGCCACGCCGCCTGCGGGCTACTGCACCACCAATGGTGTAAAGAGCATCGTCATCGAAATGACCTGGGAGTCTGCTGAGCCTACCGACAACGCGTGGAACACTTCGTACTTCAACAGCCTACGCGCAAAGTACGACGCCTACAAGGCTGCTGGCTGCTCCGTCGCGCTCAACTACGGCCTGCACCACCCGCCGACATTCATGGAGCAGCAGCCAAACGCCAAGTTCGTAGACCAGGACGGCAACACATACGCCGGATCTGATGAGCTTGACTTGATCAGCAACCCGGCTCTGCGCGCTCAGGCGCAGGAGTACACGCTACAGGTCTTCAAGGAGTTCGGACCCAGCCGCGACTTCCGCTTCACGCGTATCGGCGGCATCCATTGGGGCGAGCTTGGCTACCCGCCCGCTGACCGCACTGGCGTAGATCTGGATTCCTACTGGGACTTCAACGCCGTCGCGACCGGCAACCCAGTCCCCGGCTGGAAGCCATGCCAGGCGTCGCCCAACGGCGAGGCCGCGAAGTTCCTTGAGTGGCACTGGAAGCGTGCCGAAGACTTCATGATCTGGCAGGTTCAATCCGTGCTCGCCGCGCGTCAGGACCCCAGTGTTTACGCCGACCCAGGCCGTGTTGCACCGCTGATGGCAGGCAACACTGCTACGGACGCGGACAAGGTTACGGCCGCCGCTACAAACCTCTGCGGCACGTCCACGCCGGAGCGCGACAGCAAGGTTCCGCGTGCTTTCATCCACGGACGCTACGCCGACCGCTTGGCGGCGGCGGGCTACACGGGCGCAGAC
>Ga0157371_10002066_pt1 | contig 19678 bp, 18 predicted proteins | sample C45metaG_FD_113462 | JGI IMG/M metagenome (GOLD analysis project Ga0157371, IMG submission 113462) | Corn rhizosphere microbial communities from Kellogg Biological Station, Michigan, USA - C4-5 metaG | ecosystem: Host-associated > Plants > Roots > Rhizosphere > Soil | place: USA: Michigan...
CCGGTTCCATCCCATCGAGTTCTACGCGATTTTCCCGGACGAGGAGCGGGCGCGCAGGGCAGCAGGCAAATTTCGCGGTGCGTCCATCAATGCCCAGGTCAGTGCGCGCGACGACGGCGCCTGGTCGCTGGAATTGAGCAAAGTGATGTACGCAACCTACGACGACATTGGCGATTTCGAGCAGGGCTTTTCCGCCGTGGTCGAGCCGCTGGGCGGCATTATCGAGGGTTGGGGCGTGAAGCAGGAGGTGCGCAATCGTTACCGCCTGAATTGAGCTTGAGCATTTTGTATCGGGCAACGGCTGACCTTCGGGTCGGCCGTTGTCGTTTTAAAGATCAAAAGATCGCAGCCTTCGGCAGCTCCTACAGGTGATCGTGTAGGAGCTGCCGAAGGCTGCGATCTTTTGCTTTTGCATTCAAAATATTTCAGAAAACCAAAAAAAAGCCACCGGAGAGGGTGGCTAAAAGGGAAGACGGGTATGCAGTGAAGTCTTTGCGGGGCGGGGCTGCCACGGCAGTCCAGGTCAATCCGGCGAGCCGCCTCGCAGCGCCATGCCGATGAAGTTTTGCAGCGAATGCGCGGATTATCCGCAGTCGCTGCCGGGCAGTGAAATCAACTCTGACTATGCTGGTGATAGGCGACGCAGTGCGTCGCAATGAAGCGGGGGCAATCGGGTCGGGGCATTTGCCGCACAGGAATGGTGCGCTGCCTTTGGCGTGGATCCACAACCGATTGAATTCAAAGCGTTTATGCCGATGGCACGGGCCTTGCGAAGGCCTGTATGTCCGGAGTGACAAGGAGTACGGCATGATCCGCACCTGTTTTGACGAGATGTACGATGCTGGCGGACTGGTTCGCCCGCATTACCGGGAATTTGCCCGCTGGCTGGCCGAGACGCCCGACGAGTTGCTTGCGCAACGCCGACGCGAGGCTGATCTGCTGTTCCATCGTGCCGGGATCACTTTCACGCTTTATGGCGACGAGCAGGGCACCGAGCGCCTGATTCCGTTCGACACCATTCCGCGCAGCATCCCGGCCAGTGAATGGCGAATCGTGGAGCGCGGTTGTATCCAGCGGGTCAAGGCGCTGAACATGTTCCTCGCCGACCTCTACCACGAGCAGCGCATCATCAAGGCCGGGATCATTCCCGCCGAACAGGTGCTGGCCAACGAGCAATACCAGCTGGCAATGCAGGGCCTGGATCTGCACCGCGACATCTATTCGCACATCTCCGGCGTCGATCTGGTGCGCGATGGCGATGGCACTTATTACGTCCTCGAAGACAACCTGCGCACACCCAGCGGCGTCAGTTACATGCTCGAAGACCGCAAGATGATGATGCGGCTGTTCCCTGAGCTGTTCGCCGCTCAGCGCATCGCCCCGATCGATCACTACCCCAATCTGCTGCTCGACACCCTGAAAAGCTCAAGTCCGATCGACAACCCCAGCGTGGTGGTGCTGACGCCGGGGCGCTTCAACAGCGCGTTCTTCGAGCATGCGTTTCTCGCGCGGGAAATGGGCGTTGAACTGGTGGAAGGCGCGGACCTGTTCGTGCGCGACGACAAGGTGTTCATGCGCACCACCGACGGCCCGAAAGCCGTCGATGTGATTTATCGCCGCCTCGACGATGCCTTCCTCGACCCGCTGGCATTCAACCCGGATTCGATGCTCGGCGTGCCGGGGCTGCTGTCGTCCTATCGCTCCGGCAATGTGGTGCTGGCCAATGCCATCGGCACCGGAGTGGCGGACGATAAATCGGTTTACCCGTTTGTCACCGACATGATCCGTTTCTACCTCGACGAAGAGCCGATTCTGAAGAACGTGCCGACCTGGCAATGCCGCAACCCGTCCGAGCTGTCCCACGTGCTGGCCAATCTTCCGGATCTGGTGGTCAAGGAAACCCAGGGCTCCGGCGGTTACGGGATGCTGGTCGGGCCGGCCGCGACGACCGCGGAAATCGATGCCTTTCGCGAGCGCATCAAAGCCAAGCCCCATGCCTACATCGCGCAGCCCACGCTGTCGCTGTCGACGTGCCCGACCTTTGTCGAAAACGGCATCGCGCCGCGCCATATCGACCTGCGCCCGTTCGTACTGTCCGGCCGCGAGACCCGGGTCGTGCCCGGAGGTTTGACCCGTGTCGCGTTGCGTGAAGGCTCCCTGGTGGTGAATTCCTCCCAGGGCGGCGGCACCAAGGACACCTGGGTAGTCGACGATTGAAGGAAGCTTGCCATGTTAAGTAGAACTGCCTCGGATCTGTACTGGATGTCGCGTTACCTGGAGCGTGCGGAGAACCTCGCACGCATGCTCAACATCAGTTATTCACTGTCGCTGATGCCGCAGGACGGGCGCGGCGATGGTCTGCACGAACTCGCCATGCCGTTGCTGATTACCGGCACTCTCGATGATTATCATGACCGCCACGGCGATCTGCACGCCGAACGCCTGCTGCATTTCTTTGCGCTGGACGCGGCCAACCCGGCGAGCATCTACAGCTGCCTCGGCGCGGCGCGGGCCAGTGCCCATGCGGTGCGCGGGCGAATCACCGCCGACATGTGGGAAAACATCAACGCAACCTGGCTGGAAATTCGCGGCATCGCCGAACAGGGTCTGAGCCGCTACGGCATGAGCCGTTTCTGCGAATGGATCAAGGAGCGCTCGCATCTGTTTCGTGGCGCGTCCTACGGCACGATCATGCGCAACGACGCGTTTCGCTTCATCCGTCTGGGCACGTTCATCGAGCGCGCGGACAACACGCTGCGCCTGCTCGATGCCCGCTACGAAATGGCCGGCGATCAGGCCGAAGCGGTCAGCGATGGCACGGCGCACGCTTATTACCAATGGAGTGCGCTGCTGCGGGCGTTGTCGTCGTTCGAGGCCTACACCGAAATCTACCGCGATGCGCCCGGCGCCCGGCACGTCGCCGAATTGCTTTTGTTGCGCGCCGATGTACCCCGTTCGCTGCGTGCCTGTACCGAAGAAATCGACCAGATCCTCGCGCAACTGCCCGGCGCCAACGGCCGCCCGGCACAACGCCTGGCGGCGGAAATGGACGCGCGCCTGCGCTACACCGGCATCAACGAAATCCTCGAAGAAGGCCTGCACGCCTGGCTGACCGAATTCATCCCGTTGGTGCGCCAGTTGGGCAACGCCATTCACAGTTCCTACCTGGAGGCTGCATGAGACTTTCCATAAGCCACGAGACCACCTATCACTACGAAGATCAGGTGCGCGCGAGCATCCAGTACCTGCGCCTGACGCCTCACGACAGCGAGCGTCAGCACGTGCTCAGTTGGCAGCTGGATTTACCGCGCCCGGTGCGTGCGCAACTCGATCCGTTCGGCAACATCCTGCATGTATTGACCATGGACGAGCCCCACGAAGCGATCATCATTGGTGCCCGTGGTCAGGTCGATATCGATGAATTGCGCGAGGCCGAACATGAAAGCCAGTCAGCGCTGCCGTTCCTGCGCTTCACGCGCATGACCGAAGCCGATGAAGCCTTGCGCGAGTTTGCCGGGAAAAACTGCAAGCAACGGCGTGATCGCACCGCGCTGATCGATTTGATGTGCGCATTGAATCAGCACATGACCTACACGCCGGGCTCGACCGTGGTCGACACCAGCGCCGCCGAAGCTTTCGCCGGTCGCGCCGGGGTCTGTCAGGATCATGCGCACGCCTTTCTCGCCTGCGCGCGCAGCCTCGGCATACCGTCGCGTTATGTCTCGGGTTATCTGTACAGCGAGGATTGCGAGCATCTGGCCAGCCATGCCTGGGCGGAAGCGTGGCTGGATGACGCGTGGTACAGCTTCGACGTGACCAACCAACTGGCGCGCCCGGAGCGCCACCTGAAACTGGCGGTGGGCCTGGATTATCTCGATGCCTGCCCGGTACGCGGCATGCGCCGGGGCGGCGGCTGCGAGCAGATGCATGCGAAAGTGTTCGTCTCGCCGACGCCGATCATCTCCGTCCAGCAACAATAAGGATCTGCACAATCCCCTGTAGGAGTGAGCCTGCTCGCGATGGCGGCGTGTCAGTCACATCTGTATCGCCTGACACGCCGCCATCGCGAGCAGGCTCACTCCTACAAGGAATTGGTGTCAGGGCTTAATCTTGCGACCGGCCATGTGCTTGAGATAGGCCACCAGCATTTGCAGATCCCCGTCCGGCAACACCTGCGCCGAAAACCCCGGCATCTTCGCCTGCGGCCACTGGCGCAAACTCTGCGGATCGCGGATGTAGCGCTTCAGGAAGTCCGCACCAAAATACTCGGTCGGGCTGTACGGAATATTCAGATCCGGCCCGAACTGCGCATCACCGGCACCATTCAACCGGTGACACGCCAGGCAGTTTTTCTGAAACAAGGCAAAGCCCTGGTTCACCGGATCATCGGCCTTCAATGCCGGATCGGGCAGCAGGGCAGGGAAACGCTGGGCCACCGGCGCCATCAACTTGATGCTGGCGACTTCGAACGGCCACTGCTCGGGGCTGATCTTGCCGGCTTGCGGATCGGTCCAGACCAGATAGAAAGGCCCGGCGCTGTGCTTGCCGGCGGACAACGGTGGCCATGGCCGTGCCGGATCCTCGATTGCCAGCCATGCGCGTGCGCCGTTCTTGTTCAGCAAAGGCGCAGCGGCCAACTCGGCGGCAAAGCCGTCCAGCGCCACCGCTTGCAAGTGGTCCTCAGGTCTGACGCCCGTCAGCAACGCGGCCAGGGGCACGGCCTGATAGGTCATGTCTTTCTTGTAGGAAACATCATTGTTGATCGTGAGGGTTTGCAGCTGAGGATGCTTGAGCAGTTCCTCGGTCTGCCAGGTGCGGCTGTTTGCGCCCAACTGCAGATCCAGTTGTGCGGCAGACAAGGGCAAGCTCAGCAGCAAGGCACTGAGCGCAATGAGCGTTTTCAAATGACCGCCGTCCATGTCGTGTAAGTGCGCAAAGGTTGGCACAACCACGCTGGCCCGGGTAGCGGGCCAGTCACATTTTCAGCGGCGATATACAGCACGCGGCGCTTTAATCAGCCGATGACCTTGGTCAGATTCGGCAAGATCAACAACAGCGTCGTGGCGAAAAGAATGAGTCCTGCTTGACGTACTTTCGGTTGTTTGAACATGGCTTGACCGCCTTTATTGTTATTTCCTGAGGCGTGCCTGACTGCAGATCCATGACGGCACGCGTGGCACTTCCTGTTGGAGGACGCCCGTCTCGGCAAAACCCGACGACGATGGCGTACATGTTCACCTTAGGGCCCACGTCCGCGTTGGCTTAGATCCATTTCATATGGAGCGCTTGAAAAAAGCTTTAAAAAAGGCATGAGGCGTATTGCCAGCTTCTTTGCCGCCCGCTGGCTAGACAACTCGGCGACCTGAACCGGTTCACCTGAGGTCCGATGACCGTCCGTCTGAGCGCGTGCGTCAAGCGCGTTGAGCAATGTGGTCATTGCTTGCCGGACTGCGCAGGGCGAAAGTGCAACGACACTGAATCAGGTTCGAGGACGTCATGACTGAAGCTTTGATTTTCGATGCGTTACGCACCCCGCGTGGCAGAGGCAAGGCCGACGGCGCGCTGCACAGCGTCAAGCCGGTCAATCTGGTGGCAGGTTTGCTGAGCGCCTTGCAGGCACGCACGGCGCTGGACACCAGTCAGGTCGATGATGTGGTCCTCGGCTGCGTCACGCCGATCGGCGATCAAGGTTCCGATATCGCCAAAACGGCGGTGCAAGTAGCCGATTGGGACGTCAGCGTCGCCGGTGTGCAGATCAACCGTTTCTGCGCTTCAGGTCTGGAAGCGGTGAATCTCGGCGCGATGAAAGTGCGTTCGGGTTTTGAAGATCTGGTGGTGGTCGGCGGCGTCGAGTCGATGTCGCGGGTGCCGATGGGTAGTGATGGTGGCGCCTGGGCATTGGACCCGCAGACCAACCTGCACAGCCACTTCACCCCGCAAGGCGTCGGCGCCGACCTGATCGCCACCCTCGAAGGCTTCAGCCGACAGGACGTCGATGCCTACGCGCTGCATTCGCAGCACAAAGCTGCACGGGCGCGAGCTGATGGCTCGTTCAGCAAGTCGCTGGTGCCGGTGCAGGATCAGAACGGCATCATCCTGCTCGATCATGATGAGTTCATCCGCGCCGAATCGACCCTTGAAGGCTTGGGCAAGCTCAAGCCGAGTTTCGAAATGATCGGGCAGATGGGCTTCGATGCCACGGCGTTGCGAGTCTACAGCCATGTCGAGCGTATCAACCACGTGCACACGCCGGGCAACAGTTCCGGAATTGTCGACGGCGCGGCGTTGATGCTCATCGGTTCCGAAGCCAAGGGCCGTGCGCTAGGGCTGCAGCCACGGGCGCGCATCGTCGCCACCGCCGTCACCAGTACCGACCCGACGATCATGCTCACCGGCCCGGCGCCGGCAACCCGCAAAGCGCTGGCCAAGGCCGGACTGCGCGTGGAAGACATCGATCTGTTCGAGGTCAACGAAGCGTTTGCCTCGGTGGTGTTGAAGTTCATCAAGGACATGGCCGTCGACCCGGACAAGGTCAACGTCAACGGCGGCTCGATCGCCATGGGCCACCCGCTGGGCGCCACTGGATGCGCGATCCTCGGCACCCTGCTCGATGAACTGGAAGCGCGTCACCTGCGCTACGGCCTGGCGACACTCTGCGTCGGCGGCGGCATGGGCATTGCCACCATCATCGAACGCCTCTGAGCCCCGACTTCAAGGAACCCTGTTATGAGCGAAGCGATTCGTTACGAAAAAGGTCAGGACGGTATCGTCGTGCTGACCATGGACATGCCGGGCCAGAGTGCCAATACCATGAACGCTGTGTATCGCGAGGCCATGGCCGCTTGCGTTGCGCGTTTGTCAGCGGAGAAAGACAGCATTGCCGGGGTGATCATCACTTCAGCGAAGAAAACCTTCTTTGCTGGCGGCGACCTCAATGAATTGATCAAGGTCGGCAAGCCCGAAGCCAAAGCTTTCCATGACATGGTGCTGACCCTCAAGGCGCAGTTGCGCAGCCTGGAAACCCTCGGCAGACCGGTGGTTGCGGCGATCAACGGCGCTGCGCTGGGCGGTGGCTGGGAAATCTGCCTGGCCTGCCACCACCGCATTGCTGTGGATGATGCGTCGGTGCAACTCGGTCTGCCGGAAGTGACGCTGGGCCTGTTGCCGGGCGGCGGCGGGGTGGTGCGCATGGTGCGCATGCTCGGCTTCGAAAAAGCCCTGCCGTATTTGCTCGAAGGCAAGAAGGTGCGCCCGCAACAGGCGTTGCAGGCCGGGCTGATTGATGAACTGGCGGCGGATCGCGATGAGCTGCTGGCCAAGGCGCGCGCCTGGATTATCGCTAATCCGACTGCGGTGCAACGCTGGGACGTCAAGGGCTACCAGATTCCTGGCGGCACGCCGTCGAATCCGAAAGTGGCGCAGATGCTGGCGATTGCGCCGTCGATTCTGCGCGCGAAGACTCAAGGCACGCTGCCAGCGCCGGAGAAGATTCTCTGCGCGGCGGTGGAGGGTGCTCAGGTCGATTTCGACACGGCGCACCTGATCGAAACCCGCTACTTCACAGAACTGACGACCGGGCAGATCTCGAAAAACCTGATCGGCACGTTCTGGTTCCAGTTGAACGAGATCAACGCCGGCGGTTCAAGACCGCAAGGTTTTGCGCCTTATAAAACCAAGAAAGTGGGTGTACTCGGCGCTGGCATGATGGGCGCGGGCATCGCGTTTGTCGGCGCCTCGGCCGGTATCGACGTCGTGCTCAAGGACATCAACCTCGCCGCTGCCGAGAAAGGCAAGGCGTATTCCGCGGCGCTGCTGGATAAAAAAGTTACCCGTGGCCAGATGACTGTCGAACAGCGCGAGGCAGTACTGGCGCGGATCGTTGCGAGCGAAATCGATGCCGATCTGGCCGGTTGCGATCTGATCATCGAAGCGGTATTCGAAGATCGCGAACTCAAAGCCAAGGTGTCTGCCGCCGCGCAACAGGTGGTGGGTGGCGACGCTGTCATCGCTTCCAATACGTCCACCCTGCCGATCACCGGCCTGGCGACGGCCGTGCCCGATCAAAGCAAATTCATCGGCCTGCATTTCTTCAGTCCGGTGGAAAAAATGCCGCTGGTGGAAATCATCAAGGGCGCGCAGACCAGCGACGAAACCCTCGCCCGCGGTTTCGATTTCGTCCTGCAAATCAAGAAAACTCCGATCGTGGTCAACGACAGCCGTGGCTTCTTTACTTCGCGAGTGTTCGGCACGTTCACCAACGAAGGCATTGCCATGCTCGGCGAAGGCGTCAGTGCGCCGATGATCGAGACTGAAGCGCGCAAGGCCGGGATGCCGGTCGGGCCTCTGGCGATCTCCGACGAAGTTTCCCTCAGCCTGATGAGCCATATCCGGCAGCAGACGGCCAAGGACTTGCAGGCTGAAGGGAAACCGCTGATTGAGCACCCGGCCTTCGCCGTGATTGACTTGATGCTCAATGAATTCAAGCGACCAGGCAAAGCCGCCGGAGGCGGGTTTTATGAATATCCAGCGGCTGCCCAGAAGCATCTTTGGTCGGAGCTGAAAACGCGTTTCGAGAAAGTCGACGGACAGATTCCAGCAAAGGATGTGCGCGATCGTCTGTTGTTTGTGCAGGCCATCGAAACCGTGCGCTGTGTGGAGGAGGGCGTGCTGACCTCGACGGCGGATGCCAACGTCGGGTCGATCTTCGGTATCGGTTTCGCTGCGTGGACCGGCGGTGCGCTGCAGTTCATCAACCAGTATGGCCTGAAGGATTTTGTCGCGCGTGCGCAGTATCTGACCGAGCAATATGGCGAGCGTTTTACGCCGCCAGCGCTGCTACTGGACAAAGCCGCGAAAGGTGAAATGTTCTAGGGGCTGGTGAACATGTCGGGGCTTGCCTTGGTCGGGTGTTTCAAGGCAGGCTCTGGGGTGTTCATTATTCCCATCACGTGTCAGGTATTTTTTATGTCGCTGCGCATCTGCATTCTCGAGACCGACATCTTGCGGCCTGAGCTGATCGATCAGTATCAGGGCTATGGGCAAATGTTTCAGCGCCTGTTTTCACAACAGCCGATTGCCGCTGAGTTCACTGTCTATAACGTGGTGAATGGCGAATACCCAAGCGACGACCAGACGTTCGACGCGTATCTGGTCACCGGCAGCAAGGCCGATTCGTTCGGCACTGATCCGTGGATTCAGACCCTCAAGACTTATCTTCTGAATCGCTACGAACGCGGCGACAAACTGCTCGGCGTGTGCTTCGGCCATCAATTGCTGGCGCTGCTGCTTGGCGGAAAGAGCGAGCGCGCATCCCAGGGTTGGGGCGTCGGTACCCACAACTACAAGCTGGCGGCCAAGGCGCCGTGGATGAGCCCGGTGCGCGAAGAGCTGACACTGTTGATCAGCCATCAGGATCAGGTGACCGAGCTACCGGAAAATGCAACGGTGATCGCCTCCAGCGATTTCTGCCCGTTCGCGGCTTATCACATCAACGATCAAGTGCTGTGCTTCCAGGGCCATCCGGAATTCATTCACGATTACTCGCGCGCGCTGCTCGATCTGCGCCAGGAAGCGCTGGGTTCGCAGATTTACAGCAAAGGCGTGGCCAGCCTCGAGCAGGAGCATCATGGCGCTACGGTTGCGGAGTGGATGATGCGGTTCGTCGCGCACAAGCCGGAAGCGGCTCAACGCTGAAATGGCCTGCTCCCACAATCCCTGTGGGAGCGAGCCTGCTCGCGAATCGCCGGGGCGACGCGGTCCCGGCTACAACCACCCCGACCGTTTGAAACTCGCCCACAAACTCACACACCCCACCGCAATAAACCCCAGCACCGCAAAATAACCGTAATGCCAAGTCAACTCCGGCATGTTCTGGAAGTTCATCCCGTAAATTCCCGCCACGGCGGTGGGGAACGCCAGAATCGCCGCCCACGCTGCGAACTTGCGCTGCACCACGCTTTGCCGCGATGCCTCGAGCAACACACCAATCTCGATGGTCTGGCTGGCAATGTCCGCCAGCGTGCTCAGGTCTTCCATCTGCCGCGTCACGTGGATCTGCACATCGCGAAAGTACGGGCGCATGTTCTTGTCGATGAATGGAAAGCTTAGCTTTTGCAGCTCTTCGCCGATTTCTACCATCGGCGCCGCATACCGACGCAAGCGCACCACGTCACGGCGCAAACCGTGGAGCTTCTGGATGTCACGCTCGTTGAGGGCACTGCACAGCACGTTGCGCTCCAGCTCATCGATCTCCGCGTGGATCGCTTCGCCCACCGGCTGATAGTTCTCGATGACGAAATCGAGCAGCGCATACAGGACGAAATCCTCGCCATGCTCCAGCAACAGTGGACGCGCCTCACAGCGTTGACGCACCTGGGCGTAGGACGCCGAGTGGCCGTTGCGCGCGGTGATGATGTAGCCCTTGCCGGCGAAGATATGCGTTTCGATGAACTGCAAAACGCCGTGTTCACGAACGGGGGAGTAGGTGACGATAAACAGAGCGTCACCAAAGGTTTCCAGTTTTGGCCGGCTGTGTTTTTCCAGCGCATCTTCGATGGCCAGCTCGTGCAGATTGAACTGGCGTTGCAGGTTGGATAATTCCTGTGCGTCCGGTTCTTCCAGACCGATCCAGACGAAGTGGCCCGGCTTGGCCGCCCAGGCCGCGCCTTCATCAAGCGTGATATTGGTGACTTTCTTGCCTTCGCTGTACACCGCAGCAGCAACAACTCGACCCATGGTGGTGATTCACTTCTTCTTGGCAGATGGCAGGGGAACAAGGCTTCAGCTTAGCCGTGTCGCTGTTTGAGAGTCAGTGAAACTTCTACAGTTCAGCCGGCAAAAGAAAACCCGCACAGGGCGGGTTTGTTTTTCACGCGGCTCGCAGTTGCCGATCCATGGATTCGATGCATTCGCGCATCTGTTCGCGGCATCGCTCGATGAGCATGGGCATGTCATCCATGGTCAATCCGACTGTAGGAATCGCCGGCAGCGAACGTATGAGAACGTTGCCGCTGCGCCAGCGATTCAGACGCATGTGCTTGACGTAACTGCTCACGCACACCGGAATGATCGGCACTCCGGCGGCAATCGCCATCTGAAACGCGCCTTTCTTGAACGGCAACAAATCTTCGCCGAGGTTGCGGGTGCCTTCCGGGAATACCCAGATCGAGGTGTCTTCATTCTGCAGGGTGTGAGTGGTCGTCAGCATCGACTGCCGCGCCTTGTGCGCATTGCCACGGTCGATCAACACATTGCCGGCGAGCCAGAACAACTGACCGAACAACGGTACCCACTTCAGGCTTTTCTTGCCGATACACACGGTGCGGCGCGGGACGACGTTGCCGAACACGAACAGATCGTAATTGGACTGGTGGTTGGCGATGATCACGCAGCTGTCAGGCTTGTTGATCAACCCGTTGACCTCAGACTTGACCCGCAAACGCAGGATACACATCGCTGGCAACGCGTAGAGGCGGGCGCAGAGTCGGCTGTTGTCCGGATTGAAGGGGCGGCACAGGCCAAGGATCACACCCAGCACGCCGGCCAGAATAAAGTGCAGGCCCATCAACAACATACGAAACACGAACAGCATTTTTGCAGGCCCACCGGGACAAAAGGTGGCGCAGTGTACGGATGTGCACTGTTTTCGGCAATTGCCCCTATAGAGTCCGGAGATGGCCGATGTTTAAGCGCATGTTTCAGCGCTGCCCGTCAGGTGCATCCGAGAGCTGTCAGGGAATCTTCAACACCGAACGTAAGAAAAAGCCCGACACGAGGGTCGGGCTGTTCTCAACGGCCAATCCTTCAGGAATCAGCCCAGATGTTGCTGATCCTGCAGGATGGCATCGTCGAGGGTTTCCAGCAGTTGTTTGCGCACTTTCAGCTTGGTGTTCTTGTGCGCGAGCATATTGATTTTCTTCAACTGACGCGCGGCAGCCAGGGCGGAGCCCTGCAATTCTTCTGCAGTGACGACCTTGTCGAGGAAGCCTGCATCAACGGCACTTTTCGGATCGAACATTTCGCCATTGATCACTGAGCGATGGAAAGCCGAACGCCGCAAGCGATCACGCGCCAGCTCGATACCGGCATGGTGCATGGTCATACCGATCTGCACTTCGTTCAGACCGATGCTGAACGGGCCATCGACACCGATGCGGTAATCGGCGGATAACAGCAGGAAAGCGCCCTTTGCCACGGCGTGTCCCGGACAGGCAACGATCACCGGAAACGGGTGAGAGAGCAGGCGACGGGCCAGCGTCGAACCGGCGGTCACCAGCGCAACGGCCTCTTTCGGGCCGGCCGTCATCACCTTCAGGTCATAACCTCCCGAGAGAATCCCCGGCTGGCCGGTAATGATCACCACAGCCCGATCCGCGACCGCTTGATCCAGTGCCGCGTTAAACGCCGCAATCACATCGGGGGAAATGGCGTTGACCTTGCCATTGTTCAGGGTCAGGGTCGCGATACCGTCTTCGAGGTGGTAGGCAATCAACTCGCTCATGACGCTATTCCTTATTAGAAAGATGGGCAGACGTTACCCACCGCCGCAGGCCAGGTAAAGCGCCGTGACTGACCTGCCAGTCACCGTTTTGCGCTTCAGCCAGCGCTGCGCGCCTCTTGCCTTCCATATAGGAAGCACGTCGGTTACCCGAGATTGGCGGGTTTGCCATCCTCCGCCTGGCCCAGTGCAGTCCGCTCTCTTAAGCGCATGAAAATTCTGAAAAAAAGTTTGCCATCGGAAAAGCTTTCGACTACATTAGCGCGCCTCGACAGACAGAACATGTCTGCAGAGATACGGTGAAGTGTCCGAGTGGCTTAAGGAGCACGCCTGGAAAGTGTGTATACAGGAAACTGTATCGAGAGTTCGAATCTCTCCTTCACCGCCACATTCAGTAAACACAAACCCCCGATTTTTTAGAGAAAGTCGGGGGTTTGTGGTTTTTGGCGTCTGGAATAAGTGATGCAGGCGTATGGGGCGCCCGAAATGCAACGACTTCGCCAGACATGCAAAAAGTCTTTGAAATTCGCTTTCCGCAACTGTCCATTTCTTCGTGCGCGGTGTTCATTTACGCAGTAATTAAAATCGCCACACGATGGGCCTATGCTTTCGAAAATGCCAGGATTTGGCGAGTCGGTCTGGGGTATAAGCGTTGGATACATTACTGGCAGTTGTTGCCACCACGGGATACTTGCTCCTGGTTGATGTGTTTTCCAGGAAAGTCGTCACCATCGAGAACGGACGCCCGGAGTACTACGGTATTTCATGGCTCCCGGAAGGCATGGAACTCGTTCTGTCCCATTCCGGTCTGGACAATCTGAACCTGACCGATATTCAGACTTATGCAAACTCGGAAGTCGGCTATGTCTCCCACGGTTCATTTCATACGGAGCGATTCCTTTCGCAGCCTCATCAGATACTGTGCGGCTCTGACGGGCGCATCATTTGCACCAATACTGGCAGGAATGCGATCTCGGTCATCGATCTGGAAAAGCCGGGTCATTTCCAGGAAAAGCGTCTGACCGATGCCCGTTGGGATCGCTTGTCACTGCACGAGATCACTGGCGATCACCTCAATTCCGTGTTCGAAAAAGACGGGCACCTGTACGTCATTGCTCACGGTCATCAGAATGGCTCGTCGCTTGCAATCCTGACCTATCCTGATTTGCAATTGGTCAGTCTTGAGCCTATTGATCAACGTACCGGGCTGCATAATGTGTGGGTCTCGGATGAAGGGCAGACCATTGCCTGCCACAGTTCCATCGGGTCGCTGATCGATCTGCGTACCAACGAGGTAATTTGGCGCGCCGGCAGCTCGATATATGCCCGCGGCCTGGCCGTATCTTCCGACGTATTGCTGGTCGGGGAAAGTCAAATGACCGGGCGTGAATCGCGTCGAAGCTCAATGAGCGGACTTTGGGTATTGGATCGTAATACTTATATGCCTTTGGACTATCTCTGTCTCGGTCCTTACGGCGCGGTGAATGAAGTCAGGCTCTTGAATGTCAAGGATTTTGCGCACCACGGACACGTGTTCGCCGGGATCCCGGAGTTGTTTGCACGAGATCTGTTCCGGCAAAAAGCCGAAGAGCGCCTGGCAAGCTTTCATCATGTCTCAAAAAATCAGCAGATCTGGTCCGCCTGGGAAGTTGTGTTTGGTTCAAGCCAGCAGTTGGAAACAGGCGAAAAAGTCGCGACATTTGATAGCTTGTGCATGTTGAAACTGCGCGAGACTGCACCGGCGTCCGAGCGCACGATGTCGTTCAGATATGCGCTCGATCCAACTCTGCCGGAATCGCATGTCGCTGCAGTCGTTTATCAGGGATTGGGTGACGATACTGACATGAATGCCTTGCTGATTCAGCCCTGCAACCCCGATGAAGCCCAGTTGGCTTTGTGGACTCATGACGGCACGCAATGGCTGCCGGATACGGATAGTACGGTGAGAGGACTGCCGCTTAGTGGCGATGTAAGTGTCGTGGCCAGCGAGCGCGGTCTCGAACTCTATCTGGACAAAGAGCTGCTTGTCCGCATGGATGCTGGCAAATTGGCCTACTTGGACGGTGCACTGGGTGTACGCTGGATCGGTTCCACCATTAGCCGTACTGCGGAACAATCACTGTCCTGAAGATCGACTCAGACTCTACTCGAGATGAGGTAAACATATGATCAGATCCACTGACGAGGCTTTCCAGGATCTGCGGTTGCACCCATCCCGGGTCACCGCAGAGGACCGTCAACGGCTTTTCTCCCAGAAACCACTAACCCTTTGGTTTACCGGGCTGAGCGGTGCTGGCAAGTCAACATTGGCTTTTTCCGTGGAAAAAGCCTTGATTGACAGTGGCAAACCCGCATTTGTGTTGGACGGAGATAACGTTCGACATGGACTTTGCAAAGACTTGGGTTTTCTACCGGAAGATCGCTCGGAAAATATTCGTCGCATCGCTGAAGTTGCACGTCTGATGAATGAGGCCGGCATTTGCGTGCTCGTCGCTTGTATTTCGCCCTGCCGTTCACAGAGAGAGCAGGCGAAAGAAATCATTGGTGACGAAAATTTTGTCGAAGTCTATTTAAGTACCCCACTGAGCGTTTGCGAACGTCTTGACCCAAAGGGTTTGTACCGTAAGGCTCGCGCCGGTCTGATACAAGAATTTACCGGCGTCAGCGCAGTTTATGAGGTCCCCGAGGTGCCCTCGCTGATTCTTGATGCGAGCCAGAAATCGATCTCCGAATGTTTACTGGAAATCACGAAGAAGATCGATGATTGGCAAACAAAGTCTCCGCATGAACCAGCACAGGCGTCTCTCTGAACGCAGCGATCCGTTCGTCGGCGCCTGGTCAGGTTGAACGGCAAGTCAGAGGGTGACCGACTAGTCTCATAAGCCTTGGAGGTCGATATTTTTCAGGCAAAAACCGTTTCGCCGGTGTCGGCCCCGGTTGCGAAGGGGAGAGGCTATGACAGGTCCGTATATCGAAGACGATGGCGCTGAGTTTTCATTCAACAACTGTGTGCGCTGCGGTCAGACGGAGTATCAATCGGGTTTTGGCGAAGATCCAGTGAGCATCGGGAGAATCAAGTCCACAGCCCCTAAAGGGCCAAAAGCGAAATTCTTGCCCAAGGTCTTGGCAAGAACCAGAAAGTGAGTGCATCCCATACCCCGTCACTGAACGGGGTTTTTTATGTGCGCAGCTTTGCCTGCTGGAAACGCCTGGCGGGCGTTGACATTAATGTCGGTTTTTTTTCACAAACTTTTCACGTTGATCAACGTAGGGTGAAGCCATCCGTTAGAAAGCAAGTCTCCAGCCCGTCTCCCCAGCGGGCTTTTTTTTGCCCGGCATAAAACCTTTTCCTTGATCGCGGTCCAATCGACGCTGTTGCCCGCGTCTGGACTTTCCTGCGCCGAGCGCATTAAATCCCGCTCCTTTTCGTCATCCCGTTTATTTGAGGTTTTCGTCATGCGTTTAACACTGCCTGCTCTGGTTCTTGGCCTTTTGGTTGCTCAAGGTGCGATGGCTGCCGGTGATGGCACCGCTGCGCTGGGCGGTGGCCTGGGTGGCGCGCTGGGCAACGTAGTCGGTCAGAAAATGGGCGGCAGCACCGGCGCCGTCATTGGTGCTGGCGTCGCGGGCGCAGCGGGCAGCGCAGTAGCAGCGCGCAAAGGTAGCCGCACCAAGGCAGCGATCGGCGGCGGAGTCGGCGCGGCCGGTGGTTCGGTGATCGGCAACAGCCTGGGCGGCCGGAACGGCGCCACCATCGGCGCGGGCCTAGGCGGTGCAGCCGGCGGTGCCGTCGGCAGCAATCTGGGCAAAGGCCATAAGCGCCACTAATCCCGAACGCTGTCAGAAGAGGCCCGACTCGATGTCGGGCTTTTTCATGGCTGAACGTTTCGTCCGAAATCATCTCCAATCTGCATACGCCCCGCTTGGGCGGACTGTCCCGATTCGGGAACTGCGAGGTTCATATGCGATTGTCATTATCTGCACTGTTTTTCGGCTTGGTCGTGGCGCAGGGCGCGATGGCGGCCGGAGATGGCACCGCTGCCGTAGGCGGTGGTCTCGGCGGTGCGCTGGGTAATGTGGTTGGTGGACAACTCGGCGGCAGCACGGGTGCCGCGGTCGGCGCGGGTGTCGGCGGCGCGGCCGGCAGTGCTGTCGGCGCGAACAAACGCAACCGCACCGAAGCCGCAATTGGTGGCGGTCTTGGCGCAGCAGGCGGTTCGGTCGTCGGCAATAGCCTCGGCGGCTCCACCGGTTCCGCTATCGGCGCGGGCCTGGGCGGCGCAGCGGGCGGGGCGGTCGGTAACAATCTGGGTGGCGATGACGATGGACATCATTCCGGCGGTCACAAGCACAAGAACAAACACAAAAATAAACATCGCTGATTGATCAACGAAAACCCGGCCTGGTGCCGGGTTTTTCGTGTCTGGCCGTCAGGAAGAGGAACGATTGGCGATAGGGCGTCTCGAACGTCATACATTCCATGCGATCAAGAGGTTCGCCATGACTCCTGAAACTGAAGGCAAAGAAGAGAAGGGCCCGAATGGGCTGCCGTTTATCAATGATCCAGGCAGTGAAGATCCTGGATCGGTGACGGATGATGCGACGGTACCGTTGAATGATTCGGATGAGGCGGATATGGAGTATGAGGAGGATGGGGATGAGCAGTGAGGGGGGTTGAGTGTTTGAATGATGGTTTAAGGGCCTGACTCAGCAGGCCCTACAGAAAATCAGTTCCCCAGAACGAGACGTCGCTTCTTCGTGCTCTGATTTTTACAAAGTGACCATTGAGGTGCGGAAAATCGAAGTGGATATCTTGATCCGCAAATTCTTTCAGAGGTTCGAGAAGATCAGTGAGGTTTTTAAGAGTTGAACTTCGGCATAAAGGCCTGAGTCAGCAGGTGCTTAAGTCTCGTCTTAAGAGATTTTCCGGCGGGTCGATTAATACATAGAGGTCATCGGATGGCGACATTTTTTTGATTCTGCCTGAGCCTATATAACACTTGAACTCGCTCTCAAGAAAATTTATGTCAGTGTATTTTTTGTACTCTTCAGGCCTGTCGGCGGCGTACATATAAAGACGGCACACGTCAAAGCCGTCAATCCTGTTGTTTGGACCGTAATCGAAATCTACTAACTCCGTGGGAAAATGGATAGCACTGTTGTAGCAGCATTGTTCCTTCTTCGACTTTGCTGAGGAAGCCTTTGATCAAGTCCTCAAGAGACAAAATGTCACCTGCAAAAAAGCTTTTGATTATTGAAGGCTCTAGAAAGGTGATTCTGTCAAGTACACACTTGGCTCTCTCAACCTTAATGATGATGTAGTGAATTTTAACTCTGACGACTTGGATGTGGCGGAAACAGAGTACCTATCCCCAATGAGTTGGATGGATAGGTTTAATGTTTCTTGCGTCGGGATGTTGGATGTTGTCAAACCTCTGACTTCACTGCACGTTATTCCGATCCGGCAAGCGTTGTATCCTATTAGATCCCATTTCTTCGGAGGGGTATCTGGGGTTTCCCTGATGTCAAATGCCAAGGTCAGCGTTGAAAGGTTATTGTCTATGTTCAGAGCGAATAACTTAATCTCTGAGATAGGTATAGGTCTGCTGAATACCATGTTAAACAGTTTGCTGCCCTCTATGTCGTTCCAGTTTTTCATGGTGATCTCCTGAATGGGTAATGATCGCTTGTGTTTTTTACCTTGCCGTTCCGCCTGTCATCTGCAGGTCGCACATTTATGTGAGGTCCTTGATCTCCCCGGTTATTTATGTCCCCGTATTTATGGCCCGCGGAATGATCTTGGAGGATCAATATAAACCCATCCTCTCTGGTGTATTTATATTCTCTAGTTATGATTGGCATTCCACTACTGTCCAGGATGTTATTGCCTTTCCTATCCGTCATGTTGGCATAAGTAAATTGCTTCTGCTTGCCGCTGACCTCATCGATTTGAATGTCGGGCTGCTGCACTTTTGGTACTCCCGAATCAAGTTTTGCCTGCCTAAACGCGCCTCGCCGAGAAACCAGCGGGGGCTCGACTTCATTAGGTTTTGGACAGCCGATTGTTTTTCGGCCTTTTGGAGGGCAATTCGAGGTCAACCCCAACGGATCCACCCACCCCGTCGGATTCGGCACGTACTGGTACTGATTCAACCCGCCCGCGAGCTTCACCGGATCCGGCGTCAGGTACCGCCCCAACCTCGGGTCGTAATACCGATGGCGGTTGTAATGCAGGCCGCTTTCAACGTCGAAGTACTGCCCCTGAAAACGCAGCGGCTGGTCGAGGTAGTCTTCGCCGGCGAGGGTGACGGCGGCGACTTTGCCGTAGGCGTCGTATTGCGCGGACCAGACGATTTCGCCGCTGTAGTCGGTGAGTTCCTGCGGGGTGCCGAGGTGGTCGAGTTGGTAGTAGAACGGGCAGGCTTTTTTCGGGCCTTTGCCGTCGAGCAGCGCCAGTGGGCGAAAGGTGCCGGGTTCGTAGAGGAAGCTGCGGTATTGCGTCGCGCTGCTTTCGGCGACGAGGTGCTCGCCTTGCCAGAAAAATTCGGTGACTGCGCCATCGATGGTTTTGCGGATGCGCCGGCCGAAGGCGTCGTATTGGTAAGTGGCGGTCTGGCCGTCGGGACGGGTCAGGCCGATCAGGCGGTGCTGGCAGTCGTAGCGGTACTCGGTGACGAGGATCTGGCCGTGGCCTCGGCGTTCGCGGATCAGGTTGCCGAAGGCGTCGTAGTCGTAGTGGCGATCGCCCTGCATCAGCAGGCGATTGCCTTTGATCTGCGCGGGGCCGGGGCGGTCCTGCATTAGCAGGTTGCCGGCCGGGTCGTGGGCGAAGGATTCGGGCAGTTCGTCGCGCGAATGGCGAACCCGAATCAATCGGTCAAGGGCGTCGTAGCCGTAGGTGCGCTGGCCGTGGCGACTGTCGGCAATGTGCTCGAGATTGCCGTTGGCGCTGTAGGCATAATCGCGGCGGTACAGCGAGGCGCCGCGATGGCCTACGGCGTGAGCAAGTAGTCGGCCCTGATCGTCGTAGGCATATTCGCTGAGCAGCAGACCTTGCTGACGTTGCTGCTCGCGACCGGACTGGTAGACGTGGCGCGTGAGCGGCGTGCCGTTGAGGTCGATCGCACTCAGCGCGCCGCCCTTGGCGTAGTGATAATCGAGCTTGCTGTTGTCCGGCAGGCG
>Ga0157371_10002067_pt1 | contig 19678 bp, 22 predicted proteins | sample C45metaG_FD_113462 | JGI IMG/M metagenome (GOLD analysis project Ga0157371, IMG submission 113462) | Corn rhizosphere microbial communities from Kellogg Biological Station, Michigan, USA - C4-5 metaG | ecosystem: Host-associated > Plants > Roots > Rhizosphere > Soil | place: USA: Michigan...
AGCTACGAATCCCGCCACGAGACGCTGACTCCCGCCGCAGGGCGCAGTATCTCCCGCCGCGAGGTGGTTTTTCCCGCCGCGAGGGGCGACGGTGAATCGCTTCCGGTGTGCAGCCGGGTGGGTGCGAGACTACGGCGTGCGCCTGCGCAGCGTGAGTGCGCCGAGGAGGACCGCGCCGACCGCGAAGGCGGCGATGATGAGCAGCTTGCCGCCGACGTAGGCATCGTCCTCCGAGCCGGTCGACAGGGCGTTGAGCGCATCGATGGCGTGCGAGAGCGGAAGCCAGTCGGAGATGCTGTACAGGACATCCGGCATGTTCGCCCGGGGCAGGAAGATGCCGCCCAGCAGCACCTGCGGGAACACCAGGGCGGGCATGAACTGCACCACCTGGAACTCGGTCCTCGCGAAGGCGCTCGCGAGGAGTCCGAGCGTCGTGCCGAGCACCGCGTCGGCGAGCGCGACCGTGAACAGCAGCCAGATGGAGCCCTTGATCGCCAGGCCGCACACCCAGACGGAGAAGCCGACGGCGACGCTCGCCTGCAGGATCGCGAGCAGGCCGAAGGCGATGGCGTAGCCGAGGATGAAGTCGAGCTTGGAGATCGGCAGGGTGAGCAGCCGCTCCAGGGTGCCCGAACGGCGCTCCCGCAGGGTCGAGATGCTCGTGATCAGGAACATGACGATAAAGGGGAACAGCGCGAGCATGGCCGGCCCCACTGCGTCGAACACCGGGGTGTCCGCGAACAGCCAGGACATGAGCCCGATCAGCAGGCTCGGCACCACGAGCAGCAGCCCGATGGTGCGCGGGTCGTGCCGGATCTGGGTGAGGATGCGGCCGGTCGTGGCGAAGGTGCGTCCGAGGTTCACAGCTCCTCCTCCGCTCGGCGCTGCCTATTTCGACGCTGGTTGTCGCTCGCGATGAGGGAGAGGAAGGCGTCCTCCGCCGTCGTGGTCCCGGTCAGGGCGAGCAGCCCGTCCGGGGTTTCGTCGGCGAGGATCTCACCCATGCGCATGAGCAGCAGGCGATCGCAGCGGGTCGCCTCGTCCATCACGTGGCTCGAGACGAGAAGGGTGGTGCCACCGTTCTGCAGCCGCCGGAACAGGGTCCACAGCTCGGCCCGCAACACCGGGTCGAGCCCGACTGTGGGCTCGTCCAGCACGAGCAGCTCGGGGGACCCGAGCAGGGCGGCGGCGAGGGATGCCCGGCTCTGCTGCCCGCCGGAGAGCGCGCCGACGAGTTCGCCGGCGTGATCGCCGAGGTCCGTCTCCTCGATGACCCTGTCGACATCGCTCCGGGGTGCGCCGAGGATGGACCGGAAGTAGTTGAGATTCTGCCGCACGGTCAGGTCGTCGTAGACGGTCGCAGACTGGGTCGTGTAGCCGACCCGGTAGCGCAGGCCGGGACTGCCCGCGGGGGAGTCCAGCACGGTGACCGTGCCCGAGGCCACCTTCTGCACGCCGACGATCGCGCGCATGAGGGTCGTCTTGCCGCCCCCGCTCGGCCCGAGCAGACCCACGAGTGCACCGCGCGGAACGGTCAGGTCGAGGCCGTCGAAGACCTTGCGCGACCCTCGGGTGACGTGGAGGTCGGCGATCTGGACGGCCGCGGAATAATTCATCACGCGATGAATTATTCGCCCTCCGGCGGCGTGCTGTCAAGAGGCCGTGTGCCGACCAGGTGCCACTGGATGACCGGGCCGACGCGCGCGACGACCTCCTCGATCGAGGCGCTCGCGATGGGTTCGACCCGGATGCCGTACCGCACGATCATGAGCCCGACGATCTGCGACGCCGCGAGCGAGGCGCGCAACTGCGAGTCCTCCCCGCCGATCGCATCCGCGATGCGCTTGAATACCTCCCGCACCAGGAACTGCCGCAGCATCGTCGCGGCGAACTCCTGCCCCAGCGCCGTGTGGATGAGACTGATCATCCTGGTGCGCGCCGAGCGGTCCTCGAGTGCACCGAGAAGGTAGCGGATGATGTTCTCGCCGACCCGGTCGCGCGGGCCCGCAAGGATCTCCTTCACCACTCGGTCCGGGCGGATCGGCGCCCTGATCGATTCCGCGAACAGGTCGGCCTTGTCCGTGAAGTAGTGGTGCACGAGTGCCGGGTCCACTCCGGCCTTCCTCGCGATCGACCGCAGGGAGACCTCCTCATAGCCGCGGCTCGCGAACTCCGTCGTCGCGGCGCCGATGATCGCCGTCCTGGCATCCTCCTCGGCGCTCTTGCGGCGGCGGCCCCGGGGCTTCGGGGCCGCCCGCGAGATGGCTTCGCTTTCCATGCGCCGAGCCTACGTCGTGGCCGGGCTGCGCGGCACCTCCGAGTTCGCCCGGAGCTTGATGCGATTCGGATGGGAGTGTCGGATTGCTTGGTTATAGTTGTCACCACAAGTGGCACACGGCCCGAAGGAGCCCACAGTAATGGAACTACTCATCGTCGTCGGCATCATCGTCCTGCTCGTCGTGATCGTCGGTATCTATCTGTGGGGCACCTACAACGGACTGGTCCGCCTCAACGTCCGCGTCGACGAGGCCTGGAGCGACATCACCGTGCAGCTCAAGCGCCGAGCCGACCTCATCCCGAACCTCATCGAGAGCGTCAAGGGCTATGCGGCACACGAGAGCGGCGTCTTCGAGGCGGTGACCAAGGCCCGCGCCGAGACGATCAACGCGAGCACGCCGGCGGATGCGGCGGTCGCCGAGGGTCATATGCAGGCTGCCCTGAAGAGCATTTTCGCGGTCGCGGAGGCGTATCCCCAGCTGCAGGCGAGCCAGAACTATCTGCAGCTCCAGGGCGAACTGGTCGACACGGAAGACAAGATCCAGGCTTCGCGCCGGTTCTACAACGGCGGGGTGCGCGAGCTCAACACCAAGATCAAGACCTTCCCGAACACGCTGTTCGTGCGTGGCCTGGGCTTCACCGAGCGCGACTTCTTCGAGGTGTCGGACTCCGCCGCCGTCGCAGAGCCCCCGCGCGTCCAGTTCTAGGTCCCCCGCTGGTCGAGCTTGTCGAGACCTCGCCGGCGCTTTAGTCAGCCTGAGGCATAAATGTATAGAGCCATAGCGCGCAACAAGCGCAACACCGTCTTCATCATCCTGCTGTTCCTGGTGATCATCGGCGGGCTCGGGTGGCTCGCCGGCTACGTCTACAACAGCTGGACGATCACCATCACGACGCTCGTGATCGCGACGATCTACGCGGTCATCCAGTACTTCGCGGCGTCGAGGCTCGCCGTTTCGATGGCGGGCGGGGTCGAGATCCAGAAGGCGGACAATCCGCGGCTCTACCGGATCGTGGAGAACCTGGCGATCACCGACGGCCTCCCCATGCCGAAGGTGTTCATCATCGACGACCCTGCTCCGAATGCCTTCGCGACCGGACGGGACCCGCAGCACGCGATCGTCGCCGCGACGACGGGGCTGCTCGACCTCATGGACGACTCGGAGCTCGAGGGCGTGATGGCTCACGAGATGGGCCATGTGCAGAACTACGACACCCGCGTCTCGATGATCGTGTTCGGGCTCGTGGTGGCCATCGGCTTCATCGCCGACATGTTCCTGCGGGTCGCCTTCTTCGGCGGGGGCCGCAGCCGCAACGACAACAACAATGGCGGCAACCCGATCGTGATGGTCTTCGGGCTCGTGGCCATGGTGGTGGCCCCCCTGGTCGCGGCCGGGGTGCAGGCGGCGATCTCCCGCCAGCGCGAGTACCTGGCGGATGCGACGAGCGCGATGACCACGCGCAATCCGGACGAGCTGGCCAGCGCATTGGCGAAGCTCGGCCAGTACGGTCGTCCGATGAGACGGCAGAACTCATCGATGTCGCACCTGTGGATTTCCGACCCGAACAGGCCCGGCATGATGAGCCGGCTGTTCAGCACCCACCCGCCGCTCGAGGAGCGCATCGCGCGGCTGCACAAGATCGGCGGCGAGTTCTAGCCTTCGGCCGCTGAGCTCGTCGAAGCGCCTATACCGAAGTAGTCCGCACGCCCAGCTCCCCCGCGACGGCGCCGGCCAGGTCGCCCCGATCCATCACCTCGAGTTCGCCGAGCCCCTGCCAGGCCGCGATCTGCCGCAGCAGCGGGGCGAGGCGGGCGGCTGCATCGCCGGGCGCATCCGCTTCGCTCCACGATGCCTGCACCCGCAGCACGCCGTTCTGCCGATCGCTCTTGAGGTCGACGCGGCCCACGAGCGCATCGTCGATGAGCAAGGGAAGCACGTAGTAGCCGAACACCCGTTTGGGTTGCGGGGTATAGATCTCGATGCGGTAGTGGAAGCCGAACATCCGCTCGGCCCGGCTGCGCTGCCACACCACGGGGTCGAACGGCGAGAGCAGCGCGGTCGTCCCGATCCGGCGCGGGATGCGGGCATCGCGATGCAGGTATGCCGCCTGCCTCCACCCGGGCACGGTCACCGGCAGCAGGACGCCCTCCTCCACCAGCTCGTGGATGGCGGGCAGGGTCTGCGTGCTCTTCAACCGGAAGTAGTCGGCCAGATCGGATGCCGTGGCGATCCCGTGCGCGCGCGCCGCGTGCTCGACCAGCTGCCTGCGTGCCTCGTGGGTGGGAACCTCCCGCCCGAGCACCTCGGAGGAGAGCACCTGCTGTGGGAGGGCGTAACTGCGCTCGAACCGCGTGCGCCCGCCACTGACCACTTCGCCCCAGCGGAACAGCACCTCGAGCCCCGTCTTCACCTCCGACCAGCCCCACCACGGCCCGACGCGCTTGTTGGCGTCGTGCTCGATCGCGCTGGCCGGCAGCGGGCCCTTGTCGGCGAGCTCGGCGAGCAGCCAGTCCATCATCGGGCGGTTGGCGTTGGCCCAGTGCTGCGCGTCGGCGGTGGCGTGGTCGCGGTAGGCCTGCATCCGCCAGCGCAGCAGCGGCCAGGTGTCCACGGGAATGACGGCCGCCTCGTGCGCCCAGTATTCGATGAAGCGGCCGCGCCGGGCGAAGGCGAGCCGGTCGAGATCGGCCTTGTCGTATGCCCCGAGCCGGGCGAAGGCGGGCAGATAGTGGCTGCGCTCGAACACGTTGACCGAGTCGAGCTGCAGCAGCCCGAGCCGCCCGATGAGCGAGCCCAGCTGCCGGATGCCGGGGTTGGCGGGCAGGGCACGGCCGAACCCCTGCGCGGCAAGCGCGATGCGGCGCGCCTGCGCCATGGAAATATGTGCCGTGGAGGTATGTGCCGCAGAAGCGTGCGCCGCGGAAACGTTTGTAGCCATCATCTCGACCCTAGCGACCGCATCCGACACTGGCCACGTGGGGGCGGTGTGCGTGCCCGAGGACAGCGTAGATTCCAGAGTCGGCATATGAACGCGGGCGAGCATGCTGCGCGCATAGACTAAACCGGTGGTATTGGGCAGAGCGAGGCGCGGTGTTCGGCACGACGCTGCGCGCGCCACCGGTGTCGAAGAGTCCGTTCCTCCCGGGGTGCGCCTCGCGAGCGACTGGTCCTGGCGCATTCTCGTCATCGCCGCGACAGTAGCGCTGTTCGGGTACCTCGTCGTGCAGCTGCGCGAGATCGTGGTGCCCCTCATGGTCGCCATCCTGTTGGCGGCGCTCCTCGTGCCCTTCGTGCACTTCCTGCAGCGGCACCGCTGGCCCAGATGGCTCGCGATCGCGCTCGCCGAGATCGGCCTCATCGCGGTCGTGGCCGGCCTCGTCGTCCTCGTCGTATTCCAGGTGCGCAGCGGATTCCCCGACCTGCAGAGGCAGAGCGTCATCGCCTACGACGACTTCAAGCGATTCCTGCTCGATTCGCCGCTGCACCTCACCGAGCAGGACATCAACGGCTACCTCAACCAGGCCGGGGCGGCCATCCAGAAAGACAGCCAGGCGTTGCTGAGCGGAGCACTCTCGGTGGGATCGTCGGCGGGCCGGTTCCTCGCCGGTCTCGTGCTCACGCTGTTCGCGACGCTCTTCATCCTGATCGACGGGGTCGGCATCTGGCGTTGGGTGGTGCGGCTCTTCCCGCGGAGGGCGCGGGGAGCGGTGGATGGCGCGGGGCGTGCCGGCTGGGGAACGCTCACCAGCTTCGTGCGGGTGCAGATCTTCGTGGCCTTCGTCGACGCGGTGGGCATCGGACTCGGCGCCTGGGTTCTCGGGCTCGTCTTCGGCGGGTTCCCCTTGGTCATCCCGATCGCGGTCGCCGTCTTCCTCGGCTCGTTCATCCCCATCGTCGGCGCGGTCCTCACCGGCATCCTCGCAGTCTTCATCGCCCTCATCTATATCAATCCGCTCGCCGCGCTCATCATGCTCGCCATCGTCATCGCGGTGCAGCAGATCGAGGGCCACGTGTTGCAGCCGCTCGTGATGGGCAGCGCTGTGAAGGTGCATCCGCTCGCCGTGGTCTTCGCCGTCGCGGCGGGAGGTTTCCTCGCCGGCATCCCGGGCGCCCTCTTCGCCGTGCCCGTCATCGCCATGTTGAACGTCATGGTCGCGTACATTGCGCGCGGCGAGTGGCGCGCCCTCTCCGCCCCCACCTCGAAGGATGTATTGCCCGATGCCTGACGCCACCACCTTCGCCGGTCCGACCCTGGCCGACTTCGAGGCCGCTCGACGGATGGTCTCGAAGGTCGCCAAGGTCACGCCCATGGAGAGCTCGCACTTCCTGACCGAACTGCTCGGCTCCCCGGTCTTCCTCAAGTGCGAGAACCTCCAGCGCACCGGGTCGTACAAGATCCGCGGCGCCTACAACCGGCTGGCCAGGCTGACGGAAGAAGAGCGGGCCCGAGGGGTGGTCGCGGCCTCTGCCGGCAATCACGCGCAGGGCGTTGCGCTCGCCGCCCGCGAGCTCGGCATCAAGGCGACCATCTTCATGCCGGTCGGCGTCGCCCTGCCCAAGCTGCAGGCCACCCGCAGGTATGGCGCCGAGGTGGTGCTCCGCGGCCACACCGTGAACGAGCCGCTGCGCGCTGCGGCACAGTTCGCCGAGAGCGACGGCGCCGTGCTGATCCCGCCGTTCGACCACGCGGACATCGTGGCCGGCCAGGGCACGCTGGGCCTCGAAATCCTCGACCAGGTTCCCGATCTCGACACCGTGATCGTGCCGATCGGCGGCGGCGGGCTCATCGCCGGGGTCTCGAGCGTGCTCAAGCAGAGATTTGCGCGGGAGGGCCGCCAGGTGCGGGTCGTCGGGGTGCAGGCGGAGGGTGCCGCGTCCTATCCGCCGTCCATAGCGAGCGGCCGGCCGGTAGAGGTCACGATCATGCCGACGATCGCGGACGGCATCGCGGTCAGCAAGCCCGGCGTCCTCAATTTCGACATCATCAAGGACACGGTCGACGAGGTCGTCACCGTGAGCGACGACGACATCGCGCGGGCGCTCCTGATGCTGCTGGAGCGCGCGAAGCTCGTCGTGGAGCCGGCCGGTGCCGTCTCGGTCGCGGCGATCCTCACCGGGCAGGTGGCGAACTCCGGCACGACGGTGGCCATCCTGAGCGGCGGCAACATCGACCCGCTGGTCATGGAGCGTGTCATCTCCCGCGGGCTCGCGGCGTCCGACCGCTACCTCAAGATCAGGCTCATGCTCCCGGATCGCCCGGGCCAGCTCGCCCGGGTCGCCGAGCTCATCTCCGAGGCCAACGCGAACGTCGTCGAGGTGCTGCACACCCGCCACGGCCGCAATGCCATGATCAGCGAGGTCGAACTCGAGTTGAGCATAGAGACCCGGGGGCCCGAGCACGTGGAACGGGTTCTCGGGCACCTCAGCGACGCGGGCTACGTCCCGCGGGTCGACTTCTAGAGGACGCCGTCGCCTGCCGTACTAGAACCTGTAGGCCTCGACCTTGATGATCTCGACCGAGATGTCCTTGCCGTTCGGGGCGACATAGCTGGTCTTGGTGCCGACCTTGAGCCCCAGGATCGCGATGCCGAGGGGGCTTCCCTCGCTGTACACGTCCAGGTCGGTGCCTTCGTCGACGATCTCCCGGCTGCCGAGCAGGAAGACGCTCTCGTCGCCCAGGATCTTCGCGGTCACGACCGTGCCGGGTTGAACGACGTCGGGGTTCGTGGGGGTCTCTCCCACGGTGGCGTGGCGCAGCAGTTCGGTGAGGACCCGGATGCGGGCCTCCATCTTGCCCTGCTCCTCCTTGGCCGCGTGGTAGCCGCCGTTCTCCTTCAGATCGCCCTCTTCGCGTGCCGCTTCGATCTTCTTCGCGATTTCGCTACGGCCTTCGTTCTCGAGCTGCTCGAGTTCGGCGGTACGACGATCGAACGCTTCCTGGGTCAGCCAGGTTTCGACAGATGCGTTGGACACAGTGCACTCCTCACAGAAGGACCGGCTCGGCGCCGGGTCCTGCGCTAAAGAAATGAGACCGGCCGCTCGGCCGGTCTCTTGGGATTCGACCTAGCTTAGGTCAGCCAGCAGCGGTAGATCAAGCCGGTCACACCCAGTTCTGAGCTTCGCACAGTGTTCTTGAAGGCGTTCGTGCTGGTCGTGGATGCCGGAATGTCGACGATCTTCCAGCCCACGATCGCGTGCGCCTCGTTCTCGACCTCGAGGGCGCAGGACGCGGTCGAACCCGGCGGCATGGTCACCTGGTAGCTGATGCTCACCTCGCGATCGTTCAGCACGCGATGGCCGATGTCCTGGGAGCTGAGGCCGCCGCTGGCTTGGTCGAGGCCGGCCCAGACGACCCAGGCCCCGATGACGATCGCGACGGCGATGGCTCCGCCGGTGGCGATCCAGCGATCGCGCCTGCGCTTGCCGGGACTGCGGCCATACCGCGCGTCCAGCGCGGAACTGCCCTGGCCGATAGCCGTCATCCGTGTTCCCATCCCTCGGCGTGCGATTACTCTTGACTCAAGGCTATTGGCTATCCCTAGGAGTCTGGTGACACTGCGTCTGCTTGCCGTTCACGCCCATCCCGACGACGAGTCGAGCAAGGGCGCGGGCAGCTATGCCTACTATCGGAGCATCGGCGTCGAGGTGCTCGTGGTCAGCTGCACCGGGGGCGAGCGCGGCGACGTGCAGAACGAGGCGCTTCACGAGCGGGCGATGGCCGAGCGCGACATGGCGGGCCTGCGGCGGATCGAGATGGCCCGCGCCCAGGCCGTGCTGGGCATCGAGCATCGCTGGCTCGGCTACGTCGACTCCGGGCTGCCCGAGAACGGGGAGGCGGTGTCGCCGACCTCCTTCGCGATGATTCCGCTCGAGTTCTCGGGGGCGCCCCTGGTCAAGCTGATCCGCGAGTTCCGGCCGCAGGTGATGGTGACCTACGACGAGAACGGCGGGTACCCGCATCCGGATCACATCCGCACCCACGAGCTGTCGATGTACGCGTTCGAGGCCGCGGCGGATGCCGCCCGCTATCCCGGCCTCGGCGAACCCTGGCAGATCAGCAAGGTCTACTACGACCGGGTGTTCAACCCGGAGCGGATGAACCGCATGTACGACGAGCTCCTCGCCTCGGAACCGGACTCGCCGTTGATCGCGCAGCTGGGCGAGTTTCGGGAGAGGTTCGCCGACCGCCCGAGCCTGGTCACCACGAGTGTCGACGTCGGAGCCTTCTTCGAGCAGCGCGACAGCGCTCTCCGATCGCACGCGAGTCAGGTCCCGCCGGACAGCAGCTTCTTCTTCTGGCCGAACGACCTGCAGCGCAGGGCGTGGCCGTACGAGGACTTCCAGCTTGCGCTGTCGCTGGTGGAGTCAGAATTGCCCGAGTCCGATCTGTTCGCGGGAATCGTCGATGAGAGGGCTGACGCATGAGTGTTCCTGGCTGGTTGATGGCGGCGACCCCGGTGCCCGACCCCAACTTCGACACCAACACCGTGACGCCCACCTGGGTGGGATTCCTGGTCACCTTCCTGGTGGCCGTCGCGACGGTGCTGCTCATCATGGACATGGTGCGCCGCATCCGTCGCGTGCGCTATCGCGAGGAGATCCGGGAGAAGCTGGCGGCCGAGCGCGAGGCGGCCGCGGGGCGTGATCCGGAGGATCGCGACTGAGGCACGCTCGAGCGTGCGCGCCTGAGCACGCGCTGCTAGCGCAACTTGGCGACGGTCAGGAGGATCACCGCATCCTCCGTCGCCTCCACGGTGTGCGGGGCGTCGGGAACGATGAGCAGATCTCCGACCCAGCCGGTCCAGGATGACTCTCCCGAGCTCAGCAGGATCCGCCCGGTGAGGACGAAGATCGTGGCCTCGCCCGGGTTGTCGTGCTCGCCGAGGGATTGGCCGGAACGCAGGGCGACGACGGTCTGGCGCAGCACCTTCTCGTGGCCGCCGTACACCGTCTTCGAGCTGCGGCCGCTCGAGGCGCCCGTCGCGGACTCCAGTTCGTGCCGTGCCAGTGCGGTCAGCGATGTCTTCTGCATGGCCAGTACCTCCGGATGTGTTCATAACAACATAGGCCGTTCTGGCGGATTTTCCCCCGCTGCCGGCGGATCGATCCGGCCTCCGACCGGCTGATCGACGTAGGGTGGAGAGCATGAGCATCGCACAACCTTCCGGAATCCGGATCGGGTGGAAAACCGCAGCGCCGTTCGTCCTTCTCGGCGTCGCAGCGGTGATCGCAGGCGGAATGGTCTCCGCGTTCACCGCATCCACTCCGACCAGGCAGCTCGCCTGGTTGGTCGCCTACCTCGTGCTCGTGGTCGGCGTGGCCCAGATCGGCCTGGGCGCCGGGCAGGCCTGGCTGGCCGCGCACCCGCTCGGCGAGGCCTTGCTCACCAGCGAATTCCTGGGGTTCACCCTCGGCAACGCCGGCGTCGCAGCAGGGACGATGCTGTCGCTGCCGCTCCTGGTGGATGCCGGCGGCATCCTGCTCGTCGTCTCCCTCGCGCTGTTCCTCTGGGGTGTGCGCGGCTCGGCGCGCGGCGGATGGCTCCAATATCTGTATCGCGCGCTGGTCGCTCTCCTGTTGGCGAGCATCCCGATCGGGCTCGTCCTCGCCCAGATCAGGGCGGGGCAGTGATGACGGCCGTGATGGAGGGCGCGCCGTACGAGCCGACCACGCACTTCTACAGCACCCTGTCGGACATCCCCGCCGAGCTGGAGGCGCCGACCGGATCGATCGTCGACACCCATCGGCGGCCGCTGCGCGACCTGCGGATCTCGGTGACCGACCGCTGCAACTTCCGCTGCGTCTACTGCATGCCCAAGGAGCTCTTCGGCCGCGACTACATGTTCATGGAGCGCGACGAACTGCTGACCTTCGAGGAGATCGACCGCCTGGTGCGCATCTCCGTCGCACACGGGGTCGAGAAGATCCGGCTCACCGGAGGTGAACCGCTCCTGCGCAAGGGCATCGAAGACCTGATCGCGATGCTCACCAGGATCACGACCGTGAGCGGCAGGAAGCTCGACATCGCGATGACCACCAACGGCTCGGCCCTCGCCTTCAAGGCCCAGGCGCTCAAGGACGCCGGACTCGACCGGGTCACGGTCTCGCTGGACTCGCTCGACGATGCGACCTTCCGGGCGATGAACGACGTGGACTTCCCTCTCGCCAAGGTCCTGCACGGCATCGAGGTCGCCCACGAGGTCGGGCTGGGCCCGATCAAGATCAACATGGTGGTCAAGCGGGGACAGAACGATCAGGACATAGTGGACATGGCCCGTCACTTCAAGGGGTCGCCGTACATCCTCCGCTTCATCGAGTACATGGATGTCGGATCGAGCAACGGCTGGAAGATGGACGAGGTCGTCCCGTCCGCCGAGGTCATCGCCCGGATCAACGCGGAACTGCCGCTCGAGGAGGTCGCGCCCAACTACACCGGCGAGGTCTCCGCGCGCTGGCGATACCGGGACGGCAGCGGCGAGATCGGGGTCATCTCCAGCGTGACCCAGTCCTTCTGCCGGTCCTGCACCCGGGTGCGCGTGTCGACGGAGGGCAAGCTCTACACCTGCCTGTTCGCGACGGGCGGGCACGACCTGCGCGCCCTCATGCGCGGCGGATGCACCGACGAGCAGCTCTCGACCGTCATGGCCCACATCTGGCGAGAGCGCACCGACCGCTACTCCGATCTGCGCAGTTCCAACACCGGAAGGCTCCGTGCCACCGGCAAGCGCAAGATCGAGATGTCCTACATCGGAGGGTGACCGGTGCAGATCACGGTGAGGTATTTCGCGGCCGCCGCCGAGGCGGCAGGCCGTGAGGAGGAGCAGTTGGTCCTGGGCGACGCGGCGACACTGGGCGAACTCAGGGCCATGCTCGAGGGGCGTTACGGCGCGGACATGCGGCGCGTCCTGGCATCCGGATCGTTTCTGATCGACGAGGTCGTGCGCCGCGATCCGAGTTGTCCGCTGTCGGCCCGGGTGGACGTGTTGCCGCCCTTCGCCGGAGGCTGACTCGGAGGCCCCCTAAAGGCCGACCCATTCGGATGCGCCGTCGTCGAACCACTGGCGCTTCCAGATCGGGATGGTGTGCTTGATCTCCTCGACCAGCCGCTCGCAGGTCTCGAAGGCTTCCTTGCGGTGCGACGCGGCGACCGCGGCGAACAGGGCGACGTCGCCGATCTGGAGCGATCCGATGCGGTGTGCCGCCGCGAGTTCCAGTCCGGACTCCGCCGCGATCCTCGTGCAGCACTCGATCAGGATCCGTTCCGCGTCCGGGTGGGCCTGGTAGTCGAGCGAGCGGATGGCCTGGCCGTGGTCGTGGTTCCTGACGATCCCCGAGAATGCGACGAGCGCGCCGGCTGTCGGGGTGACGACCGAGTTGCGGAGTGCGGCTTCGTCGATCGGCTGCGCGGTGATGAGGGCGATCATGCCGTCCATCCTGGCTCTCTGCTCCGTGCGCTGCTCAATAGCGGGCCAAGGTGGTGTCGATGGTGGCGGAATAGGCGTCGATCCCGCCCTCCAGCCACTGCACGTTGGCGATGCCGTGGTCCCGGAGGATGCCTGCCGCGTGCCGCGACCGGCTGTCGTGGTGGCAGTAGAGGATCACGGGGACGCCCCGCCGCACCCGGTCGAGCGAGGCCTCGACCTGGGCGAGCGGGATCAGCTCGGAGCCCTCGATCTTCGCGATCTGCGCCTCGAATGGCTCGCGCACGTCGATGAGTTGCAGCACTTCTCCCGCACCGACCCGCGCGGCCAACTCTGCGGGAGTGGTCGACTGCGGATGCTCCGCCGAGGTCCCTGCTGCGACGGTTTGCCCTGCGCTGGCCGGTGCCGCAGCGGCCTGGGCGTTTCGCCCGCAGAACAGCTCGTAGTCGATGAGTTCCGTGATCGGCGCGGCATCGGGGATCGCCCGGTAGCCGAGCTCCCTGAATCGCCCGCTGAGGGCGTCATAGGTGGTGACCCGGCCGATCAGGGGTTCGCCGATGCCCGTCACGAGCTTGATCGCCTCGGCCGACATGATCGAGCCGATGACGGCGCAGACGCTCGGCAGCACCCCGCCGACCGAGCAGGACAGCGCCTCGCTCGGATCCGGGGGAACGGGGAACAGGTCGCGGTAGCTTGGGCCGTGGTCGGCGAAGACGACGCCGGCCTGGCCGCTGTAGCGCAGGATCGCGCCCCACACCACGGGCTTGTGCGAGAGCGCGGCAGCGTCGTTCACGAGATACCTGGTGGCGAAGTTGTCGCTGCCGTCCAGGACGAGGTCGTATTCGGAGAACAGCTCGAGTGCGTTGCTCGAATCCAGCCAGACATCGTGCGGGTGCACGACCGTCTCCGGGTCGATCTCGGCGATGGTGTCGGCGATGGATGCGAGCTTGCTGCGCCCGAGATCGTGCATTCCGTGCGCGACCTGGCGATGCAGATTGGACAGCTCCACGACATCCGTGTCGATGATCCCGATCATGCCGATGCCCGCTGCGGCGAGGTAGGGGATGCTCGCGCTGCCAAGTCCTCCCGCGCCGACGACGAGCACCCGGGCGGCGGCGAGGCGGCGCTGCGCCGGCTCGTCGAAGCCGGGCATCGCCAACTGCCTGCTGTACCGCGCGAGCCGATCTCCCGACAGCGGTGGCCCTGGTTCGACTATCGCGTCCATGGGGGTCATCGTGGGTCAATTCTAGCGATGCATTGTTCGCCACGCCGGGGTTGCTTGCAGTAATGCTCAATACCTGATAGGCCTGAGGACGTGAGTAGGATCACGGCTCGACGAAGAGTTACCCCCATAACCGTGGGCAACGCTTCAGTTGTGCAGGAAGATTTCCTAGCCGCCGAAGAGCCGTTGGAGATCCGCGTCGGCGGTCGTTCACTGGCCGTCACGATGCGCACTCCCGGCAATGATTTCGATCTCGCCGCGGGGTTCCTGGTGTCCGAGGGTGTCATCTCGAAGGCCGAACACTTCGGCGGCGCACGGTTCTGTGCCGGTGCGACGGTCGAGGGCCTCAACACCTACAACGTGTTGGATGTCACGCTCGCTCCGGGCGTGGCACCGCCGGATCCGAGCCTGGAGCGCTCGTTCTACACGACCAGTTCCTGCGGTCTCTGCGGCAAAGCCAGCATCGATGCGGTGCGGACCCAGTCGGTGTACGACGTGCGCGACGACGGTCTGCGCATCGAAGCAGAGCTGCTCACCTCGTTCCCCGAGAAGCTTCGCGCCGAGCAGGCGGTATTCGAGAAGACCGGCGGTCTGCACGCGGCGGCGCTGTTCGACGGCACGACCGGCGAGATGCTCGTCCTGCGCGAGGACGTCGGGCGGCACAACGCGGTGGACAAGGTGATCGGCTGGGCGGTCAAGGAAGACCGGCTGCCGCTCAGCGGAACCGTCCTGATGGTGTCGGGCCGCGCGAGTTTCGAGCTGACCCAGAAGGCGATGATGGCGGGCATCCCCCTGCTCGCCGCGGTGTCGGCACCCTCGTCCCTCGCGGCCGAGCTGGCCACGGAGCTCGGGATGACGTTGGTGGGCTTCCTGCGGGGAAGCTCCATGGTGGTTTACTCCGGCGCCGAACGCGTCGTCGACTCGGTGCACGTCGACTCGGCGCAGGCCGACCCGGTGCGGGCGGAGCCCCCGGAGACAGAGTCGTTGGACAAGGTGAAAGAAGGTAGTTTCGCATGACTGCAAAGGCCCCGGTTGAGGACATCAATGAAGATGCCACCGAGATGGAGGTTGGCGAACCGAAGACCTGGGCGGCCGGGGTGCCCGGTGTCACCCACTCGATGATCCCGGCCTTCGCGGAGATGGGGACGAGCCGCAGCATCAAACTGCTGACGGACATGAACCAGAAAGACGGCTTCGACTGCATGAGCTGTGCGTGGCCGGACCCGGACCACCGCAAGGCGCTGGAGTTCTGCGAGAACGGCGCGAAGGCCGTCACCTGGGAGGCCACGCCGGTCAAGATCCCCACCACCTTCTGGTCCGAGAACTCCATCAGCAGCCTGCTGGACAAGTCGGAATACTGGCTCGGGATGCAGGGTCGGCTGATCGAGCCTGTGTACAAGCCGAAGGGCAAGGACAACTACGAGCCGATCAGCTGGGAGAACGCGTTCAGACTCATCGGCGACCGGCTGAAGGCTCTCGACAGCCCGGACGAGGCGACGTTCTACACGAGCGGCCGCACCGCCAACGAGACGGCGTTCATCTACCAGCTTCTCGCCCGGTCGTTCGGGACCAACAACCTGCCCGACTGTTCGAACATGTGCCATGAGTCCACCGGCAAGGCCATGGGCCAGGTCATCGGGATCGGCAAGAACACGATCGCCTACAAGGATTTCGCCAAGGCCGACCTGATCATCGTCATGGGCCAGAACCCGGGAACCAACCACCCGCGGATGCTGACGGCTCTGGAGGAGGCGAAGGAGGCCGGTGCGGACATCGTTGCGATCAACCCGCTTCTCGAAGCTGGATTGATCCGCTACAAGAACCCGCAAAGGGTCAAGGGCATCATCGGGCACGGCACGGGTCTTGCCGACCAGTACCTCCAGATCCGCGCGGGGGGTGACGGCTGGCTGATGAAGGCCATCTCCAAGCGCGTCCTCGACGCAGAAGCGGCCAATCCCGGAACCGTCCTCGACCACAAGTTCATCGAGGAGCACTGCTCTGGTCTCGAGGAGTTCACGAAGCATGTCGCGGGGCTCGATCACGAGATGGTCCTTCAGGCGACGGGGCTCACGACCGAGGAGATCGACGAGCTTGCCGCTCGCTACCTCAAGGCCGACAAGGTCATCATCACCTGGGCGATGGGGCTGACCCAGCACAAGGACGCCGTGTCCATCATCAAGGAGGTCATGAACCTTCTCCTGCTTCGCGGGAACATCGGCAAGCCCGGGGCCGGGGCATCGCCGATCCGCGGACACAGCAACGTGCAGGGCGACCGCACGATGGGAATCTGGGAGCAGATGCCTCCGGCATTCCTGGATGCCCTCCAGAGGGAGTTCGACTTCGACCCGCCGCGAGAGAACGGGGTCGACGCCGTTCAGGCCATCGAGGCGATGCTGTCCGGCAAGACCAAGGTGTGGATCGCGATGGGCGGCAACCTCGTTTCGGCGGTCTCCGACACCAGGGCCGCGGAAGCGGGCTTCCGCAAGCTCGGCCTCAACGTGCAGATCTCGACGAAGCTCAATCGCAACCACCTCATGGTCGGAGACGAAGCGATCATCCTGCCCACCTTGGGCCGGACGGAGATCGACATCCAGAAGGCCGGGCCGCAGATGCTGTCGGTCGAAGACTCCGTGTGCGCGATCCATGCGACCAGGGGTCGGATCAAGCCGATTTCGGATCTGCTGCTCTCCGAGGTCTCGATCGTCACCCGCATCGCGCGGCAGCTTTCCGGCAACGTCGAGAAGATCGACTGGGCCGGGTTCGAGGCGAACTACGACACGATCCGCGACCACATCGAGCATGTCGTCAAGGGCTTCGACAAGTTCAACGAGCGGCTCAAGAAGGACAACGGATTCATCCTGCCCCACGGGCCGCGCGACTCGCGGACGTTCAACACCCCGACGGGCAAGGCGCTGATCACCGTGAACGAGCTCGAGTACATCGAGTGCCCCCCGGGTCGGCTGCTGCTCCAGTCGATGCGGGCACACGACCAGTTCAACACGACGATCTACAGCCTGAACGACCGCTATCGGGGCATCAAGAAGAGCCGGAAGGTCATCTTCGTGCATCCGGACGACCTCGCGGCGCTCGGTGTCGCCGACGGGCAGATCGTCGATGTGCACAGCGAGTTCACCGACAACGTCGACCGGGTGGTGCGGGGCTTCAAAGTCGTCGGCTTCCCGACCTCCCGGGGATGTGCGGCGACCTACTTCCCCGAGGGGAACCCGCTGGTCCCGCTCGGTTTCACGGCGGACGGGAGCAACACTCCCGCCTCGAAGTCTGTGGTGATCCGTTTCGAACCGTCGAAGACCGTCGATGACGAGCTCGCCGATGTGGCGACGGGAGCCGCGGTAAGCGCCTAGGGCGCGAGGGAGTTTACCTCGGTGGAGTGCGAGATGAGCCACCGGGTGGGGCCGCACTCTCACCCTGGGACCGCGACCGGTATCGAGAAAAATAAGGAGAAGTATGTCGCAATCAGCTACAACTGGCGTAGCCGGAGTGTCACATAGCCCCACCCGGGGCCGATGGTGGATCGTGATCGCAGCACTGTTGCTGCAGTTCTCGATCGGCGCCGTCTACGCCTGGAGCGTTTTCAGTTCCGCGCTGAAGGCTCAGGAGGGTGTCGCCGTTCATGGGATGAACCTCACCAACCCGGAGGCTTCCCTTCCCTTCACCGTCACCATCGGGATGATCTTCGTCGGCAGCTACCTGGGCGGCCGGATCCAGGACAAGGTGGGGCCGCGGCCGGTCGCGCTGGCCGGCGGGATCATCTATGCCATCGGTTGCATCCTGGCGTCGTTTGCAGTGTCGCACGACAACTCGCAACTGTGGCTGCTGGTGCTCGGCTATGGCGTCATCAGTGGGTTCGGCCTCGGCTTCGCCTATATCGTTCCGATCGCCATGCTGCAGAAGTGGTTCCCCGACCATCGCGGCCTCATCACCGGTCTCGCGGTCGCCGGATTCGGCTTCGGTGCGGTCGTCACCGCTCCGGTGGCGCAGTGGCTCATCGCCATGACGCCGACCGAGCCGAACCGCGCGTTCCTTCCCCTCGGCATCGGATACCTCGTGCTCGCCCTGGTCGGCGCGTCGTTCTTCCGGAACCCTCCGGCCGGTTTCACGGTTCCGGGCTGGGCGCCGGCGACAACCGGGCGAATCAGGGACAGTGCAATACAGTTCACCGAGGGTGAGGCCTTGCGCTCGGTGCAGTGGTACCTCCTCGCCGGGATCCTGACGTTGAACGTCACGGTCGGCATCGCGCTCATCGCGCAGGCGAGCTCGAGTGCGATCGACATCGCCGGATACTCCGTGGCGGGGGCGGCCGCTCTCGTGGGTGTGTTGGCGCTGTTCAATGGCGGCGGCCGTATTTTCTGGGCCTGGGTATCCGGCTTCACCGGCCGGATGGTCGCATTCGGTTTGATGCTGGGACTTCAGGGCGTCTGTCTCCTGATCATCCCGCACGCCAGCAATGCCGTGCTGTTCTTCATCCTGGCGGCGGTTGTCTACCTCTGCTACGGCGGTGGATTCGGCACCATGCCGGCGACCGCGGGCGACTTCTTCGGAGTCAAGCACGCCGGGGCGATCTACGGCCTGATGATCATCGGATGGAGCCTCGGCGGGCTGATCGGGCCGCCGATCATCGCCGCGCTGATCGGCCCGGACAAGTCCTACACGCTGGGCTACACGGTCATCGGCATCATCGCCCTGGTCTCGCTCATCCTGCCGATCGTCACCAGGATGCCGCGCCCCAAGGTGGATGCTGTCACGGCAGCGTCGTTCGAGGCCGACGGCGACGTGGCCGCCGGCGTGAGGTAGGCGCCCGGCTCGGGCAAACAGTACGACTTCGGACAACAGCGAGGGGTGGCACCGGGAATCCCCGGTGCCACCCCTTCGCTATGCCGTCTCGGCGGGATCGACGCTCACCAGGGCAGCGCCAGCGCCTGTACGGACTCGCCGGTGTGCGCACCCGGCGGCGGCGAGATCAGAACGCCATCGGCTTCGGCCAGGCCGCGCAGCATCCCGGACCCGAACCACTGGCTCTTCAGCGCTACACCGTTTTCGAGCCGGTAGGGGAGCAGCCTGCTGAGCCCCGGCCGGCCGGTGAGTTCCCGCCCGGTGACCACCGAGCCGAGGGAGGGCTCCACGGCTCCGGCCAGGCCGGCGAGCAGCGGCTGTGCCAGGGTGAGCATGCCCATCATCGCCGCGAGCGGGTTGCCCGGCAGGCCGATCAGGAAGCGGCCATCCGGAAGCTTCGCCAGCAAGCTTGGCCCGCCCGGTCGCATGGCGACTCCGTTGATGAGGATTTCGGCCCCGAGCTCCCGCAGTGCGGCGTGGAGGTGGTCGGCCGCGGAGGCTCCCGTGCCGCCCGTGGTGATGACGACCTCGGCATCCTGCTGCGCTGCTATCGCGGCGATCAGAAGGCTTAGATTATCTGGCAGCCGCTGGCTGGTGGTCGCGGTTCCGCCCAGCAGCGCGACAAAGGCGGGCAGCTGCGGACCGAAGGTGTCGCGGACATGCCCCGGTTCCGGGATGCCGTGCTCAACGACCTCGTCGCCGGTGAGCACCAGGCCCACCCGCGGTCGGGGCAGCACCGCGAGCTCATCGTGTCCGCTGACCGCGACGACGGCGATATGAGCGGGGTTGAGGACCGTGCCGGCGCGGATGACGGTGTCGGACATCCCCACCTCCTCCACGGCCGGGCGCACATTCTCGCCCTCGCGTGGTTCGTCGTCGCGGGCGGAGGAGTTCGGCTCGAGCCG
>Ga0157371_10002068_pt1 | contig 19673 bp, 21 predicted proteins | sample C45metaG_FD_113462 | JGI IMG/M metagenome (GOLD analysis project Ga0157371, IMG submission 113462) | Corn rhizosphere microbial communities from Kellogg Biological Station, Michigan, USA - C4-5 metaG | ecosystem: Host-associated > Plants > Roots > Rhizosphere > Soil | place: USA: Michigan...
GCCGCCGGTCCGTTATTCGCGAGAGCGGCAATGTCGAAGAAGCGCGTGCAGGCCTGCCGGAACCCGAGCGGCGTTTTGGTCGTGCCGAAACCGTAAACGGGCAGTCCGTTCTCGCGGATGCGCTGAGCGAGCGGAAGGAAATCACTGTCGCTGGACATAATCCCGAAGCCATCGATGCTGCCGCGGTAGAGCAGGTCCATTGCATCGATCGTCATTCGCATATCAGTTGCGCTCTTGCCTTTGACGATGTCGAATTGCTGTACCGGGATGATCGAATGCAATCCGGTAAGGCTTCCCCACCCCTTGAGGCTTGCCTTTGCCCAATTGCCGTAGGCGCGGCGGATGTTGATGGTGCCGAGCTCGCCAAGCACGAGCAGGACCTCATCAATATGATCTGGCGACGCATTGTCGGCATCGATCAGCAGGGCGATGTTGGCGTCACTGCTGGTTCGTCCCTTGTCGTTCATCGACCGAATCCCTTCGCTACATCGCTTTCTAATGGATCGGGTCGGGAACGAAACCGCCGTTTCGCGCACTTTCACGACAAGGGGACGAGACTGGGAGATAGAATATGCGAAAAATGGCACTCTCTGCGGCCGCCGCAACTATGATTGCGCTGAGCGGTTGCGCAACGAATCCCGCTTACGATCACCAGGTTGCCGGAACGGCGGAAGGCGCGGCAGTCGGCGCGGGCGTTGGTGCAGTTGCGGGCTCGATCGTTCCTGGCATCGGCACTGCAACCGGTGCGGTGGCGGGTGCAGTTCTTGGCGGAGTTCTCGGCGCCGTGGTCAACGGGCATCAATATTACCGCGATACTCGTGGTTATTGCTATTACGTCGATGCCAACGGTCAGCCGCACTATAGCTACGACGTTCGCTGCTAAACAGAGCGAACTCACGATGGTTCGGACGGGGCGGACGTGTTCCGCCCCGTTCTTTTTGTAACCACGGTTGTCACCGTTAGCCGTCCCGACGACGCCATTCGACGTGACGGATGTTGAAGAAAGTTGTTGTGCGGGAACGAATTTTCATTTCACGCACTGAAACGGGGTTGGGAAATCCCGGGGGAGAGTGTTGGAGGACGAGCGATGAAACGTCTACTGATGTCAGCTGCCCTGGTGACCACCGTCGCACTCGGCGGCTGCGCAAATAATCCCTACGGCCCTTACGGGTATAACAGCCCCTACGGCTATGGCAGTCCCTATGGCTACAATGGCTATGGCTACAATAACAACAGCCAGCTTGGTAATGCCGCAGCCGGTGCCGCGATCGGGGCTGCCGGCGGAGCGATCGCCGGCGCGGTTCTTCCGGGCGTTAGCGCCGGCACGGGCGCTGTTGCCGGTGCAATCCTAGGTGGTGTTCTCGGAGCAACCATCAACGGGCACCAGTATTATCGCGATACCCGTGGTTATTGCTACTACGTCGATCAGTACGGCCAGCCGCACTACAGCTACGACGTCCGCTGCTAGCCAGCTTCAGCTGACGGGGCGGAAGCTCCCTTCCGCCTCGTCCAGCAGATAGAGGCGCCCTTCGGCGATGGCGAAGTGCGCGCCGTGCAGCTTGAGACGGCCGTCTTTCTCGCGTTCAGCGATGAACGGAAACGTGCGCAGGTTCTGCAGCGACAGCTTCACTGCATCCCATTCCATCTCGAGTGTGGCCGCGGCGTCGACGGTGTGGTGGTGCTCGCGCACTCGATCGCGGACCGGCCTCAGCATTGATACCCAATCCGCAATGAATCGCCCACCTCCCGGAAGCGCATCATCGAAGCTGCCGGTGAGCGCGGCCGCACAGCCGCCGCAAGAGCCGTGACCGAGAACGAGGATCTCCTCGACCTCCAGCTGGGTGACTCCGAACTCCAGGGCGGCTGAGACGCCGTGATAGCCGACGCTTGTCTCATAAGGCGGGGCGAGCGCGGCGATGTTGCGTACGACGAAAATTTCGCCGGGAGCCGTATCGAAGATCTGCGCCGGATCACTGCGGCTATCGGCGCAAGCGATCACCATCGTCTTAGGGCTCTGCCCCTCCGCGAGTTTAGACCAGCGATCGCGCTCGTTCGGCCAATGATCCTGACGAAAGCGACGATATCCATCAATCAAGCGAGTGAGACGTGGCATGCCGCTCCCGCTAATGGCGGAGGGCAGGGGTGGCAAGGCCGGGGATGGATCGCTATCTGGCCCGCATGAACGCTCCCGTTGCCGTACCGAAGCCGCGCAAGCCCGACTGGATCAGGGTCAAGGCTCCGACCAGCGAAGCTTATCACTCGACCCGGCGGCTGATGCGCGACCTCAACCTTGCGACGGTATGCGAGGAGGCGGCTTGTCCGAACATCGGCGAGTGCTGGACCAAGAAGCACGCAACGGTGATGATCCTTGGCGATACCTGTACCCGAGCCTGCGCCTTCTGCAACGTGAAGACCGGAATGCCGCGCGCGGTCGATCCGCTGGAGCCCGAGCATGTCGCTACGGCTGCGGCTGAACTCGGCCTCGAGCACATTGTCGTGACCTCTGTTGATCGCGACGACCTGCCCGACGGTGGTGCTTCGCAATTCGTAAAGGTTATCAAGGCGCTTCGAAAACGCACGCCGAGCACGACGATCGAGATCCTGACTCCCGATTTCAGGAACAAGAGCGAAGCCGCGGTCGAAGCGATCGTCGACGCCGGACCCGATGTCTACAATCATAACCTGGAGACGGTGCCGAGGCTTTACCCGACAATTCGGCCTGGAGCGCGCTATTATGCCTCGCTCCGGCTGCTGGAGAGCGTCAAGCGCAAGGCGCCGCAGATCTTCACAAAGTCGGGGGTGATGGTGGGCCTCGGCGAACAACGCCTGGAAGTGCACCAGGTGATGGACGACATGCGCTCGGCAAGCGTCGATTTCCTGACGATGGGCCAATATCTCCAGCCGACGCCAAGACATGCCAAGGTAGCGGAATTCGTCACTCCGCAGGCCTTCGACGCCTATGGCGCGATCGCGCGAGCCAAAGGCTTCCTCCTGGTTGCCGCCTCGCCGCTCACTCGTTCAAGCTATCACGCGGGCGACGATTTCCGAAAAATGCAGGAGGCGAGGGCGGCGCAATTGGACCGGTCGAACGGTTAATGCCGCGGCATAGCGAAACGCGGCATCTTCCCTACACGCCCGAGCAATTGTTCGACCTCGTGGCCGACGTTGAACGTTACAGTGAGTTCCTGCCGTGGGTGGTCGCGGTGCGAATCCGTTCTGCAAGCGACAAGGAAATCGTCGCCGACCTGGTTGTCGGCTTCAGCGCATTCAAGGAGCGGTTCACCAGCCGCGTCACGCTGGATAAGCCGCGGCGGATCCATGTGGAATATATCGAAGGGCCGCTGAAATATCTGCACAACGAATGGCGGTTCGATCCTGCCCCGGAGGGCGGAACTAACCTGTTCTTTTCGGTAGATTTCGCTTTTCGATCGCGAATTTTCCAGGCGCTTGCAGGCGAAATGTTCGATCGGGCCTTGCGGAGGATGACTGACGCTTTCGAGCGGCGCGCCGCGGCCCTTTACGGCATCAAAAGCTCAAGCGCACAGAGCGCGGCCTGAAGGCGCACGCCGGCGCGGTCTTCACCATCGAAGAATTTCTGATCTGCGACCATCGCTTCCGGATCCGCACTCCGCTCGGCGCGGGCGAACACCACGGTACCGACGGGCTTGGCGGGCGTACCGCCGCCGGGCCCCGCGATCCCAGTGATTGCAACGGCGACATCGGCTTGGGAGGCATTCAACGCCCCCTGCGCCATCGCCCATGCAGTCGCGACGCTGACCGCACCGAAGGTTTCGACGACTTCGGAACTGACTCCGAGCTCACCGATTTTCGAAGCGTTGGAATAGGTTACGTAACCTGCTTCAAATACATCCGAAGCTCCGGCGATTTCTGTTAGGGCTGCGCAAACCAGACCGCCGGTGCAGCTTTCGGCAACGGCTACACGGCGTCCGGCCTTGCGATTGGCGTCGACGGCCTCTCTGGCCTTGTCGACCAATTCCTGCGGCAGAAGGCTCTCAGCCATTGTCCTTCTCCATCCGGATATTCGCGACGGCCTGTGCTGCGACGCCTTCCCCGCGGCCGGTGAAGCCGAGCCGTTCGGTGGTTGTTGCCTTGATGCTGACTTGGGACCGAGCAAGTCCGGCAATCTCCGCAATTCGCAAACGCATCGCCTCCCGTACGGGTCCAATCTTCGGGGTCTCGCAGATGACCGTGCAGTCGATGTGGTCGATGACTCCGCCAGCAGATCGAACGAGCTTGGCGGCATGAGTGAGAAAGCGGTCGGACGAGGCGCCTTCCCACTGTGGGTCGGACGGCGGGAAATGCTCCCCAATATCGCCAAGCGCGGCCGCGCCGAGAAGGGCGTCGGTGATCGCGTGGAGGACGACATCGGCATCGCTGTGACCGGCGAGGCCGCGCGAATGAGGGAAGGCGACTCCCCCCAACAAGATCGGGCCTTCGCCCGAAAAGGCATGGACATCAAAGCCGAAGCCGGTCCGGGGAATGAAGCGCGACACGAGCATGGCTTCAGCCCTGTCCCAATCGGAGGACGTGGTGATTTTCTCCAGCAGCGGATCGCCTTCGATTGCAGCCACCCTCAGGCCCGCCCCCCTTGCCACGGTGGTTTCATCGGTGGGCGTCGCTCCTTTCCACTCGGCGTAGGCTCGCCGCAAAGCGTCCAGGCGGAACGCCTGCGGAGTTTGGACGCGCACCAATCCACTGCGGTCGATCGGCTGCTCAATTTCCGCGGCGCCGCGCACGAGCGTGTCGCTGACCGGGAGGACAGGTGCCGCTCCGTCGTGAAGCTCCAGCCGAGCGATCAACCGATCGATGACGGCGTGGGGGCAGAAGGGCCTCACGGCGTCGTGGACCAGGACGGCGTCACCGGAGATCGAGTCCAACCCGGCACGAACGGAGTCTGCCCGCTGTTCGCCGCCCTCGATCAAGTCGCCAACGTGGAGGCCGGCCAGCGCCGCGGTTGCAAGCTCCTGCTGCCCCTGTCCAATCACGACCCGAACTGTACTCACAGCCGGATGAGCTGAAAGCGCCTCCACCGCCCTTCGGAGCACCGGCTTGCCGCCAAGCAGCCGGTATTGCTTGGGGAGACCGCCGCCCATGCGTTCGCCTTTGCCGGCGGCGACGATGAGTGCGGTTACGGTCACCGTTCCGATGTTTAGGGCTGGTTGCCTTGTCGGCCAAGACCCCCACCTGTATGGGCGTTCGTCCCATGAACCTCTTGAAGCCCATTGACATCGGTCCGATCCGGATCGCCGCGCCAGTGATCCTGGCGCCCATGACCGGCGTCACCGATCTGCCGTTCCGGCGCGTGGTCAAACGCTTCGGGGCGGGGCTCACCGTCAGCGAGATGATTGCAAGCGAAGCGATGATCCGCGAGACTCGCCAGTCGCTTCAGAAGTGCCTCTGGGATGAGAGCGAGCAGCCCGTGTCTTTACAGCTAGCGGGATGCGAACCGCACGTCATGGCCGAAGCGGCCAGGCTAAACGAGCAGCGCGGTGCCGCGATCATTGACATCAACATGGGTTGCCCGGTGCGAAAGGTCGTCAACGGCTGGGCCGGATCGGCATTGATGCGCGATCTCAAGCATGCCGCCGCGATCATCGAAGCGACGGTGAAGGCGGTGAAGGTCCCCGTCACGCTCAAGACCCGCATGGGCTGGGATCATTCCAGCCTCAACGCGCCCGAGCTGGCACGGATTGCCGAAGACCTCGGCGTTCAGATGATCACGATCCACGGCCGTACCCGCTGCCAGATGTACAAGGGCGAGGCGGACTGGGCATTTGTCCGGAAGGTTAAGCAGGCCGTCTCGGTCCCGGTGATCGTCAACGGTGACATTTGCTCGACTGAAGATGCACGCGAGGCGCTTCGGCACTCCGGAGCCGACGGGGTGATGATCGGGCGTGGTGCGTATGGCCGTCCGTGGCTTCTCGCACAGACGATCGCTGAGCTGGTTCACGGTTCAGCCTCGTCCGAACCGTCGCTCGACCTCCAGCTTGAAACAATGCTCGATCAGTATGAAGAGATGTTGTCGCTCTACGGCCAGCAAACGGGCGTGAACCTCGCTCGCAAGCATGTCGGCTGGTACACGAAGGGGCTGCCGGGATCGGCGGAGTTCCGAAACAATGTGAACCGGGAAGACGATCCGGCGGTCGTGACCGCGATGCTGCGCGAATTCTACGCGCCTTGGCTAATAAAAGCAGCGGCTTAGCTCAGCCTGCAACATAAGTGTGGTGTTTCTGCAACGCTGCATGCTACGGCGAAGGCAATGGACGTGCCGACGGCCGAATCGCAACTGACGGCGGATAAACAAAGCTGGCTCGCGCGAGAGCGCGAAAGCGGTCGGCTGTACCGTTACGCGGCGCTGGTTGTTGCGCTTATTCTTGTTGGGACGGTGGCCTTCAGTCTGTGGATGCTGAAGTTGCCAGCGGATACCGGCACTTTGCTGTGGCCGCCGCTAATCGCGCTGCTGCTAATCGCCAATCTCATTCCGGCAATCGCCCTCATGGTATTGTTTTCGCGCCGCATCGCCATGCGGCGAGCGGAGAAGGGCGGTCTTGGCACCGGCAAGCTGCACACGCGGCTGGTCGCGCTGTTTTCCGGGATCGCCGCTGTTCCGACCGTGCTCGTCGCAATCTTCGCGTCGGTGCTTTTTCAGAGCGGGTTGGACTTCTCGCACCGCGCTCGCAACATGATCGAGAACACGGTGCTCATTGCGCACGCGAGCTACAATCATGAAGTCGAACGGGTCGGTAACGAAACCACCACGATGAGCGGAGACTTGGCAGCTTTTCTCGCGGCCGTTTCCATCCAGGACCCTCGGTTCGCTGACTATTTCGGACGCCAAGTGCTCTACAGGAACCTTTCAGAAGCGGTCATACTGTACATTGGCCCTGACGGCATCCCGAGAAGCCTAGCTTTAGTCGATCCTTACAACCGGCCACTCGACCAAGTAATCACTCAGCAAAAAATTGCTCAGCTGACTGCTGCCGAAAAGAGTGCACGCGACGCTCGCGTGAGCGTCCCGATCAACTCCGCAGACAGGATCGGAGCTCTCACTCGGCTCGATTATGGTCCAAATACCTATCTTTATACCGCTCGCGTATACGAACCGGAGCTAAAGCAACAGCTTACCAGAGGCGATGCAGTTCTGAAGGATTACAACGACCTCGTCGCGCGCTCCCGCCTAAACCAGCTCCGGTTTAATGCGGCTCTGCTCCTCGGATCGCTACTGATCGTCGCCTTGGCGATCTTCGCTGCACTTAGGTTGGCCGACCGCCTGGTGCGTCCTGTGGGTCAACTCGCCGCTGCGGCGGGAAGGATCGAGCAGGGGGACTTTTCCACACGCGTGCCAATCACCGAGAGTGAAGACGAAATCCAGACGCTGGCGCTTGCGTTCAATCAGATGACGGAACGGCTCGAGGAGCAAACTGGAGCACTTCGCACTGCCAATACGCAGCTGGAAACACGCCGCGCGTTTATAGAGGCGGTGCTCTCCAGCGTGACTGCGGGAGTGATAGCTATCGACCGTAAGTCACTGATTCTGCTCATTAATCGCTCGGCTGAAACCTTGCTCCAGCGAGGCGACCAGCCGGTGGAAGGGAAGGCGCTGTCAAACCTTTCGCCCGAGCTAGAAGAGTTCATGGCGGGCGACGAAAGCGAAGCCAATGTCACCGTCGCTGTCGGCGCCGGGCAGCGTACGCTCGCCGTAAAGCGGGCCCGGTACGAGGATGGCGCCGTCCTCACGTTCGACGATATTACCGACCAACTCTCCGACCAGCGAAGCGCCGCATGGGCCGATATTGCGCGGCGGATCGCCCATGAGATCAAGAACCCGCTCACCCCGATCCAGCTTGCCGCGGAACGGCTGCAACGGCGCTTCGGCGGTGAGATCGGATCCGACAAGGAGACGTTCGAGCGCTTGACCGGGACGATCGTCCGCCAAGTCGGCGATCTCAGGCGCATGGTCGATGAATTCTCCAACTTCGCCCGCATGCCCAAGCCCGTTTTCCGCGAGGAGAATGTGCTTGAGATTGCTCGGCAGTCTCTCTTTCTGCACGAAGTTGCGCATCCCGGAATCAAGTTCGCACTCAACCCGGACACTGGGAAATTCCCGTTGGTTTGCGATCGCCGCCAGCTCGGCCAGGCTTTGACGAACATCGTGAAGAATGGCGTCGAAGCCATTGAATCCAGGCTTGCCCGGGGCGAACACCATTTCAGCGGAGATCGTGTCGAAATGCGCCTTCATGATGAGGGCGAGCAGATGGTGATTGATGTGATCGACACCGGCACCGGGCTTCCGGATGACCGCGAACGGCTGATGGAGCCTTACGTCACCACACGGGTGAGGGGAACCGGTCTCGGTCTCGCGATCGTCAAGAAAATTGTCGAGGAACATAGCGGGGAGATCGCGTTCCTCGACCAGCCGGGTGGCGGCACACGGGTTCGGATCGCTCTCGACTCTGCCCGGCTTGCCGAGCGTGGGAACCAACATCCGGGTCCGGAAGAAGACGATGATTCAAATGCTTAGGGATTTCTGCTGATGGCTTTGGAAGTGCTGGTCGTCGATGATGAAGCTGACATCCGCGACCTCGTGAGTGGAGTGCTGGAAGACGAGGGCTATTCGGTCCGAACGGCCGCGGACAGCACGTCCGCGCTGGAGGCGATGAGGGATCGCCGCCCGTCGCTGCTTCTCCTGGACGTATGGCTTCAAGGATCTCGGCTGGACGGATTGCAGCTTCTCCAGGAAGTGAAGCGTCAAGATGCCAGCCTTCCAGTGCTCATTATTTCCGGGCATGGCAATCTGGATACGGCGGTCGCCGCTATTCGCGAAGGCGCCGTCGACTTCATCGAAAAGCCGTTCGAAGCCGAGAGGCTTCTGCATCTGGTGGCGCGGGCCACGGAAACCGAACGGCTGCGACGCGAAAACGCCAGCCTCCGGCAGCAGGTGGCGCACGATCAGGTGCTGAGCGGGACATCTGTCGCAATCAACACCGTTCGAGCGACGCTGAAGCGCGTTGCGCCCACGGGTAGCCGGGTGCTGATTACAGGGCCGGCCGGTGTGGGAAAGGAGGTCGCTGCACGAACGATCCATCAGTGGAGCACGCGCGCAGACGGTCCGTTTGTGGTCGTCTCGGCAGCGATGATGACACCGGAGCGGGTTGAGGAGGAGCTGTTCGGGGTAGAGGAGACCGACGTCAGCCGGCCGGGGCTTCTCGAGCAGGCCCATGGCGGAACTCTGTTTCTCGACGAAATTGCGGACATGCCGCTCACCACCCAAGGGAAGATCCTGCGGGTGCTAACCGACCAGAGCTACCATCGGGTTGGTGGGCAACGGCCAATCAAGGTCGATGTTCGGGTGCTCTCCGCTACGTCTCGCGACCTCCAACAGGAAATCGCACAGGGCCGATTCCGCTAAGACTTGTTCTACCGCCTGAACGTGGTTCCCGTGCGGTTGCCGCCACTCAGCGAGCGCCGCGAAGACATTCCGGAGCTCGCAAACCAGTTTCTCGCACGATACGCAGCGGAACGGCGCATTCCCGTTCCGACTTTCAGCGACGACGCCGTGGCGGCGTTGCAAGCGCATGAATGGCCTGGGAACGTCCGTCAGCTCCGCAACATCATTGAGCGGACGATCATCCTCGCACCTTGCGAGCGGGTGGACCGGATTGAAGTCGATATGCTGCCTTCGGAAGTGCTGGAGACGCGGGGCTCATCCGACCTTTCGAGCCAGGCGATCACGATCATGGGCAGCCCCCTTCGCGAGGCGCGTGAATCGTTCGAGCGCGAGTATCTGAAGGTCCAGATCAGGCGCTTTTCCGGCAACATCTCGCGAACCGCGTCGTTCATCGGAATGGAGCGATCGGCGCTTCACCGGAAGCTGAAGGCGCTCGGAATAGGCGAGAAGCAGGAAGGGGATTGAGCGTCACGCCAGCCATGCCGGAGAAGCCGTTCAGTCTGCAGGACCTGTTCCTCAATAGCATTCGCCGGTCGAAAACGCCGTCGACGATCTTCCTTCTCAAGGGCGTGAAGCTGCAAGGCGTGATCACCTGGTTTGACGCCTTTTCGATGCTGCTTCGCCGCGATGGAGTGTCGCAACTGGTCTACAAGCATTCCATATCGACGATCATGCCGTCGGCTCAACTTGATCTAAGTCTTCCCGAATTGTCGGGGAACAATAGTTCGGGAAAGGGGGGTCTTCAGGAGCATTTCCTTTCTGCCGCGGCCAAGGAGCGGGAACCCATGACGGTGTTCCTAGTGAATGGTGTGATGCTGGAGGGAGAGGTCGCGGCTCACGACCAGTTCTCGCTGCTTCTGCGGAGGGGGCAGCAGATACAACTCGTTTACAAGCATGCAATTTCGACGCTTCAGCCGGAAGGGCCACTGCCGCTGAGGCCGAGTGAAGGCGAGGAATAGGTGTTGACGATTTCCGATGCCCCGGGCGCTCACGACGTTGCGCGCGGTGAGAAGGCGGTCGTCGTTGGAGTCGAGTTCCAGGCAAAGGCGAACGGCCGCTCGGCCGACGCGAAGCTGGAGGAGGCTGTCGGGCTTGCGCGGGCGATTGGGCTCGATATCGTCGCGGCTCGCACCTTTCGCTTGAGGGCTCCCCGGCCCGCGACTCTTCTGGGCAAGGGGCAGACCGAGGAAATCGCCGAAATCGCGAAGGCGAATGCCGCAGGACTGTTGATTGTCGATGCTGCGCTCACGCCGGTGCAGCAGAAGTCGCTTGAAGAAGAGGCAGGCACAAAGGTCATTGATCGAACCAGCCTGATCCTCGAGATTTTCGGCGAACGGGCGGCGACTGCGGAGGGGCGGTTGCAGGTGGAATTGGCGCACCTCGATTACCAGGCCGGGCGGCTGGTGCGGAGCTGGACCCACCTTGAGCGGCAGCGCGGCGGCTTCGGCTTCCTCGGTGGCCCGGGCGAAACGCAGATCGAAGCTGATCGCCGGCTGATCCGCGACCGGATGGCGCGGATCCGGCGCGAACTCGACCAGGTCAAACGAACCCGCACTCTCCATCGCGACCGGCGCCAGCGCGCGCCCTGGCCGGTGATCGCGCTGGTCGGCTACACGAACGCCGGAAAGTCGACCCTCTTTAATCGCATGACGGGTGAGGGAGTTCTCGCCGAAAACATGTTGTTCGCAACGCTCGATCCGACAATGCGCGACGTCAAGTTGCCGGGATTCGAGAAAGCCATACTCTCCGACACGGTGGGATTCGTCTCTGACCTTCCAACGCAGTTGGTGGCGGCGTTCAGGGCTACTCTCGAAGAAGTCTCCTCTGCGGACATTCTCGTGCATGTCCGCGACATGGCCCACCCGGACCGGGATGCGCAGAAAGAGGATGTTGAGGCGGTGCTGGGTCAGCTTGGCGCGGGTCCGGAAGAGGAGGGCGCTCCGCCGCTCATCGAAGCCTGGAACAAGGTGGATTTGCTTTCACACGAGGATCGCGATGCGCTGCTTGCCGAAGGCAGGCGTCGTGAGGACGTGGTTGTCGTGTCCGCAATCACCGGCCGGGGTGTCGAACGACTGCGCGACGCCGTCGGCGAAAAGCTCCGGGAGAACGCGCAATTACACCGATTGAAACTGTCGGCGAGCGATGGCAGCCGGATTGCCTGGCTGCATGCACGTGGAGAGGTCGTAGGGCAAAGGACCGACGCCGACGAAGTGCACGTCGATGTTCGGCTGTCGCCGGAAAACTGGGCGCGCTTTCAAGCGCTTCGGTCGGCTTGAGTGACCTTCGCCTGACGCCAAAGTTGTTCTTTTTCTTCCAGGCTCAAGGACTCGAAATTCGGCGTGGATTCCATGAGTCGGAATCGCTTCTCGAATTTCCGGTTAGCTTTTCTCAGAGCTTCTTCGGGATCGATTCTGAGATGCCGTGCGAGGTTCACCACCGCAAATAGCAGATCTCCAAGCTCATCTTCCTGACGTTCGCGTCCAGTTTCTTGGTCAAGCTCTGCCAGCTCCTCATCGATCTTAGATCGCGGCCCAGACGCGTCGGGCCAGTCGAAACCGGTGCGGGCGGCGCGGCGCTGCAGCTTGCCCGCGCGATCGAGAGCGGGGAGCGCCTTGGCGACACCAGCGAGCGCGCTGTCGTCAGAATTGGATTTGCGCTCGGCTGCCTTGATGGCGTCCCAACCCGGAGTTTCGCTCGAATTGCCGAAAATGTGGGGATGCCTGCGTTCCAACTTGTCGCAAATGCAGCCGATGACGTCATCTAGTGTGAAGAGTCCGAGTTCCTCCGCCATCTGCGAATGGAACACGACCTGGAGCTGCAGGTCGCCGAGCTCGTCGGCGAGGGCATCCATGTCGCAGCGATCAATCGCGTCTGCAACCTCGTAGGCTTCCTCGATCGTGTAGGGCGCTATGGTCGCGAAATTTTGCTGCAGGTCCCACGCACAGCCGCGCTCCGGATCGCGTAGCCGCCGCATGATCGCAACGAGACGTTCCAAATTCATCGCCAGAAGTTCGAAAGGGCCACGGCCGCTTCGTATCCACACGTCTGATAATATATATTATGTAAAGCACGCATGGATCAGGAAACCATAACCAGCCAACGCCCCTCGACGCCCCAGCTCTGGAGCGTCGACAGGAAATTCATCCCAAGGACGTTCAGATCGTCGCCATTGTTCGTGACGTGCACCGGGAAATTTCGGCGAACCATCGGCCCAACCTCGAAATCCCTGACACTGCCAACTGCGACCCGGACGAAACCGTTGCCAGTCTTGACCACCTGGTGTGGCGCGCCGTGCATGTCGATCCCCGCCTTCGCTGCGATCGCATCGTCAACAGTCGTCATCGTGGCGCCGCTATCAACCAGGAACCTGACCTTGACGCCGTTTACCTCGGCCGGAATCCAAAAATGGCCGTCGATCGCCATTGGGACGCGGAGTTCCTTGCCTTCGTGAACCGGGGTTCCGGTCGCTTCCGCGCGCACCCGCTGCCAGACGTAATCGAAGTTGTCGCGGAACGTGAACAGGACGAATCCTGCGCCGAAGATGGCGATCCAGGCGAGCGCATAGGTGATCATCTTCGCCAATGGTTCGCGGCGGCTGATCAGCGCTGCGAAAACGAGCATGGCCGCCATCAGCAGATAGACGCTGCCGAGCATGACGTCGTTGCCCATCACAGGTCGATTTCCAGTCCGTAGCAGGCTGGCGTGGCCCAATCGGGAATCTTCAATGAGCGGCCTTGCTGAACAGCTTGAAAAAGTTGGCCGTCGTGGCGTCGGACAGGGTTTCCAGCTCCTCCCCGCGCAGTTCCGCAACAAAGGCAGCGGTGTCAGCGACGAACGCGGGCTCGCAGGTTTGTCCGCGGTGCGGGACGGGCGCCAGGAATGGGGAATCCGTTTCCACAAGGAGCCGATCGAGCGGAATGCCCTTTGCCGTCTCCTGAAGCTCTCGCGCATTCTTGAACGTGACGATTCCCGACAGAGAGATGAAGAAGCCGATATCGAGCGCCTTCCTGGCAAGCTCGGCCGAACCGGTGAAGCAATGGAGGACACCGGTGACGCCGCCCTCTTCCACTGCGCGGCCAAGCAATTCCGCCGTCTCGGCCTCCGCTTCGCGCGTGTGGATTATCAGCGGCAGCCCGCTTTCCCTCGCTGCGTCGATATGAGCCCGAAACCGCTCCCTCTGCGCGGACCGGTCGGACTTGTCATAATAGTAATCGAGCCCGCACTCGCCGATCCCGACTACTTTGGGGTGCTGCGCTGCTGCGACCAACGCTGCGGCGCCGAGATCTGGATGCGAGTCAGCTTCGTGCGGGTGAACGCCGATGGTCGCCCACACGTCGGCGTTGCGCTCTGCAGTGCCTATAATGTGATCCCATTCACATTGACGTGTGGAGATATTCAGGAAACCGTCGATGCCGCGCTGCCGAGCGTTGGCGAGCACTTCGTCCTGGCGTTCGGCAAGGCCGGGATAGTTGAGGTGGCAATGGCTGTCGATCAGGCTCACGCCGCAGCCCCCTCCTCTTCTGGCAGTTCGAGGCGAGGAAAGATTGGCACTGGAGACCCGATCGGGCCGCTCAGTCCCGCATCAAGGATGCCAATTAGACGCGCAGCCGATTCCGGGATGACCGGTTCGACCGCTTCAGCCAGTTTGCGGATCGCCGACACCAATGTCCCAAGCACCTCCGCCATCCGCGCCGGATCCGTCTTGCGGAGTGCCCACGGCGCCTGCGAGTCGACATAGGCGTTGCATTGAAAAACGGCGCTCATCCACGCCTCCAGGCCAATGGAGAAGGCGAAATCGTCGAAGCGGTCGGTCAGTTCCGCCACCGCTGTGTGGACTGCCGCGAGCAATTCGATGTCTTGTTGCTGCTCTCCAGCAGCAGGAAGAATCCCATCCAGATTCTTGTAAATCATGGACAATGTTCGCTGCACGAGATTGCCGAAACTGTTCGCCAGCTCGGCATTCACACGGTTGACGATAGCCTCAGGCGAATAGCTCCCATCCTGTCCGAACGGGACCTCGCGCATCAGGAAATAGCGGAGCTGATCAACGCCGAACCGGTCCGCCAGCGTGAACGGATCGACGACATTGCCGATGCTCTTGGACATCTTTTCGCCCCGGCTGAGCAAAAAACCGTGCCCAAACACCTGTTTGGGCAGCTCGATTCCCGCTGACATCAGGAAGGCCGGCCAATAGACGGCGTGGAAGCGCACCACGTCCTTGCCGATCAGGTGAACATCGGCAGGCCAGTAACGGCGCCATAGCTCGGTATCGTCCGGATAGCCGAGCCCTGTCAGGTAATTGGTGAGCGCGTCGAGCCAAACATACATCACGTGACCGTCGCTTCCAGGGACTTTCACACCCCAATCGAAGCTGGTGCGCGAGATCGAGAGGTCCGACAGGCCGCCCTCGACAAAGCGCACGATCTCGTTGCGGCGTGTCTCCGGACGGATGAAGTCTGGGTTCGCGGCGTAATGGGCGAGTAGCTTTTGCTGGTAGTCCGAAAGTTTGAAGAACCAGCTTTCCTCGACCGTCCACTCGACCGGCGTGCCCTGCGGCGAAAGCTTCTGCTCCCCTTCCCCTGTGATCAGCTCGCTTTCGTCGTAATAGGCTTCATCTCGAACCGAGTACCATCCTTCGTAGCGGCCGAGATAAAGATCGCCATTTTCGGCCATACGCGTCCAGATCGCCTGGCTTGCCGCATGGTGCGCCGGTTCCGATGTGCGGATGAAGCGATCACGGGAAACCTCGAGTTTGTCGCACATCTGAATGAAAAGATCCGCCATTCTATCGGCAAGCGCTTGCGGTTCGATTCCCTCGCCGCGCGCAGCCTGCGCCATCTTGAGACCATGCTCGTCAGTGCCGGTCTGGAAGCGAACGTCGCGACCCTGCGCGCGCCGGAAGCGAGCGATGACGTCGGCAGCGACCGCTTCATAGGCATGGCCGATGTGCGGCGGGCCATTGGGGTAGCTGATCGCGGTGGTGATATAGAATGGGTCGGCCATCCGGCTCGCCTAGCCGCACCGCGCTGGAGCATCAAGAAACCGGCTCCGACGCGATCGAGGCGAGAATTCCGCCGATCTGGAATATTGTCGCCGCCGGATCGAGCGAGAGCTTGGGTGCGAGGTCGGTCAGCTCGCGCACCTTCTCGTACGCTTTCAACGCGCGCTGTCTTTGCGGCTCGGGCAGATTGCGGGCCGCACGGGCGACGATAGAGGGAATAAGTTCGAGGAAGGCGCCATAGCGATCCGCCGCGCCCTTTCGCGACAGCTGGCTGGCGAGATTGGAACGTAGCGAATTACGCGGATCCCCGTGATGCAAGATATTGATCGCATCTGCCTCAACCGGCGCGAGATCGAGTTCGGCAAAAGCAACTGCCCGTCCGACTGAACCGTCGCTGAGCCCGATCAATCTTTCCCGCTCCTTCAGAGTTACGTCCGGAAGCACCTCCTTCAGGACCGACGTCATGGCGGCATCGTCAAGTGCCTGAAAATCCAACCTTCTGCAGCGTGACCGGATCGTCGGAAGCAGCCGGCCGGGCGCATGGCTGACGAGAAAGAAAATCGTGTTGGGCGGCGGCTCCTCCAGCATCTTGAGGAGCGCGTTAGCACCCGCCGGTTCGAAATCATCGACGGTATCAATGATCACGGTTCGCCACGGCGACAGCGCCGCAGTCAGGCCCATGAAGTCGCCCACCGCTCGAACCTGCTCAATCTTGATGTTGCGATTCAATTTGTCGGTTTTCTCATTCAGCAGGCGATTCAGCCACCTCAAGTCCGGATGGCTTCCCGCGTCGATCAGCTTCGCGATCGGGTGATCCGCGGGTGTGTCCAGCCCAGCGGCTTGGAAGGGTGGTCCTGCGGCCTCTGCCAGCACGCGCTTTGCCGCCGCCTTCGCGAAATGTGCCTTCCCCACTCCGCGCGGTCCGGCGAGCAACCAGGCGTGATGAAGCGAACGCGAGTCCCAGGCTCGCCGGAATTGCTCGATGGCGCGGTCGTGGCCGGCAATCACGGCAGCAGGTCCTCGATGGCGTGGAGCAGGCGGCCCGTTACCTCCGCCTGGCTTCCCGACGCATCGATAAGCCGGACCCGGTCCGGTTCCTCTGCTGCAATGAGCCGAAACCCGAGATCCACCCTATGATGGAATCCGTCGGGCCTGCCGCCGATCCGGTCACCTTCAGCGCCATCTCTGGCCCGCGCGCGCTGCTGGCCCTCCTCCAGCATGAGGATCAAAGTGCGATCGGGAAGAAATCCGCGGCAGGCGAAATCGTGAAGCTCGCGAACACGCTCGATCCCGAGGCCGCCGGCGCCGCCTTGGTATGCGAGCGACGAATCGATGAAGCGATCGCTCAGCACCCACATGCCACGCCCGAGCGCAGGGTTGATCGTCTTTTCAATGTGGTCAGCACGCGCTGCGGCAAACAGCAGGGCTTCTGCCTCCAAGGGCCAGTCCTGTTGTTCCAAGACCAGACCGCGGATCGATTCCGCGCCGGGACTTCCACCTGGTTCGCGCGTCTCGATAACTTCCAAGCCCCGCTTCCGTAATTCAGCAGCAAGCGCTCGGAGTTGGGTCGACTTTCCCGCCCCCTCCCCGCCTTCAAGGCTGATGAATTTCCCCCGCAGCACAGCAGATTAGAGCAGGTTCTTCAGGCCGTTCCACGCGCGGGTGAAGAAGCCGGCTTTGCCGACGCTTTCTCCCGCTACGAGCGGCACGGTCTGAGGCTGTGTGTCGCCGGTCAGAACAACAAGATCGGCGACATGCTGGCCTTTGTCGATCGGCGCTGCGATTGGCCCGTTATAGCGGACCTTCACCTGGAATTTGCCGCCGAGCAGCCCCGCGGGTACGGTGACGGCCAGATCACGCGGCGCAACCAGCGGAACGGTGCTGCTGGAACCCATCTGCACATCGGCATCAGCGACCTTCTGCCCGGCCTTGAACAAAGGTTTATCCTGCCAGGCACCAAATCCCCATTGCATCAATTTGGTCGATTCCTGAACGCGCTGGTCCCAACTGCTCATCTTCGCGAGCACCTCGACCAGCCGGCGCCCGTTCTGCTCCGCTGAGCCCACGAAACCGTAGCCGGCCTCGTCCGTATGCCCCGTCTTCAGGCCGTCCGCTCCCGGCACATGCCCGAGGATTGGGTTACGGTTCTCCTGAGTGATCGCAGCGCCCTGCATCGTCTTGCCCCAGCTGAAATTCGGCTGGCTGTAGAATTGCTTGTAGAGTTTTGGATGTTGGGTGATCGTGGACAGCGCCAGCTTGGCGAGATCGCGCGCGGTGACGTGAGTAACGTCATTGTCCGGCCAGCCGTTCGGGGTTCCGAAATAGCTGCCGGTGAGCCCTAGCTTATGAGCGAGTTCGTTTTCTTGCTGGACATAGGTCGGGACGTTCCCGCCGACGCATTCGGCGAGCACAATTGCGGCATCGTTGCCGGATAGGGTGATGATCCCGTGCAGCAGGTTTTCGACGCTGACCTGTTCGTTGGGCGACAAAAACATGGTCGAGCCGGCTGCGGGGCCATGCCACTGCTGCCAAGTCGCCGGGTTCACGGTGCACATGTGGCTGAGCTGGAGTTGACCGCTGTCGATCAGCTGGAATGCGAGTTCCGTCTCCATCATCTTCGCAAGCGATGCCGGCGGGAACGGAACGTCAGCATTCTTCGAATAGAGGACGGCGCCGGAATTCACGTCGATCAGGTAAGCAATCGGCGCCGGCGTATCGAATTGCGGAGCGGCGGCCGAAGCCGGAAGAGCAAGCATCGCGGCGGCGGAGAACAGCAGTAAAGCGCGCTTCATCGGACGGTGGAATCCTTCGGCTAGAGGTGACTCGGCCTGTCTACCCTCCCATTCAGTGTGGTGCGAGGGGGTTTGATCCTATCGACGGGCAATCGCGTCGGAAAGAAGCCCGACCGAAAGCGCGTAGAAATTGGAGCAATTGTAATCCAAGATTGTGCGGTAGTTGGTCGTGAGCAGGTAGGCGGTTGCATCCGGGCCGTCCGGCTCCAGCAGCGTCGCCATTTCCGTGTCGGGCAGTGTTCGCCCGACCGGCTGCACGCCAAGGGCCCGCCATTCGCTCATCGTTAGCCAGCGGCTGTGGCGTGCATAGACGCGCTGGCATCGCGGCGGCACGAACTTCGTTTTGATTGCCGCTCGATTGAGCGTTGAGGGGACGCGCACCGGGATCCCCCAGGTGACGTTCGGCTTCCACCCGGCATCGCGCAGATAATTGGCGATCGAGGCGAGCCCGTCCGCCTGGCTCCTCCACAAATCGGCGAACCCGTCGCCGTCGCCGTCGGCGCGGAGGCGAAGCGCGATCGACGGCATGAATTGCGGATAGCCGGTGGCGCCGGCCCAGCTACCCTTCAGCACCCAGCGCGGAATTCCCAAGTCGATCAGCTTCAGCGCATCGACGAATTCGGTTTCGAAGAATTGGCGGCGACGCCCTTCGTAAGCCAGGCTCGCGAGCGACTCGAGCAGATCGAAGTTGCCGGTGATCGAACCGTAATTCGTCTCCTGCCCGTAAATTGCGACAAGGACCGCCGGGTCGACTCCATAGCGATACTGGATCCAGCGGAGCTGCGGCCACAGTTGGGAGTAGCGCGACTGCCCGCGAGCTATCAGCGATGGGGTCACATGCTGCTCGCGGTAGGGCCAGAACGGGGAGATCGCACCGGGATTGCTGACGACCGGCTGAGCCTGATCCAGCGAAATCACCCTGTTGTTCAGCTGCAAACCGTAAACGTTGGAATTGATGGTCGATTGGCGAACGCCCGCGGCGCGGGCGAGCGCCGCGAGCCGCACCCTATATTGATCGAAAGGGCTCGTGCTCTGCGCCACGGACGCAGTGGGCGCATAGACTGGCGCCGCAGCTGCAACGGGTGGCGCCTGCGCGATCTGCACCTTGTCTGGCTGCGACAGATTCTGATCACTGCGTGCGCTGACGCCGCCGACGGCGAGCGAAACCAGGCTCGCGACAGTCCAGCCGATCGTCCAACGCAACGCCACTCTCCGTGCCCCCATCATGACTCAAAGCGTAAAGCGGGCGCGCGTTCCTCGCCAACCGCTTTACCGCGCCGCTTGCACGTCCTGCCCTGAGCGGCGATAGGCGCTTTACACCGGAGAGGTGGCCGAGTGGTTTAAGGCAGCGGTCTTGAAAACCGCCGTGGGTTTACGCTCACCGTGGGTTCGAATCCCACCCTCTCCGCCA
>Ga0157371_10002071_pt1 | contig 19657 bp, 12 predicted proteins | sample C45metaG_FD_113462 | JGI IMG/M metagenome (GOLD analysis project Ga0157371, IMG submission 113462) | Corn rhizosphere microbial communities from Kellogg Biological Station, Michigan, USA - C4-5 metaG | ecosystem: Host-associated > Plants > Roots > Rhizosphere > Soil | place: USA: Michigan...
AGGATCTCAGGGCCGGTCACGAGGGGCTCGCAGTGATCCGCGAAAGGGAGGGAAACCAGACGATTACCAACGATCGGACTCCGCATCCGACAAAAAACGATGCTATCGGCAAGAGGCTGATCTGGCGGAGAAACCGTTAATACAATCGGCTCGTAGTTATAGGTACGAGAGAGGGCTTCGAGCCAACCGCGCAGGTGAAACGCAGACGAGCTTGGGTGACGATCGACCAGGTCGTCCCAGCGCGTGTCCGCCAGCGGGTTCGCGACATACAAAGTCAATCAATCGCCACTTCAAGTGCGCTGGGCATAGACAACCGAACGCTCTTCCACAACAGATTTGTCGTAAACCTCTTCAGGCTCATAAACCACAACGTGGCTGCCTTTATTCGAAAAGCCGAATGGAACGCAGAGTAAGTTCTTGAGCTTTGCCCTCAGCTCTTTTCGGCGCTCTGGCGGAACGTAGAACAGCATGAAACCACCGCCCCCCGCTCCCAGGAGTTTCCCGCCGAGTGCGCCACCCTGCAGTCCAGCTTCGTAAATTTCATCGATGTTGGCATTCGAAATCTTGTTGGTTAATGTTCTCTTGATTTGCCAGCTTTCGTGCATCAGCCGACCAAAGTCATCCAACGAGCGCCTCGGATCAGTAACGATCGCCTCTGCCTCGTTTGTCAACTGAAGCATCATATTTAGTTCGTTCTTCTTGTGCGGCGTAATCTTCATCTGCTCACAGGCAATCTCTGAAGCAGTACGCGAGAAGCCGGTAAAGAACAAGGCAAGGTTTTGCTCCAGCTCGGCAAGTCTTTCCTGGCCGAGTACCCGCCTCACCTCGATACTGCCGTCGCTATTGAAATTAATTCGGTTGAAGCCGCCGTAGGCCGCGCTCACCTGATCCTGAGAACCCACTGCTTCCTCGATCAAATCCTGCTCAACGTGGATCGCGTCGGTCGCGAGACCATGCTTGTCACGCATTTTCTCTTTCAGCCCATAAAGACCCAGCAAGAGACCTACTGTAAACGCAGAGCTGGTTCCCAGGCCCGTGCGTGCTGGTAAGTCGGCGACGTGATGTATCTCTACACCCTCTTCCATCCCCATGAACCGCAAACACTCGCGGACCGAAGGATGTTCGATCTGACCGTTCTTGACAACGCTTTCAACGCGCGAATATGAGACGCGGCTGTGATGTTCGAAGAACGGCGGCAAGTGTCGCACTGTGATGTAGCAGCGCTTGTTTATGGCGGTGGAGAGGACAGAACCACCGTGCTCGCGGTACCAGACGGGGTAATCTGTGCCGCCCCCAAAAAAGGATATCCGAAGTGGCGTGCTGGTAATGATCATATGTGTGCGCTCGAACTCATCTCGAGATTCGGTACTCGTTTGCGGTTTTCAATCTTGAACAGCGTCTTGTCCCACCACCTCACCGCCGACCACCGAAGCCGTGGCATCACGATTTGGGCCCGTTTTGCCAGTACACGGCCGAATATTGCGTCGATCCATGAATACTTCCAAGAAAGCCGCGGGGTCTGCAGTTCGCCTCCGAACGACCGCGCGAGAGCCTGCGCCTCGTTCACGATGTCGAGTCGCTCTGGATAGAAATGACCCAGCCAGTTCTGCATGTACGTTACGCAAGCGGCCCGGGTTCTATCGCTATCTTCCAAGGATCTCAAGTAGCTCATATGCAACTTCATCGAATGCCAGTGGGCATCGATTTTCCGGTTAGAGAGGCCAATGTAGCTCAAGCTATTTGGAACATCGCGGTAGTACACCTTCGCCGCGGGCGCAAATCTCACACCCTTGCTAGCCAGCAACACGCGACAGAAGTATTCGCCGTCGTCGTCACCTAGGAGGGCGGTATTCCAAGGTCCGGCCGCTTCTGTCAATTCGCGACTGACAAGCCAAGTGGCCGTCTGCATGTGCAAATTGTGCGCCATCTTTCGGGTCAGCCATTCCGTCGGGGTCAAGTCTGCCCAGAGCAATGTCGGGACAAAATTTACGTGCTCATGTCGATACAAGAAATTAGCCCAGCCGCCAGAAATCAAAATACGTTTGTCCTGGCATTGCTGTGCGATGGCGACCTGGCTTGCAACTTTGTCAGGACCAATAAGGTCATCTGCATCGAGCCACTGGATGTAGTCTCCCTTGCTGAACTCAAACGCGTGATTGCGGGTTGCCGCGGCGCCCTGATTTTTCTGTGTATAGACGCGAATCGAATCCGACTCAAAGCTTCGGGCGATCGCCAATGTGTCATCGGTAGAACCGTCGTCAACGATGACGATTTCTTTGTGATCCCAGGTCTGGCCGATCGCAGACCGAACCGTTGTCGCGAGCCACTGGCTTGCGTTGTAAGCGGGGATCAAAATGGATACTAAGGGCTTCACTATCTCTGCTCCCAATTTTCTAGTTGGATATTTCGGGGGACTTCCGAGTGAATCAGCAAATCCGGCGCCTGATGCCTCCAACAGGCGATACAACGCGACAGCTCTATGGTGACATTCAAACGCTGAGACGTCTCATTACCTCTGTACCCTACACCTCTGGCGCCCAGAAACTCGCGCGAAGGTGTCATCATCAGCCGCTCTATCACGGTACGTTTACGTCCAACGATGCCGTCGAAACGGCCGTACTGACCTCATTTTTCGGCCACGATATCTGAAGGAGGTCGCCGTAAGTGCTCATGGTGATTTGTGCAACCGTGTCCCACGAGTGTCGTTCAGCCGCAAACTCCTGGATATCCCGTCGTCGAGCCCCCAGGTTTGCGTACAGGCCACTTGCAAAGTAGCGGTCAAGGGCGCGGGCCAAATCCGATGAGTCCTCTGGATGGAATAAGAATCCAGTCTTACCTTCGACAATGTCGTCTTTCAGAGACCCAACATCCGACGCGATAACCGGCAGCCCAAAGCTGTGGGCAAGAAACAAAACACCGCTTTGGTAAATCTCCTTGTAAGGCAAGATCAGAACATCGGCGGCTTTGAAGTAGACTTCCGTTTCCTCGTCTGGAATGTAATCTGCCTTCAAGATAATCCGCCCACTCTCCACTTCACGTTGAATGTCCTGACGAATGGCTTCCCAATATTTCTCGCAGCGGTCAACTCTGCCCGCGATAATCAGACGACACTTGCTGCCCTTCGCCCAAAGTTTTCGAGAGGCATCGATCAGATACTCCAGCCCTTTGTAAGGAGTGATCCGGCCAAAAAACAAAATCGCCTGTTCTTTATCAAGAAGACCGAGTCTCTTCCTCGCTTCCGACGGTGTCAGGTCTGTGTTAGGAACAGCGTTGTTAATGCCGAACGGAATAAGGATGATCCTACTGCTGGCTACGCCGAACTCATCCATGAGTTCTTGCCGCATTTTTTCAGTGTGGATGAAAATGCGATGCGCGAGGCGGTATTGCACTCGCAATGTGAGCCGGTTGACCCAGCTGTCCACTAAGTCCCGCTTGGCCGCGTTCACATTGTGCGCTGTGAAAACGATTTTCTTCCCTAGCATCCGGTAGTAAAGCATCAACATCGTTCGATCGAAGTATTCGAACTTGTTATTCCAGAGAATATGGAAAACTCCGGGCTTGGAAGATGCGGCATAGCCGATCAACCGCAAGTAGTACTTGCATATCCTTAAGGTCTTTTGAACGAGACCTACATCAGATCGCTGATCGCCCCGCAAATTTAGGAATTTGACCGAGGGGTTGTTCCGATATTCGGAGCAGTCGAGTTCGTCACTGCCAATCAAGTCGAGCGTGGCGCCCTTGGCCGTAAGCGACGTCGTCAGGCCAAACACGTACGGTTTGTCACTACCGCCGGTTAGCAACGCTACTGCAATGTCGTGCGGCGCTTTCGACTCCGCTGAGGTCACCAATCGTCGATCGCCAAGGCGGTCTTTGCTGAAATTCGTAGTCATTATCTATGAGGGTACGTTCTGCTTGCGATCGTCTGAGGGAGTGGCAAAACTTTTTTGTGGGGATAAAGCATTGATGCACGATGAGGGGCGAGCTGAGCCAGCCCCTCGTGCGCAATTTTAAGGAAGTACGCGCCTAACGGCCACCGAATCTATCGAGAACATTCGCAGTCGCCTTCTGTATGCGACTGTCGACCGTCGTCACACTTCCCTCGGGATAGAAGTTATCCAGCCCCCAGCCCCAGCCCATCGTCCCGGAAGCGAACACCCAAGCGCCACTCGGCGCCTGGTAGATGGACGAGTTGGCGTGTTCAGGTCCGTTCGAACCTGCATAAGGCGAGTTCGACAACATAACGTACGTACCGGGCACCGCGTTGGGTAGAGGGTCGCCTGCAACTTGCCGATCGGCCTCATACCAGACAAGCCCTGGAATGACAGTGCCGTCGGTTAAACCTGTTCCGGCGTACACCCAATTGCTGCTATTGGTAATCACCATGGATGCGGTTCCGCTATTTGGACCATCTGTGAATTCCACGCCCTCGAGCGCCTGCTCAGAGCGATTGACCGGCGGGTTGCGGAAGTTCACTGTCGTTACGGTTGAGTCAGGGTTCGGATCGAGTGCCGCCTCTTTGTAACAAACGATGATTCGATCCGCCACTCCGGTTCGCGATGGCTCAAATCGTATCTGCCAGAACACAGAGTTCGCACCGAGGAACGCGAGGTTCACACCCGCATCACGGGCGGCAGCCGCCGCGTCATACATTTGCTTGGACCAGTACTCGTCGTGCGGCAGCGAGAGGAATCCACGGAAACTCAACAGCCGCGCGCCGTTTTCGTGCGTGTCCAGATTTGTGGAGTACGTCACGTCGTACCCCGATTTCTCCAACCAGCGCAAAGTATTGAGTTCTGAAAGCCAAATCAATTTCCCCGCGCCGTCTTCGGAGTACGGACGGTCGAACGAGACCTTCACCGCTCTGACAGTTCCAGCCATCGTGTTCGGGCCAAAACTGTTGATCTCGTAAAGGCTCTTGCCGGTCGCGTTGTCGGCCGGATAATCGTTATAGGCCTGATACGTGGTCACCGGCTGCTGATACATCAAAGCAGCAATCCGGCTATCGTCGCGGACCGTAAACGTCATGTAGTTGTAGAAACCTTGCGCATTCTTAAGAACGGCAAGGTAGATTCCACTGGTCCACGTGTCCTGGGTGGTCAGCGTGTAACCAACAGACCAATTGCATTCGATCAGTCCGGTGGTTGCGTCCACCGGGCATCGTGTTTCCTGCACACCGTTCAGGGGCCCGATGTGCTGCATCAGACGGCCACCAAGCCCACCGTACCATCCCATGCGGTAGACATCGATGGTGTAGGTCTGAGCTGGGTTCACGCTCACATGGAACGAAATGTTTTCGCCTTTGTTAATGCTTGTCGCGGAAGCGTAACCCTTGATCTGCCCAGCGGTATCGTTCGCGTATGGACGCCCGTAGAGATCTCCGAGCTGCCACGCATTCGACCCGGGCAACTGATTCTCGATGACCACTGGATTGCTAGCGGCACTCGACGTCGAAGCAGTTGCAACGTTTGAGTACCCGCTTAGATTGCCGGCAGCATCTACTGCCCGTACGCGGTAACTGAAACTAGTTGATGTAAGAAGCCCAGTATCCGCAAACCCGGTGCCTGTTGGCGTGGCGACCTGCACGAAATTGCTGCAACCTGCGCCTTGGCAACGCTCCACGCGATAGCCAGTCACGGCGACGTTATCTGTTGAGGCCGCCCACGCGAGGTTGATTTGCGTACCGAGCGCGGTAGCCGTCAAGCCCGAAGGATTGGTTGGAGGAACCGTATCCGGCGGTGGCGGCGGACTGCCGGAAGCGCGGAACGCGACCATTTGCATGACCCACTGCCCGGAGTTCAAGGTAGCCGTTGCCGAGTAGCTGCCTGTTGCCGTCACCATCCGGTCTTCGGCGATATTCCCATCCGGACTGATAATGCGGCTCGTGAATCCTGAACCGGCGGCCGTGCTGACTGTCGCGACCACGTTCGTAGCGAAGAGCAAGTCGACCGCATTCGTTGTGGCAACTGCCGGTGTGCTACTCGTGGAACCATTGCCAATCGCCTGGGCCGTCACATCAACTGGCGTGGTCACATCCACGCCACTGTATTCCAGGATGCGAATATCGGGGAACGCGGCAGCTCCATCAAACGTAACCGTAACCGTGTTGGCGCCCGCAGCAGCGGCCGCGATATTCTTCGCGAAGAAGACCGTCTGGCTCAAACCAGCGCCAGAGTTGATCGTCGGACCAACTGCTGGCGTGTACACATTGCCCTTGCTATCCGTGACCGATAGCACGGACTGTACCGTGTCTCCCCAGCCGACTACCACGACATTCAGATTGCCGGCAGACTGCGCGCTTGGGTAGGCAACAGCTACCGTGCTTTGGGCCGAGTGTGGGGCCCCGTCTTTGACTTGTACAAACGTGATCGTTCCCGTCGAGACGAAGGTCGTACTTGTAGCCGTGCTGGAATATGCCCCTAGGTTGCCCGCCCCATCAACGGCGCGCACTCGGTAACTGTAGCTTGTCGAGGCCGCGAGCCCGGTATCGCTGACACTCGTTCCCGTCGGCGTCAATACTTGGGCAAAATTCGAACATCCGGGACCTTGGCATCGCTCAACTCGGTAGCCAGTCACGCCAACGTTGTCGGTCGAAGCCGTCCATGCCAGATTGATTTGCGATGTACTTACCGCTGTCGCCGTGAAATTCGAGGGCGCGGTCGGTGGCACTGTGTCAGCTGTCGGCGTAGCCGTCGCTACATTGGAGTATGCGCTCAGATTGCCTGCTAAGTCCGTGGCGCGAACGCGATAGCTGTAGCTGGTACCCGATGTAAGGCTCGTATCGCTAACGCTGGTTCCCGTCGGGGCGAATACCTGCACGAAATTACTGCAGCCCGCATCCTGGCACCGCTCGACTTGATAGCCCGTCACACCCACGTTATCGGTTGATGCTGTCCAAGCAAGATTGATTTGGGTGCCGCTGATCGCTGTCGCCGTCAGCGTTCCGGGTACAGTCGGAGGCGTCGTATCGGGAGCAGCCTGCGTCGTCGCGGACATCGTGGCCGAATATCCACTGAGATTTCCCGCAGCATCGGCAGCTCGCACGCGATACAGATATGTCGTGGAGGCCGTCAGCCCCGTATCGCTGACGCTCGTCCCCGTCGGTGTCAACACCTGTGCGAAACTCGTGCAGCCGGCCCCTTGGCACCGCTCGACGCGATACTGAGTGACGCCGACGTTGTCTGTTGAAGCCGTCCAGTTCAGATTGATTTGGCTCGTACCAGCTGCAGCAGCAATCAAACCGCTCGGCGCTGTTGGCGCTGCTGTGTCAAGAGTGCTCGCCGATGCTACGCTCGAATACGGACTTAGATTCCCTGCTGCATCTACTGCGCGCACGCGATAGCTGTAATTCGTACCATTGGTAAGGCCTGTGTTGCTCACGCTCGTTCCGGTCGGCGTCAAGACTTGTGTGAAGGTCGAGCATCCAGCCCCCTGACACCGCTCCACGCGATAACCAGTTACGCCGACGTTGTCAGTGGATGCCGTCCACGCCAAGTTGATCTGTGTTCCGCTGACAGGTGTTGCCGTGAAATTGGTAGGGGCGGTCGGCGGAGTCGCGTCTGTCGCAGTCCCCGTTGTCACATTGACCGTGCTCGAATACGAGCTGAGATTTCCTGCCGCATCAGCCGCACGCACGCGGTAGCGATAAAGCGTGCCGGCGGTCAGTCCTGTATCCGTGGCGCTATTTACGGTTGGTGTGAGCACCTGAGTGAATGTCGTACACCCAGATCCCTGGCAACGTTCCACGCGATATTGAGCGACGCCGACGTTGTCGGTCGATGCTGTCCATGCGAGATTGACCTGCGTGCTGCCAGCTGCGGTAGCAGTGAGGCCGGATGGGGCTGTGGGTGCTGCAGTATCAAGGGTTGAGACGGAAGCCACATTCGAGTAAGCGCTGGGATTGCCAGCCGCATCGACTGCCAGGACGCGGTAGCTATAGTTCGTGCCGTTTGTGAGCCCCGTATTGCTTATGCTCGTCCCCGTTGATGTCAGCACCTGCACAAAGTTGGAGCATCCCACACCTTGGCATCTCTCTATGCGATATTGCGCAATGCCGATGTTGTCGGTCGATGCTGTCCATGCCAAATTGATTTGTGTTCCGCTGGCTGCCGTTGCCAATAAGCTCGAGGGCGCGGTTGGCGGAATCGTATCTGGCGCGGGCGTCGTAGCTGTTGCGGTATTGGAATAGTCACTAAGGTTGCCAGCTCCGTCCACTGCTCTTACGCGATAGTTGTAGGTCGTTCCAGTCACCACCCCGGTATCACTAACACTCGTGCCGGTTGGCGTCAGGATTTGCGTGAAGTCCGTGCACACTGAACCTTGGCATCTCTCCACTCGATAACCCGCTACGCCGATGTTGTCAGTGGATGCCGTCCACGCAAGATTAACTTGCGTAGCACTGATCGGAGTTGCTGCCAGACTTGCAGGTGCGCTTGGCGGTGTCGAGTCAGGTACGCTACCTGCGGCTCGAAACGCCACCATTTGCGCTACCCATTGCCCGCTCGCGAGTCCTGCGGTTGCGGTGTAGCTCCCGATCGCCGAGACCATTCGGTCCTCAGCAATATTTCCATCCGGAGTGATGATTCTGCTGGTGAATCCAGTCCCTGCACCCGTGTTCACCGTGGACACTACATTGGTCGCAAACAGCATGTCGGTGGCGTTCGTAGTCGTCACTGCGGCGGTAGTGCTGGTGTTGCCGCTCCCAGTGCCGACAGCCGTAACATCAACAGGAGCGCCGGTATCAACTCCGTTGTATTCGAGGATCCGAACATCAGGAAATACGGCAGCGCCATCGAAGATAACGGTGACAGTGTTGCTTGCTGCTGTGGCGGCAGCGATGTTCTTTGCGTAATAAATCGTCTGACTGATCGCACCTGCGGTGTTCACGGTGCGTCCGATAACCTGGGTGTAGGCGTTGCCCTTGCTGTCCGTCACCGACGTTACATTTCGAGTGTTATCGCCCCAGCCGATTACGACAATATTTAGATTTCCCGCGGACTGCGCGGCCGTGTAAGTAACGGCGACCGTGCTTTGCGACGTGTGAGGGGTCGCGGAATTGACCTGCACGAAGCTGATTGCCGCCGAGGCCGCGGGAGGCATGACAAGTGCTGCGGCAATGGCTAGAAAAGCCATCAACAGAACGAACCGGATCCTGTGCGCTCGCTTAAGGTGTGCAGTCATATTTTCCCCATCGGAAGCCACCGGGCTCCCGGGATCGCGCTCCCTGTTTCCGGCCCAACCCAGTCTTGTGCAAAACTGCCAAATGCCGCAGCCCAAGGTGATGGGCGCCAAAAAAAAATGGAGACGCTTCACTTGGAGCTTTCTAGTTGGTGCGTTGCGATTCGGGGGATATCGGCCAACGAACTACTGATTAGTGTTAACAGTACCGGGGAAGTACGGCCGAGAATGATAGCGCGACCCGTGCCAACCTGTCACGCACATACAGCGAAAACACCTTAGATTCTAACTTCATACTGTGGTAATCGCCGGAAATGCACAGTCGCATAGTTTTACCTACAGCACTCCGGTGAAGGAGGTCTTCGCCCATTTGAGTACGTTTGTCGACTGATGGATGAACTAACGAGTATCGGTGGCCACCCTGCATCCGCCCATTTTTCAGCATTTTAGGTAACTATTGGCCGCCATCCGGAACGTGGCGCTTGAGCAACCGAGCGATGAACTTCCGTGCGTGGACTTTGGTGTCCTGCCTAGGCAATACTCTTCACTAGGCAACACTCTTCGGTCAGAGATTGCGAAAATACGGTTTTGCCTGAGAGGAATTCCCCCATGGCCATGCTGGCAAAATGGTTCTCATTCATACTTCTTTTAACCGCCCTCATTGGCGCGGAAGCGCAAACAAAAGCAGCAAGCTGTTCCCAGAATGATGTAAACAATGCTATCAACTCCGCCTCATCGGGCGACACGGTTACGGTTCCCGCTGGTAATTGTTCCTGGTCAGGCCTGTCGGTCGCCAAGGCAATCACGTTGCAGGGTGCGGGTGTAGGACAAACCAACATTTCGCTGAACGGCACGACTACTTTCACCAAACAGTCCGCTGGAGTCATGCGAATCACTGGTTTCAGCTTTTCAGTCTCAGGCGGCGGCGACGCTAACAAGCCCTTGATGATTAACGGATCCTGGCTTGGCGCCCAGCCCATTGTCTTCGCGAACAATTCCTTCAACGTTAGCGGTTCTGGCCTCTTCCGCATTAACGTTCCGGGCGGAGTTATTTTTACCCAAGATAAATTCACGGGAGGTTGGGACGACTCCTTCCTCCAGATTAAAGATGCCAGCGATTCTCAGGGTTCTTGGACTCATGCTGATTCTTTGGGCAACCGCGATACCAACGGCACGATGAATATCTATATCGAGGATTCCACTTTTCTTGGTGGCTCGAACCAAGGTATCGATTGTGATGACGCCTGCCGCATGGTGAATCGACACAACACATTCACGAACTCAGAATCGAACAGCCACGGGGACGATACGTCAGACTACGGAATGCGGCATTTTGAAATCTATGGGAACCGCTTTCTGAACACGCGCGATAGCAGCCAGTTGGCCAACGAAAATCAAGCGATTTGGATACGTGGCGGAACTGGTGTGATTTACAACAACTACTTTGACGATCTGGCCGGAAATTACTGGGGCAACAAGGCAGAGATTTCGATGCAAATTCGAACTGCATCCGAGCCAAGCCAGCAGGGGTTGAGCTGTTCAACCCTGAAATATCCCATTCGTAGACAGATCGGACAGAATTACAACGGAAGCAACTATTTCACTGATCCGGTCTATGTGTGGAGCAATACTGGCACGGTTGGAATCAATCCTGACTTCTTCGGTTGGGGCAACTCGTGCGGCTTCTCTTACAGCCAATTTTTCGCTTCGGGACGTGACTACGTCTTTGCCAACCCTGCCAGTGGTGGCAATGCGAAACCCGGCTACACGGCGTATCGCTATCCGCATCCGCTCGCGGGCGGTTCGGTGAGCAGTGGCCCAAATGCACCGACCGGAGTTCAAGCGGTAGCAAGATGATCGGCACTCGAGGGCGTCGTTAATTCCTGGCGCCCTCGGTTCACTTCCTGCGTGTCGAAAAACTGACGGTGCAGAATTTCCAGCGTAAGTAGCTTGTGCAGATCAGTCGTGTAATTGCGATCGCCCTTCAGATGTCCGCGCACCACCGACTCCATCCTTTTCCCCTCTATGTACGGCCGAGACAAACTCCGCGCGTCGAGCAGTATTTCTTGAACGTACCCTGCTAGTGCATCCTGGTACCAGACACGGAAATGGAACACCTTATGTCTGCCCAGAAAAAGTCGTTGGAGCTGCAGCCGCGATAGACTATGGTCCAGGCGAGCAAGCCACTGAGGCATACCCATGTCGTACGCATATTCTGCTTTGAACATGAACTCCAGCAGAGCGTGCGATGTCGCCGCAGCAACACGCGACTGACCTCCGACACCACGATCGGTAAGAATTTTCGATAGTTTACGGTTACCGTCGGCCACCAACCGCAACGACACGTCATTGCTGGCCAGAGCTGCTCTCGGAGACCGATACACCGTTCGCACAAAATCGTTATCGAGATACGGTGACCGCATGGTCAGCTGCGTTTCTTCAAGCCCCAGCACTCCTTGCTGATACCACGGTGCTTGCTTGAACGCTGCAAAAGTGATTGGATGTCCGCGACGTATCTCGGCGTAGGTCTGTGTCGCTTGCTTCACCGAACCAAGCACTTCAGAAGAAAAGAGTCCGAGCATCGGATCTTCCGGCTTGAATGCCTGAACACCGCGCAACATCTCGCCGCCGTAATTCCCGGTCATCCGTACTGGGGCTATTTCGCGGGCTCTCTCGTTCAAATACAAGTCGGGCGATCGCCCGACATCCACGCGACCTTCAGTAAGGTAGACCGTCCGTTCGGCGTATTTTGGAAATTCCGATAGGAACTCCTGGCCTGGCACGATGACCTGAAACGGCTGCTCACAGACGTCCGCGACTTTCTTTGCAACTCGTACATCATGGTTCTCTCGAAACATGCTTCCGAAGGTGTAACAGGGAAGCGCGCCGGGTGCGAAGTTCCGCGATGCGAAGATCATTCGCGTATCCAGCCCGCCGGTGAGCGACATCGCAATTTTGTCGCCCCCAGAAAAGTAACGCGCAAGATTTCGCGTGAATGTCGCTCGGAGGTCCTTGTAATAATCTTCTTGAGCTAACTCGCCTTGGTCCTCCCACTCGCGCGGATCGAAATACGTCCCCTTGCGCTCAATGGTTCCATTACGAAAGACCCATGCCGATGCAGGGGGCAAAGCGAGAATGTCGTGAAACAAAGTTCGGTTCTCAAGCACGACACCACTGGAAATGAATTCTCCAAGTCCTCGCGAATCGATTCGCCTCAATTCCGGACATACCGCCAAAATCGCCTTTACCTCAGAAGCGAAATAGAAGGCATCGCGCGATTCATGGAAATAGATACGATGCATCCCGTACCGGTCGTTAAAAACCATCACAGTGCCGAGATTGCGATCGAAGATCACACCGTGGAACCTTCCGTTCAAGCCGAGTGGAAACGAGCGGTCGTCTTCGTAAAGGTGAGCGAGATATGCGGGACCGGTTTCATCGAACTCATGACCACGCTCTTTCAATCGCTGTTTAGTTTCCGGCTCAGGGAATTCCTCTCCTGAAAACGCGAGCACAATATCGCCCGTTTCATTCTTAACGGGTGTTTTATCGAGGAAACTATTGGGCCGTGCCACCCAGCCGACATACACTCCAGACGTCTTATCGCTCCAGCTCCCACTCGTATAGAAACGCTCATGGCGCAGCGTTCCGATCATCCTGGTCAACTGATCACCGGCGAATTCAGCAGGCATTTTCGTGAAAATCGCTACGATTCCTGGCATTGGCAGTTCCGGAGACTATTCCTCAGCGCCTTTCACTTTTCGCGCATACCACTGATTTCGCAGCTTTAACAATGACGCAACTAACGGCGTTGGCAGACACTTTGCTAAACCTCGATGGAGGCCCACACTCATCGCCATCTTTCCCTTCACCGTGAGCGGCAAGTAATAACGAGGCAACAATACCTTTTCGAAACCGTTTCTTCGCTTGAACTCCGTCAATGAGCTTTTTGGATCGTTATAAACGTAGTTGCAGTACTGCAGGTGCGTCATCCCCTGCTGTTCGCAAACTTCAACGGCCTTCGCTACCAGAGCATTGGCGGGACGCTTGTCGAAATGCTTCATCATGCTTAGCAACTGAACGATGTTCGCCACTCCGTCCACGTGAGTCATTCGGATGTAGCCAATCAGTTCGTCCTGAAGATAAGCGCCCAGAAACACATTTCGTTCGGCGTAGGTGGCATTTTCAAGCTTGACTGCGTCAAACCCCTTCTGGAAATGCCAGAAAGGTTTACCCTGCCGGATCGGCGTCTCATTGTTGATGTTCACGATCCCGCGCACAAGATCATCATTAAACTCGGCGATTCTTACCGTCACTCCTGATTTGACTGCTTTCTTCACCGCCCTGCGCACGCTGGACTCAATTCTCTTTTCCAACCATTCCGAGTAAGTAGTGATTGGAATCACGGCGGCGTTGTCCCACTCGATCGGCAATTTGTACTTTGGCTCGCTGTGAGGCAGTTTTTGGAAGAACGTAAATACGTCGGCCTGCAACTCCGACTGACGGAGTTTCGCGATGAATGAGGTTGGATCGGAAACAGTATCGCCTTCCAAGAGGTCCTCGTCCTGGACGGTTGCCATTTTCAGCCATCCGCCGCCAACAATGACCGTTCTTCCATCGATGTGAACCGACGGAACATATGTCGTCTGGCCCTTTACGCGAATTTCTGCCTGAGTGACTTTCAAGTTTGATTCGACGGCGCTAATTGCAATAGCCGAATTCGATTTCACTGTATCGGGCGGCGCATTCATCGTCAGTTTCGTTGACCTCTTATCTCTAAGTTCATACGACCCGCACCGTGAACCCCGCTCTGGTTGTCGACCGCGACCGTACGTCGCTGTCGGTAGCGGGTCGCTGCAGGAACCGCTATCGCGCCGAGCAGGAATGTGATCCACATCAACTGGCCCTTAAAGGCGGCCTCGGTAATGTTGTAGAAGAGCATGATCGTCCAAAGAGCAAAGGTGAACGACGCGAGGCTCGTAGAATCCTTCAAATCTTTGCCCATATTCTGATAACTTGCCGCGAGAAATGCGAGAAGCAGAATGAGCCCGATGATGCCTAGATTGAGATAAATCTCCAGATATCCATTGTGCGCTTCGTTTAGCCCCGGAAAGGTCGACCAAACCACGTCAAGGCGAGGACCCAACCAGAACGTTTCATAGCCAGTGCCAACCAGCGGATTGGTATGCATGTTGGCGACTATTGCCCAGATCTTCGTACGGTCGGTGAGCGTTGGATCGCGGCCCACCGCTTGCGCTACCTCAGCATTGATGTTGAACCCAAAAGCAAGAATCACATACAACACGAAAATCGAAGGGATAGAAGCTTTCAAGAATTTCGGATTTCGCCGAAACACCTTGCTTTGCGTTCCAAGAATCACAAAACAACCTAGGGTGAGACACAGCTTCGAAGTGGCGCTGTTAGCTACTCCTAGCAGCCAGATCGTCATTGCAAGAAAAATCACATTCACAAGAAGAATTCTTTTGGTTCCCTTCTCCTTGCGCTTGGACCATCGCGTAACCGTGTCCCAGAAAAAGAACATCCCGCTGATCAGGCACGCAACACCCAGCATATTCTTGCTGGTGGTGGCTCCAGCGTAGGTTGCTACGCCGGAAAATGGATCGTATTGCTTGCTGAGTTCCGGAAAATACTTATTCAGGAGAATGCACAGCGGTATCAGTAAATAACAGAAGTGCCGCAACACTGTAGTCACGGCTTCCCGCGGTCGTTTGTCTGATAACGCTACAAGAATGACGAGGTAGTTTCCCAGGTCCCGAAACCATCGCTTAAAGGTTATGAACGGGTAGTCCGACCACACAACGCTGAGCAGAGCAAACATTACAAATGCTGTTAATGCAAGATTGCGTGAGAAAAAATTGCTCCACTTGAAGCCGCGAGAGACCAGGACTGCAATTGCTATCAGGATCAGTCCCGTAAAAATCGCACGATCGACCGGATTGCCTTCCTCGAGAGACGCGCCGCCAGCCCGGCTTACACCACCACCCAGCCATTGCGAAGGCAATCGCGACCCAAGGATGAACATCCACGCGACGGGGATCCACAACGCCCACGATGCGTTTGGCACCCGGGCGGGGTCCCAACGCAGTAGGGTGAATAAGAGAACCAGCCAGGCAAGCAGCGCTACTGAGGGAGGCATTGTTTGTGGAGGATTCTAACGGTCAAGGCGAAGGAGCTACGTGGATTCGAATCGAACCTCTGCTCGAAATAGCGTCGTTTTCCGCTCAACAGTTTGCAACGCTGCAGATTCGAAGATCGACACTGGTCGTCAGCGGTTGGTCAACGTATTCCCGAGCGTTCTGACACTCTGTACCCCGTAGCTCTCGCGGATTATGGATACGCAGTCGCAATGCCGGCAGCTGGCTTTGTTCATCAGACGCAACGTTTACTCGCAGCGTCGTCGGATCGGAGGAGTTTCCCTCAAACACAACCGCCCGGCGCTTCCGAAACCAAGCCACCGCCTGCGAAGCTGTCGCAAACCATGCGCCGCGGTTGGTCAAACTCTCAAGCAGGTCACGATATGTCGTAACCCACAATCTCTCGGGCGCGGTACTGCGATCGTGCCAGTTGATGGTGAGACACCCCCCAAACTGTCCCACCTCAGCTTGCAGCCGGTCCACGAGAACTTTGGCCTGCGCCGGCGTTAAACCTAAATGGCTGGGATAAAACAAGGCCGTGTCCATGATTTGTAGGGGCAATTCGATGAGTTGTTCAACCTCGAAGGGTTTGTATGCTTGAGCCGTGCCGGCGCGATATCCCACCGTCTCGTTGTATCCAACCGTTGAATCGTAATTCGCGCCTGCCCTTTCTAGCGTCTTAGGAGAATTCCGATCGAAGTACAGCCAGTGCATGCGAACTCCGATTTGAGAATCCCCGCACAACTTTCTGATTTCTTCAAATTCCACACGCCCGAGATCGCTGTCGATCCACGCATCAATTCCGTGTAGCCCGATTTCACAACCAGAATCCTTCAGCTTCCGAATTGAGCTCGCGACGTCGGCAGCTCCATATTTTGCTCCGCGAAAAGCTGGAGCTGCGCCCTGAGAATTCTTACCCGGCCGGTTGCTGAAAGGAATTACGAAGAAAGTCGAATGTCGCACATTCTCTACGTCCAAATATCGGTCATCGAAATCACTCCAGAAATCGCTGGCAAGCCCGATCTGAACAAAGGGGAGTTTCAAGGTAGCCACCGCGTTTTTCAGAAAACCTCGCCATGAAATCCCACCTCGTATGGCTTGGAGAAGCGAACCGACGGTAGCCCGGTACACAAATCCCAAAACCGTGTGGTCCCACTTATGCTTTCGTATCGAAGGATGATCTACATCATGGGTCAAACAGGCAATGAACGGGTGCGCATCGGGAATCGGTGGAATCTCTACGAGTGCGACACCTGACTCAACAATCAAGTCACGAAGCAATGCGATGTGCAGTTCGAGCGTTGGCGTAGCGGCGTGAATCACCGGCTGGCCAATCGTCAGGAGCGTCCTAAATTCATTGAAAAGATCGTAGCCGATCTGGGCTCGGATCATATCTCCAGAAGAGTACGAATATGCCAGGCACTCGCCGGAGCTCTGATCTACTAGAAGCTGACCGTCATTTTCGGGAAACGATGTTGTGCCGCAATAAATTGGAATTTGATACTGCTTCGACGCTGCTATCCGCGCCGGTCCTTTAATATCCTCAGCGGCAGACTGAGCGCTTGCGTAAGAAACAACAAGTTTCGCAAAGCCGGTGTATGTGGCGTTTCCGCAACAAAGCACCACATCGTACTTGCGCTCGCTCCGGTGGAACTCCCATGGAGTCTTGAACAGCTCAAAGAATTCACACACCACGCTGTTCTGGGACGGATCTGCAATCACTCCGATCATCGTCGCCCGCCCTAGGTGAGCACTGCAACCGGCTCCGCATGGACCCGAAGCCACTGTTCGCACACAACCAGGCTAAACAAGATTTTGTGGTTGTCGTTTCTGCCCGAAGCGTGATCTTCATAAAGGCTGCGAACCGCGGCCGGACGCAGATAGTCGTAGATCTTGGAATTGTTGTCGAGCAAGAGATCCGGCATCTGGCTGCCGATCGCATTGCGAAACCAGTCATCCACCACGTTAACCGCAAATCCGCGCTTCGGCCGCTTAAGGATCGATTCAGGAAGATACGATGCGCTCACTTGGCGGTGCAGCCACTTGCGGCTGCCGTTTCTCACCTTAAAGCTGGCCGGCAAGCGCTCGACATACTCAACAATTTCTTTGTCCAGAAACGGCACACGAAGCTCGAGACTGTGCGCCATAGACAGTTTGTCCGCATACATCAAGAGTTCGTCTGGAAGCGTGGAGCGGACTTCCAGGAACTGCAAACCTCCGAGCTCATCTGTCTCGGACAACAGGTCGGAAAGATCTGCCCAGCACTCCAACGCCTTGTCGCCAGTCGCCGGATCAAGCAAGCCGTCCTGAAACAGATCGTCAATCTGTTCACCTGGCAGCAACGACAACACATGCTGATATCGTCGCATCCGGTCTTGAATCGCGAGCGCGTGAACGCCTCGTTTCAGCGTCTCATTTCTGGGCAGTGCTGATACCCCCGATGCGATCGGAGCCCGCATCCAGTTCGGCATCGCGGTCCACAACGCACTGTAGCGAACGCCAAGATGCCGCTTATACCCGCCAAACAATTCGTCCGGGCCTTGGCCTACGAGCGCGACCTTTACATCCTGGCGAGCGCGCTGACAGACAAAGTACATCGGCACAATCGAAGACGCTGCAATCGGTTCTTCGAGCGACGCAACAATTTTCGGTAACGCCTCTTCGAAGATCGAATTGCTGAGCGTAACGGTCGAGTGTTTCGATCCGAGAATTCGCGCGGTCTCTTGCGCATCCGCCAACTCGTCATCTGCGAAGCTTGCTCCGTATCCCACTGTGTAAGTCGGCCACTCTTTGCCGTAGAGATTCATCAGGGCCAACAACAGCCCCGAATCGAGGCCTCCGCTTAGCAACAATCCTACTGGCACATCGCTGATCAGTTGCCGCTTCATTGCCTGCTTGTAGAGAGTGAGCAACTCTTCTTTGGCCTCGTCCGTCGACTTCGCGGGCGAAAATGGAGTTGGCCTAAACCGATACCAGCGGCTGACTTCAAGAGAACCGTTTTCAACCGTAATTTTGGTGCCCGGCGCCAGTTTGTTTACGCCCTTCACAATCGTGTAAGGCGACGGGGTGTACCGATGGCGCAAGAAAAGATTTAGCGACGTTGGATCAATCTCGGCCTTGTCAGGTGTTGCCGCCCGAACCGCGCGGATTTCCGATCCGAAATACAGCCGCTTCCCATCAACACGGTAATAGATGAGCTTGATACCAAACGGATCGCGGGCTACGACCAACCGTTTCCGACGTGCATCCCAGATCGCCAGGCCGAACATGCCGTTCAGCTTGTTCAGAACTTCGTCTCCCCACTGCTTATAGCCGTGAACAATAACTTCCGTGTCCGAACGCGTACGGAAAACGTGACCGTACCCCTCCAATTCCTTCCGTAGCTCAAGGAAGTTGTAGATTTCGCCGTTGAACACAACCCACACCGACTCGTCCTGATCCGACATCGGCTGATGGCCGCCAGCTAGATCGATGATCGAAAGCCGCCGAAAACCGAAACCCAACGGCCCAGCTATGTGGTAGCCCTCATCATCCGGACCTCGATGAATGATGGCTTTCGCCATTGCTTCGATCGTCCGCCTCTGAACCGGCGTCGAATCCCCGAAGTTGTATTGTCCGCAGATGCCGCACATAGCCGTGCCTCTAGGTTGTCGCCTTCACTGCGCTGCGCGTTTCTGGAACGCGCTGCTTTGATTCGTCTTTATTCTGCGAGAGCAGAAAAGAAAAGCTTCGGAACAACTGGGACTGGGCCCATCGATGCATCGGCACGTTGTCCCAGCCTGCCTTCAATTCGCGCGCGCGAAATGAACCGTCTTTCTTTTGCCAACGCTCAACGACGTCCTTCACAACCGTGGAAACCGTCTCGTCCAGTTCCTGAAACCGTCCGTTTAAGAGCACGCCAAGATTGATGCATTCGGCATAGTCGTAAAGTTCCCGCCGGTACACCGTGAAGCGGGGCGCTTTGGAAAAAGGTATCGGCAGGCTTTTTGCATCGAACAAGTTTTTCAGGTAGTACGCGACGCCTCGTGAAATCGCGTTCTTACACTCTACCGATCCCGTCAGCTTTTCAATCTTCGAAAGAGCTTTCATTACAAAACAAGTGTGAAAGTGGTCGACGAAGTCGCGCGTACCGTCCACTGCATAAGGCCACGAGCCGTCGGCATTCTGGGACGCGATTACAAAATTAAGATTCTTCTTCGCAACGTTGAGGTATCGCTGCTCCGACAATTCCAGACCGGCCTTTGTTAGAAGAAACGCTCGGTATGCGCTTGCGTTGATGACGCCGCACGGATCATCCGCTGCCGGCGTGTAACCGCAGCTGGAGGCTC
>Ga0157371_10002074_pt1 | contig 19640 bp, 15 predicted proteins | sample C45metaG_FD_113462 | JGI IMG/M metagenome (GOLD analysis project Ga0157371, IMG submission 113462) | Corn rhizosphere microbial communities from Kellogg Biological Station, Michigan, USA - C4-5 metaG | ecosystem: Host-associated > Plants > Roots > Rhizosphere > Soil | place: USA: Michigan...
CTTCTGGCCAGGGTTAAATAGCCCTGATGGGAGTGAGCACGGAGCCAATTCTTCATGGGCGGAGTAAAACGGACAGCAGGACCGAACCCAACCTAAATGCACAGGAAACCGCGCTTCAAAAAAATAAAAACAATTGAGAAGGATTATACTAAATTCGTCTCTCACCCTCTATAGAATGCCATTTAAGAGCATCTTACTGATTTTGATCACATTTAAAACTGATTTAGCGCTAAATATGTTAATATCATAAGGTTTGCCGCAATATTTGGTTATCTTTGTTGTTAACAATATATAAATACAAATAATGAGTTTTTTTGCAGATAAAAGAAGGGAAGTGATGGTGCATATAGAAAAGTATATGCTGGAGATGATGGATACCTATCTTAAACCAATTGATACTAACTGGCAACCATCTGATTTTCTTCCTGATTCTACTAGCGAAACATTTTATCAAGATATTAGAATATTAAGGGATAATGCAAAGGATCTTTCTTACGATCTTGTAGCCGTATTAATCGGCGATACGATCACTGAAGAAGCATTGCCTACTTACGAATCGTGGTTAGCCATGGTACAGGGTCCAAGCATGAAAGAAGATGGTGGATGGATGAAATGGAACAGACATTGGACCGCTGAAGAGAACCGTCATGGTGATTTGTTAAATAAATATTTATATCTGTCAGGTCGTGTAGATATGCGCCAGATGGAAATTTCTACGCAATATCTGATTGCTGACGGTTTCGATATCGGTACCGGGCATGATCCATACCGTAACTTTATCTACACCTCTTTCCAGGAAATGGCAACCAATATTTCCCACAGAAGGGTAGCTTCTCTAGCAAAAAAAGACGGTGATACTTTATTATCAAGAATGTGTGGTGTAATTGCTTCTGATGAGGCGAGACATGCTAAGGCTTATAAAGATTTCATGAACCGTATTTTCGAGGTTGATCCTAATGAAGCGATGTTGGCTTTTGAAGATATGATGCGCCAGAAAATTGTAATGCCAGCGCATTTCTTACGTGAGGTAGGTTTGAAGATTGGTCAGACTTTTGGTCACTTTACCGATGCTGCACAGCGTTTAGGCGTTTATACTGCAATTGATTATGTTGAAATTATGCAACAGTTGATTGAAGACTGGAAAATTGAAGGGATGCGCGATCTAAATGAGGCTGGTGAAAAAGCCCGTGATTATATTATGGCTTTACCTTCGCGTTTATTACGTGTTGCAGAGCGAATGAAAAATCCAACGATTGATTATAAATTTAGCTGGATTGCTGGATAATAGTCATACAGAAGATATATAAAAGCCCTCGGTTTTGCAGTGCCCCCAAAAAGTTAGACACTTTATGGGGGCTTTTTTTATTACATGTTTCTTCTATATTGTCCACCTACCTCGTAAAGGGCTTTACTAATTTGACCTAAAGAACAAATTTTGCAGATTTCCATTAACTGTTCAAAGATGTTATCGCCTGCAATGGCTGATTTTTGCAATTGTTTCAGTAAATCTGCTGAACGGTCTGCATTACGGCCCTGAAATTTCTGCAATGCTGAAATCTGGTACTGCTTTTCCTCTTCAGTAGCACGTATCACTTCGCCGGGAACAATAGTAGGGGAACCATTTTTATTTAAAAACGTATTTACACCTACAATCGGGTATTCGCCGGTATGTTTCAGGGTTTCGTAATACAAACTTTCTTCCTGGATTTTCCCACGTTGATACATGGTTTCCATTGCCCCTAAAACACCGCCACGATCGTTTATGCGCTTAAATTCGGCAAGAACAGCATCTTCTACCAGGTCAGTCAGTTCTTCGATGATAAAAGCGCCTTGTAGCGGATTTTCGTTTTTGGCCAGGCCTAGTTCCCTGTTAATGATCAGTTGGATTGCCATGGCTCTCCTTACAGATTCTTCTGTAGGCGTAGTAATGGCTTCATCATAAGCATTGGTGTGGAGTGAATTACAGTTATCGTAAATGGCATATAGTGCCTGTAGAGTGGTTCGGATATCATTAAAATCGATTTCCTGGGCATGTAATGAACGACCAGAAGTTTGAATATGATATTTAAGCTTCTGTGAACGATCGTTCCCTTTATATTTATTCTTGATGGCTTTGGCCCAGATTCTTCTGGCTACGCGACCGATAACGGCGTATTCAGGATCAATTCCATTGGAGAAGAAGAAAGATAAGTTAGGTGCAAAATCATCAATATGCATGCCCCTGCTTAAATAATATTCTACAAAGGTAAATCCGTTACTTAGGGTAAAAGCCAGCTGTGAGATCGGATTGGCTCCAGCTTCTGCAATGTGATAGCCAGAAATGGAAACCGAATAGAAATTCCTTACTTTTTCATCGATAAAGTATTTCTGGATATCGCCCATCATCCTTAAGGCAAATTCTGTTGAAAATATGCAGGTATTCTGTGCCTGATCTTCCTTTAAAATATCGGCCTGAACGGTTCCCCTTACTGAACTAATGGCTTTTGCCCTTATGCTCGCATAAACATCACCAGGTAAAACCTGATCGCCTGTAACGCCTAAAAGCATCAAACCTAAGCCGTCGTTTCCTTCCGGAAGCACACCATTGTATGATGGTCTTTCTATATTTTTGGCTTTATAAATCGAAACAATTTTAGCCTCAACTTCTTCTGTTAAACCATTTTCAATAATGTATTTTTCGCATTGCTGATCAATTGCGGCATTCATGAAAAAGCCCAATAACATTGGTGCCGGACCGTTAATGGTCATGGATACTGAAGTAGATGGCGCACAAAGATCAAAACCGGAGTATAATTTTTTGGCATCATCCAAAGTGGCAATACTTACACCAGAGTTTCCGATTTTCCCGTAAATATCGGGGCGAATATGAGGGTCTTCTCCATAAAGGGTAACAGAATCAAAGGCTGTAGATAAGCGATGTGCCGGTTGACCTAAGGACACATAATGAAAACGTTTATTTGTACGCTCAGGGCCACCTTCTCCGGCAAACATCCTGGTAGGATCTTCACCATCTCTTTTTAAAGGAAATACACCTGCTGCATAGGGAAATTCGCCGGGTAGGTTTTCGGTTAAAAGCCACCTTAAAATATCGCCCCAATCTTCATATCTTGGTAAGGCTACCTTTGGGATATTCAGTTTGGAAAGTGATTCGTAAAATAAAGGCTGTTTAATTTCTTTATCGCGGACTTTATAAATGAAAAATTCTTCTTTGTAAGCTTTTTTGGTTTCTGGCCATTGTCGGAGTAAACGTTTGCATTCGCCATCTAATTGCTCTTCGAAGAATTCATAGGTTGCATTTAGGCTTTTTGACACCCCGTCATGCGGACACCCCTCTGGAAGAGGGGAATTATTCTCGCTTAATAAATCGATTACACCTTTAAGCTGGTACATTTTGCGGGCGATGTTGGCCTGTTTATCTACCCATTCGTTATATGTCTGGCTTGCTTCGGCAATTTCTGCCAGGTAGCGGATGCGATCGGGAGGGATAATGTAAATTTTCTCTGATTGATCGGAAGTTAATTCCATTTTGGCTTTAAAATCTGTTCCGGTTTTTAATTTGATTTGCTCCATTAAGGCCACAAACAGGTTGTTCATGCCTGGATCGTTAAATTGCGAAGCCATGGTTCCGTAGACAGGAATTTCATCGTCTTTGGCATCGAAAATATTATGGTTACGTTTGTATTGCTTACGTACATCACGTAAAGCATCTAAAGCGCCTCTTTTGTCGAATTTATTAATGGCTACCAAATCGGCGAAATCTAACATGTCGATTTTCTCTAATTGTGTAGCCGCCCCAAATTCGGGAGTCATTACATAAAGCGAAACATCGCAATGTTCGGTAATTTCAGTATCCGATTGGCCAATGCCCGAAGTTTCTACAATAATTAAATCATAACCTGCTGCTTTACAGATATCGATACTTTCCTGTACATTTTTGGATAGGGCAAGATTGGCCTGCCGGGTAGCTAATGAGCGCATATAAACCCTGGGATTGTTGATCGCATTCATGCGGATACGGTCGCCAAGTAATGCCCCGCCTGTTTTTCTTTTCGAAGGATCTACTGATATGATTGCTAAAGTTTTATCTTTCACTTCTACCAAAAAACGTCGAACAAGTTCATCTACTAAAGACGATTTTCCGGCACCGCCAGTTCCGGTAATGCCCAAGATAGGCGCCGTATTATTTTTGGAGAGTTTTTTTAATTCATCAACAAATTTCTGCGCGCCTTCGGGATCATTTTCTGCAACGGTAATGGCCCCGGCGATGGCTTTGATATCTTTTGTTGGAATGGTTTCGAGCTCGTTAGTGATATTGGATTTGGTAACGAAATCGGTTTGGATCAGCATATCATTGATCATGCCCTGCAACCCCATTTTACGGCCATCATCCGGAGAGTAGATTTTAGAAATTCCGTAAGCCTGAAGTTCTTCAATTTCTGAAGGTAGGATTACGCCGCCACCACCTGCAAATATTTTAATATGTCCGGAACCTCTTTCTTGCAGGAGATCGTGCATGTATTTAAAGTATTCAATGTGTCCGCCCTGATAAGATGTCATTGCAATGCCCTGAACATCTTCCTGAATGGCACAGTTTACCACTTCGTCAACCGATCGATTGTGGCCAAGGTGAATCACTTCGGCACCTGAAGATTGGAGGATACGACGCATAATATTGATGGTGGCGTCGTGTCCATCGAAAAGGGATGCAGCGGTTACAAAACGGATTTTATTTTTAGGCTTATAGATTTCTACTTGTTGCATACTATAGGATTTTAACGATCGTTATGCTCTGGTTACCGATCCTTGTTTCCAAATATATTTGGTATGCAAATGTAGTAAATTAAGCAGCTTAAAGCACGAATACCCTATACTGTTATGGCTTTTGGTTCAGTTATAAATTTTGACCGAACTGCAGTAAATAACCATTATTATCGTAAATGGCAAACTCCCTCATGCCGTAGTCAAAATCTTCAAGCGGATAACAGATTTTGCCATGATCTTTTAAACTTTCCCAGAGTGCTGTTACTTCATTTGTTTTGATGTAAAGTGAACCACTCATGATCGGTTTTGGAATATTGCGATGCTCGTTAGGGCTGCAGAACATGATTTCTATCTCATCTTTGCGGAGGCTTAACCAACTTAGGTCATTAAGCTTTACATCACAGGTGAAGTTTAGGACTTCTGTGTAAAACTTTAATGTTGCCTGCATATCATGCGATTCGAGCATGGGGGTAAGTTTAGTAGCGGTGTATGTTGACATGATGTTAAGATAAAAAATATAGTTTATTTTTTACTATATAAGATATTTTACGAGGTCGTCATTTCGAGCAGAGTGCAACGTAGTCGGAAATCACGTAGTGCTCAGCGAAGCTAAATCTATCGAGGCAGATCTCTCCGTTACACTGCGTTCCAGTCGAGATGACGATTTAAGTAAAAACAAAAAAACTATGCTGGTGAGCATAGTTTTCTTAAATTATTTGTTTGTAATCTCTGTGATTGGTTCTCCAACATTACCATTTGGCATCTGAATATGGAGCAGCGCAGCCAGCGTTGGTGCAATATCGGTCATGTAATGTGTTTTATTAGAAGCACCTGATTTGATTCCCCAGCCCATAAAAACCAATGGAATGTGCGAATCGTATGGATTCCAGTTTCCGTGGGTTGTACCTGTACTGCTACCGTTAAACCAGTTTGGTTGTAAAACATAATAGATATCACCACTTCTGCGTGTATTGTATCCGTTGGTAATCATTTTTTTCTGGATTTCCTGAAGTGTGCTTTGCGATATTTTAGCGATATCAACAGCATTTTGGAAACCGTCTAATCTTTTTAAGAATTCTACTGATGCTGATTTAATTACATCGAAACTCACATCACCTTTTTCGGTTTTATCATGATCGAAAATGATCTGGTTGTTCATCGATCTTAAAACAATATTGTTTACTTTAAATTTATCATTTAAGTAAGCATTTAATTTGTTTGCGATATCACGGTCACTCACTACACCTGAAGGTAATTTGTTCTCCTGCATAAAGCCCGGTACATGCGCTGCACCATGATCAGCAGTTAAAAATACCGTGTAATTTCCTTTGCCTACTTTTTTATCCAGGTAGTTGAAAAACTCTTCGAAATCTTTGTCTAAACGTAAATAAGTATCTTCAGCCTCTACTGAGTTCGGACCATAGGCATGACCAACATAATCGGTAGATGAGCAACTTACGGCTAAGAAATCAGTAATATTATCCTGACCTAAATCTTCTGATAGGATGGCTAATTTGGCGAGGTCTAGCGTAATGGTATTACCATAAGGGGTGCTTCTAATGGCATCGAAATTTTTATCAACGTTTTGTGTTAACTGGTGAGGAAATGTGCTTGATTTGCCTTCGTAAGCATTCTCATCTTTGGTACTGTTTACATAGGTATTGATCGGGTATAAAGTTTCCCAGTTTTTTGCATAGAACTTGTTAGCCAGTTTCAGTTTGTTATAATCCGCGATCCAGGTTGGCACTTCTTTCATATAATAGGTGCTGGTAATCCAGTTTCCGGTACTGCCCTGGTACCAATATGCCGCATTTGCCGCATGGCCGGCCGGAAGGATGGAACCTCTATCTTTTAATGAAATGCCGATTACTTTGCCTCTAAAGTTTGTGGCTAATCTCAATTCGTCTGTAATGGTTGTGGTTAGCATATTTTTTGGCGACATATTACCTTCTGATGAGGGTGTACTGCCAACAGTGGATGCTGAAGAATCCTCTGTACAATAAACATTCTTTTTGGTTTCAGGATCGTACCAATCGTTACCGATAATACCATGAACAGCCGGAACCGAACCGGTGTAAATGCAAGTATGGCCACATGCAGTATAAGTTGGTGTATAGGGGATGAAGGTATTTTCCACAGAAAAACCCTCGTTAATTAATCTTTTAAATCCACCATTGCTATAGCGGTTATAGTAGCGGTATAAATAATCCCAGCGCATTTGGTCGACCACTAAGCCAACCACCAATTTGGGGCGTGCAACCTCCGCTGGAAATGCTTTTGAAGGCACTGTGGTAGATTTTTTGGTTTGAGCTGAGGAAAGTGAGATCGAAAAAATAGAAATAGTAAAAATTAGACGGGGTATTTTCTTCATTGTGTTTTAGTTAAATGGCTAAAGTAATCAATTTAGATAAAGCTACTTTGAAGTTTATGTAAAGATTTTATATCGCTTCGGCTACTACAAATGTGCTTCCACCTATAAAAACAAGGTCTTGTGTATCGGCTGCCTGAATGGCAGTAGCTTTTGCTTCGGCAACTGATGCATAACTGTTTCCGTTTAAGTTAAATGCTGCCGCCTGTTCTTTTAAGGCCTTTGCGGCTAAACCACGTTCTAAGTCGGGTTTGCAAAAATAGTAAATGGCATTTTTCGGCATCAGCGACAACACTTTCGAAATATCCTTATCGTTTACCATGCCAAAAACAATGTGCAGGTTTTGATACGGAGTTTGTGTAATGTTTTTGATCACCTCCTTAATTCCCGCTTCGTTATGGCCGGTATCGCAGATGACTAAAGGATTTTTAGATAAAGTTTGCCAACGGCCCTGCAAACCGGTTTGTTTTTTTACCTGGCTTATTCCTTTATAAATACTTTCCTGATCGGTTTTAATTTCGGTTTCCTCATTCAGTATAGCTAGTGTTTCTAAAACGGTTAGGATGTTTTTATGCTGATAAACCCCGGTAAGATCGCTTTGAAGATTTTTGTATTTGATTTTACCATGCTGATAAACGGACAAGGAAAGTTTACTGTTTTTGATTTTAAAGTCCTGGGCAGTTAACACTTGATCAGCGAAAACAATAGGAGCGCCCTCAGCTTTGGCTTTTTTAATGAAAACCGGTGCCGATTCTTCCTGGGTTTCGCCAATTATTACCGGAATATTCTTTTTAATGATACCTGCTTTTTCACCTGCAATTTCGGACAGGGTATTGCCCAACATATTGGTATGGTCGAGGCTAATGTTGGTGATAACTGAAATTTGTGGCGTAATGATATTGGTAGAATCCAGTCTTCCGCCTAAGCCCACTTCGATTACGGCTATATCTACATCATGTTTTGCAAAATGATCGAATGCCATGGCAACGGTAACTTCGAAAAAAGAAGGTTCAGTTTTTTCGATCAATTTTTGTTGATATTTTACGAACGATACGACTTCAGTTTTACTCATCATTTTTCCGTTGATGCGGATGCGTTCGCGGAAATCTTTTAAATGTGGTGAGGTGTACAATCCTGTTTTATAGCCCTGGGCCTGTAGTACGGAAGCCAGCATGTGCGATGTTGAACCCTTCCCGTTTGTTCCGGCCACATGGATGCTTTTAAATTTATCTTGTGGATTATCTAAAGCCTCACAAAGAATGATGGTATTGGTCAAATCTTTTTTGAAAGCAGAGGCGCCGACACGGGTAAACATCGGGAGTTTACTATATAAAAAATCAAGCGTTTGTTGGTAGTTCATAATATGCGTCAAATATAGTGGATTGGCGTTATTATGAAATGAATTATGAATATTTCTTCTGAAGTTTTAAAGAGCTGTGCGTTGGAAAGCTTTGGGAGTCTTTAATTTATTTTGAAGGTCTGTAAGCCACAGACCATGGAGTATGAGTGCAGTCAGATGTTCCCCTCTGACTTGTGATTAGTTTAGGATAGATACATCATTAATTGTTGAAAATCCAATCCAGCTTGTGAACAAATCTTCGGTCAGATAGTAATATCTGACTGCACAATGATTTAATAGCATTAAACAACCAAGGTCTGTGGGGACACAGACTTTGGTTGTTTATAATATTTTAAATTTTATTTTACTTTGAAGTTAAACATCACGATTCCGGTTTGTACATCGGGAGCTGATTCCAATTTATTTAAACTTGCACCTAATACGGCCTGCTCACATTTTCTCCAGAGGGCTAAATCAGATAGGGTAGTACCTTTAGCTCCGGCACGGGCCTGTACAACTTTGCCATTTTTATCTACACGGATTTGAACGGCAATTTTTCCTGCGCTCTGTCCATCATCCTGTATCCTTGGGATATCGATAAATTTTCTGCTGGCCAATGATAACTGTACATTGCCGTTTCCAGAACCGCCTTCTCCATAATTAGAAGCTAAAGGATCACCATCTTTATCGCCTTGGTTGCCCGGCGTTTTCCCTGTACCGTCCCCTTGTCCCTGACCAGTATTTTTTTTGCCTTTGTAAAGCGCATTTTGGTTAATTACTGGCTTGGCAGGTTTATCTTCTGTAACCGGAGTGGGTGCAGCCGTAGTTGGTTTTGTGGGTTTGGTATTTACGGCTATTGCATCTTCGGTATTTTGTGTTTGCACTTCTTTGTCACTACTTTCGGTAGAGGTGGTTGGGGTAACCTTTTCTTCAGGCGTTACTTTTTCTGGTGGTTTACCATTTGCATTCGGATCTGCTGACGGTTCTTCGATACTGGTATAATCATCTCCCATACCTTCTGCAGAAGTCCCATAATTAACCACCATACCACCCATACCCACTTCTTCTGGTGGCTGGAAAGAACCAATCACGATAAAAAAGCTGATCAATAATAAAAAGCCCATGATACCGCTTGCAATGGCAATAGCTTTAGGGTAATTATTTTCCTCGTTAGGTATGTTTTGTGCTTTGTAGTTCATTATTTCTTAGGCTCAACGGCTACAACAAGTTTTAATTTCAGTTTATTGGCAATATCATTTACCACAAATCCATCCTGATAAGTCACATTGCGCGATACATACAAAAGTATGGTCATATCTGGTGCCAGTTTTTGGTATGATGCCAATGTAGGCTCTAATTCCTCAATGCTAACCGGTTTCTTTTCAACGAAATATTTTAAATTTTCGTCTATAGTCACGGTAACTGCTTTTTTGGCGGTAGATTGTTGTCCGCTTGATGATTGTGGCAACAATAATTTAACCACCGTAGGATTTACTACGGCAGAGGCCAGTAAGAAAAACAGCATCAGGAAGAACATAATATCGTTCAACGCTGAAGTATGTACTTCTACCGATCCTTTTGTTCTTTTGCGTAAATTCATTATTTGCCTGGTTCTTCTAGTAAATCAATAAAATCAATTGCATCGGTTTCCATTCTAAGAATGATTTTTTCGACCATAATGTTTAAAATGTGATACAGTACGTAAGCGATGATACCGATAATTAATCCGGTTGCAGAAGTAATCATTTTCGTATATAAACCACCAGAAATAGTACCGATTTCAATAGCACCCTTAATGGATACCTGATGGAAAATGGTAATTACCCCCACAATTGTACCTACGAAACCAAGCATTGGTGCAATACCTGCAACAATACCCAATATGCTAATGTTCTTTTCTAATTTAGAAACCTCTAATTTACCAACATTTTCAATTGCACCTTCAATATCCTTAATCGGGCGGCCAATACGTTTTAAACCTTTTTGCAACATGCGCGAAAGGGGAGAGTTATTATTCCTTAATAACGACATGGCGCCATCTAAATTTCCAGATTGAATATAAGACCTGATCTGACCCATTAGGTTTGATTCGTCTTTCGTGGCTTTTTTAATGGTTAAATAACGCTCAACAAAAATAATCAAAGCTAAAAAAGCTAGAAAAGCCAATGGAATCATTACCCAGCCGCCTTTGAAAAGCAGATCGATAAAATGGAGTTCTGGCTGTGGTTGTGCTACTGCTTGGTTAACCGCATTTGCTGTGTCTTGTAATGCCTGAGTGGTGTCTTGAATTAATAAAGTTATCATTATGGTTGTGTGTTGTTAAAAATCTGTTGTACGTAAAACCCTTTTCCCTTTAGTTTTTTCTGTAAGATATCTTTCTGCTCTTCGGCCTCTTTTTGTGTTTTAAAACTCCCTATGCTTACTTTTTTCCACGGTCCGGCCATATTTGCAATTTTAGCATTTAAGCCACGGGTTTTCATTATGGCAATATATTTTTCAGCTCCTGCAACAGTTTTGTAAGATGCCGCAATAACATCAAACGTAGAAGGGCCAGTTTTTGGTACGACGTTATTTTCTTTTGGCGTTTCGATAGCTGGCTTAACCGCCGGTTTTGATATCTCTTTTTTAACAGTATCGGTTCTTTTCTGAAGCTGATTGGCTTTTAAAATGCTATCCGTTTTGGCTATTGAGTCCTGTTTTGCTTTTAGGGTATCAACAACAACCTTAGGCGAATCGACAATTACCGGTGCTGGTTTTAGGGCTTCAGCTGTTTCGCCTGTAAATAATTCAGGCTTAACTAAAAAGGTTATCGCTGCAATAACAGCTAAAGCTAAAACTGCAATTGTAATCATCAACCAGGTAGACATACCCTGGCGCGCTTCGTTTCCATGTTCAATCGGGTCATGGCCAAAACGGTTTGGATGCTCTGCATGTTGCTCTTTTATAAACGCCGGAGCCTCAATTACAGGTTCTTCTTTTTTAGCCTCGTCTTCTAAATTGATGTATGTTTTTGGTTCTTCAGGCTCTGATCTAAGCGAGAAACGGCCTGGACGTTCGCTTTCTGAGATAACTGTTTCTGGTAATTCTGCTGATTTGGTTTCTGTAGATAATGAAGTATCTTCTGCAGCCTTTACTTCCTCGTGTGCATCGTCAAATTCTGGTGTCTCTATAGCAGATTGTTCAGCAGCAACATTTTCTACTTCCGATTCTGGTGTATGGCCGAAACGGTTAGGATGTTCTTCGTGCTGTGTTACAACCGATTCTGGTACTTCTACTTCTTCAACAGTATTTGTAACGTCTTCTGGTGTTTCAGTAGGTTCTTCTGTTTCAATGGCATGTTGCTCAGCAGCAATATTTTCTACTTCCGATTCTGGTACATGCCCGAAACGGTTAGGATGTTCTTCGTGCTGTTCTTTGATAAACTCAGGTGCTTCAGTAACTTCTATTGCACCATTTTCAGTATGTTTTAAAGTATTTTTGAAGTCATCATTAACTTCATCCAGCTCTACATTTTCGATTACCGGCGCCTGGTAAGACTTATTTTCAAAAGGTGAAGGTGCACCTGGCGCTTCAGCAATTTCGTCGTAAACTTCTTCTTCTTCTTCTTTTGGAGAATCGGGTTTTACATCTTCAGTTACCGTTTCTGGTAAAGAAGGCAAACCATAAAATTCAGAACCATAATTGATGTTCTTTATCGGTTCGAAATCCAGCCCTTGCTCAGTAAAAAATAAGCGACCGGTATTTTCTAATTCGACCTCATGGTCAAGTTCCAGTTTTTGATTTATGTCTTCAACAAATTGCGCGATGTAATCATTGGCGCTCTCGTTAGAGATATTCCTTTTAGCGGCAATAAAATCTACCAGCGTCTTTTCTTCGGTTAAATCGCTAGAAAACTGAAGGGTATAGCCCGGAGGTAAAAACGTTTGTTTTTCCTTATCGTATCTTCCCGGGTATTTCTTTTTATAAAAGGTGCCCAAGCCGGTAATGCCAACTTCTTTGCGTTGCTGCAAGAGTTCTAAAAGGTATGATAAGATATCCATTCGGGTAAAATTAAGCGTTTAAAATTAAAAATTATATTCTACCTTCAAATAGTTTCTATGGGTGCTGTTAAACAGCCTATTCCAAAAAGAGGACAAAAACGGGTACAGTTTTGTTATTTTAATCATGAAAAAATCACAGTTTTTTAAACCTATAGCTGTATCCATGCAAAGATAACGGTTACAAAGATAGAAATGGTATGCTAGTAAGCAAATGGCTAAATCGATATAATACCGAATTTGAGGCTAAAACCTATAGAAACGCTTTACCATCGAAAAGCGTGTGTAGAAAAAGAATAGGGAAATTTTAAAAGAGGTTGTATCATGATGAGCCTGGTGTATACGACAAATTTCTTAAACGGTCGTCATCCTGAATTTATTTCAGGATCTTCCTGCCCTAAAGGATGATTAAATAAATTCAGCATGACTTGGTGGCCTTGAAATATGCTATTAGTTATACACCTCTCAGCTTAAAGCTTTATACTTACCGCCAGGGTGTGGTGGGATTAAATAAACAACCGGATTTTAGTCTAATAAAGATGTTTTGCAAGATAAGTGCTTTTTATAGCTGAAGCACGTTCGTTAAAACTCATATATATTATTCGCCCGTAAGTTTTCGATTGCTAATTCGGCATCGGCCAGTAGCGGCTGTTGTTTTCGCGTTTCTTCTTCAATTATGATTAAAGGCTTATGGCCGTATTGATTAAAAAATGATCTGGTATGCGCTTGATAATCCGTTAAAAAATTAGCCAAGGAAGTTACATCTTCATCAAAGCCTTCACTTTCAAAGTTAAACTGACAAGAACTTTTGTAAGAGATAAATACGTCTTCACCCTCTTGAAATGAAATGGCGATACTGTAACTGCCCGGACCAGTGTGGGTAACAACTTCCTCATCATTGGTACTCCCTACATTATAAACAATCTCGAATGTGATGTACATTGTGTTTAAAGCCCCAGCTTTCTCTCCGGTAATTTCAAATCCGGAGGAGTAGCCCCAATTTGTTTTGCTTTCTGCCAGATGTTCATCATTGTAGATGTATTCATTTATTCTAATCGGCTGTACATTAAATATTTTCATTGTAGCTCATTTAAAGCGATTGATTTTGTCCTTTCAAAAGCCATAAGCATAGGAAAGCATTTTCCTTATAATTTATTTAACTACGAGGGCATAATGATACATCTCCCGAAGATAAAAAAATCCCATCGAAATATCTGCCCACAGAGCAGAATTGGCAGTATCATCAGTTCTTTAATCATATATAGATTGATTGGTTCAGTAGTTGGAATCAGGTTGTTTTGCTATAAATATCTGACGTGTTTTTTTTCTTTTCGATAATTAATGCCTTTTATTAAAAGGTATATGCCTATAAGTAAAAGACTTGCAGCAATGAGCACTCCAATTGCAACAGGCAAAAATATACTTGCTGCATTAAAGAATTCGATCCAATGCACTCGGGGATAAAAAAAATAAGCAAGAATTAAAAAAGCTGATAGCGTTAAGGTTGACAAAAAATAAAGGGTTCGGGGGGTAGTGTTTGTTTTCATATTTGTTTGAGATAATCGATGGAGTGAGTTTAATTCAGATAAGGGTTTTCTGGGATATAAACCAAATCGTAGCCGTTTTTCTTGAGCAGGTTTATAGTATCCTCATCTGGCAACTGTTTAAAAATAACAGTAGTTAATACTTGCGAGGGCATGGCCCTTAACTTAACAAGTGCATCATAAAGAAATTTTTTCATTTTTATAAAGAGAAACGGTTTGCTGTATTGATCAGTTGATATCAGTTCTGCGCCTTTAAACCAGTAGTTTGGATTGATTTTTTTAAAAGCGACCAAAGGTAGGCCTAAGCCAGCTGCCAGTTTTTCAAATTCTCTTTCCGATACTTTGTAAACAAAATTTCCAACCGGCTCGAACGAAAAGCGGTTTTTCCATAATTTATTCAAAAAATGTGCATTCCTGGCCAAAAGATTACTTAACATTAATAGCAGGGGCATCTTGGTCACCGGATCTTGTGGTTCTATCACTACCACACCTTGTCTGGCCACCCTGATCATTTCGTACATTGCAGCATAAGGTCTTGGGAAATGGTGATAGGATTCTTTACAAAGCACAAAATCAAAACTATTGTCTTCTTGCATGAGTTTTTCTGCATTCTCCGCAGCACAAGCATTAATAATCCCTTTTTTTAGTGCAATATTCAAAAAATCTGTGTTGAGATCTGTTGCCAATACCCTGTTGCCTGAGTTAAGGATATACTGTGCATCGAATCCATAAGCGTCACCAATAGTAAGCCAACTCTGGTCTTTTTTGTACAGAAGCGGGTCAAGGCAGTTAAAAAAGAGTTTTTGGAGCCAATAAGCTATATTATTTTCGCCCGTTGCTGTAGCTTTTTCATAAAAATCAGTTTTGGCACTTTCTGATGGGAAATGTGTATTGTACCATTTGTTATGTCTGTTGTAGCTTTCGGTATGGCGCATAGGCTGGGGTGTATAAGCTTATACGAACGCAGTTCTATAAACGCTTGGTCGAAAAACTAAAATAAGACTGGAAAAAAATAAGTTAATTTTAACCCAGCGTTTTTCATATTCGTTGCGTAATCTTATTACAACACGATGAAGAACCGCTTACCGAACCAAATGGATGAACCTTTTTTTTAAGCAAGATACTAAACTGATCAAAGGCTGCAAAGCTAATGAGCGGCAAGCACAGGAAGGTCTCTATAAGCTTTACTATGCCGATATGCTGCGTATATGTTTTCGTTATTTAAAATCTGATGATCTGGCGCAAGATGCGCTGAATATTGGGTTTTTGAAGATTTTTCAGCATATCCAGACTTTTGATGCTAAAAAAGGAGAATTTGGTACCTGGATCAGGACAGTAATGGTGAGATCGTGCATTGATATTATCAGAAGAGAAGCAAAGTTTAATGAAACGGTTAGCCAGGATGAGATTGAGGAAATCTTTATTCAACCATCGGTATTAGACAAGCTTTTTGTAGAAGATCTCCTAAAATTGATACGCCTCCTTCCAACCGCGACACAGTTGGTTTTTAACCTTTCGGTTATAGATGGCTATTCACATAAAGAAATTGGAGAACATTTGAATATTACCGAGAGCACCTCAAGGTGGCACCTCACAGAAGCAAAGAAACAGTTGAGGAAAATGTTAGCTTCCTCAACAATTGATAAACCAACTGAAAACATAAAAAGAAGATGAGAAATTCAGCATGGTATCATAAACTCTGGCGTAATAAATTAGATAGTTTACCAGTTAAGGATGTTTCGGATGCCTCATGGGCGGGTATGCATAAACTGCTCAATGAGCAGATGCCAGTCAGTACGGCAGGTGGCCACGGGCCTAATGTATCAACTGGAGCCAAATTGTTCAAAGTAATTGGTTATTCGTTATCTGTAGCCGTTACAGCTTCTACTGTAGGCTATTTCACCGTTCTGAAATCAAAAAATAAACAGAAAGAAACACATCATAAAGTTAAGCCCATCCTTGTAGATTCAATACCTGTAGATAGTACTAAGGTGTTAAATTACAATGAAATAGCCGATACTACAAGTATTAAAGATAGCATTAATGGGGCGGGGGATTCGATAAATCCAGCTGTGGAGCAAAATAAAATAGTTGATCATGATGGTGTCAAGCTTGTAGAAAAGACAAAGGGCATTGAAAACTTAACTTTAGCTGCTGCGAAAACAAATGCTTTTTCTCCTTTTAAAAATGGACAGGATGTTACAAAAAGGTCAGACCGGTCTAAACCATTTGAGAATTTAAGTGCGCAACCGCTAAGCGTTAACTCAAAAGTGGAGTTACCCGGAAATATTAGTCAAAAATTGGATAGCTCACTTACGAAAGGTAGCGCTTTATTATTGGCACCAGAAGGATTTCAGCGGGGAAATAGCCTTTCTAATTTTCTTCCTTCACCTATTTCGATTTTAGATCAAAATACAGCTTTAACTGTGTATAGCACTAATGAACTGCGAAATGCATCATCAGGAAACAGCAATAAGAAAAAGAATAATAAAAAAGCAGAACACACTAATCCTGGTAAAAACCAGAAGGTAAAAAATATCAGGTTGCCTAAAATTAAAACAGCTAAAACCAAACAGGAAAATGATGCAGAACCAACTTACAGTTATGGCATCACAACAGGAGTGAATGTACAAAAAGGCAGCAGTAGTTTTTATGCTGGTATATTTGGCACATATCCGCTAGATAAGAAATGGCAGCTCGCCATGGGTTTAAATATTAATAGCTATCAAAAAATTGCAGTAGAATTTACACATCCGAATTATTTCCGCCCGGATTCGTTGCCACCCTTTACAATTGGAGCTACACGAAAAGTGATAGCAGTAGATATTCCTTTAACAGCTGCCTATAAGCTTTCAAAACATATCAATGTTAAAGCAGGTCCGGTAATTAGTTTTGTGGGTAAGCAGTCTGAAATGATTACCAAGATAGCCAATCCACGTGATACGTTATACCATAGTAAGCAAATCGACTCGACTTTAGTAAATACAGTAAGCAATAAGGTAAATATAGGGTTTACAGGCGGCATCAGTATTCATATTAAGCAATTTGATATCAATGGAAGCTACCAATGGTTAACTCCATACAAGGTGAGCAATGGTTTGGGCTCTTTTAAACAGACGAATCAGGTTTTTAGGATTGGGATAGGATATCGGTTTAAGTAAAAATAATCTCTTAAAATAGCGTCATTGCTGAGAAAGCTTTTTCAGGCCAATGTCATTAAAGTTAAGCATCCCGGTATGTTGCCATTCTGAGGGTTAATTACTTATTTAAAATCAATATGAGTGACTTATAATTATCTTCTCTTGTCCCAGGGCGCGGTCTTGCCTCGGCTCGCCGCCGCCGAAGGGCTCTTTCTTTTTGGCATCAAAAAGAAACAAAAACTGCCGGCTTAAAATTTATTCATTTGTTGTTAATAACTTTCAGCTGCATTCATGAGGGCTTCGCCGTTTTCTTTCGAAGCTAGTAGGTTGGCTTAAGCAGTGCAACCCGAAAAATTTGTTAGGCCGGATTTAAGTAGAACGGGGATGTTGTGCTATGGCCTAACTGGATGGAAACGCAAAAGCAGTTAAAATGCTGATTAATAATTATTTTTAAAATAACGTCAATGGAAGAAGTTAGGGTTTTTCAAATACATCGGAGGGTTGATGACAGATATACAAGGCCGTCATTTCTCCATTTCGCTGCGCTTCAGTCGAAATGACTATCTGATTATACCTGTTATTCCAAATACTTTGTTTTTTGAAAACAGACCTTAGGCAATGAAGATTTCACTAAACAGCCCATAAAAAAATGCCTCCCGATTTCGGAAGGCATTTTTTTGTTTCATTAAGACTTTCGAGGTTTCTCTATCCTAAAACGAATAAGTCAAACCACCGAAAATATTAAATCCGTTTACCTGATAGTATAAATATCTGCTATAGTTTTTATTTAAGATGTTGTTTGCTTTTGCAAAAACAGAAAACTTATTGTTGATCCTGTAATCTGCACCTAGCCCTAAATCTACATAACCTTTAACGGTTTCAATAAGTTCTATTCCTGTGTTAGGGATTACATATTGCGAAGCAGGAACAGGAGCACCGGTGTATACTTTAGCTTTTACATCATCCTGGATCACCACACTTGCATTAAAGCTTAATTTTTTGTTATAGGTATACATAAAGTTCGAGCTCACTTTCAAACCTGGTTTAAACCAGGAGTAAGTTTCAGAAGCAGGTTTCCAATCGTCTAGATTTAATTTACCTGTCCATTTTAAAGCATCACTTACCTGAACAGAAATTTCGCCTTCTAAACCCGTTAATTTCGTTTTGCCGAAATCGTAGATAACATCAAACTTGTTAAAGTCGGTAAAGTTATTTACGAACAAAGGCATATCATCAAACTGTTTTACATAAATACGGGCTTTGTAACCAAAACCTGGTCCGCCGGTACCCTTAACACCTGCACTAAAACTTAATTTTTCTACGGTGTTTTTCACTAAGATATTGCTGTTTAGCCAAGGGTTTTCATCGGTAAAACCTTTTAAAGAGTTTCTGTTTACGTCACCCTTAACTTCACCAAAAACCTGCAGATAATCAGGAATCAGCGTGAAATCGGCAGTAACTGCAGGAAATATTTTAGAACTGCTGTAGGCGCCAAATTCCTGTACAAAATTAACTCCAGCAGTAATTTTTGCACCTTTAACCTGTAAACGGATGTAGGGGTTTAAACGCAACAGGTTATTGCCAACGCTGGTTAAAGCATCTTTGGTGTTTCCAAATTCTGTTGATGCAGCTAAACCAAGGTTTAAAGAATTGATACGCTTGTTTACATAACCGTTTAAACTCAGGTAATTTTCTTTGGCGCTAAATTTATCGTTCCAGATATAGCCATTGGCTTTTAAGGCATAACTAAAAGCATCTTCATCTTCGGTAAAGTTTTTTACTAACTCACCTTCCAGTTCAATGGTAGTTAAAGCCTGCTTATCCGGATTAGGATTTAGCGTTGGTCTGGTATCATCTATACCGTAAAAATAAGTGCCGTTACGCTCAAAATTAATGCGTCCACTTACGGTATTTTCATCTAAAATACTGCGACCAAAAACACTTAACTGTTGGTTGCTGCTATTCTGTTTGTTTAACTTCCCTTCCTGACTAAAGTGTTTAAAATAACCACCAACCTGTAAACCTTCATCTTTACCGGTGTTAAAATAAGCTTCGCCCAAAAGGGTACTCAACGAACCAAACGCACCTTTTACGTAATTGTTAACCAAAATACTCGCTTTTTCTTCGGCAAGTGCCTGTGCCTGCAGCTTTTGGATGTCACTATTTATATCCAGCTTTCTATCTAAAATGCTGTAGTTTAATTTTGCCTTATACGTTTTAACGTCGTCCAAATTCGGGCTTCTTCTCAACTTTACTGCTTCGGCCAAAATTGGCTTATATGGGCGCACTACTTCAATCTCTTCGTTTACCACCCCTTTTTCCTCAGTCTTTTTATCCTGCGCCTGAGCAGTCATTAATCCAGCAGCTAAAAAAAACAGTGAACTATATATATATTTAATCGATTTCATAATGCTACTTCTTCTGGTTTAGTTTTTCTAGTTTTTCTTTGGC
>Ga0157371_10002075_pt1 | contig 19636 bp, 17 predicted proteins | sample C45metaG_FD_113462 | JGI IMG/M metagenome (GOLD analysis project Ga0157371, IMG submission 113462) | Corn rhizosphere microbial communities from Kellogg Biological Station, Michigan, USA - C4-5 metaG | ecosystem: Host-associated > Plants > Roots > Rhizosphere > Soil | place: USA: Michigan...
AAGGTCGAAGACGACTGGTTCGCCAAGCACGACGTCCACATCCACGTCCCGGCCGGCGCGGTGCCGAAGGATGGGCCCTCGGCGGGGGTGGCGATGACCGTGGCGCTCTCCTCGCTGATCAGCGGCCGGCCGGTCCGCAACAACGTGGCGATGACCGGCGAGGTGACGCTGACCGGGCAGGTGCTGCCGATCGGCGGCCTGAAGGAGAAGTCGCTGGCGGCGCAGCGGGCCGGCATCAAGAAAGTGATCGTCCCCTCGCGCAACGAAGGCGACGTCTCCGAGATCCCCGAGCACGAGCTCGGCAGCCTCGAGTTCGTCTACGTCGACGAGGTCTCCCAAGCCCTCGCCGCCGCCCTTTCCTAGTGCGCGGCCGCTCGCGCGCCTTCTGGATCGTCGCCGGACTGGTCGCGCTCGGCGCCGCCCTGCGCTTCGCCACGCTCGGCGTGCAGAGCTACCACCACGACGAGATCGTCACCGCCAGCCGGGTGTTGCGGGTCGGCTTCGGCCACGCGATGGACGCGGTCGGCTTCTCGGAGTCGGCGCCGCCGCTCTACTACGCGCTCGCCTGGATCTGGACCCAGATCACCGGCACCGGCCCCTGGGGCCTGCGCTCACTCTCGGCGCTTGCCGGCGTCGCCACGATCCCGGTCGCCTATCTCGTCGGGCGCGAGCTGCGCGGGCGCCGCACCGGCCTCCTCGCCGCGGCGCTGGTTGCTGTCAACCCGATGCTGATCTGGTACTCGCAGGAGGCGCGCTCCTACGCGCTGCTGGTCTTCTTCTGCGCCCTCTCGCTGCTCTACTGCCTGCGGGCGCTGCGGGGCGAGGACGGGGCCGACGCGTCCGGGCACACGCGCGACAGGCGAAACCTCGTGCTCTGGGGTGTCTTCTCCGCGCTAGCCCTCGCGACCCACTACTTCGCCGTTTTCCCGCTCGCCGCCGAGACGATCCTGCTGCTGCGCCGCCGCGGCCGCGCGACCCTCTACGGCCTCGCGATCATCACCTTCATGGCGGTCCTGCTGGCACCGCTGGTGGTCCACCAGATGTCCTACGGGCACACCGAATGGATCGGCAAGTTCAGTCTCGGCCACCGGGTCTGGGAAACGGCGGCCACTTTCTTCGTCGGTGAGACCGGCGACATCATCGGTGGGCCGGAGCGGCCGACGCTCGCGTACCTCCCGCTGGCCCTGGCGCTGGCCGGGTTCGCCCTCCTCGCCTTCCGCGGCGACCGCCGGGAGAAGCGCGCCGCTGCGGCGCCGCTGGCGGTGGCGGGGCTGACGATCGGGGTGCCGCTGCTGCTGGCGATTGCCTCCGCGACCAAGGACTACGTCCTCGCCCGCAACCTGTTGCCGGCCCTAGTCCCGCTCCTGGTCGTCCTCGCGATCGGGTTCACAGTTCGGCGCGCGCGGCGGCTCGGCGCCGTCCTGGCCGCCCTCCTCGTCGCCTACTCCCTCGTCTTCGCGATCTACGTCAACTTCGACGAAGAACTGCAGCGGCCCGACTGGCGGGCGGTCGCCGATCACCTCGGCCAGCCGGAAGCGCCGCGGGCGACGGTCCTCTGGGCGCTGGGGGAGGCGCCGCTGCGCTACTACCTCTCGACCGGCGCGATCCAGCTGAAACCGGTCGAAGGCTACGGCTGGCTGGTCCGCGAAATCAACTTCGTCTCCGATGGCGAAGCGCCGCCCCCACCGCGCCGCCTGCTCGGCCCCGGCTTCCACGAAGCCGGCCACGAAGACGTCGGCCGCCTCTTCATCCGCCGCTACCGGCTCGACCATCCCGGCCTGGCGCCGCTGCTGCTGCGGCAAGTTCGCAAAGCCTCCCTGCACTGGCGCAATAACGGCGTCCTCCTGGACGGCATTGGCCCTGGCTGACCGTACCCGGCGCATTCGGCGTCCTCGCTCGCTTGCGTGCAGAGCACGCGGCGCTCACTGCGTCCTTGAACTGCTTGGGTACGCTCACCCAGGGTAGGGTTATTCTGGAAACGGTTTACGGAATCCAGCGAGGAGAAGGCATGAGTAAGACGAAGGCGGCGCGCGCCGGAGACATCTATGAGACTGCCCGTGAAAACCCCTACGTGCAGCGCTTGATCGAAGACGAAGAGCTGCGCGAAAGCCTTCAGGACGCCTTCGAAGCGGCGAAGAACGCTTACGGCCGGGCGACCGGCAACGGCAAGGGCACGGTCAAGGCCGTGACCAGCGACAAGAAGGTCCAGAAGGAAATGCGGAAGGCTGCCGAGAGCATGCAGGAAGCTTCCGAGCGCCTGCGGGCGAAGCCGAAGCGCAAGGGCGGCATCGGTCGCCTGCTGCTGATCGCGATCGTCGGCGCGGTGATCGCGCTTGCCGTCAGCGAGGGTGCGCGCAAGGCCGTGCTCGACGCGCTCTTCGGCGCCGAAGAGGAGTTCGAGTACACCTCGACCACCAGCATCAACGGGTCCTGAGACCCAGTTGATGGAGGCAGCGGCGAAAGAGCGAGAGCTCAGCGGGGACAAGGCTCAGCGCATCGTCGACGCGATGCGCGAGTCGGTCGCCAAGCGCGGCGCGGCGGGCTCGACCTTCGAGCACGTCGCCCGCGAGGCCGGGGTCAGCCGCGGCCTGCTCCACTACTACTTCGGGACCAAGGAGCGGCTCCTGGTCGAGGTCGTCCGCCGCGACACCGAGCTGCGGGTCGAACGGCTCGACGAGCGGCTGGCGCCGGCGAAGAACGTCGACGACGTGATCCAGGCGCTCGTCGCCAGCCTCAACGACATGATCGAGGACGAAGCTGGCTTCTTCCTCCTCCTCTTCGAGCTCTTCAGCGCCGGCCGTCGCAACCCCGATATCCAGAAAGAGGTCGGCCAGCTCTTCGAGCGCACCCGCACCCACGTCGCCGAGGTCCTCGACGCCAAGCAGAAGGAGGGCGTCGTCAACCTCCGCCACCCGGCCGAGGACGTCGTCTCCTACCTCTTCGCCCTCGGCGACGGCGTCGCCCTCCAAGTCCTCTCCGACACCTCCCGTGACAGCGCCGGCACCTTCGCCGTCGGCGTCACCACCGCGCGGTACCTGTTCGGCGCCGAGTAGCCGGCAAGAAGGGGCCGCCATGGGCGGCCCTCATCGATCTCGCGATGCCTACGGTGTTTTGGTGATCTTGACCGATTCACCGCTCTCTGTCTCGAGGGTCAGGGTCATCTGCAGCAGAAAGCTCGTAGGGCAGAGGAAGCCGCCGCGAATCGATTTCCATCCGTTCCCTTCGGTGCTCCGGAGGGTGAGGCTGGCCTGGGTTCCTCCTGTGGTGAAGTCGCCCTTCACATTGGATGTCGCTTCGTATTCGCATTCTCCGGCGGCTGTGAACCCGAGGAGCAGCCTGATGTTGCCACCCGTCCCGCTCAGCTGGAATTCGTCTGTGGCCATCGCCGGAGTCGATTGGAGGAGCAGAGGCGTCCTCAGGAATGTGACGTAAAACTTGCCACCGGGACTTTCTGTGCACTCGCCCAGATTGTTATGAGAACTTGCTGCGTTGGCCCCCCACATATCTGCTGTCGTGATTTTCGCTTCAATCGCATCTTCTTTGTTCTTCGTCACTTCCCCTGTCCACTTAAGCGCCTGGCACTTGGTAACCGGGGTTCCGCTTGTGGTCGCGACGGTGATTTCACCGGCGTTTGTGCCCACGATTTTTGCGCCGGATGGGAGAACGCCACCGCCACTATCTTCGAGTGTTGGCTTGTTTTCGGCCACCGCGCCTGCTGGCAGCGCAAGCGCCGCACACCCGATTACTGCCATGCAGGGCAGGATGAGCTTCTTGAACATCTGAGATACCCCTTTCCTCGGTTATCGCTCCGCCTGTGATACCTGGAAAAAAGAAGTATGGATACAAAAAAACTGAACATTTCTTGAGCCTGCAGGGTGACAGGTGTAACCCGACTTGTGACGGCGCTCACGAAGTGATGCGGCTCACAGTCGCTCCGCCGGTTAGCGCGAGAGGGTCCCAGTGAGAAATGAGCAGCACCAGACGAGGAGGCCCGGCATGAAAGACGCGATGAATCGGCTTGCGCAGTTCCTGGGGAGGCGGCGCCGGTGGGTGGTCGCGGCTTGGGTCTTGATCGTGCTGGCAGCGCTGCCGTTCGCTTCTAAACAGACCGAGCACTTGACCGGCGGCGGTTTCGACGTTCCCGGCAGCCAGTCGATGAAGGTCAGCGAAGCGGTGCAGGAAGACTTCGGCTCGCAGGCCGACGGGATCGCGGTGGTGCTGAAAGCGGCGCCGGGGGCGACGGCGGCCGAGCGGGATGCGGCGGTGGCGCGGGTTCGCAAGAACGTGGCGACCCTGGAAGACGTCACCCTGCCGCCCGCCGCTTCGGCCGGCGCGCGGCGTCAGCTGCAGCAGGGGGATGTGGCGCGGGTGCCCTTGCGCAGCGACCTCACCTCCGACGAGCTGATCGACCCGGCGAAGACGCTGCGCGAAGACATCAATCCCGGTGAAGCCGCGGGCGGGGTCACGCCCTACCTCGTCGGCCAGCCGACGATCTGGGCGGGTATGCAGGAAATCTCCAAGGAAGACCTGGCGCAAGCGGAGAAAACCGGCTTCCCGATCGTCGCCCTGATCCTGCTCGTCGTCTTCGGCTCGCTTGCCGCGGCGGCGCTGCCGCTGGCGCTCGGCTTCGTCAGCGTGCTCGTGACCGGCGCGCTCATCTACTTCATCTCGCTGCAGACGGACACCTCGGTCTTCGTCACCAACATGGCCTCGATGATCGGGATCGGCGTCGCCGTTGACTACTCGCTCTTCATCCTCGCTCGCTACCGCGAGGAGCGCGAAGCGGGCCTTGGGAAAGCGGAGGCGCGGGCGCGCTCGCTTTCGACCTCGGGGCTCGCCGTCACCTTCTCCGGGATGGCGGTGATCATCTCGCTCGCCGGGCTGTGGATGGTCGACAACCAGGCGCTGCGCTCGATGGCGCTGGGGGCGATGACCGTGGTCGCCGTCTCGATCCTCACCGCGACGACGCTGCTGCCGGCGCTGATCGCGATGCTCGGCGACCGGGTGTTGCCGGGCGGCGTCGTCGGCCGGGGCGCGGCCTTCTTCCGGCGGCGCTTCTACCACCGCCGCACGGCCGAGCAGCAGGCGGCCGAGCAAAACCGCTTCTGGCGCGCCTGGACCGCGCGGGTGATGGCGCATCCGTGGACCGCGGTGATCGGCGTCGCCGCGGTGCTGCTGTTCCTCGCCAGCCCGCTGCTCTCGCTGCAGACGGGGACCGAGGCGCTCGCGCAGTTCCCGAAGGACAGCGACGTGCGGGTCGGCAACGAACTCGCCTCCGACCAGCTCGGCGGCGGCACCGACCCGGTCCAGATCGTCGCCGCCTTCGGCAGTGCGCCGGCCGCGGCCGACAAAGCCGCAGTCGCCGCCTTCCGGCGCGAACTCGCAGCCACCCCTGGGGTGGCTGCCGTCGGCGCCCCGGCCTTTGCCGGCAACGAGGTGATGGTCCAGGCGACGCCGCAGGCCGGTAGCGAGTCCGACGCGGCGGTGGCGCTGGTCGAACGGCTGCGCGACACCGTCGTCCCCGGGTCGGCCCTGGCGCAGCAAGCCGAAGTCAACGTCGGCGGCGAGACCGCCCGCAGCCACGACGTCCGCGGCCAGATCGGCGGCTCGATGTGGAAGATCATCCTCTTCGTCCTCGCCCTCAGCTTCATCGTCCTGATGGTGATGCTGCGCTCGCTGCTGCTGCCGCTGAAGGCGGTGGTGATGAACCTGCTCTCGATCGGGGCGGCCTTCGGCGTCCTGGTGGCGATCTTCCAGTGGGGCTGGCTCGACGGCTTCCTCGGCTTCGAAAGCCAGGGGGCGCTGGACACGATCAACGTGCCGCTGATCTTCGCCGTCGTCTTCGGCCTCTCGATGGACTACGAGGTCTTCCTGATGTCGCGGATCCGCGAGCGCTTCATGGCCCACGGCGACAACGAGCGAGCGGTCGCCGAGGGCCTCTCCTCGAGCGCCCGCACGATCTCCTCGGCGGCGCTGATCATGTCGGCGGTCTTCGCCGTCTTCGTCCTCACCGGCGTTCCCTCGATCAAGGAGCTCGGCCTCGGCTGCGCTGTCGCGATCGCCCTCGACGCCACCCTCGTCCGCCTCATCCTCGTCCCGGCCGCGATGAAGCTGATGGGACGCTGGAACTGGTGGATGCCGAGCTGGCTCGATCGCGCCCTGCCCGACCTCAGCTTCGAGCACGGAAGCGAGGAGCCTGAGCCGGCCAAGGCATAGGATTGGCTGGTGAGCCAAGGTGGAGACGAGCTGGCGTTTGCCGGGGCTGCCCGGCAGGCGGAGATGGTCCGGGCCGGTGAGGTCTCGGCTACTGAGCTCGTCGGGCTCTACCTCGACCGCATCCAGCGGCTCGATCCGGAGCTGAACTCATTTCGCAAGGTCTTCGCCGAAAAGGCGATGCTGGAAGCAGAGCAGGCCGAGGCGCGCGTGCGGGCTGGAGAGGAGCGGCCGCTGCTGGGGGTGCCGATCGCGATCAAGGACGAAGTCGACGTCGCCGGCGAGATCAACACCCACGGCACCGACGGGTTCAGCGTGCCGGCGAAAACGGACTCGGAGATGGTGCGGCGCCTGCGCGAGGCCGGCGCGATCATCATCGGCCTAACCCTGCTGCCGGAGCTGGCGATCTGCGGCTTTAGCGAGTCGGCGACCTACGGCGTCACCCGCAATCCCTGGAACCCGCAGCGGACGCCGGGCGGCTCGAGCGGCGGCTCGGCTGCCGCGGTTGCGGCCGGGCTGGTTCCGATCGCTTCCGCCGGCGATGGCGCCGGTTCGATCCGCATCCCCTCTGCCTCTTGCGGGCTGTTCGGCCTCAAGCCCTCCCGGGGGCGCGCCTCGCTGGCGCCGCTGACCGAAGGCTGGCGGGGGATGGCGGTGCTCGGCTGCGTCAGCCGCAACGTCCGCGACACCGCGCTCTGGCTCGACGTCATCTCCGGCGGCTCGAGCGAGGCCGAAGCGCCGGCACCCCCCGAGCGCCCGTTCATCGAGTCGGCGCAGGCTTCGCCCGGCAACCTGCGGATTGCCTACTCGACCCTGGCGCCGCGGGCAGCGCTGCCGCCCACCGTCTCCGAGGAAGCGAAACAGACCGTCAGCGACGCGGCCACCTTCCTCGCCTCGCTCGGCCATCAGGTGGAGGCTCGCGACCCCGACTGGGGCAAAATCGGCGACGCGATCACCGTCCGCTTCCTCAAAGGGGTGGCGGAGACGGTCGAGGAGGTGCCGCATCCCGAGCGCCTGGAACGGCGGACGCGGGGCTTCGGCCGCCTCGGCAAGATCCTCCCGGAGGCCGTGTACCAGCAGGTGATGGCGCGGCGCCCGGCTGAACAGGCGCGGATCAACGCGATCTTCGACGACCACGACGTGCTGATGATGCCGGTGATGGGCGGCACCGCCCTGCCGGTCCGGCGCTGGGAGGGAAAGGGCGCCCTGCAGACGGTCCTCGGGATGAGCCGCTTCTACCCCTACTGCGTCCCGTGGAACCACCTCGGCAACCCGGCGATGGCGGTCCCCTTCGGCTTCTCCCCAGAGGGCATGCCGCTCTCGATCCAGGTCATCGGCCCTCCCGGCGGCGAGGCGACCCTGCTCTCGCTCGCCGCCCAGATCGAGGCCGAGCGCCCCTGGGCGGACGCCCGCCCGCCTTTGTCCTAAGACCCGGGCGAGGTTCTATCCTCGTCTCCTTGCCTGTCGAGGTTCCCCGCAGTCCTGGCCCCTCCTCTCGCAGTGCCAACATGCGAGGTATCAGGCGGCGCGACACCAAGCCTGAGAAAGCCTTGCGGTCGGAGCTACACCGGCGCGGCTTCAGGTTCCGAGTTGACTTCCCCATACCCGTCAGTGAAGGGCGGCGCCCTCGTGCCGACATCGTTTTCACCCGCCGCAAGCTCGCGATCTTCGTTGATGGCTGTTTCTGGCACGGTTGCGAAACGCACTCCAAGCCACCGGAGAAGAATCCTGGCTATTGGGGTCCGAAGATCAAGCGAAACATTGAGCGAGACCAAGAAGTCAATGCTCGCCTCTCGGCCGATGGCTGGAAGGTGCTCCGGATCTGGGAACACGACGAGCTGGCAGAAGCCGTCAAGAGGATCGAAGAGCTCTTAGCGGAATAGCCGGGGTTATCCGGCCAGTTCGTCAAGCCAGCTTCCGAGGCCAATGATCCTGCCCTCTTCCAAAAGGGCTTTCAACTGGGCCCGCGTTCTCGGAAGTTGCGGCTGATCGAGTTCGTGTACGACGCCGAGAGCCTCGGGACATACGTGGACCACTGCATCCAGAAGATGCCGGTTGCTCTCCGTGTTGGTCGCGTTCGCCACCAGACGCGCAGGATCGAACTCATTGGTAATCCAGACGAACTCGAATGGTTCCCTGATGCTGTTTGCGGCGACGTAGGTGAGGAAATCGCCGCGCATCTGCTTCTCGCGATCCGCGCGGACCGACCACTTTGCAGTCACCAGAACCCGCCGACGGGGAGATGGGGTGACCCAAAGATCGACTTTCTCGGTCTTGTCGCCGGTGCGAGGAGCGCGAAAGCCGGCGATGTCCTCGATTGCCGTCTGCACTCCGAAATCACCGGGGGAACCTTCTCTCAGTCGCCCTAGGACGCCAGCGAGAACATCCTCAAAGCCGCGCCCGAGGAGGTTCTTGCGCTTGTTCTCGTTGCCGATGTGGGCTCGGATCTTCCTCAGGCTCTCTCGGACGGCCTCTTCCCGCGGCCGCTGGCTGGGGTCTGGAGGGAGTAGCGGCTCGATGAGCAGCCGCAGCTCGGGGTCGTCGCCTGGCACGGGCATGGTGTTGTCGTAAAGACTCCTCTGGTCTTCGGCTTTCGCGGCCAATGCTTCGCGATGGTGGGTCTCTTCCGCGGCGACCTGCTCGATGACCTGGCGGAACATCCAGTCCAGGGCATCGGGAAGGGAGTCGTTGCTGAGGTCCAGTTGCTCTCCAAGCCAGTCGTGAAAGGCGAGCGTGCGCCCATACCACGGGCGGCCTGGCTGAGACTTGTCGCTCTCATAGCAGTGTGCGAGTCCCGTCGTGGGGTCGCACCATAGGAGCAGGCGGTAGACGTCCTTCCAGGCGTCCCTGGGCTCCACCTTGCGATCGCCGAAGTAGCGATCGATGAGGGCGACGCGGTTCGGCCGGGAGAAAGGCCCCTCCGCCGGAGTCATGCTGCGGCTAGCTCAAAGCAACTCGCATGCTCTGGCCGAGTCTCGAGCAGCTCTGCGATTTTCCCGCCGATCGCCTTCCCGAGAATTGGCGGGACGGCATTTCCAACCTGCCTGTACCGGGAGTGGCGGGCGCCATTTTTGTACTGCCCAGGCGTTCCCGCGGGAGCGGTCGTGAAGTGGTAAGCGTCTGGGAAGCTCTGGAGCCGGGCAGCCTCGCGAACTGAAAGGCCTCGGGGAAGGCCATAGTGATAGGCGAAGTCGGCCTTGGTGTTGACCGTCCAGGCCAGCCACTCTGGATGTAGGCGGCGGTATGCGTAGAAATGCCTCCGTGCGAGTCGTTTCCCGTCCCCGGCAGGTCCCCAGCGCTCGCCGCTTATGTAGCGGCGCCGTAGTTTCTCGGGCAAGTCGTGGACGTTTCCGCCCGGCGGGATCGCTTCCAGCCGTTTGACCGTATCCACCCTGATTCGCGATGGCTCATGATCCTGGGGCACCTTGCTCCCGCGCCGGGCGCGCGACTGGAAGGCTGACAGCGGAGCGCTCGTGTAGTGCGCGCCGGCCTCGAGCAAATCCCCGAGGGCTTGCCCCACGGTTACCGCTCGCAGGTCTTGGGGATCGCGCAGGATTTCCCTGAGGCGCTCAATGTCGTCGTCGTGCGATCCATTCCGGCGCCGCGCCCCTCCCTCTGGAAGTAGCCGCGTAATGCCAGAGCCTTTGGGGAGAGATGGCTCCCCGGCCTCCTTCTGCAGGCCGATGAAGACCAGTCTGGGACGTCGCTGGGGAACCCCGAAGTCGCCTGCATCGAGGAGGCCGGAGGTCACGTTGTAATGCCCGTCGAGGGAAAGATCCTCTTCGATCTGGCGGCGGACTCCTCCTCCAGCGAGCTGATTCATTCCAGGAACGTTCTCGAGAAGCAGTGCCTTGGGCCGCAGCTCGCCGAGGATCTCGACGAACTCCCGGTAGAGGTGATTGCGCGGATCCTCGAGAAGGCGATCGTGATTGTGGATCTGGCTAAAGGACTGGCAGGGTGGGCCGCCGGCCAGGAGATCCAGCTGTCTTCCGGACGCAGCTTGCAGAAGGGCTTCGTGGTTCTGCCCATCGGTGAGGTCGCCCTCTATGACGACAGAGCCGGAGTGGTTTAGGCGATAGGTCGCGCAGGCATCTGGATCGTGATCTGCGGCGGCCAGGATCTCGAAGCCCGCTTCGGCCAGCCCCTGGCTGAGGCCACCGGCACCGCAGAAGAGATCGACCGCGGTCAGCGGCCGGCCGTTGGAGGATGCGAGGTCTCTGCGTCTGCTCATAGCGATGGCCTACTCCCGGCGCTAGCCAGGAGTCACGCAGCCAAGACTAAAAATCGAGGCGGACGCAGGGAGCAGTTACTAGCCGCTGCGCGCGAAGCGCACGTTTACCCGAAGACCTTGCGCATCCGCGCTAGGTCGCGGACCTTGCCGCGGGGGCGGATGCGGCGCTGGACGATCATCTTCAGCCGGTCGGCGTCGGGCTTGCCGGAGGCGATCCAGTCGGCCCAGCTGGCCTCGATCGTGACGTTCGGGTTCGGCGCTTCGCCGGCCTCGGCGCGGGTCGAGCCGTTGTCGAGGACGAGGTGCCACGGTTCGGCGTCGGTGAAGCGCCACTGCAGCACGAAGGGCGAGCCGTTGGCGGCGGCCGGATCGGCGACGCGGGTCAGGATGTCGAAGTGGATGCGCTGCAGCTCGGGCGAGGCTTCCGGCGTCTTCGCGCCGGGGTTGCCGACGACGCCGCCCATCAGCAGCTTCACCTGCTCGGCGGCGACCTCCTCCTCGGACTTGCCGGGGTCGAAGGGGAAGACGCCGGGCGGCATCTCCTCGGTCGGGTAGCCGATCGTCCGCCAGCGCTGGCGCACCAGTTTGAAGCCGAAGGCGATGATGTCCTCGATCGAGAAGCCGTAGCACTCGGCGTAGGCGCGGTCGAGCCCGGGCGGCGAGAAGACGCCGGGCATGTAGGCGAGGGCTTCTTTCAGCAGCTCGACGACCGCGGCGCGGTTCTCCTCCCAGCCGGGCGCGCCTTCCTCGAGCAGTTCGGAGAGCACCTTGACGCCGAAGCCGATGTGGCGCTGCTCGTCGCGGGAGACGTTGGCCATCCCCTCGCTGAAGCCGGGCATCGTGTCTTCGGAGGCGAAGAAGTCCTCGATGAAGTGCTGCCCGGGCTGGGCGAGGCTGCCCTCGACGATCAGGTGGTAGAGCGTGATCGCCTGCGCGAACTTCGGCACCGAGCGGTCCTTGCGCAGTTCCTCGGCCATCCGGTCGAGGCGGTCGAAGATGCCGCGGTAGCCCCAGTTCAGCTGCGGCAGGGTGGAGGAGAGCGTCTGCTGAATCGACTCGCCGCCGACGCCGATCACCTCCTTGAAGAAGCGATGGAAGAAGATCGAGTGGCGGACCTCGTCGACCTGCTGGGTTGCCAGGAAGTAGGACTGCTCCTCGGTCGGAGCGGCGGTGATGTAGGGGGCGAGCGTGTCGGCGACCCGGTCCTCGCCGTAATAGAACATCGAGTAGATCCACATCGCCGAGCGCCTCTGGATGTCGCTCAGCGACTGCCAGCCCTCGCGGTCCTTCGACATGTCGATGTCGTAGGCGCTCCAGTTCCCCTGCTCCCAGCGCTGGTACAGGTCCTCGTAGGTGATGTTGTCCATCAGGCGCTGGGAAGCGACGCTCATCTCGTCTCCTTTTGGTGTCGCATAGAGGGCACCAGGAGAGTAGCGCGATCCTGGCCAGCTAGCCAGGACCGCGCCGAGACTTCAGGAACAGGCTGCTATTTGACGAATTCGCGGACTTCTTTGTAGACCGTTTCGTCGGTGGTGAGGGCGGCGTGCGTCATGCACGCGGTTTTGTGATTCGTCGCCCCGCTGAGGATCACGCTTTCGTCCGGGTTGATGATTTCGTCACAGGGCGACCACCAGGTGCCGTAGTTGACGACGCCCGGCGTCTCGTCGCCGGCATTCAATTCGCTGAGGAATTTGGAGCCGACCTGCATCTCTTGGCAGGCGACTTGGAAGGCGCAGGCGTTCGCGGTTTCGGTGCCGTGGTTCGGCCCGCCGAGCGAGACCCAGTCGTCGACCGTGGATTCGCCGCCGAGGAACTTGATGTACCAGCGGGTGTTGAGGCTTCCCATCGAGTGGGCGATGATGTCGACCTTGGTCGCGCCGGGGTTGTTTTTCAGCAACGTTTCGACGTGGGACTTGACTTCTTTTTCCGCGTCGACCTTGTTCGACTGCGAGGTGTTGTAGCTGTAGGCCATCAGGGCCGATTTCGCATAGCCGTCTTTTTCGAAGCGGCCGATCATCGTGTTCCAGAGCGATGCGCTCTCGCTCCAGCCGTGCACGAACAGGATCGGGTCCTGTGCCGAAGCGCTAGCCGGTACCGCCGCGGCGGCACAGACCGCGATCGCGGCGACGAGGGTTGCCAGTCGTCTACTGAGCATGTGTTCTCCCTTGGTTTGAACGCAGGGCGCCTCCCTAGCGCGCTGCTGTAACTGGGCCCGAGCAGACTGGATTAATGCTCGGGAGAAATCGAGTTAATCACGCAGCACCGATTGGTGTCAACGTTTACTTGCGGCGGGAGTCTCGATCTCGCGCTTGAGGATCTTCCCGGTCGGGCCTTTCGGCAGCTCGTCCATGAACCAGACGATCCGCGGGTACTTGTAGGCGGCGATCCGTTCCTTCACGTACTCGCTGACCTCCTCCGGCGCAAGCTCCTCGCCCTCGTGGAGGACGACGGCGGCGCCGATCTCCTCGCCCCACTCGTCGTGGGGGACGCCGACCACGGCGGCTTCGCGGATCTTCGGGTGCTCGTAGAGGACCTCCTCGACCTCGCGCGGGTAGACGTTGTAGCCGCCGCGGATGATCAGGTCCTTCTTGCGGTCGACGATGAAGAAGTAGCCGTCCTCGTCGATCCGGGCCATGTCGCCGCTGTGGAACCAGCCGCCGCGCATCGCCTCCTCGGTCGCGTCGGGCCGCTGCCAGTACCCCTTCATCACGTTGTGACCGCGGATCACGATCTCGCCGACCTCTCCCTGCGGCACCTCCTGGTCGTTCTCGTCGACCACCTTCATCTCGACTTCTTCCAGCGGGGTGCCGATCGAGCCGGCCTTGCGCGGCCGGCCGGGGTGGTTGGTGCAGGCGACCGGCGAGGTCTCCGAGAGGCCGTAGCCCTCGAGCACTTCGCAGCCGAAAGCCTCCTCGAAGCCGCGCAGCACCTCGACCGGCATCGAGGCGCCGCCGGTGATGCAGATCCGCAGGTTCGAGGTGTCGAAGTCCTCGCGGGCGGGGTGGTGGAGCAGCGCCCCGTACATCGTCGGCACCCCATAGAAGTGGGTGACGCCGTCGTGCTGCATGATCTCCAGCGCCTCGCCAGGGTCGAATTTCGGCAGCAGGGTGAGGGTGGCGCCGACCCGCAACGAGGCGTTCATGCTCACCGTCTGGCCGAAGGAGTGGAAGAGCGGGAGGGCGCCGAGGACGACGTCGCCGGCCTTCGTTTCCGAGGTGGTGCGGGAGGAGATGTCGGCGTTGCGCGAGAGGTTGAAGTGGGTCAGCTCCGCGCCCTTCGGTTTGCCGGTGGTGCCGGAGGTGTAGAGGATGACCGCGGTGTCCTCTTCGCCGGTGTCGGCGAGCTCGGCGTGCGGCTCCTGTTCGCCGAGCAGCTCGGCGAAGGCCTGCGGCTCGACCTCGATCAGTTCCGCCCCGGCGTCCTCGGCACCGCCGCGGGCCTCCTCGGCGAAGCCGTGCCAGGCGAGCAGCAGCTTGGCGCCGGAGTCTTCGAGATAGAAGGCGATCTCGCGCCGCTTCAGCAGCACGTTCATCGGCACGACCACGCCGCCGGCCCGCAGTGCCCCGTAGTAGGAGATCGGGAACTCGAGGACGTTGGGCAGCATCACGCCGACGCGGTCGCCCTGCTGCAGGCCCTTCGCGCGCAGCATTGCCGCCAGCCGGGAGCTGCGGTCGTCGAGCTCGGCGTAGGTCAGCTCCAGGGGCCCGAGCCGGACGGCAACCGCCTCCGGCGCCCGGTCGGCGCTGTCGGTGACGATCGAAGCAAGATTCAGGCCCATCGTTCCTCCCCGTCGAAAGTTGTCCCGCCAGCCAGTCTAAGCCGCCGCTTCAAAGCCCGAGGGCGCGCTCGGCTAGGCTCGCGGCGATGGAGGACCTGGGCGTCGCGATCTCCTACCTCGTGCTGAAGCGCGGCACGCCGGTCTACTCGCGCGACGGCGAGCGGCTCGGACACGTCACCCGCGTGCTCGGCGATCGCCCCACCCACATCTTCGACGGCATCATTTTCGACACCAGCGCCGGACCCGGTGGGCACCGGTTCGTCGACGCGCCGGAGGTCGACTCGATCCACGAGCGCGGCGTCGTGCTGACGATCGACGCGGCCGAGGTCGAGTCGCTGCCGAAGCGCCGCCACTGACCGCCGATAAAGACCTTTTGCATAAGATGGCCGCCGATGCGGAGGCTTCTCTTGATCATCGGTGCCTGCCTCGCCCTGGCGGCGATCGCCGGCTGCGGCAGCAGCTCCTCGACTTCGAGCGAAGAAACCACGGCCTCGAAGGAAGCCGAAGCGACGCCTTCGAAGGAAGCGACGCAGAAGAAGACGAAGCCGAAGGTGAACGTCCCGAACGGGGCGCCGCCGAAGAAGCTCGAAGTCAAGGACCTGGAAAAAGGCAGCGGCGCCACCGCCAAAGCGGGCGACCGGGTCTCGGTCAACTACGTCGGCGTCAACTACAAGACCGGCAAGGAATTCGACGCTTCCTGGGACCGCGGCGAACCGTTCACCTTCACGCTCGGCGCCGGTGAAGTGATCCCCGGCTGGGACCAGGGTGTCGAAGGGATGAAGGTCGGCGGTAGGCGCGAGTTGATCATCCCGCCGGAACTCGGCTACGGCTCCGCCGGCGCTCCGCCGGCGATCCCGCCGAACGAAACCCTGGTCTTCGTCGTCGACCTCGAAGCGATCGAATAGCCGATCACCCGTCCGTACCCATTGCCGTAGGATGCGGCCATGGGAAGAAGTTTGTTGATCATTCTCGGTTGCCTTGCGCTTCTGGTGGGTGGTTGCGGGAGCTCCTCATCAGGCGGCGCTACCGCGTCCGAAAAGGCGGACCCCAGCGCTGCCGGAGAAAGCGCCTCCAGCGCCAAACCCAAATCTGCGGCTGACGAAGGCGAAGGTGGCAGCGAAGCCACCGAACCGCCCCTCTGGATCGGCGGCCCGCAGCCACCGATCCGCCACCAGGCAGAACTGAAGCTGAAGCCCTCCGGGCTGGCTGGTTCGGAACCGAAGCCGTTCATCCCGAAGGTCCACCAACCTGACCGCGTCGCGGTCAAGGAGTTGCTGGACGGGATTGGGAGCTACGCCTTCACTCCTGCCAGGGTGACCGTCCAGTACGTGGGCTACGACGCCAAGACCGGCAAGAAGTTCGCCTCATCGTGGGAAAAAGGCCGGCCGGTGACCTTCACCCTTGGCGCCGGTGAGGTCATTCCGGCCTGGGAAGAAGTGCTGGACGGCATGGAGATCGGCGATCGCCGTGTCCTGGTGGTGCCGCCGAAGCTGGCGCAGGGAAGTTATCCCCCGAACATTCCGCGGGGGAAGACCGTGGCCTTCATCGTCGAACTGCTTCCCGACAGCTCTGAAGCCAAGGCTGAAGAGGCCTTCGTCGCGAAGCCCGCGGAGAAGGGCAAGCTGAAGGTGCCGCAGGGGCCGCTGCCAACGGGCCCCCCACCGAAGAAGCTCGCGATCAAGGACATCAAGCCGGGCTCCGGGCCCAGGGCTGAGCCGGGCGACGAAATCGTCTTCCGGTACAGGGAGGTCGACTACAAGACCGGCAAGGAATTCGACTCCTCCTTACGTCAAGGCCGACCCTACGAACTCACGCTCGGCAGCCACGAATTCTTCCGTGCTTGGGAAGACGGGCTGAAAGGGATGCGGGTGGGGGGTCGTCGCCAGGTGATCGCCCCGCCGGCGTGGGCTTTCGAGTCCTGGGTCAGCAACGTGCCGCCCCATACGACTCTCGTCTTCGACGTCGAACTGCTTGCGATCAAGTAGGCGCAGCTGTCGACCCGGGCGCCACCTGGCGCCTCGCCGACGGCAAGCTGACGATCGAGCAGCTCGAGAAGGTGAAGAAAAAGGACGCGGCGGCGCTGGAGGCAGGCGCCGCCCGCGTCCTCTAGTTCCTCGGCGCTTAGCGCGCTTCGGTCTGGTCGCCCTCCAGGCGCGCCGGCATTTCGTCGCCGCGGGCGGGCGGGATCGCCCCACCCGGCAGCGCTTCGGCCTCCTGCTCCCAGACGTTGTTGAGCGAGACCTGCAGGTAGGCGAACATCGCCGGTGAGAGCAGCAGGTAGAGGATCAACGCGATCCAGCCGCTGGCAGGCTCGCGCCCGGCTATTTTCGAGGCGCCCTGAACGCGCTTGGTGCCGCGGTAGTAGCTGACCAGCGGCGGCACGATGATCAGGAAGCCCGGGACCAGCGCCAGCAGCGAGTTGGTCGGGTTCTGCCCGAGGTCATAGCCCTTGGTTTCGCCGTAGGCCTTCAGCTCCTTGTTGATCTTGTACCACCAGACGAAGTGGTAGATGCCGAGCGTGACGATCGGCAGCAGGGCCACGGCCCAGGGGTTTCGCACCTTCACCTCATGCTCGGTGCCGCGCAGTTTCATCTCGTAGGCCATGTCTCTCCCATTCGTTTTGTGGCTTACTCAGGCGGTTTCGGCTGCGGGGACGGTTCGCTTTAGCCGGGTAAGCGCAGGGAGGCCGATGATGCCCACCGGCCCAGACAGGGCGCCGGGGTAGGCCAGCGTGCTGCGGGCACCGATCACCGTGACCAGAAGGCCGCCGGTGGCGAAGGCGCCGAGCTCGGCGGTGTTGCGGATCGCGTTGTAAGCGAACGAGAAGCCGAACTCCCGGTTGCGGAAGAGGCTCTGATCGACGGAGTGACCCTCAACCTCAAACGATGATCCTAGGGGTGGTAAATAGTCTGCAGTAATGGAATTGTCTCTAGACCTGCTCGGACGTATGGACTTTGCCGTCGCTATTGAACGGGCGGCGCCCGCGAAAGGGGAATTTTTCCCCTCTCGTCTGGAGGCGGAGGCGGCTTTATTCGATCGCGAATCCTACGTGCGATGGGTGGACGCTCGCCTGCGCGGGAGTTTCGAGCCACCTCAGGCCGAGACGGTCTGGGTCCCTCGACAGCGACCGGGCTATCGCCCGGTTCCGCATCTACCTTTTTTCGAGCGCGTCGTATACCAAGCTCTCGTCGACCTTCTCGCGCAGGAGTTGACCGACGACCTCGAGCGGCTGAACCTCCGCTCGCTCACGGAGCCCGACGATGGCGAGCGCCGCTCTTTCGAGCGTCTCCCGCTGGAAGAGGGCGAGCTCCAGTTCGTCGGCATGGCGGACGTCGCCAGTTATTACGAGTACGTGGACCACGACCGTCTCGCGCGGGATGTGATCGAGTGGACCGCCGACGTCGATCTTGCTGATGGGATCTGTCAGATGCTTGCCACCCTGGTAGGGAGGCAGTTCGGGATTCCTCAGGGTCCGCGTCCATCTGATCTTCTCGCCGATCTCTACCTCTCTGCGGTAGACCGAGATCAGGCGAGAAGAGGCATCAAGGCTTGGCGCTACAACGACGATTTCTTGATCGGAGCGGGTGGCGAGGAGCAGGCTCTTCTGGTTCTCCGCGATCTCGAGACGCTGCTTCGAGGCCGTGGGCTTGTCTTGAACCATGAGAAGAATCGGTTGGTCGACCGATTCACCTACGAGGAGTGGGTTGACACGCTCACTCAACGCCTTGCCGAAGCGACCATCGAAAACGTCGGCCTGACGTTCTACGGGTTCGACCCAGAGGCTTTTGCGGCCTTCGAAATAAGCGACGCAAACCCGCGAGCGGTCGAGGCCTTATTTGTCGAAGCGATGGATGACAGCGAGCCCGATCCGTACCGAGTGAATGCAAGGATCCTGCAACAAGCGCTTCCGGTATTGGCGAAGGGGTATTCGCTCGCTCCGCTCGAGCGCCTAGAGGAGCTGGCCACGAAATGGCGCGCTTACTCGCGGCACGTGTCGCTCTACTTGCGAGAGCTGATCGGGACCGACGCCGAGGAAGGCATGATCGAAGCGGTCAGCAGGTTGCTCGAGGAGCACGAGGATCTCCCGCCGTGGGTCAGGGGTTGGCTGCTCGATCCTTTGGCGAGAAGCGACCAAGCGATTCCGGACGGTTTGAACGAGATGGCAGGCAGGTGGTTCTTCGACGACGATGAGCCGTGGTTCGTGCGAGGGCGCAGCGCCCTTGTGCAGGCGCGGAGGGGTTCGATTCCGAAGCAGCAGGCCTTCAATTCGATCTTCGAACGGGCTTCTGCCTCCGCCCGAGCCGATCTTGTCGCCGCCGTCAGGCTCGCGGAACCTGGATGGGCGGAGGAGTGGATTCGCGGGCTCGGTCCGCAAGAACCCCTCCTGCAGACGATCGCAGGCTGGGACCCCGACGACTGGTCGGATGTCCTTTGATGGCCGGAGGCAAACCAGTTTCGGCAGAAGCCCGAATACAGCCTGTCCTGGCGCTGCAACGACTCAATTCGCTGGGCGCTTTCTTTGCCTCAGCGAAGATGCCGCCCCCGCTCGGATCTCGATCGCGTTTGCAGCCCGGCTCGCGCGGAGGGCGCTCGCCGGCTCGCCTGGCTCGGACTCCGGTGCGCGTGGCGGTCGACGCCCGCACGCTGGGAGAAGTCACCTTGGTGCGGGCCGTTTCGATACTTGAGGCTTTCGTCATGGATTTCGGGGATGACGTGCTCATGTTCCGGCTGACGGATGTGGATGCCGTGCCTGAGCTTCGACCGCTCGTCGACTTTCTCTTTCATGAGAAGTGGGATCGCATCGCGAGCAAAGGGAGCTGGGAAGAGGTCTTAGAGGTGTGGAAGGGCGGCATCGGCGTCAATCCGAAGGAATTTCCCCAGTGGCAGCGGATCGACCTGTTGCGAACGACCCGGCATTCGATCGTCCACCGTCTCGGAGAGATGACCGAGAAGTACAAGAACAACAGGTTGGCGAAGGAAAGACTGGAAGCGATGGGTGTCAGTCCGGCGAAAGCCTCCGGACGGATCCCGCTAACCGAGAGGGATGTGCAAGGGGGGCTGGAACTTGCCCGCAGCTTCGTTCGCTGGCTCGACGGCAAATTGCCGTAACGAGATCAGTCCAGCTTCGGGCTGCGCCAGGGCGCTTCCAACCGCTCGACCAGCTCGTCGCCGAGGCCGTCGATCGGGACTCGGACCTGCTCTAGGGAGTCGCGGTCGCGGAGGGTGACGGTGTCGTCTTCCATCGTCTGGTGGTCGACGGTGATGCCCCAGGGGGTGCCGATCTCATCTTGGCGGCGGTAGCGCTTGCCGATCGAGCCGCCTTCGTCGAACTCCGTCGGGAGGCGGCGGCGCAGGGCCTGGAAGATCTCGCGGGCCTTCTCCGGCAGGCCGTCCTTGGAGACGAGGGGGAGGAC
>Ga0157371_10002077_pt1 | contig 19617 bp, 20 predicted proteins | sample C45metaG_FD_113462 | JGI IMG/M metagenome (GOLD analysis project Ga0157371, IMG submission 113462) | Corn rhizosphere microbial communities from Kellogg Biological Station, Michigan, USA - C4-5 metaG | ecosystem: Host-associated > Plants > Roots > Rhizosphere > Soil | place: USA: Michigan...
GCGGTTGCCCGGGCGCGCCCGCTGGTCTGCGTCGCGGTCCTTGCGCGTAGCGCCGCTACGCGCTGCACACCGCTCCTTGCCAGCGAACACGCCCGGGCAATCACGGCGGGTCAAACTCACGTCGTCACGCTCTCTAGGCCGTCGCTTCGGCCTTGCGAAAGGCGAACGCGGCAAGCGTGGTGGGCTTCATCTCGATCGAATAGCCGGGCGCTTCGGGCACGCGATAGGCGCCGCCCGCCACGACGCTCGGCGCGACGAAATGCTCGTGGAGGTGATCGACATATTCTGCGACGCGGCCGTCTTTCGTGCCGGCGAAGCAGAGATAATCGATCATCGCCAGATGCTGGACATATTCGCACAATCCAACCCCGCCGGCATGCGGGCAGACCGGCAGATCGTATTTCGCCGCCATCAGCAGCACCGCCAGCACTTCGTTGACGCCGCCCAGCCGGCACGCATCGAGCTGGACCACGTCGATCGCGCCGCGCATGATGAATTGTTTGAACAGGATGCGGTTCTGGCACATTTCCCCGGTCGCCACCCCGACCGGCGCGATCCCTTCGCGAATGCGCCGGTGACCCTCGATATCGTCGGGGCTGGTCGGCTCTTCGATGAACCAGGGCTTGGCGAAAGCGAGCTGGCGGACATGCGCGATCGCCTCCTCGACTTCCCACACCTGATTGGCGTCGATCATCAACTGGCGATCCGGTCCGATCGCCTCGCGCGCCAGGGCGACCCGGCGGATGTCCTCCTCCAGCGAGCGCCCGACCTTGAGCTTGACGTGATTGAACCCCTCGGCGACCGCTTCGTGGCAGAGCCGGACCAATTTCTCGTCCGAATAGCCCAACCATCCCGCTGATGTCGTATAACAGGGATAGCCGTTCGCCTCGAGATCGGCGACCCGCAGCGCCTTGTCCGCTCCACGCTCGGCGAGCAGCGCGACGGCTTCATCGGGGGTAATGCAGTCGGTGATATAGCGGAAGTCGATCAGGCCGACGATCTCCTCGGCGCTCATCTCGCCGATCAGCCGCCACAAGGGTTTGCCGACCTGCTTCGCCAGCAGATCCCACACCGCATTGACCACGGCGCCGGTCGCGAGATGGATCACGCCCTTTTCCGGCCCAATCCAGCGGAGTTGGCTGTCGCCCGTCACATGTCGCCAGAAACGCGCACCGTCGGCCCGGATCCAGTCGAGGTCCAGCCCCTCGACCAACGGTGCCAGTGCCTCGATCGCGGCGCAGCAGATATCGTTGCCGCGACCGATCGTGAAGGTCAGGCCATGGCCGGTAAGATCGGGCTGGTCGGTTTCGAGGATGCAATAGGCGGCCGAATAATCGGGATCCGGGTTCATCGCATCCGAGCCGTCGAGCCGCGCCGAGGTCGGGAAGCGGATATCGAGCACCCGAAGCTTGACGATACTGGTCATGGCGTTCGTGGTCTGCCCCCGTCTTTATCGATCGATATTTCGCTGGTGTAGTGTATTTTCATATGTGCCGATTGCAGTCGGCGCAAGCGCGCATTAATGCCCTTCGAGCACGAGCCGTCGAGGGAACGGCCGTCAGGAGAGAAATGTGGGAAGTGTCGATCAATCCGAAGGACCCGCGCCGACCACCCGACGCTTTTGCTACGCGCTCGACCTGATCGACGATGCCGCGCTGATCGCCGAATATGAGGCACGCCACGCGCCTGGATCGGGCTGGCCGGCGGTAGTCGCGCATATCCGCGCCCAGGGCGCCGAGCGGATGGAGATCTGGCGTGCGGGCGACCGCCTGATGATGATCGTCGAAGCGGTGGCTGACTATCCGCGGCCGGTTCCGGCTCCGCCCGAGATCGACCGCTGGGAAGAGTTGATGTGGCGTTTCCAGCGACCGCTGCCGTTCGCATCTGCCGGAGAAAAATGGGTGCAGATGGTGCAGATCTTCGACCTCGACGCGCAATGACTGGCCTGAATTTACCTCCGCTCGGCTTCGGCACTGCCCCGCTCGGCAATCTCTATCGGGTGGTCGATGACGAGACTGCCGGGGCAACGATCGCCGCCGCGATCGAGGCCGGGCTGCTTTATGCCGATACCGCGCCCTATTACGGCTTCGGGTTGGCGGAAACGCGTTTGGGCCAGGCCATCGCCGGCAACAGGGATGTCGTCGTCTCGACCAAGGTAGGCCGGGTATTGGAGCCGCTGACCGCGCCGGCGGAGCGCGATCGCCACGGTTTTGTCGACGCGCCGGCGTTTGCGCCGGTCTATGACTATTCGCGCGACGGCATCCTGAGATCGCACGAGGCCAGCTTGAAGCGGCTGGGCCGTGATCGCATCGATATCCTCTATGTCCATGACATCGGGCGCCGGGTCCACGAGGCGGCCCATGACGCCCGGATGAGCGAATTGCTGGACAAGGGCGGCTTCGCGGCGCTCGAGGAACTCCGCGACGAAGGAGCGGTGTCGGCGATCGGAGTCGGCGTCAATGAAACCGCGGTATGTCTGGAGTTGATGGAGCGCGTGTCGCTCGATGTCATCCTGCTCGCCGGCCGCTACACCTTGCTCGAGCAAAGCCCGATCGACGACCTTTTCCCGCGCTGTGCCGCCGCCGGAACTGCGCTGGTGCTGGCCGGGGTCTATAATTCGGGAATTCTCGCGCTGGGGGCGGACGCGCCGGCCGCGCATTACGATTATGAGAGTGTGCCAGAGGCGGTCCGCCAGCATACGCGTGCGATCGAACGAATATGCGCGGCGCATGACGTGGCCTTGCCCGTCGCCGCGTTGCAATTCGCCGTCGCTCACCCCCAGGCAGCGAGCGTCATCGTCGGTCTCGCCAGTCCCGACGAGGTGCGGGCGACGATGGCCAATATCGCTGCGCCGGTCCCCGACGGCTTGTGGAGCGACCTGAAAGCGGCGGGCTTGCTGCGCCCCGACGTGCCCGTTCCGGTCAGGAAGGAATAGGGTCGCGTCCGGCGTTCAGGCGCGGCTGTCGCCCTCGACGAGTCGTTCGGAAATCGCTTCCGCCGCCTTGCGAACCAGCGCTGCGGTGTCGCGCGTGGACACCGACGGCTGAATCTTCTTCAGGTAAGGCACGGTCAGCGCAGCAGCCGCGCTGCCGCCTCGCATCACCGGCGCGGAAATGTCGGTGATGCCTGTGACGAAATGGCTCGGCGTCTGTTCGACATGGCGTTCGGCGATCTCGTCGGCGCGCGCGCGTAGCGCCGCCATCTCCGTTTCGGGAATCGGCGGATCGAACATCTCTTCCCATCGGCGGCGAATGTCTGCGGGCTGGTGTGCATAGAGGATCATGCCCGACGCCGTCTGCATCAGCGGCCGGCGATAGCCGACACGGACCGAAAAGCCGATCTGCTCACCCGATTCCATCCGCGCCACGACCACCATCTGTCCGCGCGTATGCAGCGCGAGATGGCATGACTGGCCGATATCGAGCGCGAGTTGACGCATCACCGGCAGGGCGATTTCGATCAGATTGGCGGTACGGGGCTGCTGCATGCCGAGCGAGAACAGCCGGTCGGTCAGGCGATAGCCGTCCTCGGCCGGGTCCTGTTCGATATAGCCGCGCTGTTCGAGTACCTGGACCATTCGGAACAGTTCGCCGTGCGATCGGCCGAGCGCGTGAACGATTTCGGTCAACGTCATCGGGTCGGTCTGTGCTGCGAGCAATTCCAGCACGTCCAGCCCCTTTTCGAGCGCCGGTGCGCGATACCGCGAATCCCCGCCGCGATCTTCGTCGTCAGCCATCGTTAACGTCCTAGCCTCCACCGTGCTGTTTGACACGCCGATCCTCGCGCGTCGATACAGGCATACAAATTCACTAGTAAAAATAGATTTTATTAGCAGAACATATCGGCTAGACCCGCCAGCAAAATTAGAGAAGGTCGTGCCGATGGCGGATCGACGGGAGGGGATTGGTATGAGTGACGAACCGCCGGTGCCGACGGCGCGCCTGCTGCCTTTTGTGCTGATCGTCGCATTGTTCTTCTTGTGGGGGATCGCGAACAATCTCAATGATATCCTGATCGCTCACTTCAAGAAGCTGTTCGTTCTCGGCGATCTGCAGGCCGGGCTCGTCCAGTCGGCTTTCTATCTCGGGTATTTCTGCCTCGCCATTCCGGCGGCATTGTTCATGCGTGCTCGCGGTTATCGCGCCGCCGTGTTGCTCGGTCTCTGCTTCTATGGGGCGGGCGCGCTATTGTTCTGGCCGGCGGCGAGCCAGCAGAGCTATCCGTTCTTCCTCGCCGCATTGTTCGTCATTGCCAGCGGGCTTTCGTTCCTCGAGACCTCGGCCAACCCGCTCATCGCGCGGCTCGGGCCGTCCGAGAGCGCGGCGCGGCGGCTCAATCTCGCCCAGGCATTCAACCCGCTCGGTTCGATCACCGGGATCGTCATCGGCAGCCAGTTCATCCTGTCGGGCGTGGCGCACAGCCCCGCTGAGATCGCTGCGATGTCGCCGGATGCACTGGCGCAGTGGCGCGCGGGTGAAGCCGCAGCGGTGCAGCTACCCTATCTGCTGATCGGTCTTGGCGTGCTTGCCTGGGCGGTGCTGATCCGAGTGACCGCCTTTCCGGCGATCGCGACTCAGCGCGACGTGGAGGAAGACGTCGGCGCACTCGACGATTTTCGCGCCCTGCTGCGCGATCGTCGTGTCCTGCTCGGCATCCTCGCGCAATTCTTCTATGTCGGCGCGCAGGTCGGCGTGTGGAGCTTCCTCATCCGGTACGCCGAGATGGCCGTGCCCGGCACGCCCGAGCGCGTTGCGGCGGGCTATCTCACCATCTCGCTCGTCACCTTCATGGCGGGGCGGTTCGTCGGCTCCGCGTTGATGGGCGTGGTCCGCGCGCCATCTTTGCTCGCCATCTTCGCCGTGGCCGGTGCCCTGCTGTGCCTGGTCGCGACGATCGCGGGCGGCATGATCGGCATCGTCGCGCTGATCGCCTCCAGCTTCTTCATGTCGATCATGTACCCGACCATCTTCGCCGAGACGGTCGATGGTCTCGGAGCCCGAACCAAGTCGGCGGCCGCGCTGCTGGTCATGGCGATCATCGGCGGCGCCGTCTTTCCGGCGGTGATGGGCTTCGTCTCCGATCGTACCGGGTCGATGGTCAACGCGATGGCCGTGCCCGCTTGCTGCTTCCTCGTCGTTCTCGCTTTTGCGCTGAAGGTGCGAAAGGCCGCATGATCGACGCCCATGTCCATCTCTGGCGGATCGGCGAGCATGGCTGCACTTGGCCGCCGCCGGATCTCGGGGCGATCCATCGCGACGTGGAGTTGCCGGAGTTGCGCGCGCTAGCGGCGGCCAACGGGATCGACGGCGTGGTGCTGGTCCAGAGCCAGGAAGACGCCGCTGATACCGAATGGCTGCTGTCGCTTGCCGACGACCCGCTAGTGTTGGGAATAGTCGGCTGGAGCGATCTGCGCGGCATGCTCCCGTCGCATCCGAAGCTCAAGGGTCTGCGTCCGATAGTGCAGGATAAGGCTGCTGACTGGTATGACGATCCCGCGATCGACGCGGCCCTCGCCGCGATGGCCGAACGCGGGCTGGTGCTCGACGCGCTGATCCGCCCGCGGCACCTGGCCGCATTGCATCGTCTCGCCGCGCGGCATCCGGCGCTGTCGATCGTCATCGACCATGCTGCCAAACCCGATGCCGACGACCTGCCGGGATGGGAAGGCGCGATGCGCGCGATCGCCGAACGGCCCAATGTCGCGTGTAAAGTATCGGGGCTGGTCACCGAACCCGGCCTGACGCCGCGCATCGGTGAGGTCGCGGCGATCGTGATCGACGCCTTCGGCCCCGACCGCCTGATCTGGGGAAGCGATTGGCCCGTCCTAACCCTGGCCGAGGATTACGCACCTTGGCTCGCGCATGCGCAGGCTCTGATCGCGCCGAGCGCACGGGACGCGGTGTTCGGCGGCAATGCCGGGCGCATCTACGCCCTTACCGCCGCTGCCAGCGTTTCCTGACAAGGTGCCGCTCGGCTTCGAGGACGGCCACGGCTCTCCAGCGTCATCAGCCGCGAGGGTAAGGAAACGGCGCGCCCGGCTCGGTGCCGGACGCGCCGTCAGGATGCGGGCCGCGTGCTATCCGGGGGGCGACCCGTACCGGTCGGTTATTGAGCGGCGTCCTTGACGTCGCCCTTGCCCATTGCCGAGACGAGCGCGCTTCCCGAGCCCGAGAAGTTGGCGGCCGGCAAATCCGCCGTTTTCTTGCCGACGCGGACCAGCACGCTTTGCACCGTGCCGCGAGCGGTCGAGCGCACCGACTGAACGGTCCCGATCATACGACCCTTGGCGTCGGTAACGGCCATCCCCGGGTTCACCGGGAACGCGCCCGCATTTGCCGCGCCGCTACCGGCGAGGGCCAAATTTCCCGTGCCCGACGCTGTGCCGCCAAGTCCGGACAGCGCGCCCGATCCGGCTGCGCTGCCGCTGCCTGACGCGCTGCCGCCGAGCGACTGAGCGCTGGAGGCTAGATTGCCGGCCGCGCCGCGCGCGCGCTCGGCCGCGGCGCCGGTGGCGTTGCGAGCGCGATCGGCCGCGTTGCGGGTCGCCTCTGTCGCGCGAGAGGCGGTCCCGCGAATAGCATCCGTGCCGACCAATTGCGCGTCGGCACCGGTGCCGGCGCTGCCCGCTGCCGATCCGCTGCCGGTCAGCGCGTTGTCGCCGATCAGGCTGGTGTTGCTCGCGCTCGTATCGGTCGAGCTCGAATTGGATGCGCTGACCTTGCCCTTGTGGGTATCGACGCTCTTGTGCGTCCTGCTCGAACTGCGCGTCGAAGTGGCGGTGTCGGTATCGACCGGCATGCGATCGATCATACCGCCCAGCGAACCATTGCCCGAGCCGCCGAGCGATCCGGTCGCCCCGCCAAGCGTGCCGCCCAGCGTTCCGCCGAGGGTGCCGCCAAGGCCGCCACCGCCGCCAAGCAGCTGCGCCGAAGCCGGGGTGGCGGCAACCGCGATCGCGAGCGTTGCCGCACCAAACAGGATCTTCATCATGGTCATTCTCCTTGTTTCTGTCCGGAGAACGGGACCCGACGCGGTTTTAATCCCGCGGCTCGGAAAAATTATTTTGCGGGCGTTCGACACTCGCCGCAGACCAGGCCGCGGCCATAGGTCTTGTCGGGCCCGCGCGGTCCCAGGTCGCGGGCGAGCGCGTCGACGCGCCTGAGCGCGGCGCCGATGGCGGCGGGCGAGGGCGACGGATAGAAGCGAGCGATCGTCGCCGCGACCAGGGGCGCTGCGAAAGAGGTTCCCCGCACGCGAAAGACCCGGCCGGCAATGCCCGCCGCCAGCATGTCCGCGCCGGGCGCCGCATAATCGAGATGGCTCGCGCGCCCGGCCTCGATCAGCACGCGGTTGCGCCCATCGACCCCGGTCACGGCGATCACGCCAGGATAGGAAGCAGGAAATCCCGGCGGCGCGGCGGGTCCGTTATTGCCGACCGCCGCCACGATCACGAGCCCGCGCGCCTGTGCCGCCGCCACCACTTTGGCCAGCAAGGGATTGGCGGGGCCGACCAGGCTGATCGTCACCACCGGCACGCGTTGCTCGACCATCCAGCCCAGCGCTTTCGCGATCGCGGTTGCATTGCCGCCCGCAGGATCGCTGCCATAGACATCGGCCGAGGCGATCCGTGCGCCAGGCAAGCCGCCACGCACAGCGCCCGAACCGCCGATCAACGACGCGACGGCGGTGGCATGGTCATTGGCGCGCGGAGCGCCGATGGCGAATCCGGTGGAGACGGCCGCCCCGGCAACGCCGCCATCGATAACGCCGATCAGCGTGCCGTCGCCGCTCGCGATCGGCGCGGGGCGACCGTTCATAGCTCCGCTCGGCAAGTGGAGTTGATCCGCACTGACCTCGCCGCCGAGCCTGCGAATTTCCTTTATGGCTGATGCGAGAGACTGCTGGCCGGGGACCGCAAGGCGAACGAACTCCACGCCCAGCACGTCGCCGCGCTCGATCACCCGATATCCCTTGGCGATTGCCGCGGCGATCATCGCGTCCGTCGGATCGTCGATAACGACTTCCCCGGCGCGCGCCGGAAAGCCATCCGGGTCGAGCGCAATACGGCCGGGATTGTCGCGGACCAATTGCGCGATCGCGGCACGGCGCGCCTGATCGAGCATCCGCGCCGCGTCCCCAGGCAGGCGGAGCACATCGTCGGCCAGGCCTCGCGCAGCAGGCAGGCTCGGCACATCGATCGGCAACCCGGGAACCCTGGGAACAAGCTGCGCGCCCGCCGCCGTCGCGCCGGCGAGCACGAACAGGGCAATGATCATTTGACGGAGCACGCACATCCTTTCGCCTGGCAAAAATCATTCTGCGTGGATTAAACGGGCGACGCCATCCGTTTCATCCGGACGAAGGGAATTGGCTTGGCCGCTTTCGAAAACGAGATGCTCGCCTTGCTGCCGCGCCTGCGGCGGTTCGCGCGTGCGCTCGCCCGCGACGCGGCGGACGCCGACGATCTGTGTCAAATGACGGTCGAAAAGGCGTTGCTTGCGCGCGGATCGTGGCAGCCTGGAACGAGATTGGACAGCTGGATGTACCGGATCATGCGCAATGCCTGGATCGATACCGCCCGTGCCCGCGGCAGGGCGTCGGAGACCTTTGTCGATGCCGAGGCCGGGGCTGGAATAGGCGGTGACGGTGGGGCCGAAGCGCGTGTCGCGCTTGGCGAGGTCGACGCGGCGATGCGGCGGCTGCCGGATGAACAGCGCGAGGCGGTGGCGCTCGTCCTGGTCGAGGGCCTGGCCTATAAGGAAGCGGCCGCGGTGCTCGATATTCCGATGGGGACGCTCACCTCGCGGCTGGTGCGGGGCCGCCAGGCGCTGATGCTCGATCTTGGAGAAGCCGCGTGACGATCGAGCCTGAAATGTTGATGGCTTATGCCGATGGCGAGCTTGATCCGCTCAACGCCAAGCGGGTCGAGCGCGCGATCGCCGGCGATCCGGCGCTTGCCCAGGCAGTCGAACGGCATAGGGCGCTGCGCAAACGGATCTCGGACAGCTTTGCGCCGATCGCCGACGAACGGGTTCCCGATCGGCTGGCCGCTCTCTTGAAAAGCAACGCGGTCGACTTGCCGACACTCGGGACGCGCCCGATCCTGACCCGGTGGCGCGCGGCGGCGGCGTTGGCGGCGTGCCTGGTGCTCGGCCTGACGATCGGAATAAGCGTGTCACGCGGACCCGTCTCCTCGGGAGCAGGCGGGTTATACGCCTCGGGATCGCTGGCCGCAGCCCTTGACGATCAGGTTGGTGGTGCCGACGGCGTGGTGAAGGTGGCGGTCAGCTTCCGCGACAAACAGGGTGCTTATTGTCGGGTGTTCAGCTCGAGCGCGACGGACGGCATTGCCTGCCGCGACGCGTCCGGCTGGGCGCTGCGCCGTACGCAGCAGGGATCAACGACACAGCATGGCGACTATGCGCAGGCGGGATCGCCCGATCCCGACCTCATGGCCGCAGCGCAGGACATGATGGCCGGCGAGCCGCTCGACGCCAAGGCGGAGGCAGCCGCGCGCGGCGCGGGGTGGCGCTAAGGGCCAGCCGCGCCTAGCGGCGGCGACGCGTCAGTCGCGTCGCAGTGCGACGAGCCGCGCGCCACGCACCGTCGGAATAACCGCTACCTTGTTGAGCAATATTTCCGCGCGCGAATCCTCTAGTCGACCGAGGTCGATCGAGAGTTTGAGACTGGCCGGACATCGGGTGAGCGCGATGCCATAGGGAATCTCGTCGAATTGCGCGACGAGGCCGAGCAGGCGCGGTAACAGATTGGGGCAGATGTCGCCGCTGACATGCAGCCGGACGAGGTTTGGACGAGCAGTTTTGGGCGCACGTTGGGCGCGAGTTTGACCATGAGGCACGCTGAATGACTTTCAAGAAGCGGGGCAGGAACGGCGGGGCGCTCGATCACGCCCGGCCGACGACGCGCCGGATCAGCCGATCCGGCTGATGCTAATTCGCGCCTGGGGATCCCGCATTCGTGCGCGCGCAAGATCCGGGCGAAGCCGCCCGGCCGCTACGTCGAGAATCGCGCGCATGGTCATGCCGAGCGTTTAGAGCTGCATTTTGGCTTTGGCTAGCCGGACGCCCGCAGACGGATACCCTCGCACGAAAGAAGGCCTGCTTATCTGAAGAATGCTGGATGCCCCGTGAGGATTCGAACCTCAATTGACGGAGTCAGAGTCCGTAGTCTTACCTTTAGACGACGGGGCAACAGGCGGCGGGCTCTAGGCGGGCTGGCGCGACCGGTCAAGGGCTTGGGCGCAACCGGCTCGATCGCTTGATCGGGCCTTCGCTTGTCGCATCGCGCCAGTTCGGTTAGGCTCGGCGTCAAGCAGCGGAGGGCTATGGGCCGGGCCGCAAGAATATAAGAGTTACGACGGCATGGGGGACGTTCCCGCCAATATGCCGCACCGGCAGCGCGCCGCCCCACCGGGCAAGCCCGCCGCCCGTCCGGCCCGCATCCCGACCAAGCGCTGGGGCGATGCGCCGCATTATGCCGCGCTCGATCTCGGCACCAACAATTGCCGCCTGCTGATCGCGCGGCCGCAGGGCAACGGCTTCGCCGTGGTCGACGCCTTTTCGCGGATCGTGCGGCTGGGCGAGGGGCTCGCCTCGAGCGGGCGGCTGTCCGATGCGGCGATCGATCGCACCATCGCCGCGCTCAGGATCTGCGCCGACAAGCTGCGCCGTCGCAACGTGCTGGTCGCGCGATCGGTCGCGACCGAGGCGTGCCGCCAGGCGGCGAACGGCGCCGAATTCATCGAGCGCGCCTATCGCGAGACCGGCATCCGGCTCGACGTGATCTCGCCGGAGGAAGAAGCGCGGCTGGCGGTGCTCGGCTGCCATGCGCTGATGGAGCCGGGCGACGGGCCGGCGCTGATCTTCGACATTGGCGGCGGATCGACCGAATTGGTGCTGATCGACCTGTCGGGCGATCATCCGCGCGTGCTCGACTGGCATTCGGCGCGCTGGGGCGTGGTGTCGCTGACCGAACATGCCGGCGGCGGCGATACCGCGAAGACGCTGGGCGAATCCTACGCCCGGATGCGCGCGCTGGCGACCGAGAGCTTCGCCGCTTTCGCCAAGCGCGTGCCGGCGAAGTTGACGGCGCCGCGGCTGCTCGGGACCAGCGGGACGGTCACGACTTTGGCCAGCGTGTTCCTCGAACTCGATCATTATGACCGCGCCAAGGTCGACGGACTGATCGTCCCGACCGAATCGATGCGCCGCATCTCGGCCGAATTGTCGGGCATGTCGGTCGCCGAGCGATCGCGCCTCCCCTGCATCGGCGGCGAGCGCGCCGACCTGGTCGTGGCGGGCTGCGCGATCCTCGAATCGATCCTCGATCTGTGGCCGGCCGAGCGGCTGGGGGTCGCCGATCGCGGTATCCGCGAGGGCATATTGCGCCGCCTGATGGGAGCGCAACGGCCATGAGGGGTGGAGGCGGCGGCCATACCCGCGTGCGGACGTCGCGCAATCGGACTCCCCAGTCGACGCGCTGGCTCGAGCGGCAATTGAACGACCCGTACGTCAAGCGCGCCAAGGCGGAAGGCTATCGCAGCCGGGCGGCGTACAAATTGATCGAACTCGACGAGAAGTTCGGATTCCTCAAGAGCGCGACCCGCGTGGTCGACCTGGGGCTCGCCCCGGGCGGCTGGTCGCAAGTGGTGCGGCGTCAGGTGCCCAAGGCGGCGATCGTCGGCATCGATCTGTTGCCGGTCGACCCGATCGAGGGCGTCACCATCCTGCAAATGGACTTCATGGACGATGCGGCGCCCGATCGGCTGATCGCGGAACTGGGCGGCGCGCCCGATCTCGTCATGTCGGACATGGCGGCGAACACCGTCGGGCACCCGCAAACCGATGCGCTGCGCACCCTGGCGCTGGTCGAAACCGCTTTGGCCTTCGCGATCGACGTGCTCAAGCCCGGCGGTACGTTCGTGTCGAAAGTGTTTGCGGGCGGCGCCGATTCGACGCTGGTCGCCGAAATGAAGCGTAACTTCGCGACGGTGAAGCATGCCAAGCCGCCGTCGAGCCGCAAGGGCTCGGTCGAATGGTTCGTGGTGGCGCAGGGGTTCAAGGGTCGCGCAGCGGAATAGCGCCGCTATTACGCGAGGCGGCGCGACCCCGGCCGGCGTCGCCTTAGCGACGGCCGACGGCGCGGCTTTGCCGCGACGGGGGATGCCTGTTTAACTCCGGATGTCGTTAGCTGGGTGGAATCCGGTCTGACGGCTTTTGGCGACAGGCTCGTAGGAAGCCGACTTCCGCGACGGCCTTCTCGGTCGAAATACCCGGAGCGTTTACTCTTAGTTCACGAGCTAGCGATTAGCGCATAGACCTAGTCAGCGAAAGACCTGCAGATGTGGGCCACGGTTCGAAATTCGGTGATCTTGGGTTTTGCTGCGGGGTTCATCGCTCCGTGGTTTCCCCGGTTGGGTTTCACGCTTTTGACCACAGTCATTCTCGCCGTGCTCTTCAAAATATGCTGGCGATTAAACCGCCTCGACCGGGCACTGCAGACTGATCGAGTTGCGCTTCATACGGGGATCGCTCCACGCGCGATGGTCGCCTGGAAAAACGATCCGTCTATCGATCAAAAGTATCGGATTGGCTGGGTCGCTTCTATTGGCGTTGTGTCAGCAGCCCTGTCCACGCTGCCTATTCACATTGCAGCTGGCTTCACTGTCTATTCTTTTTTTGCTGGGTTGCTGGTATTCGTTTTCTACGCGTTCAGAATACCGTATTCGCGACGCCAGTTTTTCGTTGCGCTAGGAGAATGGAACTCCCGCATGCGAATTCGCCTAGAGCATATGAACACCTGTCGGTGAATTCCGCTTCGCCAAGTTCGAATTGATGCGTTTCATTATCTCCTAAGGATCAATGGGCTAAGCCGCCACATAGCTTCACCACACAGGATCGACTGCGATGAACCGCAAAGCAAGAATCTTCATGTTTCTCTCATTTGCATTCATCAATTTCTTCTTGTTAAGGGGCGTGGGTATACACGCGCTCGGTCTAGTTTTCCTCATACTCGGCGTCCAGCAGATCGTGGCTAAGCCCAAGGTCGGGTAACGGGGAGCCGCTTCTACAGCATCGGCTTTTTGGCAAATGCAGTGAGCTTGTTTCGTCTTCCTTTGGGGCGATAGCGGACTTACCCGCGATCCACGCAGAAGCTCCCGAGGAACGCCCTGCAGCGCTCTATCAACCTGCCGTTTCGGGTAAGCCGTCGAAACCTATTGGACACACTTTCGGCGTCATAAAGCTTCATCGATCGGGCCGATCATGACCTGTCGCAACGGAGCGCCACGAGCGTGAGCGATGCCTTGCCCCTGACCCATAGCTGGCCCCTGTTCGATCAACATCGGCGTTTCGACCTCGGTTGCCTGCTTGAGGAGCCGAGCGAGGCTCCGGTCGCCCCGCAGCGCCATCCGGAACTCCTGGTGTCGCATGGCATCGGGCTGTGGGAATGCGATCTGTCCGACAATGCGCTGAGCTGGACGGACGGAGTGTTCGACCTGTTCGGTCTGCCGCGCGGTGCGGCGCTCGAGCGGGACGAGATCGCCGCTCTATATGCCGAGCCGTCGCGAGCGGCGATGGAACGCCTGCGCGCTCATGCCATCAAGCACCGGCGCGGCTTCACGCTCGATGCCGAAATCGTGCCGGTAACCGGGCCGCCGAAATGGATGCGCCTGATCGCCGCGCCGGTCTGTGTCGGGCGTCAGGTCGTTCGGCTCCATGGCATCAAGCAGGATGTCAGCGCCGCCTACCACTAACGACAATTCGAAGCGATAGCGTCGCGTCTGCTGCGGCGGATTGACGCAAGGGACATCCGCCACCGCGTGCGCATTGCCGCCCACGCCCACTCGCCCTAAGTCGCGGGCATGACCGTCACCCGTTTCGCGCCGAGTCCGACCGGCAATCTCCATATCGGCAATATCCGCACCGCGATCCTCAACTGGCTGTTCGCACGGTCGACCGGCGGCCGGTTCGTGCTCCGGATCGACGACACCGATGTCGAGCGCAGCGAAGAGCGCTATGTCGACTCGATTCGCGCCGATCTCGCCTGGCTGGGGCTGACGCCCGATGCCGAAGTGCGCCAGTCCGAGCGGTTCGCGCTGTACGAACGCCGCTTCGACGATCTGCGCGCGGCGGGACGAATCTATCCCGCTTACGAGACGCAGCAGGAGCTCGAGCTCAAGCGCAAGATCCTGCTCGGACGCGGTTTGCCGCCGGTCTATGATCGCGCCGCGCTGGCGCTCAGCGACGCTGATCGCGCCAAGCTGGAGGCCGACGGCATCCGCCCGCATTGGCGCTTCAAGCTCGATCCAGGCGCGATCGAATGGCACGATCTGATCCGCGGTCCCCAGCATTTCGACGCCGCGACGATGAGCGATCCGGTGATCCGCCGCGCCGACGGGTCGTGGCTCTACATGCTTCCTTCGGTGATCGACGATGTCGACATGGGCATCAGCCATGTCGTGCGCGGTGAGGATCATGTCTCCAACACCGCGCTCCAGCTGCAGATGTTCGCGGCGATGAACGCGCCGCTGCCGACCTTCGCGCATGCCGCGCTGCTGACCGGGGCGGAAGGCAAATTGTCGAAGCGGCTGGGCTCGCTCGGCGTCGAACATTTCCGCGGCGAGGGGGTCGAGCCGCAGGCGATCGTCGCCCTGCTCGCGCGGATCGGCACCAGCGATCCGGTCGAACCGTTCGTCGATCCGGCGCCGCTGATCGCCGCCTTCGATTTTGCGCGCTTCGGCCGTGCGCCGGCGCGGTTCGACGAGGGCGAGCTCGCCCAGCTCAACGCGCGGATCGTCCATCAGCTCGACTTCGCCGCGGTCGCCGATCGCCTGCCCGCCGCAATGGACGGCGCTGCCTGGGAAGCGATCCGGCCCAATCTGACGACCATCGCCGGTGCGGCTGACTGGTGGCACGTCGTGGAGGGGCCGATCTCGGCGGCGGTCGATCCCGAGGATCGCGAGTTCCTCGCCGCCGCGCATCGTATCGCCGGCGAGATCGATTGGGGGGGCGATCCCTGGCACGCGCTGACGGGCGCGCTCAAGGAAGCGACCGGGCGCAAGGGCAAACCGTTGTTCCTGCCGCTGCGCCGCGCGCTGACCGGGATGGATCATGGCCCTGATATGGCGGCGTTGCTGCCGCTGATCGGCCGCGACCGCGCGCTGGAGCGCCTCTCGCCCGACTAATCGATGATATCTTGTATCATATGATGTAATGTTGTATCGTATCTGAGTCGCGGCATCCTGGGCCGTGAAAGGAGAGACGATATGGCGACTTATGGCGACCGTTATGGCGCTGGCCCGGCGTTCAGGCCGGGGAGCATGGCGCTGGCACTGGGACTGACCGTGGGCCCGCTCGCGGCGCTGGTGATGGGGCTGCAGATCACCACTGTTATGAAAAAGCCCGATATCTTTGAGGGATATCCGGTTATCGAACCGCCGCCGCCTCCTCCGATCAAGCCGGAACCTCCGAAAACCGAGACCAAGACCCCCCCGATCGAGACAGTCTACACGCCGCCGGTGCAGCCGCTGCCGCTGCCGCCGATCAATCCGTTGCCGACCACCCGCGAGGTACAACCGCCGAATCCTGGGCCTGCGATCGGCACTAGTCCGGATCCGACGCCTGCTGTGATCCCAACGCCGGTGGCCAAGCCGGTCATGGTCGATGCGTTCATCGATCCGCGCTACCAGAACCTGCTCCAACCCCCTTATCCGCCCGAAGAGCAACGCGCAGGCAATAGCGGCCGCGTCGTGCTCCGCGTGCTGGTCGGCACCGATGGCCGGGTGAAGCAGGTCGAGAAGGTGTCGGCTGCATCGGACGCCTTCTTCGCCGCCGCGCAGCGCCAGGCGCTCGGCAAATGGCGGTTCAAGCCGGCGACCAAGGATGGCGTGCCAATCGAGCAATGGAAGACGATGAGTCTGCGGTTCGTGCTCAACGAGCAATGACCGTTACGGGCGCGGGGCTGGCCTGTTCGCCGTCCCGCGCCTATCTTGGGCCGATGGGAAGTTTTCTCGGCCGCTACAATCCGTTTCGCGCGTTGCTCGACCTGCGCCGCTATCTCGGCACGCGCAAGAAATACGAAATCCTGATCCTGTTCGGCTCGCTGATGCTCTGCATCCTGATCGTCGGAGGCTTCGCCGCCGGTTCGACCGTCCAGCGCGAGTGGCGGCGGCCGACGATCATCTACGTCCAGTCGTGGCGCGTTGACCGCACCGATGCCGAGATCGTCGCGCAGCAGAAGATCGACGGCGAAAAGAAGCGGGTCGCGGATGCCAAACAGAAGAAAGAGGATGACGAGCGAAAGGCGGCATTCAAGCGCCTGAACGACAAGCTGTCGCCTTGGCTGTGAGTCGTTCAGCTGCGCTGAGCACGGCACCAGCCCGCTCCCCCACCCGGCCTCCCATAGCATATCCTGATTGGGAGGCCGGGTGGGGGAGCGGGCTGGTGCCGCCGCCGGTTCAGCTATGCTGAACCGCAGAAGCGATCCGCGTTTCATGAGCGCCGCATTGGCGCTCGCCGAGCGCGGGCGCGGACGGACCGCCCCTAATCCCAATGTCGGCTGCGTAATCGTGAAGCAGGGCCGCGTCGTCGGGCGCGGCTGGACCCAGCCCGGCGGCCGCCCGCATGCCGAGGCAATGGCGCTCGCGATAGCGGGTGACGCAGCGAACGGCGCGACTGTCTATGTGACACTCGAACCCTGCGCGCATGCGTCGCCGCGCGGGCCTGCGTGCAGCGACCTGTTGGTCGCCGCGGGTGTGGCTCACGTGGTGATCGCGTTGGGCGATCCCGATCCGCGTACCGATGGCCAGGGAAGCGCGCGATTGCGCGCCGCCGGTATCGCGATAACCGAAGGCGTGATGGCCGACGAGGCGCGCCGCTCGATGGCCGGGTTCCTCACGCGCCGGGCATCGGGACGTCCGCATGTCACGCTCAAGCTCGCGACGTCGCTCGACGGCTGCATCGCGCGCGCCGATGGCGAATCGAAATGGATTACCGGCGACGCGGCGCGCGCGCATGCGCATCTCGAGCGCGCGCGGCACGAAGCGATTCTGGTCGGACGCGGCACCGCCGAGGCCGATGCGCCGCGGCTCGACGTTCGGCTCGGCGGGCTCGAGCAGCATAGCCCGCGGCGCTTGCTGATGACTCGCCATCGCGGCGCCCACGAGCATTGGGAGTGGGTCGACTCGCCTGCGGGGATCGCCGGGCTTGAGCAGATCGATCATGTCCTGGTCGAAGGCGGTGCTGGCGCAGCCTCGGCATTCCTGGCCGACGATCTGGTCGACCGGCTGTTGCTTTATCGCGCGCCGATCCTGATCGGCGGCGGGCGTCCGGCGCTCGGCGATATCGGACTTGCCCATCTGGCCGAGGCGCATGGCCGCTGGCGGTTGCACGACGCGCGGATGTTGGGCATCGACCGGCTGGAAATCTACGAACGCACCCGCTGACGATCGTCGGCGCAGCTTGGGAAATTAGCGATGTTCACCGGCATCATCTCCGATATCGGCACGATCCGCTCGATCGAGCATCGTGGCGACCTGCGCGCGGTGGTCGCAACCGCTTATGACACGAGCGGGGTCGATCTGGGCGCATCGATCTCGTGCTCGGGCGTGTGCCTGACCGTGATCGACAAGGGGCCGGGCTGGTTCACCGTCGACATATCGGGCGAGACCGTCTCGCGCACCGCGCAGGGGCAGTGGAGCGAAGGACGCAAGCTCAACCTCGAACGCGCGATGAAATTGGGCGACGAGCTCGGCGGGCATATCGTCACCGGCCATGTCGACGGGGTCGCCGAAGTGGTGCGGGTCGAGCCCTCGGGCGATTCGAAGACGATCGCCTTCCGCGTCGCGCGCGACCTCGCGCCCTATGTCGCCGCCAAGGGATCGGTGACGGTCGATGGCGTTTCGCTGACGGTCAATACGGTCAGCGACGGCACGGAGGGCACCGAGTTCACGGTCAATCTGATCCCGCATACCCAGGCGGTGACGACACTAGGCGCGATCGAGGTCGGGCAGGCGGTCAATATCGAGATCGACGTACTCGCACGCTATTTGAGCCGTATGCGGTCGCTTCTCGAAAGATAGTGTTTCAATGTGATTAGTGGCTGGACTAATCACATTTCAGTGTGATATTTCGCCAATCATGAGCACCATGCTGATTGATCGCGTTCGCGATCTCGTCTCCTCGGGCGGTATTTCGCGCTCGGGGCTTGCCCGCGCTGCCGGGCTTCACGCCAATTCGCTGCGCATGCTCGACGAGCCGGAATGGAATCCGACCGCCGATACGCTGCGCAAGCTGGAGGTCTATCTCGACCGGCGCGAGAAGCGCCCGGCGCTGGTGCCGATCGAGGAAATCATCGAGGAAGCGCGTAACGGCCGCATGACCATCCTGGTCGACGACGAGGATCGCGAGAATGAAGGCGATCTGATCATCCCGGCGCAGATGGCGACGACGGACGCGATCAACTTCATGGCGCGCTATGGCCGCGGGCTGATCTGCCTGACCTTGACCGAGGAGCGCATCAAGCAGCTCGAACTCGAGCCGATGGTGCGCGAGAACCGCACCCGCAACGGTACCGCCTTCACCGCGTCGATCGAGGCGCGCGAGGGAATCACTACCGGCATCTCCGCGCACGATCGCGCGCGTACCGTGTCGGTCGCGATCGATGCGTCGAAGGGCGTCGAGGATATCGTTTCGCCGGGCCATGTCTTCCCGCTGATCGCGCGCAACGGCGGCGTCCTCGTCCGCGCCGGCCATACCGAGGCGGCGGTCGACGTCGCGCGGCTCGCCGGACTCAACCCGTCGGGCGTGATCTGCGAGATCATGAAGGACGACGGCACGATGGCGCGGATGGACGACCTCATCGCCTTCGCGCAGGAGCACAAGCTCAAGATCGGCACGATCCGCGACCTGATCGCCTATCGCCGTCAGCACGACCATCTCGTCGAGCGCCGCGCCGAGGCGCGCTTCACCAGCCGCTGGGGCGGCGAATGGACCGCGCGGACCTATTACAACAAAGCCACCGGCACCGAGCAGATCGCGTTGATCAAAGGGCATATCGACCCCGACAAGCCGACCCTGGTCCGGATGCACGCGATGAGCGTGTTCGCCGACATATTTGGTGAGGAAAGCAAGCGCGCCGGGCTGCTCGAACGCTCGATGGAGATCATCGGCAAGGCGGGGGCGGGCGTCGTCGTGTTGTTGTCGCCGTCGGGCGCGACCGGATTCAGCCAGGCGCTGGAGCACAAGGCGGGCGCGCCGATGCCGGATGAATTGCGCGACTATGGCGTCGGGGCCCAGATCCTGACCGAATTGGGCGTCGAGGACATGATCCTCCTGACCAACACGCATCATACGCTGGTCGCATTGGACGGCTATGGCCTGTCCATCGTAGGAGAACGCGCGATCGACCTTGGGGGGCTGGACTGATGGCGCGAATATTGATCGTCGAAGCGCGCTTCTACGACCATCTCAACGACATGTTGCTCGCCGGCGCGCGCCGCGCGATCGAAGCGGCGGGGCACAATCACGAGACGGTGACCGTGCCCGGCGCGCTCGAAATTCCCGGCGCGCTCGCGCTGGCGGCGGAGACCGGGCGCTA
>Ga0157371_10002078_pt1 | contig 19616 bp, 18 predicted proteins | sample C45metaG_FD_113462 | JGI IMG/M metagenome (GOLD analysis project Ga0157371, IMG submission 113462) | Corn rhizosphere microbial communities from Kellogg Biological Station, Michigan, USA - C4-5 metaG | ecosystem: Host-associated > Plants > Roots > Rhizosphere > Soil | place: USA: Michigan...
CCAGGATAATTACAGGGGCAGGGTTATTTTTCCGGTACATAACCAATCAGGAAAAGTTTGTGGTTTTGGTGCACGGCTTATCAGGAATAATGATAAAGCTCCTAAATATATCAATACGCCTGAAAATGAAATTTATGTAAAAAGTAAAATTCTTTATGGCTTGTGGCACGCCAGGCAGTCCATTGACAAACAAGACGAATGTTTTTTAGTAGAAGGATATACTGATGTGATTTCGCTTCACCAGGCAGGGATTGAAAATGTGGTAGCAAGTGGAGGAACTTCTCTTACGCCGGATCAGTTACGATTAATAAAAAAATACACTTCTAATCTTACGATTTTATATGATGGGGATGCTGCCGGAGTAAAAGCGGCTTTACGCGGTTTAGATCTTGCACTGGAAGAAGGTTTGAATGTGCAATTAGTGCTATTGCCCAAACAAGAAGATCCCGATAGTTATGTGAAAAAATTTGGAGCTGCAAACTTTGCGGATTTTATAAAGGAAAATAAAAAGGACTTCATTTTATTTCAGCTGGAGTTTTCTTTGATGGAAGCCGGCAATGACACCAATAAAAAGGCGCAAATCGTAAACCGCATTGCTGAATCTATTTCTAAAATTAATAAGGCCGAAGATTTTACAAAACAGCAGGATTACATTCGCAAAACTGCTGAAATCCTAAAAGTTGATGAAGGCGGATTACATAATTTGGTCAATAAATTCATCCGTGAAAAACTTTCAAAAGATGAAAAGAAATTTTTTCAATACCAGAATTTTTCACAAGAACCTGGAAACGAAATTCCAGAAATATCTTCAGAAGCGGAAGAATCGCTTGAACTGGTAAAAGATGAAATTTATCATGAAAGATCCTTGGTAAGATGTTTACTTGAATATGGTTTGAATGAATGGGAAGGTGGAAAAAAAGTAGCTGATTATTTATTGTATGAATTTATCGAAGAAGATACAATTGAAGATGCGATGTTGAAGAAAATAGTAAGCAACTACCAAGTTTGGTATGAAGAAGGCCTTGAACCAACGTCAAAAAATTTTTTATACACCGAAGATATAGCGATGAGCAATACGGTTGTTCATCTAATTGAATTTCCATACGAAGTGAGTGACGGTTGGGAGAAAAAATATGAAATGAAAGTTCCTACTAAAGAGAATATTTATAAAACTGACATCATTTCAACATTAAGATACCTTGAATTAAAAAAAATTAAAAAATTAATCAGTTTAAATGCTGATGAACTTGGTAAAACCAAATCAGTTGACAGGCAGATGCTGCTGATTCAAACGCATTCCCATTTAAAAGAAATGGAAATGCAGCTGACAAAAGAAATAGGAATGGTGATCATGAAATGATTTTATAGATCAAAAATTTCCTTAAAATAAATCTCTTACAAATTTGTTCGTTTACTGCTCAACTGCCAATAAAAAAATCACCATCTTGTTTATGATGGTGATTTATAAAAAAGTAAATTCTATTTAATTTTAAAATCCTTCGGCTTCTGCAAATTTTCTTGAATCATGTTTCATGGTCACTACTTTCGATGGAGATTTCGGCTTTATTTGTTCACAAATCTGCGCTTTCGTAAACCGTTGTGCGCTCCACACATAATCCAAAGGTACTTTCTCGCCGGTTTCGTAACCACTATCAATTAAAAAATCCCAGCAGCCCTGGCGGTTCAGATCACTAACAATTTTTGAAGCTTGCTTGGGAAATGCAATCCAGAGTTTTGTATTATCGTGTAAGGCACCACATAATTCAGAGAAGATCTTCTGCAATTGCTTTGAGTTTAAAGCAAACACAAGCGCGAAATCGATTTTTCTGATTTTTAAAAGCGGAGTTACGCTTTTTGAAAATGAAAGTTTTGAAAATTGTTTCTCAATAGTAGAGGGAAGACCTTGGATCAGCAAATTTTTCTCATCCTCTAATTGCAATTTTTCAAACATGGTTTGGGACATAATTGAGGCAATATTTTAAGATTAAAAAATAGTCTTTAAATACCTGCACGATTTGTTCCTTAAATGGAATAAACCGCAAAATAGTAGATATGCAGTTAAGACAGGGTGCAAATTTACGAAAAAAATCGTTTACTCGGATAAAATCCTGCCTAACTATAAATACTTCCTCAATTTTTCCTAATAATAAACCTAAGAATTTACAGGGTGATAATATTTAAGCGCTTCGTTCATATAGGATTTCAATTTGGCAATCCTTTTTGAATCTAAAGGGTGATCACTTAAAATTTCCGGGGTTTGATTTCCCTGGTTTAATTTAGCCATCCTTTGCCACAATGGTATCGCCTCTCTTGGATTGTAACCGGCCATAGCAGCGAATATCAATCCATAATGATCGGCTTCATATTCCTGCTGCCGCGAATTAGGAAGTAATACCCCGATTTGTGCGCTCGGAGCGTAGATCGCGTTAAAAATATTGTTTACCTGTGGATTGCCTTGTGTAAATAAATCTGCGCCTAATCCAATGCCTTGTGCAACCAATGCCTGGCTCATTCTTTCCTGTCCATGATGTGCCACAGCGTGTGTTATTTCATGGCCTAACACTATTGCCAATCCGGCCTCGTTCTGTGTAATAGGTAATAATCCTGTATACACGACTACCTTACCACCAGGCATACACCACGCATTTACCTGTGGGCTCTGCACTAAATTAAATTCCCAATGATATCCTGAAAGTTGATTTGATAAACCTTTAGCAGCATAATATTTTGTTATAGCATCTGCAATACGGGTTCCAACACGTTTAACCATTTCTGCATCCCGGTTTGAAGAACTGCTTACCACTTTATTTTGTGAAAGAAATGTTTGATATTGGGTAACCGCTTCCTGCTGCAATGTAGATTCAGGAACAAGCGAGAGCTGGTTACGGCCAGTTATTGCATTTTTCGTACAAGCTGATACAAAAAGACCTGAACTAATTAGTAGAATGAATAACTTTTTCATACGTATTAAATTTATTTAATTGAATAAACAATTGATGTACCAAAAAATCTTATTGGCTACAAGAGATACTTTTTAGACTATATGAAGATGAAAAAGTTAAAAGTCTACAATTCTTTTCGTTGGGACTTTCTGCGATCGCGATGTTTTAAGATTGGAACACGCCCTTCATTGCCTTTCAACAGGCGGCTTATATTTTTTTGATGAGTAAGCAGAATAAGGCCTGCCACCGCTACAGCAAATACCCGGTAAAAAACTTCCTGCTCATTGTAAATCCACAATACACAAATTGGAAGTGCCACGCCTGCGAGAATTGAGCTTAAGGAAACGTAACGGGTTAAATAAAGTACCAAAAGGAAAACACCAACACAATTAATTGCAACAATTGGTTGGATAGCCAACACCATCCCAAATAAAGTAGCAACGCCCTTTCCTCCGCGAAAATCTGCCCACACGGGATAAATGTGGCCAATCACAGCAGCGAGACCTAAACCTAACATCAGGTTCGTCCGATCTAATTCATTAGTGAGATAGTAGGGAAGCAAATTATACAAAGAAACAGCTAAAATTCCTTTAAGCATATCACCGATCATAACGATAGTACCAAACTTTGGCCCCAAAACCCTAAAAGTATTGGTAGCACCCATATTTCCACTACCATATTCGCGTATATCAATATTGAAAAAAGCTTTACTAACAATTATTGCGGTTGGTATAGAACCAATAAAATAAGCAAGTATAATTAAAATAAATTCTTTCATTTTTGGTGTTATCGTTCAAATCAAGGGGTAGCAAATATAACATTTAATTCATCCGCTTTGATCTTAAATTTCATAAAAAATTTATATCATTTTTCTCAAACAGAATTGCAAGCCAGTCACTTTGCTTTTTGCTTTTAAGTTTAACAAAACTCTTTGCTTTAAATATATTCTTCATCGCTTTTCCATCCTTATCAACAAACCCTGAAACCAACAATATTGTACCGGTTTTTACAATTGAAACTATTGAATTCGCTAGTTCTTCAATTACATTTAAATTAATATTGGCAAGGATAATATCCGCTTCCTTAATTCCTGAAAGATTATCCTGTTGCCTGAGTTTTACATGACGGCAATTATTAGCTTTAATGTTTTCCAATGCGTTTTGAATACTCCATTCATCATAGTCAATGGCAATAATATTTGACGCTCCACATTTCTCAGCAAGGATCGCTAAAACTCCTGTTCCGGTTCCTACATCAACAACCGTTTTATTTTTAAAGTCAATACTTTGCATTAGTTCAACCATCAAATGTGTAGTTGGATGATGACCGGTTCCAAAACTCATTTTGGGGGTAATGATCAAATCATGTTTTACCTTCTTTATCGGGGGAGAAAAAGACGGTCTGATTGCAACAAAATTGTTTATAATCACAGGTTTTATCTGGCTTTCCCATTTTTGGTTCCAATTTTCTTCTTTAATAATTTCCTTTGTAAAAACGGTTTGTAACGGCAAAATTTCTTTCAGTTTTTCTTCATCGAAATCCTCTTCATTAACGTACGCGTTCAACAAATTATTTTCTTCTTCAAAGGCATAAAAGTTTATTTCAGAAAGCTTGGCAATCAATATTTGTGATTCTTCAGCAGACGCAGTTCTTATTTGTATTTTTAAAAATAGTTTCATAAAAAAAGCCTGTACATAAATACAAGCTTTCAGATAATTATTGTTTGAAGATTATTGTTCTCTTTGAGGTCTGTTTTGAGGAGGTTGGCTCTGTTCCGGCTTAGGCAACAAAGCTTTTCTGCTCAGTTTAAATTTACCTGTTTTTGGATCAACGCCGATCAATTTCACTTTCACTTTATCTCCTTCCTGGAAAACATTATCCATATTTTCCAATCTTTTCCACATGATCTCTGAAATATGCAACAATCCTTGTTTACCCGGTAAGAATTCAACGAAAGCGCCAAAATCCTTAATTCCTTTTACAGTTCCTTCATATACATCTCCTACTTCAGGTACGGCAACAATACTATTTACCCACGCAACAGCCTGATCCAAACTTTCTTTATTAGCAGAGAAAATGCTTACTTCACCCGTTTTACCTACTTCCGTAATATTGATGGTTGCGCCGGTAGTTTTTTGAATTTCCTGGATAATTTTACCACCTGGTCCAATCACTGCTCCAATAAATTCAGAATCAATGATCAGTTTTTCCATTCGCGGCGCATGTGGTTTCACATCCGGATTATGTTCAGAAATACATTTGTACATGGCATCTAAAATATGCATCCTGCCTTTCTTTGCCTGCTCAAGCGCCTGCCTCATTACATCCATACTCAATCCATCTACTTTTATATCCATTTGCACTCCGCAAATACCATCTCTCGTACCTGTTACTTTAAAATCCATATCGCCAAGATGGTCTTCATCGCCCAAAATGTCAGAAAGAATCGCATACTGATCACCTTTCGAAATCAATCCCATTGCAACACCACTTACGTGCTTTTTGAAAGGAACACCTGCATCCATCAAAGCGAGTGATCCTGCACAAACGGTAGCCATTGAAGAAGAACCATTACTTTCTAAAATATCACTTACTACGCGAACGGTATAAGGATAATCGGTTCCAGGCATAATTTGTTTTAAAGAACGCATTGCCAGATTTCCATGACCAACTTCTCTTCTTCCGACTCCACGCATCATTTTCACTTCGCCTGTTGAAAAAGGAGGAAAGTTATAATGCAAAATAAACTTTGAGTAATTGCTTGTAGCTGCACTTTCTACCAATAATTCATCAAGTGGTGTACCCAGCGTAACAGTAGTCAACGATTGAGTTTCGCCGCGCGTAAAAAGTGAAGAGCCATGCGGAGAAGGAAGTGTACTTACTTCCATAGTTAGAGTTCTTATCTCATCAAGTCCACGACCATCAAGGCGTTTACGGGTTGAAAGGATCATATCACGAACAACATGATACTGCAATTCACCAAAATAATACTTTATCAAGCCTTTGTCTTCATCAGGAAGTTCACCGAGATGTGCAGTAGTTTCCTCCAATAATTTATCAAAAGCTTCCTTTCTTTCATTTTTGGTTGTAGCAGACGAAGAAATTTCAAGCATTTTGTCTTTGGCAAACGCAATGATCTTTTCATCCAACTCAGGATTTCTATAAGGTTTAGTGTAATCACGTTTTCCTTTTACTCCCACCTTATCCCTTAATTCTTCCTGCGCTTTTACCTGCACTCTAATAGCTTGGTGTGCAATTTCAATTGCTCTTACCAAATCTTCTTCCTGGCATTCTTTTCCTTCACCTTCCACCATCATAATATTCTTATCTGTAGCAGCAACGAGGAATTCCAGTTCTGCCAACTCCAACTGACCACGTGTAGGATTCACAACAAATTCACCATCTACTTTTGCCACTCTCACTTCAGAGATAATTTCCTGAATTGGAATATCTGAAACTGCAAGCGCAGCTGAAGCAGCAAGACAGGCCATTGCATCAGGCATAATTTCGGGATCGCTCGAAATCAGTGAAACCAACACCTGGACATCACATAAATAATCATCGGGGAATAACGGCCTAAGCGCCCTATCTATCAATCTTGAGGTTAACACTTCATAGTCATTCAAACGCGCTTCTCTTTTGAAAAAAGAGCCGGGAATCCTTCCGGCTGAAGCAAATTTTTCCTGGTAATCAACTATTAAAGGAAAGAACGATTGTCCTTCTTTTGGTTCCCGGTTGGCAACAACCGTTGCCAATATAATGCAATTGCCTAAACGCACAGTAACCGCCCCATCAGCCTGCCGGGCGAGTTTGCCTGTTTCTATCGTAACCATCCGGCCATCGCCGATATCAAAAGTTACATTTATTGGATTTGGAGTATTCATCTTTTTTTTTAATTATTTTAAAAAAAAGTATTCCCAACCGGATTAATCAGTTGGGAATGCTTACAATATCATTTATCAGAAACAATTATTTACGGAGTCCTAACTTTTCAATTAATGCCCGATATCCATTTAAATTATGTTTGCTTAAATATGCTAATAGACTTTTTCTTTTACCAACCATTTGCATCAAACCACGTTGGCTGCTGAAGTCCTTTTTATTACTACCTAAGTGATTGGAAATGTGGTTGATCCTTTCGGTCAGGATTGCAACCTGCGCTTCAATAGAACCTGTATTCTTTTCACTGCCACCAAATTCTGAAAAGTATTTTGCTTTGCTTTCTGAAGTTAAATAAGACATCTTTGTTGAAATAATTTTAATAATTGGCTGCAAATGTACTATTATATTTTGATTTTTAATAAAGGTTAAATCTTATTTTTCCGAAAATTTTCCCTTCAAAAAAAAACTATTTCACGACGTTTTTCCGTTCATCGCTTTGAGGTTCAAAGCATATAAGGCGATAAATACGAGTCCGAAAAAATTGTTAAAGGATGTAGCTCCCACAGCGATCATGTCGTTACTAAAAATATAAAAAGGAACCATAAGGCCAATAATAATCCCAATTATATAAATGTAAAACCCGGTTCGCCTAAGACGCCACATAAATAAGGCTCCTGTTAATGTAAACAATGCTGCAATTAAATTACCAATGGCAAGCTTGCGCATGTTATCCTTATCCAGGATTTTACTGAAAGAAGCTTTGATTCTTTCTGGAAACACCTTTCTCCCCTTACGAGCAGCTGCTGCTGAATCTGCATAAGTTGAATCTTTCGCAAAAGGTTTCTGCTGTGTAAGTATGTTTGCATACTTCTGGGCTGCAACATAAGTATATACACTGCTCACGATTGTCCAACCACTGCCTATAAATGTAAGTATGCAGAGCCATGTAAGAAATGAAGGCCTTGATACAGGCTCGTTTTCATATTCATAACTATTTTTTGACATTGCGCTGCAAAATAACACATTATCAAAAAGATTTAATCAGTTTTTGTTTAAAGAAAATAAACTTTTAGGAAAATCACTTTTTACCCTTGCTAAAAAATACCGGAAATCCTCCTAAAACAATAAGCACAATACCTGAGATACAAACACCTTCCCAGCCACTTTTGTTCCAGGCGACGCTTCCGACGGAAGATCCAACAGTTCCACCGATAAAAAAGAATGTCATGTAAATCGTATTTAGCCTTGTACGCGCTTCTGGCAATAATGAATAGTTCCTGGAAAGGTTTGGAATATGAGTGGATTGTAAACCCATATCGATCAGGATTATTCCAATGATCATGAGAGCAATTCCGCTTTTAGCAGCAAACAAGATGAGGTAACCGGAAAGCATCAAAAAGATACCGGCCTTCATAGGTTTAAATGGACCATATTTGTCCGTAATTCTTCCAATCAAAGGAGCCACCAAAGCACCTCCTGCACCGATGATTCCGAACAATCCAATTACTAAAAGCGAATATTGATAAGGAGGTTTTTCAAGGAAAAATGCCATCGTGGCCCAAAATGCAGAAATGGCTCCAAAAAGACAAGCACCAATCCAGGCACTTTCCCTGACTACCGATTGTTCTTTAAATAAACTGAAAAGTGATCGCATCAATTTCCAATAATTTCCTTTGAACGACGGTTCCTCACTGGGAATATATTTCCAAATCAAAAAGGTCATGATCATCATAAAAGCTGCACTCATAAAATAAACACTTTGCCATCCAAAATATTCTGCTACGAAACCACTTAATGAGCGCGATAAGAGAATTCCTGTTAACAGGCCTCCGAGAATGACTCCCAAAACTTTTCCACGTTCGCTGTCAGAGGCAAGATGCATTGCTAATGGAATAAACACCTGGCAGGCGGTGCTTGTAATTCCAACGCAAATACTAAATACATACAACCATTGAATGTTTGGTGAAAATCCAACTCCAATCACCGACAAAGCAGCAAATAAATGCATCCAGATTAATAATCCCCGTCTTGCTAACATGTCCCCGAGCGGAACTATAAAAAACAAGCCGAGTCCATACCCGATTTGAGAACAAATATTCACAAATGAGGAAGATTCTTCTGAAACATGAAAAGAACGGGAAAACTCACCAAGTAAAGGTTGGCAATAGTAAAGATTGGCAACTACGACCCCGCAACCAATCGTAATAAGGTATTTGAGAGTAGGAGTTAAAGTAGCTTTTTCTGCCGTTTGCGACATAAATGATTTTTAGCAAGAAAGAAGAAAATAAGAATTGGAAGAATTTGTTCCCTTACTGAAAAGCAACAAATTATTGTCGATATTTTTCAACTCCGGCTGCAGGTCTCCAACCGTAATGAGGTTCGAAATAATTCCACAACAATGCTGAAACATTACGTGCTAATTGCCATGCTTCATTATTTGTCACCCATCTCTGATCCTGGTTATTTTTTGTAGCGATATAAAAAACATAATCGCCATGAGGCGCATTTACCAAAACCGCTTCAGATCGCGAATCATTCACCATTCCTTGTTTGGAAGCCGCCTGTACATAAGGAGGAATTTGGGAAAGCGCATATTCATCCCAAAAAACATCTGTAAGATCGCGATACATTATTTCACTCGCAGCTTTACTAATGGTTTTACCTTCACGGATCATTACCATTAAATTGGCCATTTCACGTGGAGTCGTTTGTCCCCACCCATATTCTTTATTCATTTTTTCTCTTCCCTCTGTACGGGCATTTACGCGGGTAAATTGAAATCCATGGTCACTTAACCACGAATTAATTTCAGATCCGCCACCAGCTAACTTCTCGCACCAAACCGCGGCGGTGTTATCGCTATGAGAAAGCATTAATGAAATAAGAGTGCGCAATTCTGTTGGCGTTGAGTCTTTAAAAAACTGCATTAAACCCGAACCGCCGCGCGCAGCGCTGTCACGATATATTAACGGTTGATGATAAGTATAAGTTCCCTCGTCAATTTTTTTAAAAATACCTACGAGGATTGGAACTTTTACAATACTTGCAGTCGGGAAAATCGTATCCGCATTTATCGCTACTTCTTTGCCGGTTTTTAAGTTTCGCACATAGATACCGGCCGTTCCATGAAATGAATCCAACAATTCCTTTAACTGTTTTTCAAGTTTTTTATCGGTTTTATATTGGCAAAAGGCGGTTGAAGAAACAATGGTCATTAATAGTATTAAGATAGTTGGGTAAAGAAGTCTTTTCATTTAAAAATTTTTCGAAAAATACGTATTTCTGATTGAACATTTGAAAGCTCCAATAATATTGCTATTTTAGGAAACTGTTGAATAAAAATTTTTTTTTGTTTTTAAACCTTTGCCCAATTAATTGGTCTTATCTCCGGCTATTTTTGGAAAGATTTCTGAACTTACATTTAACAAAAATAACCGGGCAAATAAATTATATTTGGTAAATCATCTCTTAACGCATTAACTATCAATAATGAAAAACATCTTTAGATTTATTTCGCTTTCAATTTTGCTTGCTGGTTTGGTAACCAACGGATATGCGCAAAGATCACGCGAGTTCAAGGAAGGCGGAAATTCACGCTCATCAGGAACTATCTCAAACGCTCCTTCGGCTTCAAGACAAATGGAATCCAGATCTTTCCCGGTAAGAACTTTTAATACGCCTACCTCTTCTCCAAGAATTCAAAACGCGCAGGCAAATAGGCAATTCACAGCTCAGCGAGCTCCTGAAAGAAATTTTAATCAATCGAGAGTTACTGAAACAAGAAATTTTCAAAATCCTTCAGGCAACCAAAGAGTATTTTCTCCAGGGAATAATCAAAATTCTTCTGACCAAAGAATTATTGCTTCCCGCGACAATTACGACAGGGTAAACAATTTTGACAGGAGCAGGTCAATTTCCAGGAACGAATATCAAAATAATTACCGTTACAATAATTATAATCGCCGTTACGATCGGGATGACCGTTATTATGAAGATGACCGTTACTATGGAAATGTATATGGTCGCAGAACAAGGTTTATGTATGGCACCCGCTATACTGTGATTCCCCATAATTTTATTTCAATTCATTTCGGCGGGTATCCTTATTATTATTATGGTGGTTATTACTACGGATATTATGATGGTTATTACTGCCCTATTTTCCCTCCTTTTGGCTTACATATCGGTGTTCTTCCTTTTGGTTATGTAAGATTATTCATTGGAGGAATTCCTTATTATTATTATAATGGAATTTATTACAGGCAATATGATAATTCATACCAGGTAGTTGATGCTCCAATGGGAGCCACAGTTTCATCACTACCTGAAGGAGCGCGTTCTGTTATTATCAATGGAGAAAAATTGTACGAACTCAACGGAACTTATTACAAGGCTGACAGGGATGAAAACGGGAATGATGTTTTTATAGTTGTGGGCAAAAATGGCGTGATTAATAATTCGCCGGTTGGTGAAACCAATAATTTAATTCCCGATTCCCAACCATTACAAATAGGTGATACGGTTTCCCAGTTACCTGAGGGCTCTAAAATTGTAACAATAAATGGTCAGCAGGTTTATGAAACTCCCGATAATATTTACCTACGGGAAGAAAATAATAATGGCGTAGTTCAGTACCAGGTAGTAGGGAAATAAATTTTAGATTTTTTTATTTTGAAAAAGCCGGCGAAAGCCGGTTTTTTTTATTCTTGTGTAATATGTTGGTAGAAAACAATTTTTATAGTGCCTCCTGTTTTAATTCATGAACTGTCCTTCTGTAAAAAGATAAGGATCGATAGAATAATAAGGATCTACTTCAGAAGGAAGTTCTCCCAGTTCAATCTCTATCCCGGATTTATTTTCTCTTATCTGCCATAAATAAACCTCTTTATTTTTTGCAACAACTTCAGGGAGCATTTCTTTTAAAAGGCCGTTCCAGCAGGCATCCTCGAGCTGATCTGCTTCAGAACCGATACGTTCGTTTTCATTTAAGTTTTGCCAGCACTGTCTTGCAGTAAAATTTGTGCCGGTGATAAGTAATATTTCCTGTTGTATAATTTTTTCCATAATTGACAATTTTTATTTCTATTACTAAGACTAAAAATTGATTTCAGATATTAATCCGGAAAAAAAATCTTTTGTTAAAAGGAAAACGAAAAAGAAGGACAAATTATTTCAGGTGTTGCCTGAACTTTTTTAATTCAGAAACGTCGGCAGGAGAAAGGATTTCGTTGTTGTCGAATTTGGCTTTTAAAAATAATACTCGTTTATGTTGAGGATATTTTTGGAGAATTTCTTCTATCAGCTTTCCTGAATCAGCATCTTTTTCAAATAACGGCGCATTTTCGGGAAGTTCCGATCGTTCCCTTGTCGGCATTTTTTTTATAATCGATTCCAACGCCGCCAGCCTTCCTGGAAGCACTCCATTTATCTTTGAAGCTTTATCGTACAAACCCTGCAATTGCTTTTTGCTTAACCATCCTCTTCGTTGGTATTGTTGATAAATACTGATAACAAATGATGACACCGGAAACGCCATAATGCAATCTTCCAGGAGCATATTTATTATGTCGAGTTTTGGTTTGTTTTGTGGCATAAATCAGATTTCGACAAAAGTAAATAAAGAGATAAAGAATTTTAAAACCAAAAACCCACCTTTTGCAAAGTGGGTTTTCCATATCTCCGTTTTAGAAATTAATATCTATACATTTCAGACTTATAAGGACCTTCTTTTGGAATGTTCAAATAAGCACTTTGCGCGTCAGAAAGTTCGTCAAGTTCCACCCCGATCTTTTTCAAATGTAACCGCGCTACTTTTTCATCCAAATGTTTTGGAAGAACATACACTTTATTTTCATATTGATCAGAATTTTTCCAAAGTTCTATTTGGGCCAACACCTGGTTGGTAAATGAATTACTCATTACAAAACTTGGATGCCCTGTTGCACAACCCAAATTCACCAAACGTCCTTCAGCTAAAACAATCACATCTTTTCCATCGATTGAATATTTATCCACTTGTGGTTTAATAGTGTCTTTTGTATTCCCATAATTTTTGTTAAGCCATGCAATATCTATTTCAATATCGAAGTGCCCAATGTTACAAACAATGGCTTTATCTTTCATTGCTTTAAAATGCTCAGCAGTGATCAGATCCCGACAACCTGAAGCAGTAACAATAATGTCCGCTTCTTTGACGGCATCAATCATTTTTTTTACTTCATAGCTGTCCATTGCAGCCTGCAAAGCACAGATAGGATCAATTTCAGTTACAATTACTCTTGCACCTGCACCACGCAAACTTGCTGCTGATCCTTTTCCGACATCGCCGTAACCACCTACTACCGCTACTTTTCCAGCCATCATCACATCAGTTGCTCTCCTGATCGCATCAACCAAACTTTCTTTACAACCATATTTGTTATCAAATTTAGATTTGGTAACTGAATCATTTACATTGATTGCGGGAACAGGCAAAGTTCCTTTTTCCATTCTTTCATATAACCTGTGAACACCGGTCGTAGTTTCTTCAGACAACCCTTTTATGTGCTGAATCAATTCAGGATATTTATCAAAAACCATGTTCGTTAAATCGCCGCCATCATCCAAAATCATGTTTAAAGGGCGATCCTCGCTTCCAAAGAACAAAGTCTGTTCAATGCACCAATCAGCTTCTTCCTGTGTTTCGCCTTTCCATGCAAATACACCAATGCCGGCAGCAGCAATAGCAGCGGCAGCCTGGTCTTGTGTCGAAAAAATATTACATGAACTCCATTTTACTTCTGCACCCAGTTCTATTAAAGTTTCAATGAGCACTGCAGTTTGAATGGTCATATGAAGGCATCCTGCAATCCGTGCGCCTTTCAATGGCTTTTCTTTTCCAAATTCTTGACGAAGAGCCATTAGGCCTGGCATTTCTGCTTCAGCAAGGTTAATTTCTTTGCGGCCCCATTCAGCCAGACTTATGTCTTTCACTTTATATTTAAGAGCAAAGTCAATGGTATTCTTAGTAACTGATGACATAATAAAAGTTTTATTTTTTTAGATTGCAAATGTAATAATATTAGAATAAAATTATAATACTTCTTACAACTTTAGGATATATTTGAAGTTATTTTCAAATAAAAAGAATAAACTCCTATTATAATATGAAATCGAGAACATCAAAAGAAGAATCGCTAACCGTATCATATATGCCCGACAAAAAAGATCTTTTTATCTTAAAACTACTGCAGCAAAATGCGCGGATCACTGTAAAGGAAATTGCCGACAAAATACATCTTAGCACAACTCCTGTTCATGAACGCATCAAACGAATGGAAGAAGCCGGCATTATAAAACAATATGCTACACTGGTCGATAATGCGAAGGTGAAAAAATCGCTTATGGTTATCTGTTATGTTTCTTTGAAACAACATGGCAAGAATGCCGGTGCAAAATTTATAAAAATGATCAATGATTGGAATGAAGTGATCGAATGTTACAGTATTTCGGGTGAGTTCGATTTTATGTTGAAAGTAGTTTGCGAAGACATGAATGACTACTATGATTTCCATGTAAATAAATTAAGTGAAACCGAAAATGTAGGGCACGTACAAAGTATCTTTATAATGGGAATAATCAAACAAACACATCAACTTGTGTGGGATTAAACATCGCTTTGCGAAAAGCAGTAAGCAAATAAAAAGACCGGAGTTGTATTCTCATCTACATTCAATATCACAATAACGCATTTCTATTAACCAGCAATTTTTATCATTAACTTCATTTACTAATAAACAATAATATGCTGGCTGTAAATTTTGCTCCATTTCCGGAACTTTCTACCAAAAGATTAATATTAAGGAAGCTTAATAATGAGGATTGCGATCAGTTTTTTAGTCTTCGGTCAAATGAGAAAGTAATGGAACACATTGGCAAAAAACCGATGACTTCAATCAGTGAGGCCAAGGATTTTATCAAAATGATCAATGATCTGCTTAAAAGTAATTCAGGAATTACGTGGGCAATGGCATTGAAAGAAGAACCTGCGAAATTAATAGGAACGATTGGTCTTTGGCGATTAATAAAAGAACATTTTCGTGCCGAGATTGGTTATATGTTGCATCCGGAATACTGGAGAAAAGGAATTACAAAAGAAGCAATTTTAAAAGTTCTTGATTTTGGCTTTACTGAATTAAAATTACATAGTGTAGAAGGAAAAATTACTCCCTTGAATATCGCTTCAGCAAAGATTTTAGAAAGCACAGGCTTTGTAAGAGAAGCTTATTTTAAAGAAGATTTTTTCTTTGATGGAAAGTTTGAAGACACCGCTATTTATTCACTACTTAGCCGTAACTTTTCCCGAATGGCTTTGTAAATTTTTCAAACATTTTCCAAGATCAATTCCTTTGCCCAAAACACCTTTAAACAGATCTCCCATTTTCTTTACTCTTTCCAATGTATTATGAATGGTAAATTGTTTTGGTGATAATCCGGATTTTACTTCTTCCCATAATAAAGGTGTAGAAACCGTTGCTCCTGGCTTGGGACGCAAACTATAAACTGATGAAATTGTTTGTCCACGCCGGTTTTGCAGGTAATCCATATAGATGTGTTTCTTACCTCGCTTTTGCAAATTTCTTTCAAGAGTAGTAAAACTCTTTAATTCGTCGTTCACGATCATACACACCAAATACGCAAAATCTTTCACCTGTTCATAATCATATTTTTTAGCAGTTGGAACATAAATGTGCATTCCGGAAGCGCCGGAAGTTTTGCAATATGAAATAGCGCCGGCATTATCTAAAACCTTTTTCACGGTAAGTGCCACTTTTATTACCTGTTCAAAAGTATTTTTATCAGAAGGATCAATGTCAATCATGAGATAATCCGGTTTATCCAAAGCCTCTACAGTAGAATGCCAGGGGTTAATTTCAATACAACCTAAATTATTTAAGTAAACAAGTGTTTCAATATTATCACAAACAATATAATTAACTTCTTTGTTTGTTGAATCGGAATGGATTTGTTTGCAATGAACAAACGAAGGTGTATCATCAGCTGCGTCTTTCTGAAAGAAGCCTTTTGCTTTAATTCCATTCGGGTTTCGTAAAAGTGACTCAGGCCGGCCTTTTAGATAAGGAAGAATATAATCTGCCATTGAAATATAATAATTGGCAACATCACCTTTTGTTACTTTTTCATCCGGAAAATAAACTTTATCAAAATGCGTAACCGTCACTGTATTTTTTCCAAAAGAATAAACTGTATCACTTTCGTCGTTACTGTTTCTTGTAGGGGTTGGCTTTTTTTTGTTATCAATCTTTTCGTCCACGTTTTTTCTTTTTTGTGAAGGCGTTTTTTTTATTTCATTGATATTTACCATGTTTATTTCATCAATCGTTTTGTCGTCGCGTAAACGTAAAAAAACCGGGTGTCGTAATTTCCCATCGGCAGTCACTTCCGAGAATTTTACTTCACAAATCAGCACTGGTTTTATCCATATTATTTTTGAATTGTTTTTTATCCTTTCCTCAAAAGGAGATTCTTTTTGAACCAACGGTTGAAAAAGATCATATAATTCTTTCAAACTTTGCTGGTTAAAACCTGTGCCGGCATTGCCCATATAAATCAATCTTTTTCCTTCTTTTGCTGCAAGAATTATAGAGCCAAAGTATTTCCTTGATCCCGCAGGTTCCGTATAACCGGCGATAATCACTTCCACCGTTTTATGATTTTTTATCTTCAGCCAATCGGTCGTGCGCCTCCCCGGATAATATTTGGAATCCATTCTTTTTGCCATTATTCCTTCCAAATCTTTTTCTTTAGAAACCTGCAAAAAATATTTCCCGTTTTCAATAATATGGTCTGAATATTTTATTACTGGGTTATCAGTAGGGATGATTTGTTTCAACAATTCCTTCCGGTCGATAAGTGGAAGTGAAGTGGTGTCTTTCCCATTCAGTTGCAACAAATCGAAAACACAATATTGAATAGGACGATTCTGGTTTTCAGAATAATGCTGAAGAAACTGGAAGTCCGGCTTTCCATTTTCACCAAGCACAACAATCTCTCCATCAAAAACAGCCTCGGCTTGTATGTTTTTTAATTGATTAACGACTACAGGATAAGTTGATTGAAAGTTTAGTCCATTGCGGGAATAAAGTAAAATATTATTCTTTTTCTTTTCAGCAATTGCGCGGTAACCATCCCATTTGATTTCAAAGAGCCAACCTTCATCATCAAAAGGTTCAGCAGTTTCTTTAGCAAGCATCGGCTTTATATAAGTGCTGATCTTTTTGCCACTTTGCATGGAGATAGTTTTGTTATTTACCGGCTTTGGTTGGTCTTTTTTTTTTCAAAGATTTTTTATTTTTTGCCAGCCATTGGTTTATCGGTGAATTTTCTTTTGTTTGTTCTTCACTATTATAATCTCCATCCATGGCATACTCATCCCTGTGCTTTATTAACAACCAGCTATTATCGTCCTTACCCTTTAATTTTACCAACACAAATTCACCTTTCAATTTTTTTCCAAACAAACGAAATTTGAAATCACCTGATTTTAAAGCTGCTCTTAGATTCTTTTCGGCTTCTTCACGTGGTGAATTTTCAATATCAGAATAAGTTCCGTTGTCCCAAATTTCCACGATTCCTGCACCGTAATTTCCTTCGGGAATTTCACCTTCGAAATCTTTGTAATCATAAGGATGGTCTTCGACCATCATTGCAAGCCTTTTATCGCTAGGGTTCATGGATGGCCCTTTCGGAACCGCCCAACTCTTTAAAACGCCATCGAGTTCAAGTCTGAAGTCGTAATGTAGTCTTGAAGCCTTATGACGCTGCACAACGAAGATCAGCTTGGAGATCGATTTCTTAACCTTTCCTTCAGGTTCTGAAGTTTCCTCAAAATTTCTTTTCTTGTTATAAAGTGTTAATCCCATTAAGATGCTTTTTTACGTTTCACTTCCAGGCTTGCCTTCAATTGATCCATTAAATCCTGGGTTTTACTATGAACCACTTTCATTTCAGGAGCCTTAATCTTTTTACCTTTTGCTTTTTCGTGAATTAGTTTCAACAATTCATCATTGTAAGTGTCTTTATATTTGGAAATGTCAAATTTACCGGTAAGTTGATCTATTAAAGTTATCGCCATTTTCAATTCAGCAGGTTTTACTTCTGTATTATTCGGAAGAGTTAATTGATTGGGATCTCTTATTTCCTGTTCAAACCTGATCTTGTTCAAAACAATAACATTATTATCGGGACGCAATATGGCGAGCGCTTCCTTATTTCTCATTACAAAAGTAGACACGCCAACTTTTTTAGTTTTTTTGAGCGCTTCCAGCAACAATTTATAAGGTCGTGTTCCGGATTTATCCGGCTCAAGGTAGTAGGGAGTTTCATAGTAAAGACTGCTAATCTCTTCTTCTCTTACAAAATCACTAATTTCTATGGTTTTCGTTTTTTTTGCACTCGCTGCCTCGAAATCTTTATCGTCCAAAATAACATACTCATTATCCAGTTTATAACCTTTTACTATGTTGCCCCACGGCACTTCCTTACCTGTATTTTCGTTGACTCTATTGTATTTAATATGTGCATGATCTTTCTTATCAAGCATATCAAGATCAAGATTACTTGATTCTGTTGCACTATAAATTTTTACGGGGATGTTTACTAATCCAAAACCGATAGCGCCGGTCCATATTGGCCTCATAATAATTACTTTTTATGAATTAATACTTGCTAAGAGTTTGGTAAGAAATTCTTATGCCTTATTTTAATTACGTTAAAATCGTTGGATTTCAATGAGGATTATTCAAATGCTAAAAGGTTTGAGGAATTTATTCTACAACAGAAAATATTGATTAAAGCTTGTTTACTGTGGGGATTGGGCAGAAATATGTTTCTTTTTTGGCGAAATATCGAGTAATAAAACAGGAAGCAAAATAAGATTAGTGAGCGTAGCAGAAAATAAAGTAACAGACGTAAGCCATCCAAGCGATTGGGTTCCTCCAAATCCACTAAAACAAAAGATTACAAAGCCGGCAATCAACACAAGTGATGTATACAAAATACTTAAACCGGTGTGTTTAATTGTTTCGGAAACTGTTTTATTGACATTATAATTGTTAGAAGCCAACTCCTGCTTATAATTAACTAAAAACCGAATGGTCACATCGATCGCAATTCCAAGCGATACACTAAAGATCAACACAGTTGATGGTTTCAACCGCACTCCTGCCCAGCCCATGATTCCGGCTGTAATTACTAATGGAATTACATTTGGAATTAAAGAGCAAACTAAAATCCGAAGCGATTTAAACAGGTAAAGCATGCAAAGAGCGATAAAGAAAAATGCCCAAAGTAAACTGTCTTTAAGACCGTTGATTATATACCGGCTACCTTCTAAAAACGTAATTGTTGACCCTGTAAAAGTTATATTGTATTTGGAAGAATCAAATATTTGATCAGTTTTTGTTCTGATATTTTTCAAAATGACCGGAAGTTTTTCAGTACCTACATCGGCCATGTTTATGCTCATTCTTGTGCTCTCTCTTGACGTATCTATAAAACTGGTTAGCAGTTTGGATAAATTATTTTGAGAATCTGAGTCCTTTTGCGGACGAAGATAATCCCCAACAAAAGCGATGTCGAAAGAATTGGGCAGTGTAAAATTTGAAGAATCTCCTTCATAAAAACCCTGCTTTGCAAACTCGATTCCCTGAACAATTGACAGTGGTTTGCTCATTGCCTTCTGCTTTGCTATGTAGGAAGAGAGCGAATCCATTCTTACCAAAACCGGTAACA
>Ga0157371_10002081_pt1 | contig 19608 bp, 18 predicted proteins | sample C45metaG_FD_113462 | JGI IMG/M metagenome (GOLD analysis project Ga0157371, IMG submission 113462) | Corn rhizosphere microbial communities from Kellogg Biological Station, Michigan, USA - C4-5 metaG | ecosystem: Host-associated > Plants > Roots > Rhizosphere > Soil | place: USA: Michigan...
AAACCACATTTTCATCTCTTTGCTACAATAAATTTTTCCGTCTGCTTTTGTAAATAATTCTATTAATTCATTCCACGTGCCTTTTTCCCTGCAAATCATCGGACCTTCTTTGAAGTGCCAAACGAACGGTATACCTGTATTGGCTTTCAGTACTTCATATGCAATTGGAACAGACTGAAAATTCAACAGCGCATAAATAATATCCGGCTGAATTTTTTTTACTTCTTCTTCCCAGTTATTATAATTAACGTCTTGTATATTTCCAAAGGGCAATGGTCCTACATAATTATACCAATAGGGATTTCTTAACCACAAACCGTAAAGCTTATGACCTTTTTCCTCTAAGGCTAATATACGTTCCGGATTATAAGCCAACTCGCCAACAAGCAATATTTTTAAACCGTTTTTTTCCTGCAAGGGACTTGGATCTTTTCGGTACGCGGCGTAACGTTTTTTTTCATCCATTAGGTTACCTTTCGATGTGTGATAACGTAAAGGAACAGATATATTATAAAATGACCGGAATGTGTTAATTCCGCCGAGCGGCTCCTGCATTATCTTACAACGCTGATGAGGATGATCCACCCATTCACAGGTTACTTGCGGGGTATGAATATGCTTTCCTTGAATCTTACTCCAAAATAATTTATTCAAATCATCACTTTCTAATTCATTTCTGTCTATCCACTGATAATTATTTTTCCGATGCATCACCTGGACTAGCTGATACCACTCGTTATTTAAAACCCCTTCAGCCTTTCGGTTATAATGATGAATAAAAGAAGAAAATGTAAGAACAGCATCCGGATTTTTATCTAAGGTTTCAGACAATAATTGAAGGTGATCTTTATAAATTATATCATCGGAGGGAAGATAAGAGATGTAATTTCCGCGGGCGATCTTTAAGGCATTGTTTATAGAAGCGCCGAGGCCTTTGTTTGTCGGATGTTGAATACATTTTATTCGTGTATCTTCTAAATAGTTTTGAATCCGATGATAAGTAATATCCGTGGAACCATCGTTTACAATAATCAATTCCCAATTTTTAAACGTTTGTTTAAATAAAGAATTGATTGCCCGGCCTATAAATTTATCCTGGTTATATGTAGGCATAATCACCGTAACTAAAGGATTTCCTTCTTCAAGCATAATTATATTTTTAAAAATTCCGGTGCATTTATTTTCCTGTCGGGAATTGATGTTGCAACCTCCTGATGATATGCGCCGCTTGGTAAAACACCACAACCACCAAATTTTCTCATCACTCTTAATTGAGCCAGAACATCTTCGCCGCAATGCTCCTCCGGTAAATCTTTCCAAAAGTTGAAGCCGCCGGCCGCTAATAATTTTTCAGTGTCGTACATTACGCAACCGCCGACCCATGCTACTTTATATGGTTTTGGATCATTAGAAGTAACATTGTATTTTTCCTGGACATGAAGAATATTTGCAGCATTATGAAGTTTATATCTGTTCCAAAGCGAATCACCGGGAACAATTGTTTCTGGTTGAATTTGATTTTCCCAAAATTCAATTTTCTGTTGATGGGGACGAACATCATCTTTATAACTTAAACCGATTAGCGCTGCGCCCGCAAAACCACAATTGTATTTTTGCAAAGTGTGTTTTAGATTTTGTAAAACATACGGCTCTAAAATAACATCATCATCAAGAAAGAAACTATAGTTCGAATTTGAATGATCTAACAAAAATTGCCTTTGCTGTGCCATTCCTTTCGCTGGAAAATTTTTTAAAATCGAAACCGGATGACCGTGTAATTTCAGCAGATTAATTACAGTTTGAATGGTTTTATCATTGTAAATGTTGTCATTGGCTGATTGATCAGAAATTACAACCTCGAAGTTTTGTTCAGTTTGATAGCAAAGGCTTGTAAGTGTTACTGCCAGTGCTTTCGGCCTTTCAAAGGTTGGTATTAATACAACAATATCACGGCTTTTTGTCATCATTTTTTCGCTTAAATAATTCTATTCCCAACATTAAAATCTTGCTTATAATCAAACTTTTATTTTTCAAATAATTTAAACTTGAATTGCTTTTCTTCTTTTTCTGAACCCGCTTTTTTCCACCGCAACATCACTTATATCGTTTATTCTATGAATAATTTCAGTGGTAGAAATATGATGTTCAGATGGAATAATTTTCACTTCACATCCAAGTTTTTTTAATAGCGGCATTTCCGGTATCGATGTTTCTGAATAATCTGCTCCTTTCACAAAAACATCCGGATGAACCGCTTTTATTAACTGTAACGGGCTGTCTTCAGCAAATGCGATTAAATAATCAATGCTTTGTAAACCTGCAAGCACGGTTATTCTGTCTTCCAGGATATTTACCGGACGGTCAGGGCCTTTCACCTTTCTTACGCTCTCATCATTATTTACTCCGACAATCAATACATCACCTGCTTCCCGCGCCTTCTCTAATAAGGTTATATGCCCTTTATGTATCAGATCAAAACATCCATTTGTAAAAACAATTTTCTTTCCTTTTTTTCTCAATTCTTTGATGATCAATCTCAATTCTTCATCGGTAGAAATATATTTTGGAACTGTATTGAAATATGACTTCAGTTCCACATTTGAGCAACCTGTAGTTCCGTCTTTTTGAACAACGATAGCTGCCGCTGCCGATGCTATTTCTACACATTTTTCCATTTTTAATTTCGATGCCATGGATAACGTTAATGCACTAATAAAGGTGTCACCAGCACCAATTGTATTTTTAGAATCCCGTGGAATACAATTGACGGTATACGGTTTTTTCGCCTTACGGATTAACACGACACCATCATCGTCGAGAGTTACGGCTACATTATTCGCGCCTGTTTTGTTTAAAAGGCTTTCAGAATATTTGACCACCTGCTCACAACGTTTGTTCTTTGCAATTTTTGATAAATTTAAAAGTTGTAAAGCTTCTTCGTAATTCGGCTTTACGGCATCAGGATGAATGTTTTTGAAACGATTTAATTTTTTTGAGTCAACTACAATTGGTTTTTGAAATGAAGAGCTTAATGACTGAATAGATTGGATGAAGGAATCAGTAATCACGCCAAATCCATAATCAGAAAATAAAATTGCGTCCGAAAATTTGTTGATCTCCAAAACCTTCTCAAGCAATTCATCTTCCAGATTTTTATTGATGTCATTTACCGTTCCTTCATCAAGGCGAAGAATAATATTTGACTGCGCAATCACTCTTTTTTTTGCAATTGTTTTTCGCGTTTTATCCCTTAAAATAAATTCTGTATGAACATTATTTTTATGCAAAACATTTAAAAGCTCGTTTGCATTTGAATCTTTGCCAAGTATTGTGAGGAAATAAGTTTCAGCGCCAAGAGCAGCAAGGTTAATCGCTGTATTCGCTGCGCCGCCACAACTATATTTTTCCTCGGCTACATTAAAAACCGGCGCAGGCGCTTCACGGCAAATTCTTTCTGTTGTTCCATAAATGTAGGTATCTAAAATAGCATCACCTACCACAAGTATTTTTAGATTTTTAAAACCGTCTATAATATTTCTTATTTCTTTTTGCATATCATTTCCCTCTTTATCTTCCATTAGTATTTTTATAAGAAAATTCTTTTTTCGAATTTTCAGAAATTTTTATGGCCATGAAGTTTCACGCATTGGGATTACCATCACTTCCGGAATAACTGTTGCATCTGGCTGGCATAGTACATATTTGATGGTTTCAGCCACATTTTTTGGATCCTGTAAAACGTTCGGATCTACTTCCGGAAAGCGTTCTAAAATAAATGGAGTTTGCATCCCTCCAGCTACTAATGCGGTTACTTTTATGTTATCTTTTCGCGCTTCAGAATGCAAGGCATGACTAAAACCAAGCAAGCCCCATTTGCTCGCGTGATAAGCGGCAGCATTCGGCCAGGCACGCTTTGCAGCAGTTGAAGTAATGTTTACAATATGCCCTTTGCCATTCTTTTTCATAGAAGGATAAACACTTTTAGAAACATTAAAGGGGCCGGTCAGATTTACGGCGATCTCTTTATTCCATTCTTCAAAACTTAGTTCTTCAATTGATTTTGTAAAATCAATTCCGGCATTATTAATCACTGCGTCAATGTTTCCAAATTCTTTTATGATTTCATCAATTACCTGTTGAACATTTTTTTCATCCGCCACGTTCATCGGATAACTTTTAATATTTCCACCGGCATCAGTAATTTCTTTTACAATACTTTCCAGTTTCTTTTCATTTACATCAACAGCAATCACCTTTGCTCCGTCTTCAGCAATTGTTCTGCAAATAGCGGCGCCAAGGCCTTGTCCACCTCCTGTTACCAAAATTACTTTTCCGTTTACATTGTTCATTTTTCGATCTTTTTTTAATTATTAAAATATAAGGTTTATCAGGCCATCAGCCCTTTAGAAATTCGTGTTTTTTGTTGCTTTACTGCTGAAAACGTTTCCAGCCAATCATTTGTAAATCGTTCAATATTAAATTTTTCCATCGCTGTTTCTTTCGCACCTTTTCCAAGTTCTTTTGCTTTTTCCAGATCGTTTAAAAGCATATCCATTTTTTTGATGAGTGCATTGATATTTGTATCAATAAATCCCGAATAATTATTTTTAATTGTTGTTGACATTTCTGTCGTAGCCAGGGCGACAATGGGAATGCCTGCCATCATTGCCTCACAGACGGAAAGCCCAAGACTTGTATAGCGTATTGGATTAAAAAAGAAACGGTATTGCGACGTAAAATCAGAGAGCTTCCTGTTATTAATTTCTCCCAATCCACCCAGTTCTTCAGAGCCTATTCCGACGATATCTAATGGAATTTCTTTTCTTACCTTTTCAAAAACATCGAGCCCCAATCTTCTTCCTCTTTTTACAATTCCATTGATCACAACAATTCCTTTTTTTATTTCTCCTGAATAAGAAACTTTTTTATCAACCACCACACCATGTTCAATCACTTTTGTGGGCGTCCTGTTATTGTTCCACATCAGTTCATTAAAATAAGTAACATGCACCAACAAAATATTCGGATCATCTACGATGTGTTTCGTATTTGTTGGAGATTCCCGCGGCGGATCATGCTCCAGGTAAATTTTCGGTAGTTCTCTTTGTTCCTCAGATAAGATTTCAAACTGATCTTCCAGGTAATTTTTTTTCGATTGAAAAAGAATACAATCAAATTCCAGGTCCTTCACTTTTTCTGAAGGAACGTTTATTACATTGTCGCCCCATGGAAATCCGTTTGTTCTGCCACCATAGCCTTCTTCACTGCTTCCTTCTTTAAAAGGAAGATAAAAAATGCAATCGGTTTGTGTCAGATAATAAAGATAACTGCCATGAATATGCCATGTTAAAACTCTGATTTGACGGCCGTTATTTTTCATAGGTTTTATTTAATACCTTTTTAATTTATTTAGCTTTTGAAAAAACTATTCCATATTTGAAGCAAAAAGACTTCTTGATTTTTCTTTAAATTCATTTTTAAAAAGAAGTTCATCTGCTGCTTCCAGCACTGCATCAATTGAAATATCCCGTACGAAAGAAACATTATGAGCACAATCATTTTGCGGTAAAAAAGGGTAGGGCTCATTTGGAATAATCCCACAAAAAGGACAAGCCATGTCCCATGAGATTACCGGTCTGTGAATACTTCTCGAAAGCGGCCCCCAATTAATTAAATTAGGCGCCCAATACATTCCTACTGTTGGTGTGTTTACAGCTCTTGCTAAATGCAATGGCCCAGTGTCAGGGGCAATTACCAAAATTGCATGTTTCATTATTGCTGCCAGTCCTCCAAAAGTCAAGGTTCCACAAGTGTTGATCGCTTTATATCTCATTTTTGAAATAATTTTTTCTACTCCTTCCTTATCTTCTTTTGATCCTGTAAAAACTACTTCCAGATTTTTTTCTTTTAGGCGGTCGGCAAGAGATGAATAATTTTCAGCCGGCCATGTTCTTCTAATGTCAACAGCAAAAGGGTTTAAAACGATAAAAGCTTTTTTATTGAGAAAATTAAGAAGGCCTTTTATTTCATCTTCATCTTCCTTTAAAACACTTATTGTTGGTTCAATACAATCCGTTTTTGCACCAATTAATGAAGCTACTTCAAGATAACGCAACACCTCACTTTGGTAATAATAAAATGGAATAGAGCGGTCTACCGGCTGAGCATTTTCTGTCGTGAAACCCACTGTGAGTCCAGCATTCAGGCGGTTGATAAAAGGATTTGCGGAAATTCCGTTTCCCTGGAAATGAATAGCAATGTCAAAATTTTCATTTTGCATTTCTTCAAAAAATCTTTCCTGTTGTTCAGGATTTTCGTTTTCATTTATTTCATTTCGAATTCCATTCATCACAGGAACAACTATGACACGATCAACCGGAGTTCGGGCGGGAATTAAAAATTTTTGATGCCATGGTTTTCCCAGCAAGACAATTTCTGCATCACTAAATTTCGAACGGATTGCCTCAATTGCAGGAAGTGTTACCAAAAAGTCTCCCAAAGCATTGGCACGTAATATGGCTATCTTTTTTATATTTTTCAATGCTCGTTAAATGATTAGTTATTATTGTAATGAAAAGCAAGAACATTGAAATTTCAAAATGCGTGCCTTTTACGTTGTATTGATATTAATAATGAAAACTACCGATCAGGAGCATCAGGATGATGAAATAAATTTTTTACTTTGGAATTTTGTAGAAGAAAATACACAAAACAAAAGGTTTGATTCAAAGAAAATGTATTACTTATTTTAAACTTTTTATTCAAAATTGCGATGGATATTTTCGAGAAAAAAGAACCATATAAAACCGACTTCTGTAAAGCTGTAATCTTTGACATGGACGGAACATTGGTGGACAGTACGAAAGCGGACTTTTTAGCCTGGCGCAAATTATTTTCTCATTACGATAGAGAACTCACTTTCCAGGATTACATTCCTTTACTGGGTATCAAAAGCGCACAGGTAGTAAAAGATTTTCTTCCTGTAAAAAATGACGAAGAAGTTCAATTTGCTTTAACTAAAAAACTGGTTTTTTTTCATGAAATTATATCTGAAAACGGAATTTATCCGGTTCCTTTCGCTGATATTTTTTTGAAGCAGATAAAACAATATGACGTACCTGTTGCGCTTGCCACAAGTTCGCGCAGAGCTAAAATGGAGATGGTCATGGAGAAGCTGAATTTGCTCATTTATTTTGATACAGTTGTAACTGGCGGAGATGTAAAAAATGGAAAACCGGCGCCTGATATTTTTTTAAAAGCTGCAGAAAAGCTTGAAGTGTCTCCGGCAGATTGCATCGTATTTGAAGATGCTGCAAATGGGGTAAAAGCAGCAAAAAATGCTTCTATGAAATGTGTCGCTTATGCAGGAAATGAAAGGGTTGATTTGTTGGAGGAAGCTGATTTGATTATTGATACTTTTGAAAATTTAAGTTTTCAAGATATTTGTTTTCAGTTATCTGAAAATCTTTAAAAGCAATGTCTGAATTTATGTGCTGGCATAATTTTTATCTCTTTTATTTTTTTTCATTTTAAAAATCTATTTGTATGCAAATTAAAAGTAAGGCTTTTGAAGATGGGGAAATGATACCTGTAAAATTTACGTGTGAAGGACCGAATGTAAGTCCGCCATTAGAATTTATTGACGTACCGAAGGACGCGAAAAGCCTGGTGTTAATGATTGAAGATCCGGATGCGGAAGCAAAGCCGTGGGTCCACTGGATGGTATTTAATATACCTCCGGATGCAAAAGGGTTTGAAGAGAACTCAATTGCAAACGGTGCTCAGCAAGGGTTATGTAATGGAAATACTTTGGGATATGAAGGTCCTTGTCCGCCGGAAAATGAACATACTTATGTTTTCAAATTATATGCGGTTGATAAAATGCTTGACACAAATCCAACACCGGATAGGAAGAAAGTTTTAGAGCAAATACAAGGACATACAATCGATGAAGCGGTTTTGGAAGGAAGATACGAGAAGGGAAAAGGGAAGCAGTAAACCAATAAATAATTGAAATCTTTCTTCAATCTTCTCTACAGATAAAGATTGACAGAAAATAAAAAAACCATCTCCGTTTTGAAGATGGTTTTTTTTATTATTGAAGAAATTAAATTGAAGTGATTATTTTACTTTTAGGTTTTCCTTCCATCATTTCCACATTACGGGTAATGAAGGCAGTCAGCTCATTTCCTTTCAATAACCCTTGGGAAAGTAATGCAAGATCTGCGAGATTTTTTATTAATTTCCCCTGTTCATCCACATCAGATTCTTTCAGTATTTTTTGATAAACCGGGTGATTTGCGTTTACTGTTAAAGTAACTTCTTCGGGCATATTTCCATAAAAACTTCCCATTCCACCGCCACCGTTCATTGCCATGTCTTTCATTCTTCTCATAAACTCTGGCCGTGTTGCTATCACCGGAGCAGATTCCGGAGATAAACCTTTTATTTCAACAGTTGTATGCAATTCGGGATTTTCAAACTTAAATAATTCTTTCAGTTTTTCCTGCTCATCTTTATTTAAAACGCTTTCATTGTGTTCATTTTTATCAATCAGGCTTTCCGTAATATCTGCGTCCACTCTTACAAACTGAACATCGGTCCATTTCATTTCCATATTGTTGATAAATGCAGCATCCACAATAGTTTCCAGCTTTATTACCACAAATCCCTTTTGTTCTGCAGCTTTTACAAAACTGTTTTGCTGAACGGGATCAGTTGTGTATAACATCACCAGTTTTCCTTCTTTATTTTTCTGCAAACCTTCAGTTGCGGTTCTGTATTCTTCAAGCGTATAAAATTTGTCGCCTTTTGCATCTTCAAACAAATTAAATTTATTGGCTTTCTCCAAAAATTTATCATCTGTGATCATTCCGTATTTTACAAAAAGCCCCAGGCTTTCCCATTTTTCTTCAAAAGATTTTCTATCTTCTTTGAAAAGTTCTTCTAACTTATCAGCAACTTTTCTTGTGATATAAGAGCCGATCTTTTTTACATTCGGATCGCCTTGCAAATAGCTCCTGCTTACATTCAGCGGAATATCGGGGCTATCAATAACGCCGTGCAGCAACATTAAAAATTCCGGAACAATATCTTTTACCTCATCAGTTACAAAAACCTGGTTACTGTATAATTGTATCTTATCTTTTTGTATTTCAAATGTATTTTTTACTTTAGGAAAATAAAGGATGCCGGTAAGATTAAAAGGATAATCTACATTTAAATGAATCCAGAATAATGGCGGCTCGCCAAAAGGATATAATTCTTTATAAAAATCTTGATAATCCTGGGTCGTTAAATCTGCTGGTTTTTTTGTCCATGCAGGAGTTGGATTATTAATTTGTTTGTCTTCAAAGAAAATAGGAACCGCTAAAAATCTACAGAATTTTTCCAGCATATGCCGGATTCTATCTGGCTCCAGGAACTCTTTGCTTTCTTCATTTATATATAGGATCACATCGGTGCCACGGGATTTCTTTTTGGTTTCCTCCAAAGTATATTCCGGGCTTCCATCACATTCCCATCTTACTGCTTTTGAATCCGGTTTATAACTTTTGGTAATGATCTCTACTTTATCGCTCACCATAAAAGCTGAATAAAATCCAAGGCCGAAATGACCGATGATATTCGCTTCATTTTTCCCTTTATATTTTTCTAAAAATTCTTCCGCACCGCTAAAGGCAACCTGGTTAATATATTTGTCCACTTCTTCCTCTGTCATCCCAACTCCTTTATCAGAGATCGTTAGTGTCTTTTTATCTTTATCGATTTTTACATGAATGTCAAGATTTCCCAGATCACCTTTTACTTCGCCAAGAGAAGATAAGGTTTTTAATTTCTGTGTTGCATCTACGGCATTGCTCACTAATTCACGGATAAAAATTTCATGATCACTGTAAAGAAATTTCTTAATGATTGGAAAAATATTTTCTGTTTGTACCCTTATGTTTCCTTTTTGCATAAATATTTTTTTCAATTTTTTTGCAAAACAAATGCCATTCATTTTTTTATGACATCATGACATTATAAAAAAATCCGTTACAGAAAGCAACGGATTTTTTCATTTGATTAAAATCAAAATTCACTTTTACATTGTTTTCGCTATATCGATCATAGTAGAAAGTTCAGCTACCAATTTATCGTCACTGCCATCAAAACCAACTGCTTTAAAACGAATCACTCCGTTTTTATCTATCACGAATTTTGTAGGAATTCCACTTACGTTAAACTGTTCAACTACTTTACTATCGTTGTCCATTAATACATGAAAATCGTATTTGTTGGAAGCGATAAAATCAGCGGCATTTTTTTCCTTTTTGTCATTCGTTTCCCATGTATCAACAAAAACAAACTTCACATTTGGATCATTTTTATATTTCGTAACCATTTTTTGCATTCCGGGAAAAGAAGCTTTGCAAGGTCCGCACCAGGTTGCCCAGAAATCTACAACTATTACTTTATTTTTTAAATCCTGAATATTTATTTTATTTCCTTTTAGATCCGTTAAAGTAAATGCAGGAGCGGTTTCAGAAAGAACCGCCTTTTTTAAGTCGGCCACCATTTTCAAATAACTATCTTTTTTCAACGCACTCAGATAATCGTCATAACCATTTTCTGAAGAATGTGTTTTTACATAAGCACGTTTCAAAATATCTTGTATTGACGAAGTAGATTTCCCGTCTTTTACAAATTGTTCCAATTGAGGAACATATTTTTTGGGAGACAAAACTTTTTCTGCAAGCAACGCATAAGTATTATTTTCATCTGCGGTGTTTCCTTTTTCTATTTTTATCGCAGCATCTTCAGCATAAGGAAATCCTTTTTTATAATTCCCTAATTTATAATTTACCATTGCATACGTATCTGCATACATGGCGTAAGAAGTTTCTTTTGATTTGGCATACTGACTTTCAGAAAGATAATCGGGCTTTTTTTCTGTGGCATTTTTCAATTCTTTTTTTGCAATATCTACTGCAGTTGCAGCCATATTTTCTGCTACCTCAAGGTCTTTGTCTGTTTGCTGAATTTCCCACGCTGCGTTATTGTAAATTTGAGCCAGATCCATTCCCTTGATGTCATATTTGGAGATTGCATTTTTCATTCCCTGGTAATCTTTCTTTTGTTCAAACGCAGTAATAACGCTGCTTTTGAAGTAAGGCAACGACTCTTCCAGATATTTCCATGCCGAATCATTTTTAATTTTTCCGATAATGTCATCCAGCATTTGTTCTTTCTTTACAATATCCTTTTCTTTTAAAAAATTATTGATGATTGCTCCTTTTGCAAGTTTTCCATTGGGAAATTTTTCTTTTGCAATTTCATTCGTTAGCTTTGATTGCTGTGGAAGTTTTGCAATTGAATAAAGACTTTGTAATCTTAAATAATCATCTTCATTGTTCAAACCTGATTTTATTTGTGATTCAATTTCTTTTTGAATGAAGGCCGGCGCTTCGTCTTTATTTACCATAGAATATAATCTTACATAAGACACAAGATCTTTTGTTCTTAAATCCGGATTAGCTTTAAATTCCTCTTCCATTGCCTTTAATGCTTTATCATTGTCAGCTTCTAATCCTGCGTTTCTTCCATAAGACTGGTAAAATTGTGACAGGCTTAAATCAGATCCTTTTTTTAAATGATCGCCATCATAAAGCTGAATCCAATACCCGTTGTTAGAATTATTATCAAAATTTTTGTCTGCAGAAAAACTAAAAAAAACGAAATTGTCTGAAGTATCTGTTTTCACAATGCCAATATAATGATCGCCGGTTTTTTTCAAATTAAGATCATTTGTTTTTTGACCTTTCCCAACTATATATACAATGGATTTAATGGGAGATGTAGTATTGGCAAGCGTTCCGGAAGGAGTGTAATTTATCGTTATTACATCTCCTGCTTTTGGTTTTTCAGGTGAAAATGAAAAATTAGTTTGCGCAAAAGTTTGGACAGCACAAAATAAAAGCCCTGTCAGCAATAAGTTTTTTGTAGGCATAATAATAAGTTTTAGAAGTTAAATATAACGAAACTTTTAGTTATAGAAAAAAATAAAAGCTTATGAAAAGAAAATGCCATTAATTATTGTTTTACTGTATCATAAAAGTTTTTAAAATCGATGGTAATAAATAAAGGAATTACGAAATTGACAGTGCTTTTTTACTATTTGTTTTTTAAACAAATAATATTGTATGTGTTTCCATTTTTTGATCCGATAAATGATTGAGTTATATTTGCGCAACTTTTTTTTAAGTGATTCAATAAAAAAATAATTTAGAAATGAAGATTATTTTTGCATCGGTCATTTTATTAAAATTGGCCCCGTAGCTCAGTGGATAGAGCAACAGCCTTCTAAGCTGTGGGTCGCACGTTCGAGTCGTGCCGGGGTCACTGTTTCCTTCTTCTTTGATCTTTTTATCCACTATACTTTAAAGTTCTTAATTGAAAAGAAATACAAATAACAATGGAAATTCAAATTGAAGAGAGCTGGAAGGAAATTTTAAAAGATGAATTTGAGAAAACGTATTTTCAACACATTGTTACTTTTTTAAAAGCTGAAAAAGCTTTAGGAAAAATTATTTATCCACCGGGTCCGTTAATTTTTAATTCTTTCAAACAAACTCCTTTTTCAAACGTAAAAGTGGTTATTATTGGCCAGGATCCTTACCATAATAGGGGACAGGCGCATGGTTTGAGTTTTTCTGTTCCTGATGGAATTGCCAAGCCTCCTTCTCTTTTAAACATTTTTAAAGAACTGAAAAATGATTTGGGAATTGAAATTGCCGGAAATGGCAATCTTGAAAAATGGGCGGCGCAGGGAGTCCTTCTTTTAAATGCTTCTTTAACCGTGCGCGAAAATGAGCCAGGGAGCCATTCACAGATCGGATGGCTGCAATTTACCGACCGGGTGATTAAAAAAATTTCAGATGAAAAGGAAGGAATTATTTTTTTATTGTGGGGTAAATTTGCACAGGAAAAGCAATCATTAATTGATGAGACAAAACATTTTGTTTTAAAAGCAGCGCATCCTTCTCCATTAAGTGCAAACAATGGTTTTTTTGGTTGTAAGCATTTTTCAAAAACGAATGAATTATTGGTGAAACAACAAAAAAGTCCTATTGATTGGAAAATTTAATTTTTCTGAACGAAATAAAAATGAAAAATTTTTTAGCTAGAATTTTTGCTGGATGGGCGTTGGTTGTTTTTGCTCTCAGTTTGTTTCCGGTAGGATTACTCATGTGGATAATTGGTATTTTCAAGGAACCAAAACGTACGGAGCTCTTCAGAAAAATTTCTATTGTTTGGATCAGGATATTTTTTTTTCTGTGTGGATGCAGTTTAAAAGTCATTGGACAAAAGAATTTTAAGAAAAATGAAAATTATATTGTTACCTGCAACCATAATTCTTTTATCGATATTCCAGCGGTAACCCCTTTTATTCCCGGCCCAAATAAAACAATTGCAAAAGCGGAACTGGCAAAGATTCCATTGTTTGGATTGATCTATAAAAGAGGTTCAATCCTTGTAGATAGAAATGATAAAAGAAGCAGGCAGAATAGCTTTAGAAAAATGAAGCATGTTTTAGATATGGGAATGCACATGTGTATTTATCCCGAAGGGACAAGAAATAAAACCGCTTTGCCTTTAAAAAGTTTTCACGACGGTGCTTTCAGATTAGCGATAGAAACAAACACTGCTATTATTCCGGCTCTACTTTTCAATACAAGAAATATTCTTCCGGCGGAGAAAACATTTTATTTCTGGCCTGGAAAAATGCAACTGCATTTTCTTCAACCTGTTTCGGTAAATAAAGACGATAATTTTGAATTACTGAAGGAAAAAGTTCATCATTTGATGGGTGAATATTACGAATCGCATCTTCATCTCATTAAATAGTGCTGGGAAGCAGTGAATAAATAAATAATTCAAATTTGTATTTCCCGATAGTAATTTCAACTTAAGTAAAAGGATAAATAACGCTGATTTCTGTTTTCAAAAACGTTATTCAATCATCTTATTTCTCATGCCGTATACGATTAGCCCGCCGATGGTTTTAGCGCCGACTTTATTTTTCATATTCTGACGAATAGTCTCGATTGTTCTCGGGCTTAAAAAAATTATTTTTGAGATTTCTTCCGTTGTTTTATCCTCGCCAAGCAGCTGCAAAATCTTTAATTCTTTTTCATTAAAAGTAACAGGAATCTGCGCACCGTAATGAGCCCGGACATTTTTTTTCTGCATCAATTTCCCCATTACCGCTTTATTCACCAGTTGATTAAAATAAAATTCTTCATTCATACAAGTTAATATCGCTTCGTATATTTCATCAGGATCAGTAGTTTTGGTAAGATAAGCATTTGCCCCCATCTCCATCATTTTACTAATCATCTGCTGATCATCATACATAGAGAGCACAATAATTTTGAGATCTTCATATTCTTTCCGAAGCATTTCAATTGCGTTAATTCCATCGATTTCCGGCATTCTTATATCCATTAATAATAAGTCTGGCTTTTTAATGGTCATCTTATGCATCAAATCCTTTCCGTCTTCAGCTTCCCAAATCATTTTCAGGTCTTCCTTAGGAGTCAATGCCATCTTAATTCCATCGCGGAAAATTTTATGGTCATCAGCTATAGCAATTTTAATAATGGTAGTTAGTGACATTGAATGAATCTTAGGAATAGTATAAATAGAGCAAGTATAACGAATGTTTTTAACTTATATTACTTAATTATAATTTTTTTTAAGACAGAGGTGAAATTTTAAAGAAAAGCTACGGTGCAAAAATACTTCTTTTTTCTCCGTAAATTCCCTGTGGCAGTCTCTGGGTTATTACTAATATTTACTTGCATATGTACTTCTTTTTTACTTAAAATGCAAGCATTTTTGGTAAAAGATTATTGTTTCCTTTCATTTTACTGTATAAATACGATCGTAAATAAACTATTTTTTCCATAGTAAATTTACTATCTTTGTTTAGTAAAACTACCTGATTTTTTATCGTCAATTTACGTGTTTTTTTCGCTAAAATCCTTTGTAGTATTACATTTCAGCGAAAATACATCAATTGAATTAAAAAATAATCGGTTGTACAGAATATTTATTTTAGTGAAGTTAGCCTTCTGATTACTCAAATAACCGCTTTAATAAACGCTTTAAAAACAAAAGTACAATTATGACAAAAAATGCACCCCAAACCAAAAGTCTTGCTGAAGTAGGCGAAGACATTGGATTAACTGAAGGAGCCCAATTGGTGCAGAACTTCAGAACAGCCAACCCTGACGCTACCCCAGGTTATTACATTGGTCGTAACATTATCGACCAAATTTTAAATCAGCCAGGATGTGTAGGAATTAATTTCCGTAAATGCCTTTCTGAAAATAATGAAGAGCATTTAGTTTATACCGGAGTTGACGCTGATGGAAAGGACATTCTTTCTTACTCAGTTGTTACTAACACTGGTGATATTGAAAAACAAAATGGTATAGTTGCTGATAGAGTTATTATTGATTGGACGATTTGGACAAATCCAGGCGGCGGTACTCCAACTACCTAGTTATATTGAGGTTGACAATAAAATATAAAAAAAGTAGTTATATTTGATGTAAATTTTAACTGCTATTTTTAAAATACTATTATATACACATCTTTTATTTACTACACTACCCTTAGTGTTTTATTTGCTTTTCAAACGAAAAAGCAAATCGAAGCCACTAAGGGTAATTTCATTTTATGTTCTTTATTGTATTGTAAATGAAGGAATGAGTTTTTATTTACAAAGCTTTCGCTCGCCAAACACTGTTTACTTATTTCTCCTTTTCACCCTAGTAGAATATTCATTTTTTTGTTATTTTATTTATTTAATACTTCCAAAAGGGGCAATAAAAAAGTTGGTTCCGTTTTTATGGATCGGCTTTTTACTTTTTGCCGTTATTGACTATCTTTTTTTTAGTAAACCGTATGAATTTGATTCAATTGCAATAGGTATTGAATCTATTATTGTTTTAATGCTTTGCATAACTTATCTATTTTCTCAAATGAGGGGAACTAATAGCTTCTTGATTTATTCTACTTTTAATTTCTGGGCAGTTATCGCTTTTTTTATTTATTTTTCAGGAACTTTCTTATTATATCTTATGACAGAACGAATGATGGATAGTTCTTCATTTCAAAAAATCTATTTTATTATTAATATCTCCTTCAATATCCTTAAGAATTTATTGCTGTCTTTAGCAATGACAATGAAATTAAATTCAGTAAATAAACAAAAAACCACTATTCCTGATTTAGATGATCTTTTTATTCAAACCAATACTAATCAACCAAACTAAATGTTTTTTCAACAGGTACAAGGTACATTTGGCATTTCGAGCGTATTAATTTTAGGCACGCTTGGAATGTTTTTTATGGCCATTACGCTGGTCTCTATTGTTGTGTTTCATCAAAGACGGGTTATCAGGTTTAATAAGCAAATTCAAAAGATGGAAGAAGAACGGCAACAAATGTTGCTGCGCGCTTCTATTCAATTTCAGGAAGAAGAAAGACAAAGAATAGCGGCAGATCTTCATGATGATGCAGGGCCACTGCTGGCAACAGCCCGCCTTTATTTGAGTGAAAATTTAATTCACCAGGAACCGGCTGTTCAACTGCAATCTATTTTTAGTGCTAAACAAATTATTGATGACAGCATTCAATTAATCAGAAATATTTCACATAGCCTGATGCCTCCAACGTTAAAGAATTTCGGGTTGGAAGCGGCGATAAAAGATTTATTTGAAAAAATTAATGGTTCGGGCGCTATCAATGCAAGCGCCCGCTTTCATGATAACCGCCAGCGTTTAAATGATGAACAGGAATTACTTGTGTTTCGGATTATACAGGAGTTGGTAACAAATATTATTAAACATAGTAGCGCCGGATTTATTCATCTTACTCAAAATGCCCAGGGAAATATTGTTTACTTTCGTATTCATCATGACGGTAAGGGGATCCTTCAGAAGGATTTTGAGAAGATGGAGCATGATTCAACCGGCCTCGGATTAAAAAATATTCAAAGCAGGATAAGAGTTTTGAGAGGAAAAATATTTTTTGAAATAGATAATACCCATACCTATTATAAGGTAACGATTGAAGTGCCCAGGGAACCAATTAAATAAATTGTTGTATTTTAATTTTTTTCAATTATCTTTTGCCTTTAAGCTATTAAAATATGACCCCCGATATTATAAACGTAGCGATTGCAGATGATCATAAAATTTTCAGAAAAGGCGTTATTCTTTCTTTAAAGGCCTATCATAATATCAACTTTATTCTGGAAGCTGAAAATGGTGAAGAGTTGATTAAAGGCATTGAACAGGAACAGCCCCATATCGTTTTGATGGATTTAAAAATGCCGATCAAGGATGGAATTGAAACGACTAAATATCTTAATAAACATTTCCCGCAGATCCGGATTCTGATACTTACTATGTTTGAGGATGAGCGCTTTGTCGGACATTTAATGGACAGTGGCGCCAATGGTTATTTATTAAAAAGTACTGAGCCGGCCGAAATAAAACAGGGTATTATGGACGTAATGAATACCGGTTTTTATCTGAATAATTTTGTAAACCGGGTGTTGATAAAAAAGAATTATGCGAAGCAGAAATTCAATCCAAATTTGAAGAATGAAATTGTGGTGAGTGAAAGGGAAAAGGAAGTATTATCGTTAGTTTGTATGGAATATACTGCTCATGAAATTGCCCAAAAAATGGATATAAGTCCCCGTACGGTAGAAGCGATTAAAGACAGATTAATGGAACGTTTTGGAGTTAAAAATTCTGTAGGACTGGTTTTTTTTGCTATGAAAAATTCTTTAATAGATTGATGCTTCTCAAGATCTAAAGATTTCGGTAAAATAAAAATCTTATTACTCCGGTTCATTTCTAATGCTAACCCGGTCATTCAATTTAAAAGTAACGGGAACAATTACATAACGATCTACCGCCTGCCGACAACTAGAAAGCTGACTTTGCATGGTCGTGAATTATTGCTATTCGTTATAATTCATTTCCATTTTTCGTAATTACTCGCGAATTATATTTCAACCATGCAGTTTGGCCGCCAGGAAAACTTGCAGTCTGATCCAGTTTAATAAATACATTTCCGTCTTCTTTCTGGTTTCTTGGACGAATCCATTTGATTCGCGTATTTTCATCGGGAACTTTTTTTAATTTATCAGGACTAGATAATGTTACCGGCTGTAATCTATACGATGCTACATCGTGTCCATTCTGTTTTGCAGGAATCCATTTCGGTCCCTTCCTAATCGCATCTACTGAGATTTTTGCAAGTAGCGTTCCTTTCATGGTTGTTGCTTGTACATCACTAACTCTTCCATCTACATCTACAATAAATCTTACCACGCAAGTTCCGTAATCAGCATTGGTAAAAGAATCCAGAGAAGCCTGAACTTTTCTTACAATATATTTTTGCCACGCAATTGGCCCTCCAGGGAATTGTGCGTCTACATTTACTTTTGTAAAAACTATTCCCGTCCCGCCTGAAGACTTCCCTTTTTGAGGGAAAACCGGTTTCTCATTTTTAATTGTTGCATTATCCAAAATAAAAACTCCGTTTTTTGCTTTCTCTCCATATTTTGCTTGCATATCTTTTTCAGTACCTGAATGAATAGTAAGTATACCTGCATGAATTGTTTTTGTTTTTAGAATGCTGTTTGGCTCGATTTTACCATTAATAACAATAACAGCTTTCATGATATTTACTTTCGTTTTCTCAGGATTTGTTGTGTTAATTAATTTATCGGCACGTAAAAATATTTTATTTTTTCCATCTACATATACAGCGCCAGTAAGTGTTTGTGAGGGTATTGTATCTGACTTATTTATAACTGCGCTTTTAGTATCATCAACTTTTTTCGAATCAGCATAATTATTAATCGCGTTCAAAATATCTTTTGCGATTTTTTCCTGGTTCGCATCTTTGCTGATAAATGCAACATCATTCGCATTACTCAAATATCCGCATTCTACAAGTGCTGCGGGACAAGAGTTAGAGTCAACAACAAACAGCCCTCTGTTTTGAACTTCTATTTCATTATCAGTTTTGTAAAGTGATTTTAATTCATTAATTAATGCTGAGGCAAGTACCTGATTTTTCTCAGTATTATGCCGGTCGATCAAAACAGAAAAACCATTTAATTGTTGGTCTGTTGATCCATTTACATGGATTGAAACAAATAAATCGGCACTATGATCTTGCGCAAAGTGTACTCTGTTTCTTACAGAAATTGTTTGATCTTTATCTCTCGATAGCAATATTCGAAAATGATCATTAGAGTTTAAAGCAACGACCTTTTTAGCTATCGAAAGTGTAATATCTTTTTCTTTCAAACCGTTGGCAGATAGCGCGCCATTATCATTTCCTCCATGCCCTGCATCTATCACAACTATAATTGTTTTTCCATTATAAGAATTCGTTGAATTAGAATTTACTTTTAAAGTAAAAGCAAAAAACACAATTGCTGCCAATGGCAACACCAGCAAGCGGCTATAGTAGCTTACTTTCGGATTTTTATTTTTTGTGAGCATCATAATTCTTCTTTTTATGGGT
>Ga0157371_10002083_pt1 | contig 19571 bp, 12 predicted proteins | sample C45metaG_FD_113462 | JGI IMG/M metagenome (GOLD analysis project Ga0157371, IMG submission 113462) | Corn rhizosphere microbial communities from Kellogg Biological Station, Michigan, USA - C4-5 metaG | ecosystem: Host-associated > Plants > Roots > Rhizosphere > Soil | place: USA: Michigan...
ATAACTAAAATCAGAAAAAATATGTACACACATTAAATAAAAGAACACCATTTTAATAATCATTCTCGACTACTATTAATATGCATCTCCAATAAAAAAGCGTCCCTGGATTCTGAAATAACCTCAGAATCCAGGGACGCTTCTTATTTATTTAACTTACTTTTTCCCTACCGTAATATCAGGCCAGTTATCAGTTTTAAAGGGCGATGCCGGAAGGCCTGCCCCATTAACAAAATTACAGATTGGGTTATTTGCCCATGCATATCTTACAGAAACGGGGTTTGCTACTTCAGGACTGCTCACAATAATCTGATTCCCTTTTACCACAGCTTTAGCCCAATGGAATTTTTGATCAGAACCTGCAATAGCAAAGCCCTTTAGCTCTCCCCCATCGCTAGTTTTCAAACCACCTTCAGTAGCTTTAAAAGTTAACGCTATGCCATTTCCTGTAATTTTGTGCGATTGATATATCGGACCGGTATAAGGAATTTTAACACCATAATTTTTAGCTAGCGCTATAAGGGCCAGTCTCTTTCCAACATCCTGTTTATTTTTTGGATGAATATCCAATGCATCACCAATGTCAATTGAAACCGCCATGCCAGTATTTGGAAGCGAAAGGGTTTCACGCTGTGCATCTCTTAGTTCAGCCCACTCAGAGGGTACAGGATCATTGTCAACTTTCATAAAATTAGCTAACTGAACAAAATAGAAAGGAAAATCAGGTTGTTTCCAACTCTTTCTCCAATCATTAATCATAGCTGGGAAAAGTTTACGATACTGATGCGCACGACCTGCATTGCTTTCTCCCTGATACCAAATAGCTCCTTTAATTGGAAATTGCAAATAAGGGTTAATCATTGCATTATACAACACTGTAGTTCTGTTAGGACCATCATTTGAAACCGGCATTGGAGATACATCCTTCAAATTCAATCCAACCTTATACTGCCATTCACCATCAAGCGACAAGCGCTCCCCACCTGCAGACACCAATGACAGCACATTTTTATTACCGTAAATACCCCCCTCGCCAGCACCATCAAACACTCTTACTACTAGCGCAAATGTACCGGCTTTTACTTTATTTCCAGGGATAGTATAAGAACGTGGCACATTAAACCCTTCTGTTTGCCCTATTTTTTCGCCATCGAAATAAGTAACATCATTATCGTCTATAGTACCCAAATTAAGCTTTATTTCTTTGCCTGCCCACGATTGTGGAATAGTTATGTTTTTTCTAAACCAAACTACCCCATCAAAGTCTGGCATCCCAGCCTGCTCCCACAGTGATGGTAAGGATATGTTTTTCCATGATGAAACATCAAGGGAACCAGAAAGCCATGCAGGCTTACCCTGATCTATACCAGCATCTTTATCTAGCACCAATTTCTGCCAGGCATCTAATTTTTGTTTAAAGCTTGCTCCATCATTATCTTTATCAGCAGTTTCAATTTTGCTTACTGCATCCACAAAATCCGGGATTGTTTTAAGTGTAGCTGCGCTGGTCCATGCTTCGGCAATGGTCCCGCCCCAGGAAGTATGGATTAAACCAATAGGAATACCAGTTTTTTTATTAACCTCACGGGCAAAAAAGTAAGCCACAGAAGAAAATCCTGCAACATATTGTGGGGTACAGGGTTGCCATCCACCATTATCAACTTCAGCATCAGCCAATGGAGAGTTGCTGGTTACATGAATGGCCTGCAATAATCTGATATTAGGATAATTGGCATCTTTTATCTCTTGTTCATAATTATTGATCTTTCCCCATCCTGCCAGTGGCATTTCCATGTTTGATTGTCCAGAGCACACCCATACGTCACCAATTAACACATTGCTTAACTTAGTAACATCTCCATCAGAAATGCTGACATTATATGGCCCGCCATAAGAAGGCGTAGGTAGTAAAACCTTAAACTTCCCGTCACTATCAGCTTTGGCAGTATAGGTTTTATTATTCCAGGTAGCATTAACCTTTACTATCTTTCCAGCATCGGTATTACCCCAAATTGCAACATTAGTTTTCTGTTGAAAGACCATGTTATCACTAAATACAGAGGGCAATGTTACTTTAGCCTGTACTAAAGAACTTAAAAATATGGAGGCAAATATAAAGCTGCCTTTAAAGAATTTAACGGATTTAGGTTTCAAGATGTTCATTGTTTAATTTGGTTACACAACAGTACCAGATCATTAATAAACAATTAGAATCAGGCACCGCTATACACAAACATATTAAATATTAATATATTTCCATTAAACAAATGCCTCAATTAATCTATACCACCTACTATCCCCATTTGCTCTAGTTTAGCCTCAGCACCAGAAATATAGCGAGATTCAGATTTCCTTTCGGAAGAGAATTCCAACATTAATGATTCAGCAACATGCACCATATGCTCCGATCCAATAAATATAGCTGTACGCTGATGTAGTTCGGTTGGCTCGATCTCTAATATCCTGTTAAATCCATCTGAAGCAACCCCACCTGCCTGTTCAACTATAAAAGCCATTGGATTGCATTCATATAACAATCTTAGCTTTCCCTTTGGAGATCTTGCAGTGGTTGGATATATATATATTCCTCCCTTAATTAAGTTCCTATGGATATCGGCTACCATCGATCCAATATATCTTGATGTATATGGCCTGTTAGTAGTTTTATCTTCCACCTGAACGTACTTTAAATATTTCTTTACTCCTTCAGGAAAATGAACGTAATTACCTTCATTTAAGGAATAAATGTTTCCATTTGGCGGTATCTTCATATTTGGATGAGACAAGCAAAACTCACCAATAGAAGGATCTAAGGTAAATCCATTTACACCTTTACCTGTAGTATACACCAACATGGTTGATGATCCGTAAATTACATAACCTGCAGCCACCTGCTCTGTTCCCTTTTGCAAAACATCTTGCAAAGTAGCCTTCCCATTTGTCGATTTTCTTCTGTATATCGAAAAAATAGTTCCTACTGCAACATTACAATCTATATTAGAAGAACCATCTAAGGGATCTATGCAAACTATATATTTGGCGTTTTTAGAAACTGGCGAATCAATTTTCACAAAGTCATCCTCTTCCTCCGTTGCAACAATACAGCATTCGCCACCACTAGTTAATGCGCTTATAAATTGGGTATTAGCAAACACATCCAGCTTTTGCTGCCCTTCGCCCTGAATATTCATAGTTCCAGCGGCTCCTAATATATCTACCAGGCCTGCTTTATTAACCTCCCGGTTCACTATTTTTGATGCTATGCCAATATCTCGGAGCAATCTGGAAAGTTCTCCTTTTGCGTACGGAAAATCGGCCTGTTTTTCTATTATGAATTGGCCTAAAGTTTTTATACCCGACATATACTTAGTGTATTTAATACGTTATCTAACGCCTATTTCAATAACCTCTAAGTTATGGATTTTTTCATCCGAAACAGAAAATCTAATTAATGTTTTAACTTTATGCCAACCCGAATTTCCTGCCGCACCGGGATTTATATGCAAACAATCGATTTTCTTATCAAACATCACCTTTAAAATATGGGAATGCCCGGTGATAAATAATTTTGGAGGCTTAGTGTATATTTCACTCCTTACCTGTGGCGCGTATTTTCCTGGATAGCCTCCAATATGCGTCATCCATACATCAAGGTTTTCACAGTTAAAACGCAAGTGTTCAGGGTAATGACTTCTAATCTCTTTGCCGTCAATATTTCCATAAACACCCCTTAGTGGTTTAAAGGCTGCAAGTTCTTCGGCAACATTAGATCCAAAATCTCCTGCATGCCATATTTCATCGCAATCCGCAAAGTGTTTAAAAACCGCTGGATCCAAAAATCCATGTGTATCAGAAATAAGGCCTATTTTAGTCAAAATATATGTTCTTTATAATCTACCAAACAAAGCTATGGATAATGATTTATACAGTTAAAAGGCCAGAAGAAAATCTTTAAGCAATCGCCTATAATCTTCAGTATATACTTTTTCGGCCTTGTAAATAAAGAAATTGCTGTTTTTAGGCTCTCCCGCTTTGCGCTGAAGGCAGATGATATGGCGGAAAACCGGCTTACTTTCATCAGAGCAAACATTTATTCTTTCACTTAGGGATAGATTAAATGCTCCCGCCTGCGCCACTACAAATTCTGCCTGCTTAACCGGCAGTATTAACCAGATACATCCATCATCAGTTAACAGTGCCGAAATTTTCGATAACAGTAACTCAAAAAAATCCTGGTCAGCATGCCTTGCAATCCCCTTTCTTTGCTCCGGATTCTTAAGATCATTAACAAAATAAGGAGGGTTTGAAACAATCAAATCATACTTAACATCAGTATGATACAATGCTATAGCGCAATGATGAGCCTTAACCCTGGCAGAAAAATCAGAATTACTAAAATTAGCAGCAGCAGTTAACGCTGCAGATTCATCTATTTCTACCGCATCAACAAGCGAATTTGGAAACCGCTGCGCGAGCATTAAAGCAATAACACCTGTTCCGGTTCCAATATCAAGTATTTGTTTAGCGTCATTTTTTTTAACAATTGCCCCTAATAATACCCCATCGGTATTAATTTTCATAGCACAACCTGCCTGATTTACCTCAAACTGCTTAAATTTAAAAATACTTCCCATACGCTTCTGCGAATATATTACATTCTAACCTCGTGGTTTTAAAATTTTAACCTTAAATTTGCGGCTCAAAACACTATAATGATTTATTTCTTCTCCAATCAATCCAATACAGTTTTCGCTTTACAAACTGCGCAAAACTTATCCGATACTGATATTACAAAACTAGAATGGCTGTTTGGCGGTGCAAAATTAAACCAGGAAACCGTATTAACAGATTTTTTTGTTGGACCTCGCGCTGCAATGGTAACTCCATGGAGTACAAACGCCGTAGAGATTACACAGAATATGGCCATCGAGGGCATCATCAGGATTGAAGAATTTCATAAAGTTGAAGAGGATTTTTCTGACTTCGATCCAATGCTATCTCAAAAATACAAGGAACTTAATCAGGAAATTTATACAATAAATATAAAACCAGAACCTATTATAGAGGTTAACGACATTGCTGCTTACAATAAACAGGAAGGTTTATCACTAAGTGACGATGAAGTAGAGTATCTGAACAATCTTTCCCAAAGACTTGGAAGAGCGCTTACCGACTCAGAAGTATTTGGATTTTCTCAGGTAAATTCAGAACACTGCCGCCACAAAATCTTTAATGGCAAATTTGTTATCGATGGTGTAGAACAGCCAACCTCTCTTTTCAAACTGATTCGTAAAACATCAGAGGAAAACCCAAATGATATTGTTTCAGCTTATAAAGACAATGTTGCTTTTATAAAAGGCCCGGTAGTTCAGCAATTTGCACCAAAACGTGCAGATGAACCCGATTACTATGCAATCAGCGATTTTGAATCAGTAATTTCTGTGAAAGCAGAGACACATAATTTCCCTACAACCGTAGAACCATTTAATGGCGCAGCAACAGGTTCTGGCGGTGAAATCAGAGACAGACTTGCAGGTGGCCAGGGTTCGCTACCATTGGCTGGTACTGCAGTTTACATGACTGCCTTATCAAGATTAGAGGAAAATCGCCCATGGGAAAAAGCGGTTGAAGAAAGAAAATGGTTATACCAAACTCCAATGGATATTCTGATCAAAGCTTCTAATGGAGCTACTGATTTTGGAAATAAGTTCGGTCAGCCCCTAATCACCGGATCTGTACTTACTTTTGAACATGAGGAAGAGGGACGTAAGCTTGGTTTCGATAAAGTAATTATGCTTGCAGGTGGTGTAGGTTATGGAAAAGCCAGCCAGGCTAAAAAACATACACCATCAACAGGTGATAAAATTGTAGTTCTTGGTGGGGAAAATTATAGAATTGGTATGGGTGGTGCAGCCGTGTCATCTGCAGATACTGGTGCTCTAGGTAGTGGAATCGAACTAAATGCCATTCAAAGATCTAATCCTGAAATGCAGAAAAGAGCAGCAAATGCTGTTCGTGGTATGGTAGAGAGCAATCATAACAGCATTGTATCTATACATGATCATGGGGCTGGTGGCCACTTAAACTGTCTTTCTGAACTAGTAGAAGAAACTGGCGGAAAAATAGACCTTGATAAATTACCTGTAGGAGACCCTACCCTTTCATCTAAAGAAATTATCGGCAACGAATCTCAGGAACGTATGGGGCTTGTAATCGGGCAAAAAGACATAGAAACGTTGCAAAAAATTGCTGATCGCGAGCGTTCTCCAATGTATACTGTAGGTACAGTTACGGGTGATCATCGCTTTACCTTTGAATCAGCAACAACTGGTGCTAAGCCGATGGATCTTGAACTGAAAGACATGTTTGGCAGTTCTCCAAAGATGGTAATGGAGGACAAAACCATTGATAGAAAATATGAGCCGGTTACTTACGATAAGACACAGCTAAATGTTTATCTTGAACAGGTTTTACAACTTGAAGCAGTTGCATCTAAAGATTGGTTAACAAACAAGGTTGACCGTTGTGTAGGTGGCCGTGTTGCCAAACAACAATGTGCTGGTCCGCTGCAATTACCATTAAACAATTGTGGTGTTATGGCGTTAGATTTTCAGGGAAAAGAAGGTATTGCAACCTCAGTAGGTCATGCGCCTTTATCTGCTTTAATTGACCCTGCTGCCGGAAGTCGTATTGCAATTGCCGAATCTCTTTCTAATATTGTATGGGCACCATTAAAAGATGGTCTTAAAAGCGTTTCGCTGTCAGCGAACTGGATGTGGGCTTGTAAAAACGAAGGCGAAGATGCCAGATTATACGAAGCTGTAAAAGCATGCTCTGATTTTGCAATCAGTTTAGGAATCAATATTCCAACGGGTAAAGATTCATTGTCGATGAAGCAAAAATACAAAGGCGATGAAGTTATTGCACCCGGCACAGTGATTATTTCTGCTGCAGGAAATTGTAATGACATCACTAAAGTTGTTGAACCTGTTTTACAAAAAGATGGCGGTTCAATTTACTACATCAATTTATCTAATGATGCTTATAAATTAGGTGGTTCTTCATTTGCTCAAATTGTAAACAGAATTGGCCATGAAACGCCTGATGTTAAAAATGCAGACCAACTGAAGAATGCTTTCAATACACTTCAGGATTTAATAAAGGCTAATAAAATACAAGCCGGACATGATATTGGTAGCGGTGGATTAATAACTACATTACTAGAGCTTTGCTTTGCTGATCGTGATCTTGGAGCATCTTTAGATCTATCTTCTTTAGATGAACAAGACATTATCAAATTACTTTTCGCAGAAAACATAGGCATTGTATTCCAGGCAACTGAAGATGTTGAGGCTATCCTTTCTGCAAATGGTGTTGCTTACCACAAACTTGGTAAAGTAACTTCGACTGCAAGCTTGCAAATAAAAAACAATTCAGAACTATTATCTTTTGACATCGATCACTTACGTGATGTTTGGTTCAAAACTTCTTATCTTTTAGATAAAAAACAAAGTGGACCAGTAAAAGCAAAAGAACGTTTCGACAACTATAAAAACCACGTACTCAAATACAACTTCCCCGCTCAGTTTGATGGCAGGAAACCAGCTATTGATACTTCAAAGCCAAGGCCAAAGGCTGCTGTTATCCGTGAAAAAGGAAGCAATTCTGAACGTGAATTAGCTAATGCCATGTATCTTGCAGGTTTTGATGTAAAAGATGTTCACATGACTGACCTAATTGCGGGCAGAGAAACTCTGGAAGACATACAATTCATCGGTGCTGTTGGTGGTTTCTCTAATTCAGATGTGTTAGGATCAGCCAAAGGATGGGCAGGAGCTTTCATGTATAACGAAAAAGCAAAAATTGCTCTTGAAAACTTCTTTAACAGACCAGACACATTATCTGTAGGAATCTGTAATGGGTGTCAGCTTTTTGTTGAGCTTGGCTTAATCAATAAAGATCATGCAGAAAAACCAAAAATGCTGCATAATGAAAGTGGTAAGCACGAAAGTATATTCACCTCATTAACCCTACAACAAAACAATTCAGTTATGCTTTCTACATTAGCAGGAACTACATTGGGCGTTTGGGTGTCACATGGCGAAGGTAGGTTCCAATTACCATACTCGGAAGATAAGTATCAAATTATAGCTAAATATGCTTATGAAACTTATCCTGCAAACCCGAACGGATCAGATTACAACACAGCAATGATGTGCGATGAGTCCGGTCGTCATCTGGTAATGATGCCTCATATCGAGCGCTCATTATTCCAATGGCACTGGGCAAACTATCCGAAAGGACGTAAAGATGAAGTAACCCCTTGGATGGAAGCATTTGTAAATGCCAGAAAATGGGTGGAAAACCACAAAGGATAAAATTCAAAAACATAACTATATAGTATTAAAGCCGAATCAATCTTAAATGATTATTTGGCTTTAATGCTTTTAGGGCGTTCCATATGTAACAACTTTATACCATCTTCTTGCCAGCTAACCAATCTTTATTGATATCATAATTGTTTCGCTAAATTTATCTACAGTGAATCAACCAAGAACCAAATTATGAGTAACAATTCAAGAAGAGATTTCATAAAAAAAATAGGTATCGGAACAGCAGCTTTATCTGTTGGAAATAGCGTATTCGGCGGAACTGCCTTTGGGTTTAGTGCAAAAAGCTATAGAAATATTATCGGAGCAAATGACAGAATAAACATGGCAACTATCGGCGTTAATAGCCGGGGAAATAGTATGGGAGGTACAATTGCCAAGCAAAAAAACGCGCAGGTTATTACAGTATGTGATGTAGATTCAAGGGCAATCCCTAAAGCAATAGAAACTATTGTAAAAGCAGGTCAAACAACAGCACCCAAATCCGAAAAAGACCTGCGTAGGGTTTTGGAAGATAAAACTGTTGACGCCATATATACAGCTACCCCAGATCATTGGCATGCCCCATTAACCATTATGGCTTGTCAGGCAGGCAAACATGTATATGTTGAAAAACCCTTAAGTCATAATCCAAAAGAAGGTGAAATGGCAGTGGCGGTAGCCAGAAAATATAACAGAATAGTACAAATGGGCGCGCAACGCCGTTCTGCCCCTACGCTTACAAAAGGAATCCAATTACTTCATGAAGGGGTAATTGGACGTGTATATATGGCAAAAACATGGTACACAAACACAAGAAAGGAAACCTTTTTAAAACCAGCAAACGTACCCGATTGGCTGGATTACGATCTATGGCAAGGCCCGGCGCCACGTGTTAATTATAAGGATGGTCTTATACATTACAATTGGCACTGGTTCTGGAACTGGGGAACCGGAGAGGCATTGAATAATGGAACGCATGAAGTAGATGTAGCACGTTGGGGTTTGGGAGTAGATTTCCCAACACGCGTTAGCTCGTCCGGAGGAAGATATCATTTTAATGATGACTGGGAAACCCCAGACACGCAGGTAGTAACAATAGATTATCCTGGTAAAGTTACCCTGCTTTGGGAAAACAGAAGCTGTAACGGAAGAAAAGTTGAGGGGCAGGAAAGAGGAATTATCTTTTATGGTGAAAAAGGAAGTTTGGATACTGGAGATGATGCCTATAAAATATATGATCTTCAGGGAAAGTTAATTGAAGATGTAAAACCAAAAACCGGCGGTGAATCCCTGGAAGGAAGAAATACTGCAAGCCCAAGTTTAGGGATGGACAGTTTGCATATGGCAGATTTTCTTGATGCAATTAGAAATAACAGGCGTCCGAACTGTGATGTTGAACTAGGTTACAAAAGCTGTGTAGCCATGCAGTTAGGCAATATATCATGGAGAACTGGTCGCGACTTAAAAATTGACCCTAAAAACGGACATATTATCGGAGATAAAGATGCCCAGAAATTATGGGGCCGTACCTATGAAAAGGGATGGGAGCCTAAAATTTAAATGTAAAGACTCTCAACTATTTCAATAAAATACACCGTTAAATCAGATAAATTAACGGTGTATTTTATCAGCAACCAATAGCTCTAATATCCTTTATTTTGGACGAGTTTAGTATTCCTGTTAAGTTCATCCTGAGGAATAGGTAAAAGCCTTTTGTCTAAATTCATATTATAATTCATTTGCTTGCTGCCACCTTCACAAGTTAAGGCATACTCCTTTAGTGCTCCCATTACAGATTCCAATTTATTAGCCCGAATCAAATCAGACCATCGCTGCCCCTCAAAGGCAAGTTCTAACCTTCTTTCATTTAATATCTTGTCGGCAAGCTGTACATCAGAAAAATCACCTGCTTTAATTTCAGGTAAATCAACCCTATCTCTAACCATATTTAAAGGAGCCAGAGCCTCAGAACTTCGCCCTAAGGCATTTAATGCTTCTGCTTTAAGCAAAAGAATATCCGCATACCTTAATATGTATACATAATCACCACTAGCCCAACCTTCAGCATGCCTCCATTTATAAGTAAAAGGTACTGAGCCCGCACTGGCACAAGGTTTCCAGAATTCATCTGACCATTCTACATCTTCAAACAAAACGGTAGAGGTTTTTCGAATTTGGTCTCCTTCCGTATCAAAGGCTTTAATCAAATCTCTAGATGGGGTACAATATTTCCTCCAATCATCGCCAGATATAGATGGAGGCAATAAAAGCTGAGGACCATAATTTGCTTGAGGAGTAGATGCTTTATATTGAATTTCAAGAATAGCCTCATCATTCACATAATGAGAACCATCAAAAAGCTCATCATAATTATCATGTAATTTATATCCAAGTTCTTCTACATGTTTAATATTCTCTAATACCTTATTGTAATCCCTATCAGACTTTTGTGCATATACTTTTGCCAGCAATGCATAAACGGCACCTTTAGTAACTCTCGATTTACTTAATGATGCAGTACTGTAGCTATCCGGCACGGCCAACGCATCATTTAAATCGGTTATAATTGTTGTATAAACCTCAGCCGCCGGCGACTTAGAAACGTTTGCTTCAGCCGGATCAATCTTTCCAAACTGCATTACCAATGGTACATCTCCAAAATTTTTCACCAATTCAAAGTAAAATAGAGCCCTCAAAAATTTAGCTTCACCTATAATCTGTGCTCTTCTGTTATCCTGATCAAGGGCCACATCTTTTACCTCTCCAATTTTCTCGAGCACAAGGTTAGCTTTAGCAATACCGTTATACAATTGCTGCCAGTCATAAAACACCCTTACATTAAGTGGAGATACAGCCAGGTTATCATATTGATATACTTCCTGGGCATCCCCTCCTGCGTAAGCATTATCAGAACGTACATCCGATAATAAAAAGAACTCCCATACAAAATATTCTGTGTACAAAGAATTGTAAACACCCGTTAAAGCAGCCTCAATATCCGAAGCAGTTTTATACGCATTTCCGGTTGTTGCACTGGACTCAGGTTCTTCAGTTAAAAATTTTTTACACGAAGAGAAGCCAGCGGCCATTAAAAAGCAAATAATGATATATAATTTCGTTTTCATGATCGTAGATTTTAAAAAGAAACACTTAATCCAAAAATAAACTGCCTAACCTGGGGGTAAGTCCCATAATCAATACCCAGCGCACCGTTGGAACTTTCACCACCAGTACCAGCAAAGGCACTCACCTCCGGATCATATCCTGAGTACTTTGTAAAGGTTAGCAGATTCTCACCGGTAACATACAGGGATGCATTCTTTAGCTTAAACTTACTTAATACCGATTGCGGCAATTTGTAGCCTAGTGTTAGTGATTTCAATCTCAAATAAGAGCCATTTTCAATAAATCTTGAGGATATGTCTGAATTAACCACATTTCCAGATTCTGCCCTGGGAATATCAGTAATCTGCCCCTCCTTTGTCCATCTTCTTAATACCGCTACAGATTGATTTCTATAGTCCATCATTCCTTCTGTTTCAATTCGTGTGGCATTGAAAATATCATTTCCCTGCACCCCTTGTAAAAATACATCTAAACTAAAGTTACCATACGAAACCCTGTTTGTAAATCCATAAGTAAAATTAGGATTTGCATTCCCTATCACTTTCCTATCTCCGGCATCAAGCGCACCATCTTCATCAATATTATAACCATTGCCATTTACATCCTCATAAATCATATTACCCGTCTTGGGATCTACTCCATCCGAAACATATCCCCAAAAAGTACCAATTGGCAAACCTTCTTTTATAAGTGCAGCTTGTTGCCGCTGTGGAATCCCCCCTACAGCAAGCTCCTGATCACCTATATATCCTATTTTATTTCTGTTAAACGAGATGTTAAAATCAGATTCCCACTTCACAACTCCATTTAGGTTTTTTGTATTCAAAGCAAACTCTATCCCTTTATTTTCCAGTTTACCAATATTTTGTAATGCCCCTAAAAAGCCACTTGAAGTAGGTACAGGTTTATTAAATAATAAATCCGCAGTAGATTTCCGGTATAAATCAACCGACAAATTAACCCTGCTTTTAAACAAACTCAAATCTACTCCAAGATTGTTCTGAGTAGTACTTTCCCATTGTAAATTCCTATTTTCAGGAGTAATAGGAGCTGTACCTGAATTCACCTGTTCTCCTAAAATATAATTACTTCCAGTTCCAATAAGCCCATACCATGCATAAGGATCAATATGATCATTACCAACCTTACCCCAGGCATACCTAATCTTTAAATCATTGATAAATTCAGCATCTTTTAAGAAATTCTCTTTTGATATTCTCCATCCTGCAGAAAAAGAAGGAAAAAAGCCCCATCGTTTATCAGGTCCAAAAACGGAAGACGCATCTGCCCTTAAATTACTAGATATTAAATATTTGTCATCATAAGCATAACGTACCCTTCCAACAATAGAAGCATTTGTTCGTGCAGCTCTTGAACCTGTGGCTAAATTCACGATAGAACCTCCATTTACAGTTGGTACACTTATGCCGCTAAATCCCTTGGTTTCTATTTCCGATGATTCAGAAGTTGTACGGCTTGAAGTATATCCTACAAAAGCATCAACCGCATGCTTTTCAGCAAAGGTTTTAGCATAGCTTAATGTATTTTCAGAAAGCCAATACTCGCTTTCATTCATATTCAAATTAGCCAGACCTTTATTTACTCTTCCCCAATCTGTTCTAAAAGGATCCAAAAAGTAATTGTATTTTCCTTTTGAATTATCGTAACCAAATAAAGTTTTAAACTTTAGATCTTTTAAAATTGCCACCTCTGCATATAGGTTACCAAAAAAGCGACTGTTATTAAATCCATTGATTGAACCATCGGTATAGGCAACAGGATTATTGAAAGATAGTCTTAATGGATTTGCTGTAAATGTGCCGTCTTCATTATAAATGCCCGTTACAGGTGACGAAGTAAGAACATTCATAATTACTCCCGAATTTGCAGAACCACGGTTGTCATCAATATTACGATCATACCATCTTGCATAAGAAACACTGGTACCTACTTTAATAAAATCATTTACTTTTTGATCCAGGTTAACCTTAAAATTAAACCGGTTCATTGTATTTGTTCTAACTACACCATCTTGTTTTGTCCAGGCCCCAGATATGTAGTAAGTTGTAGCATCGTTACCCCCATTTACCGAAAGCTGATAATTCTGAGCATATGCTTCTCTATAAATCTCTTTATGCCAATCAGTATCATCTTTATAATTATCCCAGGCTGCTACCTGGCCAATTTCTGTCATTAAGGCTATATAATCTGCCCTATTTAATACATCAATTTTGCTTTTCACATTAGATACGCCAGCGTATGTACTAAATGAAAGCTGGGCCTTTTGGTTCTTGCCCCTCTTAGTAGTAATTAAAACTACACCATTCGCTCCTGAAGCGCCATATATTGCCGCCGACGCAGCATCTTTTAAAATCGATATACTTTCAATATCGCTTGGGTTTATATCATAAGTGGTAACACTAGGTACCCCATCAACTACGTACATAGGCTCACTATCGGCTGTAATAGAAGTTGTACCTCTTACCTTTATAGAAAACCCCGCCTGAGGTTTACCCGAAGGTGTAAGCACCTGCACACCGGCAGCCTTTCCTTCAATTGAATAACCAAAATTAGTTGCAGGCCTCTCTTCCAGATCTTTAGCACCAACAGTGGATATTGCACCAAGAATGTCCTTTTTTTGTTGTGTACCGTATCCTACAACTACAACCTCATTTAATCCCTGAGCCTCAGTTGTCATTTTTAAATTCAGAATACTCTGGTTATTCACCTTAACCTCATAAGTTTTAAATCCAACATATGAAAATAAGAGTACGCCATTTCCATCTGGCAAATCCAAAGAATAATGTCCTTGATTATCTGTAGTAGCCCCAATTTCACTTCCTTTGAGTCTTACACTTACACCAGGCATGGGTTGATCTTGCTCGTCAGTTACTTTACCTGTAATGGTCAATAACTCATACCATGATTTATCTCGTTTAATAACTACAGTTTTATCTACTATAGCATAAGTAAGGGGAAATCCTTTTAAACAGCTCTCCAACGCCTGCTCCAAAGAAACATTGGTAACATTAATATCTGTATTTCTGGTTTTATCGAGCAGATTATCTTCGTACCAGAGATGGTAGCCTGATTGTTTTTTTATTTTCTTCAAAATGGTCTCGACCGACACATTTTTTTCTGACAATGTAATCCTTTGTGCATATCCGGTTGCACAAACTTGAAAACAGGTAAAGGCTAGTAGAAATACCGTAAGCTTCATAACTAGAATTGCATATCTAAGTTTTCCATAATATTTATGGACATACCTATTGGGCGTATAAAAATTCATACTTTTGAGTGTTTGGTTTAATTGAATTAAGGACTGTCGAAAGGTTTTTACCGCATTATGCGGAATGGATTGAGCCAAACATTTGTCGGTAGTGTTACGAGCACTGCCGGCTTTTTATTTTTGATCAACCCGGTTCTGGGTAAATTTATCTCATCATATATCTGGTTAAGTTTAAAGTTTAAGCAATATTTATTTAGGGCATAACAATAATTTTCTTTCCTTCAACTACAAAATGAATATCATTCAGTTCCAATATTTTTAGTAGACTGGAAATACTTGAGCTTCTGGAAATATCACCTGAAAAAGAACGGTTGGGCACACCTGGTCTGTATTCAATTTCAACATCATACCATCTGGCAACCTGCCTCATAATACTTTTAATATCAGATTTACTAAATGAGGTCAGTCCGTTTTTCCATGCTACCATCTGATCCGGATCTGATAACTCTTTCATATTTAGCTCTCCAGAAGCAGATTGCAGGGCTTGTTGACCAGGCTTAAGGATTAAACCTGAATCAGATTTATTTACACTAATATGTACACTACCTTCAAGCAAGGTGGTTTTTATAAGAGGTTCATCGTCGTAGGCCATAATATTAAAATGAGTCCCTAAAACTTCCACCACTTGTTTACCATTCACATTAACCTTAAAAGCAGCTTTTTCATTCCTTTTAATCTCAAAATATCCTTCACCAGTGAGTGACACTAAACGCTCATTCTTTGAAAATGCAGTTGGAAATTTAAGTGACGACATAGAGTTCAGCACCACTTCACTACCATCAGGCAGCACCACTTTATATTGCCCTCCCCGAGGTGTAGTAATTGTGTTATAAGAAACAGTTGCAGAAGGCAAAGCGCTGGCAGATTTATAAACAACCTGCCCGTCTTTAGATTTTACAACGGTTACCTCTCCGATCTTAACCACCTGACCAACCCCCGCTGCTGTAAGATCTATCTTGGTACCATTCTCTAAAGTAAGTGTTGCTTTATTCCCCCCCGGTTTTATAATTTCTTTTGTATTTGAAACAAAAGCTGCTTTATCACCTTTTCCTTTTCCATTATAAAAGAAAATACCTGCCAATAGCGTGCAAACAATTACAGCTGCTGCAGAAATTTTAATTATCAGGTTACTACGATCTATTTTTCGTATTACAGCCTGATCTTTCTGTGTTTCCTCTGATGATTTTTCAAAATTGACACGACTCAAAAAATCAGCCCAACTCTTATTCGTATTAAACTTACTTAAGTTTACATAAGCATTAACAGAATCATCCTTAATTCGTCTGAGTTCATTTAACAGATCCGTTTCTTCTTTACTCAACACCTTACCCAACGACTCTTCGTATTCGAGTGATTCTATTAGCTTCTCCCAATCTGGATTTTCTGATGACATCTTTTTATCGTTTGTTCAATAGTATGTCGCACGATAAACCAAAAAGGGTGACAGCAAAAACAAAAAAATATATTTTTCTATAAAAGATTCAAAAAAGCAACAAGTAAAAGCAGATGAAGTTTATCACGCAGATACATATATGCACGTCTAAGCTGAGTTTTAACCGTATTAATCGAAATGTTTAGTTTATCAGCAATCTGGGCATAGCTCAATCGATCTACAGCATGCAATAAAAACACATTTTTACGATCAGTAGGTAAGCTATCTACTACTTCAATAATTTGAGCATACAATTTAACCCGGTAGGCAACACTATCCTCTTCATCATTATCTTCTACTTGCAGAGAAAGTAATTCCTTTCTTTTTTCCAATACAGCTTCCCTTCTCAGATAATCAATACAACTATATTTTATTGCTTTATAAGCATAAGCATCAAAAGAAGTTTTCAATCGTACTACTTCACGGTTATTCCATAATGTAATAAAGAAATTCTGAACAATATCTTCAGCAACATCACTATCTCCAATCCAGTTCAATGCAAGCAAACAAAGACGCTTGTGGTGTAATCTAAATAATTGTTCAAAAGCAGTTAAATCAATAGGAATATTCCTTGTTGTATCCAATATGATAAGGCTAAGAATTTTAATCCCGGATGATTAAATCAATATTAAATAATTTTATCTGTATTATAAAATCTAGGACAATTCAACCTTACATCTTTCATTTTTAAGCGTAACTAAACAGTTCTCATTATTGTAGTTTTCCTTAAGGCTGGCTTCATTCCTTTTATATTCTGTTTTAAGGTTTTTTCTATTTAAGCCCTGCGCAAATCGCCTAACATCTTCTTCACTTTTTAATATCAACCCCGGCACCTGTTTAGGTTTGTGGTTATCTCCTATGGCTACCATTGTAAAGTAGCTGGTGTTGGTATGCTTAATGGTTTGAGTCTTCAAATTTTCTGAAACAACTTTTATTCCTATTATCATAGAGGTGTTACCAACATAATTTACTGATGCCATTAAAGAAACCAGTTCCCCCACTTCAACAGGTGCTAAAAAGTCTACAACATCAATTGAAGCAGTTATACAGTATCCATCAGAATGTTTTGCTGCGCATACATACGCAACTTTATCCATTAAGCTTAAAATAATTCCTCCATGTATTTTTCCTCCAAAATTAGAATAAGAAGGAATCATAAGTTCAGTAAGTGTGGTTTGAGAGTATTCTACAGGTTTAAAATCTTGCATAAAGTGGTCTTTGAACATGCAATTTAGTTTTTTATCACAAAATAGCATCAAAAAAGGGGCTGTAAACTTAATTACACCCCTTCAACCCTATCCTTTACACCGAGAGCGCACCAAATTTGTTTGATTTTATCTGTTTATCATAAAGGAAAGCGGCATATTATACCTTACTCTAACATTTTGGTCATTTTGTCGGCCTGGTTTCCACTTTGGCGACTTACTTATCACCCTCACAGCTTCTTCATCACATCCATAACCTATACCTTTCAAAACTGTAACATTAGAAACAGAACCATCTTTCTCTATCACAAAGCTGATAAAAACTTTACCTTGGGCATCCACCTCCTGAGCTGCATTCGGATACCTTAAATTTCTTTGTATAAATTTGGCCCAGGCTTTCATTCCTCCCTCGAACTCAGGATAGGCCTGTATATCTCCTAATTCATGAATTCCCGTATCTTCCTTAGTACCGTTTCCATCTCCATTACCTATTGCTATTCCGTTACCATTACCCTCAGTAGGAACTGACCCAATTGATGTCTCTACCCCTGACTGGGTAACAGGCCCAACCGCAGCATGCTCCATTTGCTCTAAAGTTGGCGGATCCGTAATCACAGGTCTATCTACAACAATGGGATTAGAAATAGGCTTAACAGTTTTAATTTTTTCCTTTACAGGTTCTGTTTTTGGCATTTCCAACTTTTCCTGTGGTTTTGGTTTCTCTATTGACCGTTCAGCCATATTAACATCAATAACAAGATCTGTGCTAACAGGTTCCATCACCTCCTCTTTACCATAAAAATGTTTATAAATCATTGGCCCCGCAAAAAGCAGAACAAAGAGCGGTGCGGCTATAAATAGCGCGCGAGCAGTAGTACCTGACGATTGAGACCTTAATGCATAAGCCCCGTAGTTTTTGTTCCTGTTTTTAAATACAAGGTCGAGCCACTCTGCCTTGTGTAAATTGGATGAGATGTTAAACATAATTTTAAGTATTAGTTTTAAACAAGATGCAAAACGCACATATATTCCATAATACTTTAAAAAAAACTTAAATCACACTGCTTTTCCATCAAAACAGTGAAAAATGTTTTCCCTGATAAAAACTTAAAAAAACTACAGTTTTATAGATTTTCATCGCTTTTACATTAAAAAGCAATGAAATATTTATTAAAAAGACCTCAAAAAAGAAAAAAATACTCAAAAAAATATAAAAACAAACGAACAAACAGTATATTTACCCTTCAAGAGGCCAACTTAACCTTCCAACAAACCAAGCACCTCTTTAACTTATTTTTCGCATCAAAAACTGATTTTCATCAAAAAAGCCGAATTTTTGTGTCAAATTTTGCTAACATTTGTATTTTTACAAACAATTTGATGGAAAATATTAATTAATAATCCTATTTTTGGTAAAATTTTAAACAAATAAATGAAAAGCCTAAGAACAATTGCATTAAAAGAAGCGCAGACAAGAGTTTCAACAGAGGTAAAGTCACCTTCGACTAAAATTTCTGATTTTTATGGCGTTAATGTTTTTGACAAAAGAAAAATGAAAGATTTCTTGTCAAAAGAGGTCTATGAAAAACTTGTTTCAGCCATCGAACATGGTGAATTAATTAATCACGAAGACGCGAACCACATTGCTACAGCTATGAAAATCTGGGCAATGGCTAAAGGTGCTACTCACTACACCCACTGGTTCCAACCTTTAACCGGTACTACAGCTGAAAAACATGATTCGTTTTTTGAGCCAAGTGGTGATGGAGCAATTGAAAAATTTGCTGGAAGTGCATTAGTTCAACAAGAACCAGATGCATCAAGCTTCCCTAATGGTGGTATCCGTAATACTTTCGAAGCACGTGGATATACTGCATGGGACCCTTCTTCTCCGGCTTTCATTATGGAAAGCAAAGCTGGTAAAACACTTTGTATTCCAACTGTATTTGTTTCTTATACTGGCGAAGCATTAGATTATAAAGCACCTTTATTAAAAGCACTTGCTGCTATGGATAAAGCTGCCGTTGATGTTTGTCAATATTTCGATAAAAGCATCACTAAAGTAAATGCATCTTTAGGTATTGAACAAGAATATTTCCTTGTTGACCTTGCATTATATAATGCTCGTCCGGATTTAGCATTAACTG
>Ga0157371_10002085_pt1 | contig 19534 bp, 18 predicted proteins | sample C45metaG_FD_113462 | JGI IMG/M metagenome (GOLD analysis project Ga0157371, IMG submission 113462) | Corn rhizosphere microbial communities from Kellogg Biological Station, Michigan, USA - C4-5 metaG | ecosystem: Host-associated > Plants > Roots > Rhizosphere > Soil | place: USA: Michigan...
GACATTTCCAAACACCTTGTAAACAATTCAGTAAATGCACTAAAAGAGGAAGCTGACCATATAAATAGTGGTTGACTTCCTTTTGTAATTTTTTGAAGTTGTATAAGGAGGTAAACTGAACAAATAGAAAAGTACATTGACTAAAGTTCTTAATAGCTAGATCATTCTACATTAATTTCTTAAAATGGGGGGGCAACCTGATATACGGAGAACCTTAATTAGAAGTAAATGAGGTTTTTTTAGAAAAATAAAAAGCCAAAAATGAACAAGTTATGAATAGAACCTTGATTATTTTTGGCTTTTATTAGGAAGATCAGCATCCGTTACATTAATAAAGCCTTTCTAATTAAAAATGAAAGGAAAAGTAAATGTAACGAAAGCCGCCCAAAGTCCGTAGACTGGCAAATACTTAGTAACCGCATCTTGGATGGGTGAAGGTCCGGTCTTGTTTTGTAGAAAACGCATATAGGAGACCATAATCCAAATAAGATTTCCCCAGATAAGTATGTTTACACCTAAAACAGCAAGTCTGTTTGGTGTAATCCCATAAGAAGAAAGTCTGAACACGATGGCTGATAAAGCCACACTGTCAATGATAAGCGCAAGAACAATTAAGGAAAAATTTATATAATCTGAAATGTTCTTTTTCTCGTCTGAGTCGCTTTCGGTAATTGAAAATATGGTAACGGCCAATACACCAAGGAGTATTCCGTTGAAGGCTATCAGGAAATTGCGGTCCAAGAATGGATTTTTTCCTACCCATATAACTGTTATAAGATAGACCAACAATGTAAGCAGGACAAGAGGACTAAAAATTTTAGCTATATATGGTGTAATATTCTTAGCAAGTTTAAGATTCATTGATACCAGGTATGCAGCCACAATAGCGAGAGCGGCAGCACCAAATAAAACGATATTACTAAAATAGAATTCTTCTATATCCAAGCCAACAAAGCTAAATAACTGCATGGTTAACCCCGCTAGCACCATTCCGCTAACTGCCATGCTGGCGTAGAGAATACAAAATTCCAAATTAAATTTAATATAGGCTAATCTTGTACTGCCTTTTGAATATTCATTTCCTGTAAATGCAAGCCCTACCAATACCCATAAGAATATGGGAAGGTGTAAATAAGCAAGGATAATACTGTCTTTATAATTTAATGGTAGCATATTAAGATAAAACCCGGAAATTAGGAACAACGCTGCAAGGGAATAAATAACACTTTTTTTCGGAGTATTATTGTAAACAAAATAGGCAGCAATAAAGGGAATTATACCAAAAGCCAGGTTAATTGGAGCAATTGCTTCCTGTTCGACAAAATGGAAAATGATTCTGGTACTTATCCCGGCCAGAATGGCTAAAATGCCCATGAATAAGAAACCTTTTTGAAGAAAGGAAGATTTTTCTGAATGCGAAGTTTCCTTGAAATGCAATCTTTCATACCAAATGCCAAGAACCTGAGAATCAGGATTTTGTTCCCATGCGTCTGAGAATGACTTTTTAAAGGCATGGGGGTCATTTCTAAACATTCTCTCTAGCTCATGGGGATTAGAAATATTTTCAATAATTAAATTTTTACTGTCCATGATTATACCTCCTTAATAATTGTCAATTAGCTTTAAATGTCTTCATCACTTTTGTATTCTAAAACATCCCCAGGCTGACATTCTAAAGCCTTACAAATCGCATCTAGAGTTGATAATCGAATCGCTTTTGCCTTTCCATTTTTCAATATAGAAAGATTCGCCATCGTGATTCCAACCTTTTCAGAAAGTTCTGTTACGCTCATTTTCCTTTTCGCCAACATCACATCAATATTGATAATAATTGCCATTGGTTTCACCTCATATCGTTAAATCATTTTCTGATTTTATATCGATGGCATTTTTTAATAGCATTTGAAGAACAGCAGCAAAGACTGCAATCACTATTGAAGCAAAAGGAACAACCAATCCAACAAAGATGACACCTGGTGCATCGTCTTTCTCCGCAAAGAGATAAAAGAGCGGCAAGAGTAGCACATGCAAACTACTGATTGTGATGGCACAGAATTTGATATTTCTCAAAGCATTTACAGATAATTGTGAGAAAGCTTTATTTTTGTCAATATAGCGTAAAAGTTTAAACGCCTGATACAAAGCAAAGTAAAAAGGAATCGCCGATGCATCAAAAACCATAGAAACGAGGTATTTAATGAAATCAAACTCTGGAAGCAATTTTGCTGCAATATTACCTAACTCAGGTACCAAAAAGATGCATAAAGCAAGAACTGGAAAGCCCATAAGAACAACAGCTAACTTTAAAAATAGTGTTTCTGGTTTCATGAAAAGCACCTCTCTTAAGTATTGTTTATTAGATATTAACATGTTATTTATCGATAAACAATGAATTTTTATTGATTATTATAAGATTTTTGTTGTTAATAAGTTAATTTGGGCGAAAATAAAAAGCATTCCTCTTTACAAAGAAATGCTCTATATGGTGTATCTCATGAGCCTCAATTGAATTACTGTTAGTCCACTAATAAAAAATAACTTTATGTATAAAAAAATGAGCCGCAAATGAGCCAAATATAAATGGAAGCACCTCATTTAGATGTGTCACGGTGAAACGTATCATAAGTAAATGAGGTTCTAATTTCTTTAACAAAGTTTCAGGTACCTGTGCAAGGAGTATTCACGAATGTTTAAGTTTCCATGTTTGTTCATCAAATAGAATCATTTTGTTGGCATAAGTTTCATAATAACTTTTTATTTTCTGCATGGTCATCAACCTTCTTCTTTTAAAGATATTGAGGAGTGGCTCGTAAGCCTTCCTTTGAAATCCTTACATAATAAATCCGTTTTCATATTTACTGATAACGTTAGCAAAGGATTAGTCTATTCAAAAGTATTACTTTAGCGAAAAATGTATGTGTTGGTTTGGAAAAAGTCGGGAATTACATGTGTTGAAAAATGTATGATGAAGCCGATTGAATGGAACAATGAACCACGGGTGCTTTATGCAAGTATGGAGCCAGCGTGCAATTTCAAAAAGCTTTATAAACAGCCATGACGAAACAAACATATAAATATAATAAGAGGTATTTTCTACAAGTGTATTTTTAATAAGGGACTGCCTTTTTTGTATAAGCATTGGTTAACGTATTTGCAAGGTATATAATCGGTTTTGCTGGAAAGGAGGATATACTTATGAAGAATAAAAGCGAAATCATGGAGATCATTCAGCAATTGGATCATCATATTGCAGATGATTTTGAGGCACAGGACCTAGACTTTAAACAATGGAATTTTAGTGCTGTGGAGGAAAACGTCAATAAAATGATTAAATACGCTGTTTGTATGGCAAATGGCGGCGGGGGCAGCGTTGTTTTCGGCGTGGCCGACAAAATGCAGGGAATAGACAATGTTTTAATAGGGATTCCATTTGATGTAGACTTAGAAGAATTACAAAAAAGGATATTTGAAAATACGGATCCACACATAACCCCTTCATTTGATGAAATATTTTATAAAGATCATTCAATCCGGCTCTTGGTCATGAACGTTTTGCCGGAAACACCGCCTTATACAACAACGAATGGTACAGCAACCATTAGACAAGGAAAAGAGTGTCTGCCGTACAGAAACAATTCGTAGGGATAATCTGGTTTTATGATTAGGTAAAGGGGCCCTTCTATTTATTAAACATAATTTACATCATGAATACCCTCACTTAGTACCATTACGGAGAACCGTATCATAGTAAATGCGGTTTTGATTACCATTCCTGTTTTCACGGACAAATTTCCCTAATTAAATTACTATTTCTATGTTACCAAGGTAAAAAACCAAAAGGTCCAACAGGACCTTTTGGTCTTCGTCAGATAGATTGGTGGCTTTAGTGCTAATTTTGTGTTGCAAAATGTTTTTTAAATTTATATATTATCGAACCAATTTAAAGCTTTACAATATGAAAGTACATTTTTTACATAATCTTGAGTTATCTCAAGTGTTGGTATTCCATTATATTTTTTTACTTTATCTGGACCGGCATTGTAGGCTGCTATTGCAAGAGTCCAATCATTAAATTCACAAAAGAGTAATTTTAAATAACGTGCAGCTCCATCAATAGATTCCTCTGGAATACACGGGTTAACGTCAAGGAAATTTGCTGTTTCAATTTGCATTTGCATTAATCCAATTCCACCATCTGCAGAGACTTTATTGGGATTTCCCCGGCTTTCAATAACCATAATACTGTAGAGAATTTGACTGGGAATTTCATATTTTTGAGCTGCTTCTATTATGTCTTTTGCCCATCTTTTGGCTTGAATGCCTCCCGGAAGTTGATCAGGGATTATTTCATTGAAGGCTTCACTCAAATATAGTTCATCTTCGATAATTTCTTGGATTTTAAGAACTTGATCAACAAATATTTGATCAGAAGAGAGATTATTTAATTGCATTAGCTTCCTAATGGTGATTCCGAATTTGTTCGATATTCCCCAAAGTGTATCTGATGGACTCACAATATGCAGTTGGAATTTTTTGAATTCGGTGTCTTCTGTAACTTGATCAGGGATTATTTCATTGAAGGTTTCACTCAAATATAGTTCATCTTCGATAATTTCTTGGATTTTAAGAACTTGATCAACAAATATTTGATCAGAAGAGAGATTATTTAATTGCATTAGCTGCCTAATGCTGACTCCGAATTTGTTCGATATTCCCCAAAGTGTATCTGAGGGTTTCACAATATGATATAATTTGGATTTTTTATTTTCTGACTTTTCCATTTGTATAAAAAATACTCTCCTTTCTTTCTACAGGTAAATTATAGTTGGAACTCGTTAGAATATATTGACTCCAGTTGTTCCCCTTTTTCTTCGTTAATATTAGCTGCTATTACATGAAATCCTTCACTTGCATAACGTTCGACACAAGCAGAACCGATTCCGCCTGAACCTATTATTAATACTGTTTGTTTATACATAAGTGCCTCCCTCAATAAATTAAGATTCAAAATATGGATTTCAGTTATTGTTTAACAATTCACTTATTTTTTCAATTTTATAATTTTGGTCTAGAGCTTTTTCAATTATAGATGGAAGTGCTATTAAAGACGATTCAGTTGGGTGCATTAAAATGATTGAGCCATTCTTGATATTAGGGACAATTTTATCAATAATCTCATTTGGATTTTTAATTTTCCAATCGAGCGTATCCAGTGACCATAAGATCGTCACCATTTTAAGACTCTCAGCTATTTCAAGGACTCTGGCATCGAAGTATCCATATGGTGGAGTAAAGTATTTAGGCTTAACCCCTAATACCTCATGAATTTTTTCATTCGTTTTAGTAATCTCCATATTAATTTCCTCTACTGTTAATGTTCTCATATCCTTGTGTGAATAGGAGTGATTTCCAATTTCCTGATTTGAATCTTTAATCATGTGTGCGTATTCTGGGTACTGCTCCACCCACCTTCCTTCGAGAAAAAAGGTTATATTGATATTTCTTTCTTTCAATAAATTTAATAAATCTATTAAATACTCATTTCCCCAAGCTACATTTACCATAAAAGAAATATTCCGAATGGTTTCATTACCATGATAGATAGGTAACGAGGTATTTTGATCTTTCATATGGTTATCTCCTTGTTTTCGTGATTCATATAATATATGTAAACGAGAACAAGATGCATGGATTATATGTCACCTTCTTTAGAAGTGAACCCAATTCCTCCAAAGGTGGAACATCAACCCATCCCTCTTTCTAATTTTTACATACTATATTTTTAGGTTCTTTTATTTGCTAATGCCTTAAAAATAATTTACAGTTGGTGAAAAAATATGAGTGTACAGCAAATTGATATTAATCTGGACGGTCAACAGGTGATGAGCCACTTTTATGAATGTAATGGAGTTATGATGATTTCAGCCTTATTCTTTAAGCATGCTAATGTCTTAGTAGATTACGAGAGGGAGCATCAAACTATAATACTGAAACAAAATAACACAACCATCACCTTCTTTAAAGATCAATACGAGGTTTTAGTTCAAAATGAATGTCTGATAAAAAATGAAACTTTGTCGGTTGCTCCTTTGGATCTGGATGGGAAAATCTTTATACCGTTTCAATATGTCGTTCAAAACCTAAGGATGTCTATTTTGGAATACTCTCCTCCCCTTAAAATAAATCTGATGACAAATAATTCGGCTAGACCACATAAAGCAGTTTTTTATAAAGGTCCGGCAAATAAAAAAATGGCCGCTCTAACCTTTGATGATGGACCGGATGATACTTATACACCTCAAATATTAGACATCCTTGAAGAAAAAAAAATCAAAGCAACCTTCTTTGTGGTTGGTCAACAAGTTAGGTGGCAACCTGAAGTCTTTAAAAGAATTCTTCGAGAAGGTCATGAAATCGGTAATCATAGCTGGAGCCATCCAAACTTTATAGAGCTAACAACATCGGAGCTGAAAAATGAAATTAAATCCACCGAAACAGAAATTCGTTCACATACAGGAAAATCTACAACACTTCTTCGTCCCCCATATGGTTTTATTACGAATTCGGACATTCAAATCATTAATGAATTAGGTTATAAGATCATCATGTGGTCAGTAGATACACTTGATTGGTCTGGTTTAACAAATGAGGAGATTATGTCGATTGTAAATAGGGATTTAACAGAAGGGGCCATTATATTACAGCATTCCTTTAAAAGTACAACAGGCAGGCTCGATGGATCCGTAAAGGCTTTGCCTGAAATTATTGATAAGTTAATAAGAGAAGGTTATGAAATTGTCACGATACCAATGTTACTAGACTAATATTCTAATTGTTTTTTCCAACTAAAGAGGAGCAAGGAGTGTACTTATGCGCATTTTATTCTTAGAAAGCCACACAATGTGGATTCATGGATTACCAAATGGATTTAAGGATGCGGGGCATGAAGTGAAAATTTCCGGTCCATTGGACGGTCTGGATATTCCTAATCTTATTTCAGAATTTCAACCAGATTTAATCATTACAATGGGATGGGGGCCTGAAAACTCAACGACAGGAAAGCAAAAAAAAATATATGAAAGCACGATAAATGCTAATATTCCTCATGTATATTGGGCAACAGAAGATCCAACATCCACGGAAATATTTACAGTTCCTTATATTAGCAGAGCCCATCCGGATTTTGTGTTCACGATTTGCCGAGACAGGGTCGATTATTACAGAAGTTTAGGAATCCCTTCGGAGCATTTAGATTTTGGATATCACCCTAAAGTTCATTCTCCGGTAGAATTTGATCCCCAATATTATTCACCAGTTGCTATTGTTGCGAATGGATATCCAAGAAAGCTTTCATATTTTCCAAATCATTTTCGTCACCAATCTATGAAAAATTTAATTAAACCGTTGATTGAAAATAATATTCAAATAAATTTTTACGGGAATCATTGGGATAATATGGGACCTATTTTGGGGGTAGAAATCCCAAAAGAATGGATCCGTGGCTATATTAATTACACAATTGTAAATAAAATTTATAGTTCTTCTGATATTATCATTGGCTTGCAAAATCTGCCTACACAACTGACACAGCGAACATATGAAGTACTGGGATCAGGAGGATTTTTGTTAACAAACAGCACCCCTGAAGTCCTGCGGCTCTTTAAATCTGGAAGAGAATTAATAACATCATCATCACCTGAAGAAACAATTGAATTAGTAAATTATTTCCTTCAACACCCTAAAGAAAGGGAGAAAATCCAGAAGTATGGCATTGAAACGGTAAACAAACACTCTTATATAGCAAGAGCCCAATATATGCTAGAAGTTTTAGAGAAAAGTGGAATCTTTAACAAAAGGAAAAGTATCTACAGTTTAAGAATTGAAAGAAAAGTCTACCAACAGGGTAATTTTGAAATCTATAAGGTTAAAAATGGGGATACTTTTTATCAAATTTCAAAAGAGTTTGGGGTAACAATTGATCAGTTAAAGCATTTAAATGAATTAACCTCAGATATAATCGATACCGGTCTCCCTTTGAAAATAAGATTAGCAGAAAATAAAGTGAATAAATACGATTATTATACAATTTGTCATGGAGAATCGTTGGGAAAGATCTCAAAGGAGTTTGGTATTTCAGTCGAAGAACTAAAAAAAGAAAATGAATTAGCATCAGATTTTATCTATGCAGGCCAACTCTTAAAGATTGATAAGAAGTATATCAAATCAAAAAAGTTACCCTCTGTTCTCCTTTCTAAAGGTTTAAAGGATGACAAAATGATTTCCTTAACATTTGATGCTGGCGATAGTGCAGAAAATACTGAAGCTATTTTAGATGTTTTAAATAAACATAATATACAAACAACCATGTTTTTAACCGGGGCCTGGGTAGAAAAATTTCCTCATTTTGCGAAAAGAATTGTATCAGATGGACACGAGATTGCAAATCATTCATATAGTCATCCAGATCTAACGAAGTATTCCAAAAATGAAATCCTATCAGAATTAACACGCACATCTTCGTGTATTGAAAAAGTTCTTGGGATAAAGGGCAGCCCTTTATTCCGTCCACCATTTGGTTATTGGAATAAAACCCTCCTGGAAGCTGCAGGTCAAACCGATATTCCTTTTACAATTTATTGGAGCATAGATACTCTTGATTGGCAAGAACCAACTGCAGATACGATTTTTAGTCGGATTTTTTCAAAGCTTACAGGTAATGACATTGTACTTGCACATTTAAATGGAAAACCTACAGCAGCTGCAATGGATCTCGTCATACCAGAACTTAAAAAACAGGGATATCAGTTAGTAAAAGTAAGTGAAATGCTATGAAACTAAGTTTTTACTGGAAGTGGATATTATGCGTGTATTGTTTCTAGAAAGTGATCCGATGTGGATTTACGGACTTCCAAACGGTTTTTGTGATGCTGGGCATACCGTCATGGTTTCGGGTCCTCTGACTGAGGACAGCATGACGGATATGATATCAAACTTTCACCCGGACTTAATTTTCACGATCGGACACACAGCAGAACATACAGAAGAAAAACAAAAGATGATTCGAGAGTGTGTCACATCCACAAATATTCCTCATGTCTATTGGTCTACAGAAGATCCAGGGTATACAATCACCTTTTCCCTGCCTCTAATTCAGACCATTGAACCCGACTTTGTGTTTACCATTTGTCCCTCCAGAGTGGATTTCTATCGGGAGAAAAACATTCCTTCGGCGCACTTGGATTTTGGATATCATTCAAGTGTCCATTTCCCTGCGGAAGTTAATGAAAAGCATAAGGCTCAGATTGCAATTGTTGCGAACGGTTATCCAATGCTATATGAAAAAAGACCTGACCACTACCGCTTTAAAGCGCTTCAGTCACTTCTCAGTCCATTTCTGGAAGAAAATATAAGAATTGATTTCTGGGGTCGCTACTGGGATCAAATGGAGCATATCCTTGGAAAGAAGATTCCCAATGAATGGATTCACGGGTTTCTTCCTTATACCGAGGCAAATAAAGTGTACAGTTCAGCAGAAATTATTTTAGGTATACAAAATCATGATACGCAATTAACACAGCGCACGTATGAAGTGCTGGGGTCAGGTGGTTTTTTTCTTACAAATGATACATCTGAAATTAGGAGATTATTTTCCACAGGTAAAGATCTTATCGTAAGTAATTCCTCTAAAGAAACGATTGAACTTGTAAAATACTATTTAAGTCATCCTGAAGAACGTAATAAAGTAAAGAAAGCAGGTATGGAAACCGTAAAAAAATACTCTTATGAGCAGCGGGCTAATTATATTATTGAAACACTCATCGATGCTGGTATTCTTTCGAAAAGTGCGAAAAGCTCTGGAGAAGGAAAATTGGTTCATTATGTGGATACATTAAGGGAAGACTACGAAATTTATATCATTGAGCCAAATGATACTTTATGGAGTATATCAAGAAAGTTTGGAGTAAGCATTGAAGAAATCAAGCATTTAAATTGCCTTAAATCAGATACAATTGAGGTTAATCATTTTTTAAAAACAAAAAAGAAATAATTAAATTGTATATTCTTTTTAGATAATAATAGAGGTGAAACAATGCGTATTCTCTTTTTAGAAAGCGGAGAGATTTGGACTAATAGTTTAACAAGAGGGTTTCAAGCGGAAGGGCATGATATTCTTATTTCAGGGCCTATAAATAATGAAAATCTATCCAAGATGATTGAAGATTTTAATCCTGATTTTGCTATTACCATCGGTTGGGGAAGGGAGCATACAAAAGATAAGCAAAAGATAATTCGAAAACAGATGGTATCACACAAAATTCCGTTGGTTTATTGGGCTGTCGAAGACCCGGCTTATACAGATGTTTGGTCGATTCCTTTAGTAAATACTATTAAACCTGACTTTGTTTTTACATTATGCCCCGATAATGTAGAAACCTATAAACAATTAGGAATACCTTCTGACCATTTAGATTTCGGTTATGAAGAAACGATACACCATCCAACTAATGTTCATCCTGAATATGAATCAGATATTGCTATAGTTGCAAATGCATATCCAGATATTTTAGACAAATATCCAGAACATTACCGCCATAGATCTTTGGATATTTTAATTAGACCACTTCTTATGGCGAATATTCGTATTGATTTTTGGGGGAATAATTGGGACAAAATGGCTGATTATTTTGGTTTTGATATACCCAATGAATGGATTCATGGTTTTCTAAATTATAATGATGCAAATAAAGTGTACAGTTCCGCAAAAATTTTATTAGGTTTACAAAATTATCCTGATTTACTGACGCAGAGGACCTATGAAATTTTAGGATCCGGCGGCTTTCTAATAACAGTAGATACACCTGGAGTAAGAAAAATTTTTAAACCAGGAAAAGATTTGGTTGTCTCTTTATCGCCAGAAGAAACCGTACAGAAAATTATTTACTTCCTTAATCATTCCCAAAAAAGATCACAAATTCAGATACAAGGACGAAAAACTGTTCAAGACCACTCATATAAAGCCAGAGCAAAACAAATGATAAAAACATTAATTGACAATAACATTCTGAAAAATAGTTTTTATCCAACCAAAGAAACAGGTGAAATTTTATATTATAGGCCACTGGATGATTACGAAACCTATAAGGTTAATAAGGGAGATACTTTGTATAGAATATCCAGTGAATGTAGTGTTTCAATTAAGGATTTAAAAACTTTAAATGGGTTAACATCTGATTTGATTTTTGAGGATCAGATACTAAAAATAAGAAAAAGGATTGTTTAAATCGCATTTAGAAGTATTACGGTGAACCGTATCATAAGTAAATGCGGTTATTTTAGAAGAGCACCATTCACATAAGAATGATGCTCTTTAATTATGTTTTAGAACCAATTTTATAAATGTATTAAAATTACTTTCAGTGAACAGAAGCCCGTTTTAAATTTGTAATTAATTCAATAACTAGATACAACAATTTAATTTTTTGTTTCTTTTAGTGGAGAAAATAATTAAATACATAGCTATTATAAACAAGAAATAATTTTAATGTTTTTTTATAAAAGGTTAAAAAAACGTTGATATATCAAAGATGACAAGAATCTTGTCGTTGGAAAACTAAGATGTGAAAAAGCTTATGACTGTTTTGATGTTTCTTTAGATTTTTTACTAAGAGAGGATGAAAAAATGGTGCGAAAATTGAATTTTGGAGTCAAACAAAAAAGAATGTTAATAGGGCTAGTAATTATTTTAGCAGTATTGTTAATCAATATATTAGTAAGCGCAACAACATTCCAATCTAATCCAAATAGTTTGGAAATTAGTAACGTTAATATGATTCGAGATTTAAGTTATAACGGAGAAGATCCAAACAGAGATTGGAATACAACAATTAATTTGAATGTAAAATCTAAAAATCTATTCTTTAAACCTATAGGGGACGATTTGTTAGTGTTCAATGACAATGGAAATTTAACAGTACAAACAAATTGGTCGTTTAGCATTTTTAATATTTTTGATACACAGCGAACTGTTATAGCTGACCAGTCTGTATTAATCGATGAAAATGTATCAAATGAAGATATTACGTTAAAATTGCATGGAGACGAATCGAATAATATAATTCCTTTTGAAATTTCGAATATAAATAATTAAATTGTAATTTGTCTTATTGAGTAATGTACGTAATAAAACCGCACTTACATTAGCAACGTAGAACCGTATCATGATTAAATGAGGTTTTTTAATTATTCTTAAAGATCATAAATTTGATTGTTTAATTTAAACTCCCACTTCTTAGGAAGTAAATAATTTCATTTTAAATATGTAAATAAAAACTATGATGATTCTAAATAAAAAATAGAATAACTTTGAAAAGTAAAAAAGCATTAAAGTGAAACTCAATCATAGTAAGCAGTATTTATTAAAGAAGTATCAAAGAACAACTAAACTTCCTTGATACTTCTTTTTTCAATTTTTTATAATGGGATTACTGTAAATATCGTTAATTATGGCATGGAAAGATTTTGGTTCTTCTGGAGATACCATAGGAAGCATGCCAAGCGATTGTTGCTTCCCTTTTATGTTGATTTCTTTTGTTTTTGATCTAAACGATGGCTAAAGAAAGTTAGCAGACTTGCACAGACTGCAACTATCCCACCGACCCATGTTACATTCATTAAATTCCCTTGATGGTATACAATTCCGCCTAATGCAGAACCAAAAGCGATACCTACGTTGCTTGCCACTGGCATAAGTGAAGCAGCGAGACCTGTTGCTTTTGGTTGATAAATTCCGGCGAGGTCTATTAAATAAAGCTGGGTAGATGTTGTTAAGAGGATGGCCATTAACGACATCAAGCCAAGGTTAGCCAGTCCTAAAATAAAATGATTTGTAGTCCAAAATAAACTTGTCAGAACAACTGCCTGCACGAGAAAAACAAACCGAAGGCGACCGATTGCATTGTGGCTGGCAATTTTACCGGCGAGGATGTTGCTGAAAATCGAGATAAATCCGTAACCAAATAAGATTAAGCTAATTGAATGATTTGGTACTTCCATTCCCTTCAAGATTGGAACAAGGTACGTAAAGATGGTATAAGTTGCGCCAAATCCGAGAGCAGGAATGAAAAAAGCCATCAAAATTCTTGGATTGGTCATTAAAGAAAACTGATCCCGTATCGAACTGCGTATTTGGCTGAGTCTAGTAGGCAAGACGAAAAAAGATGCCAAAAACGCCAATCCTCCTAGGAAAGTAGTTAACATGAAAGTGGCATTCCAGCCGTACGATTCGGCAATGACAACACCAATTGGCACTCCAACGACATTTGCAAGTGTGAAACCACCGAAAACGAATGATATAGCAAGTCCGCGTTTATTAATCGGCATGGTTTCACTTGCAACAATCATGGCTAGAGAGATTAATACTCCTGTTACAATCGCTGTCATAATCCGAAGTGCAAGGAGCATGATGTAGCTCGTCGAGATTACACACAAAGCATTCAAGACGATGAAAGTTCCTATCAAAAACAACATCCATTTTCGCTTTGGAAAATGACTTGTTGCTGACATCACTAGTGGTGTGGCGATGGCAAACGTAATTGCAAACGCAGAAACGAGTGTGCCTGCTTTTGCATTTGTTATATGAAGGCTTGAGGAAATATCGGTTAAGATTCCGACAATAACAAATTCGCTTGTCCCGAGAACAAATGTTAATAAAGTAAGTGTTAAGATGAGCAACCAATGTTGCTTGGATAAATTTGTGTGGTGCATAAATACCTCTTTTCTTAGATGAATGTAAATGTGTCACAAAGTAGAAAAACAACCTAAACATCATACCATAAAATATTTTTGCGAGAAAAACCCTTTCTTATCAAATAGAGGTCAATGGATTACCAGGATCGACAATGCAACGGGAGTTAGCAGATAACTATTTAAGAAAACACATTTCTGTTGATAATAATATTGGTAGTAGTTGGTATTAAGAAAATTAGTATGTAAAAACCTCATTTAGTTACAATACGGAGAACGTACCATAAGTAAATGAGTTTTTTGTAAGAAATAAGGTCTATCCATCCGTGTGCTAAAGTTTTAACTTACTGGTGGTTATCTTGGCTTTTAAATTTGATATCGAAATTATCTGCCAAAATGACAGCCCAAGTATATTAGGCTATAATTAGAGCTGTTGTAATAACCCTTCAACTACTAGAAAGGGGTTTTTTTTTGATTAAATTACATAATGTCAGTAAAAGTTTTTCACAGTTTCAGGCCATTAAATCCTTGTCTTTAACGATCAATAAAGGAGAGATTCACGGAATTATTGGAGCTAGTGGAGCAGGTAAATCAACCTTGCTGCGGCTAATGAATTTGTTGGAGATCCCTGATGAAGGTGAAGTGGAAGTGAATGGTCAAAAGTTAACCGATTTGAGCAGCAAAGAACTTCGACAAGCACGGAAATCAATAGGGATGATTTTTCAACATTTTAATCTAGTGGCGAATAAAACGGTTTACGATAATGTAGCCGTATCGTTAGAGTTGGCAAACTTTCCAAGGAAAGAACGACGGAGCCGCGTGGTGGAGTGTCTTCAATTTGTTGGGTTGGAGAGTTTCATGGAAAAATATCCTGCACAATTAAGTGGCGGACAAAAGCAGCGCGTTGCAATTGCAAGAGCATTAGCGAATAATCCGCAAGTTTTGTTATGTGATGAACCGACCTCTTCCCTTGATCCTAATACAACTGCTGAAATATTAGAGGTATTAGAAAATATAAATAAAAGACTCGGTGTTACTATTGTCATTGTAAGTCATGAGATGGAAGTAATTAAAAGTATATGTAATCGTGTAACTGTAATGGAAGCTGGAGAAATCTATGACACCGTATTAATTGAACCAAAAAAGATTCAACATATAGACGGTAGCCCAAGATACTTTGTAGAACAATTAAAAAGGGGTGGTGAGATGGACCATGCCTGATATATTAGTTCAATATGAAGCTGAAATTTGGGCGTCTATTGGAGAGACCTTTGTAATGGTGGGTGTTTCTATTTTAGCTGCAATCCTTCTAGGCCTCCCAGTTGGGACGTTACTTTACCTTTGCAAGAAGGGACAAGTACTTGAGAACCGTTTTGTTTTTTTTACTTTAAATTTATTGGTAAATATTACTCGTTCTTTTCCTTTTTTATTATTAGTAGTTTTTCTAATTCCATTTACACGATTAATCATTGGGACAGCCATTGGTACAGCGGCCGCAACTGTTCCATTATCAATAATCGCTATTGCGCATTATTCGCGATTAGTCGAGCAGTCTTTATTAGACGTACCAAGAGGTGTAATGGAAGCAGCCATTTCAATGGGTGCTTCTGTTAAGGAAGTTATTTTTAAATTTCTTTATGTTGAGGCCCGTTCTGGACTTGTTCTCGGATTAACAACATCGATTATTAGTTTTATTTCCTATTCGACAATTATGGGAGTAGTCGGAGGCGGTGGTATAGGAGACTTTGCCATTCGGTACGGATATCAACAATTTAAAACAGAATTAATGATGTACATGATTATTATTATGATCATACTGGTACAGATCATCCAATTTACTGGAACAACTGTATCAAGAATGATTGATAAAAGATAGGAGAAAAAAATGAAAAAAATACTTATTTTTATTACGATGTCACTATTGATTTTAGCTGGTTGTAGCCAGAAAAATGAGGCAAATGATAAGGGAAATGTGCAAAGTAATGAGCAGGAAGAAGTGACATTGAAAGTAGCTTCTTTAATTCCTCCAATGACGGAAATGCTGGAGCTTGTTAAACCAAAACTTGCAGAGGAAGGGATTAATCTCGAAATTGTTGTATTAAGTGATAATGTTCAGCCTAACAGCGCGCTTGCGGCAGGAGAAGTAGATGCAAACTTCTTCCAACATGTTCCGTACATGGAGCAATTCAATAGAAACAATGATGCAGAACTAGTTCCAATTGTACCGATCTATTTTGCGAATTATGGCGTATATTCTAAAGAATACAATTCGATGGACAAATTACCGGAGGGTGCTGTAATCGCTATTGCGAATGACGTTTCCAATATAGATCGTTCATTGGCATTGTTAGCTCAACATGATGTCATTACCTTACAAGAAAAAACGGGACCATATTATACGAAAGCTGATATTGTTGACAACCCAAAAAACTATAAGTTTGAAGAAGTAGATTTGTTAATGTTAGCGAGAATGTATGATGATGCTGATGCAGTATTCTTGTACCCTGCATACGCTGCACCACTTGGATTGACACCAAAAAGTGATGCTATCCTTACTGAAGGAATTGAAAATGACTTTGCGATTACTCTAGTAGCGCGCAAAGATAATGCTGAATCAGAGTCGATTCAAAAGCTAGCTGAAGCTATGACGAGTCCAGAAGTACGCAAGTTTTTAGAAGAAAATTATGATGAAACTGCCATTCCGGCATTCTAATACAGATATAAAGAAAGGGCTATTCTAGTTGTTTTTACAACAGAGAATGGCCCTCTTTCTATGCATGCACTACTAAATAAAAAGCGCAAACCCGTGTAGCTTAATGGTTTGCGCTTCTTGAATTGTGTTATGGCCAAGCACTTCTATTTAAAGAGATTAATTGTTGTAATAATAATTGGCATACCGAAAACGTCAATTAAGAAGGCTCCTACGATCGGTACGATTAGGAATGCTTTACGTGATGGGCCAAATTTTGAAACAACTGCTGACATATTTGCCATTGCGTTGGGCGTCGCACCAAGACCATGACCAAGGAATCCCGATACCATAATCGCTGCATCGTAATTTTTACCGAGTAAGCGGAAAAGAACGAACACCGCGAATAATACGATGAAGAGTACTTGAACTAAAATGATGATGAATAATGGTAAGGCTAAGTCTGCGACTTCCCATAGTTTAATGCTCATCAATGCCATTGATAAGAAAATACCAAGGGAAATATCACCGATTAAGTTGATTTCTTTCATGTTGATTAATTCAGGTTTGAAGCGATCAACGATATTACGTACGATTACTGCTATGAACATGGCACCTACATAACCCGGTAATACAAATCCTGTCAGTGTAGAGAACCATTCTCCAGCATATGTACCAGCAGCCATACAGAATGTGATTAAGAAAACTTGCAGCATGAATGATTTTTCTGTAATCGGATGTTGTGATTTTTCAACGTATGCTTCTGTTTCTTCAGAAGATGGCTTTAAGTTAAATTTGCGAATTAAGTATTGTATCACGGGACCACCAACAAGTCCGCCAGCTACTAATCCACATGTAGCTGCAGCCATCCCAATTGTTAGGGCAGAAGGTACGCCTAAGCCTTCAATTGTTTCCCCAAAAGCGGCAGCAGCACCATGTCCTCCTTCCATCGATACGGCTCCAGCCATTACGCCGATTAATGGATGAATACCCATTACTTTTGCTAAAGAAACGCCAATCACATTTTGCATTAAGGCTAAGAAACCACAAGCTAACCAATAGATTACTAGCAGTTTGCCGCCTAATTTAACAAGTTTGAAACTTGCACCGAGTCCAATCGTTGTAAAGAATGTGATCATGAAAATGGATTGTAGTGAGGTGTCTAAAGTAATTTCGAGAATGTCGAAACCTTTTAAAATCGTTGCTAAAATAGCGAATAGCAAGCCCCCCACAACAGGTGCCGGAATACAAAATCGATTTAAAAAACCGACCCTTTTAACTAAAAATGAACCGATTAAAAATAATGTTACTGCTAGGCATAGTGTTGTAATTTGATTTAAAGCCATATACATCCCCCTTTTTTTATTCCAAACTGTTCATAATTACTTCATTGATAAAGTAAGCACCCAATTTTGCGGTTTGATTATTTACATCAAGTGAAGGGTTTACTTCACAAATGCTGAAACTTACAGTGTTTTTGTGCGAAACCATTTGGCGCAAAATGTCCCGAACCTTTAAAGCGGATAAACCGAATGGTGATGGTGCACTGACACCCGGAGCTTCAGCAGCATTTATAACATCCATACAAAGAGTAACAAGTAAAACATCATGCGCATCCATGAAGTCATTTAAATCTTTAGTGAACTGAGCTGAATCCAATTGTTCATCTAAAAAGTATTGCACATCATATTGAGCGGCTGTATCGAATAATGCAGTCGTGTTCCCATATTGTTGGATGCCACATACGAAATAATGTGCATTTGGATCCTCGTCTAAAATTTGTTTAAACATTGTACCTGACGAGGTTTGTTTATCATACGAACGCATATCAAAGTGCGCATCAATATTAAGCAAACCAATGGAAGAGTCCGGACCTGCTGCTTTACGCACCCCTAAATATTGTCCGTATAATGTTTCATGCCCGCCCCCAAGTACAATAGCCTTTCCGTTTGTTAAAATGTCAGAAACTTTATCCCCTAATTCTCGTTGTGCCTGCTCTAATTCATGACCTTCACAAATGATATCCCCCAAATCAATTAGAGAATTTATATGAACATCATTACGCCATGGCAACGTTGATAACTGCTTACGTAACGCAATAGGAGCATCTTTTGCACCAACCCGACCATTGTTACGGCGGACACCTTCATCGCAAACAAAGCCTATTAATCCAACCGATCCTGGCGTTGTTGTAGTTGCCAATTGAACAATTTGATGATAACGAAAGTAAGCGTGATCCGTATCATGATCGATGCGACCTTGCCAAACTTTTGAATCTGTTTTTTTATGCAATACGTTCACCTCCTTAAAGACTGAAAAAACATATTTTTATTATATTTATAAATATTTATAATAACAAATATCATTTTTTTATATTATAATAGTTTAAAACTATAAATGAGGTGCGAAATGGATTTACGGAAGATGTATTATTTCAATGCAACCGTAAAATATCAAAGTTTTTCAAGGGCCGCAAAAGCCTTACATATTTCACAGCCTTCATTAAGCAATGCGATAAAAACTCTGGAACTAGAAATCAATGCATCGCTAATAGAACGTACAACCAAACAATTTCAATTAACGGAATTAGGACAGCAATTTTATGAACGTTCGAAAAGTTTAATTGCTCAATTTGAAGTAATGGATACCGAGTTAAAAGAGTTAGCAAAAGGGGAGCAGTTAGAAATTCGATTAGGAATGATTGAATCAGCAAATTACTGGTTTTCACAAGTAATTATTGCATATCAAAAACGATACCCACAAAATCAAATTACTCTAATTGATACATTGTATAATCAAACTGTGCGTCAAGCTTTATTAGATTTAAATGTGCATGGAGTAATTACGAACCAGCATATTGTTGATCATGAAATAAAAAGTGAATTATTGTATACCGAACCGTATGTCGTGGTAACAAAAAAAGATCATCCATTTGCTGCGAAAGAGAAAATAACGCTAGTAGACTTTACTAAAGAAGCATTGATAATAGGTATGCCAGCATTTCAAACGAGTGCACAAATATTAAAAGCGTTTGAACAGGAAAATGTCACACCGAATATTCAATATAAAATAGAACGATTTGAAATGATAAAAGTATTGGTA
>Ga0157371_10002086_pt1 | contig 19526 bp, 26 predicted proteins | sample C45metaG_FD_113462 | JGI IMG/M metagenome (GOLD analysis project Ga0157371, IMG submission 113462) | Corn rhizosphere microbial communities from Kellogg Biological Station, Michigan, USA - C4-5 metaG | ecosystem: Host-associated > Plants > Roots > Rhizosphere > Soil | place: USA: Michigan...
GAGGAGAGTGAGTGGGGCGGGTTGAAAGTGGTGATTGAGTTGCCTAAGCGTTCAGGCTGAAAGCCACCCCCTCACCCCAGTGGGGAGAGGGGGAAAGGGAGCTGATCTCCATTGGCTTCTAATTGTTCAGGCCTGAGATAAATCCCAACGAGTAAGCGAGATAACTCCGGTCCATTCCGGGATAGGCTGGCACAAATCGGGACACCCAGTGCAATAGCCTTGCACCCCACGCAATAGAAAAAGCCCCGTTCAGTCATCGCCTGACGGGGCAAACATATCGACCTGGCGACGCGCAATCTCATCCTTACGCACCGCCTTCACAATCTTATAAATCCACTGAAGCGACACCCCCCACTTACGCGCCAGGTCGCTTTGATTGGTGCCGTTGAACTCCTCGTAGATCAGCCGATCCCGCCGACTCAACTTACCCGCCAGTCCCATCGGAAAATACACATTCTGCCCACCCCAATGCGCCGCCATGCGATCGGCGACCTCCTGGGCCACATGGCGGGCAGAACCCTCATCCATCGACACCAACTCCTTCAGCGAAGCCGCAACGTGTTCAGTCAGATCAACCAGCAGCTCCGGCCCCTTGCTTCGGAAGTCACTCATACATCCACCACCGCAGCAGGGCCAGACTCATAAATCCTGCTCCTTCACCAACGAAAACCAAGCCACATCAACACCCCGAACCGTCACGGTGTTACAGGTAAATTGCCCCGCAGGAACATAGCGAATCCCCCGCAACTGATACCCGAACCGCTCCATAAACAGCTCGACACTGTCCTCTTCGATAAAAATCTTATTGTCCAACAGCACCAAAAGCTTGATCGAAATACCGGCCTCACGGATTTCGCGAGTCAACTCATTAAAAGTCGAAAGCCTCGCCGGGAATTCCTCAGTCAAAATGCTCAACGGCTCAACAACCGATGCACCCGCCAGATTCAAAGCATCCATCTCACACCCCCTTAACGACATCAGCAGTCACCATCGGCACCCCAAGCTGAACAGCCAGATTCATCGCCGCGATAACCAAATTGCCGATCGCCAAGGGGTAAAGCAGCGACACAGTCACGTCCCGCCCTCCATGACGTGCTGGCTGGGACAGCCGCGCAGCGATCGCCTGAATACCACCCTCATCAATGACCTCGCCGAGCGCTTTGCCCGCCCGGTCAAAACGGAACGTCAAAAACTCCTTTAGCCGCGAATGATCAACTGGCGTCAGCGTGACCCGCTCACACCGCTGCACCACCTCACGCACATCCGCATTACGCTCACTCAACTTCACCCCCAGCTCAGGCTGGCCAATCATGATAATGCTCACCAACTTAGTGAACCCGACCTCCAACTCCAGGATGCGCTTAAGGTGCTTCAGCGTCGGGACCGGCAAACTATGAGCCTCCTCAATCACCAAACAATGGCGATACCCGGCTGCATGCGACTCCTTCAACGCCTTATGCAACTGAGCGAACCGCGCCTCAGGACTGCTCTTGGGCTTAGCCAATGGTGCGACGGCCGCCATCATCGACTCGGCAATGTGCGTGCTTTTCAGCGATTTACCCTTAACGTCGTTGTCCTCGGACGCCAACACATACGGCTCAATAATCATCACCGGGTCATTATTTTCGGCAATGCGATTCACCAAATCTCGGCGAAGCGTACTTTTGCCAGCCCCCGATTCCCCCTCAACCGCCAGAAAACCACCATGGCGAGCCGTCTGATACATCACCTCACGCACATACCGAATATCCGGGCTCACCCACATATCCTGCGCACACTGCAACTCATCAAACGGGTCCCGAAACAAACCAAAAGCCTTACGAGTCATCGCCTGTAACGTCTGCTTTGGCAGCAACATCAAATCGTCCTCCCCGGACGGCTCTTTCAAAAGGGCCGGACCGGCCGTGTCAGCGCACGGCGGTTCCACATCATCAAACGCATGGGCGACAGCGGCATCATTGGCCCCTGACTCAGTCAAAAACACCCGAATACGCCCCTGTAACTCGGCACAGTCCAGGCTGCGCGGCCAATACCCGTGATTCACCAACTGCGCAACCGTCGCACCGCTTAAGCGCAGAGACTTGGCCAACGCCGATTGAGGCTGGCCCACCGCCTGCAAAACCTTCTTCAGATTCAACATCACTCACCCCCAACCGCCGCCCGAACCAGGCTGAACGGTGTACGCAGGACCTCAACGGGTCGATTCAGCTCGGCCTCAACGGCGTCCAGCTGCTCCTCAAAAACACCTTCCGGATACCGCTGCTGCAGCCAGCCAAACGTCTCGGCCGTCCAAAGATGGCCAAGGCGCGGGCGCAACAACTTCGCAGCCTCAACATGACTGAGCGGTACAAACTCAACGGAAGGTGCATCAACATTAAGCGCAGTGCCGCGCCGTGGCAGATAAGCCGGCAGCACCGTATCGTTCACATGTTTATGTGGATCAATCAGCCCACCGAACGGCACGGCCTTCGCCTTACGAGCAGCCTGCGCATCGGCCAGACTCGTCGTGCCAGTCGCCATTTGCTCCAACACCTTGCGCGACACCTGGGCCGGCGTTTCGGCATGACGCTTGTACTGCTCACCGATCATCGCGGCCGACTCGGCAAACCCAAACGCATCCACCCCAATGCGCTCAATCACGTGATACCGCTCACGCCCGTCATCACCCACCAACACCGCAATCGCCGAATCCTTATCCCTCCAGCAATTGCGAGTGATCAGCAACTTTTCGCCAACCATCACCCCCGGCACCGAACTCACATCAAACTGCGCGCCCCGGAACGAAACCCGCAGCAAATTGCTCACTTTGCGGTCCTCCGGCGTACTCACCGCCAACTCGCGACACACCTCAACACCCGGTGCCAGACGCAACTGCTCCGGCGTAATCAACTGCCAAACCCCATAGCGAGTCCGCCGCGTGCGGGTATGAATAGACGTCGCATTGAAATACCGCATCCACTGGCCAGCCCACGCATTAATCTGCTCCAGACTATTCGCCGCCTGAAACTTCAAAGCACTTTCAAACTCCCGCTCAACAAGATTGTGCGCCTGTTCAACCTGACCCTTTGCCCGCGCATTACCGACCCGATTAATAATCAAATCAATCGACAAAACACGGCATAAATTTCTGAAAATGCCACTCGTCATCGCCGCCCCGGGGTCCGTCATCAACACCCAAGGCACCCCATGAAAAGGGTCTGACTCACTGCGCTTCTGCATCGCATTAATCAACACACCGCACAGATTTTCAGCCGACTCCGCGCCCAACACATACTCCACATACAGCGTGCCGCTCGTGTGATCCGTGATCACATACCGCCACAGCCGCTGGCGCTCGATCTTCTTCAAATTGGCCGGCTTACCGTCATAGAACTCAGCCTTATTCATCACCCGAGCGCCGTCATCAGCCAGATAAAACTGCGTCGAAATCGATGCATCAATCTGCCAAACATGATTAGGATGCAGGCTGGCCAACGACACCGCCGGCGCGTCTTGTAGCAACTGTTCGGGGTGCAATTTATAACCGCGCAACGCCCGGCTAATCGCGCTGCGGCTCAAAGGCCGAAACTCCCCCGTCTCCTCATCCAACCGGCCAGCCTTCACCAAGTGATTACTGCGCAAGCGCTCAACGGCCCGCACAATCGTCGACAACTGTTTATTGTTGGCCCGGATCGACTCCATCAACACCGCCGAAATCAACCGCGCCTCCTCAAGCGGTAACGCACTACACCCCGAATCACTGCGACGTTTACGCGGCCTAGCCACACGCACCGTCTTCAAATGGCGTTGCAAGGTTGAAATAGAAACGCCCATCGCCATCGCACCGGCCTGATAGATAGCGGTACGCTCGCCATGCGAAGCCGCATCAATGCGCTGTGCCACCTGCATCAACAACTGAATGTGGATCGGACTCATCAATCAGGCCTCCGCAGGCATCAGCCAGACCGCGGCGCCATCCACCTGATCAACCAAATTGAACTCACTGCGAACCGTCCCCAGCGTGACCTCCAACTGCCGAATCAAACCGGACTTAAAAGCACGGTGATCCTCGCCGTCGACAGCCAACGCCCCAAGCTTGGCAAACCCCTCGCGCAACGGCCCCAACACACTGGCCTCCGCCTCATAAGCAATCGCCGCCACTTCCCCACGTAAAGCCTTCGCCACCTCATCCGCTGGCATCGCCTGAATCCGCTTACGCGTGCTCTCCAACTCCCGCCGGGCCTTTTCCAAATCAACAGTCTTCTTCGCCATCACCTCACTTTGGGCGGCGTAATCAGCACTCGACTCATCAAGGCACCGGCCCAGAGCCTCCTTCTCCTTGGCGTGCCTCGCAATAATCTCCTCGGCAAGCTCAACAAACGCCTCCTTATCGCCGGCTTTAGCCACCTCTATCAGCGCCGCCTGCTGGTCTTGCGGCAAACGTCGATACTGACCCAACTCCCGGTAACCAATCCCCATCCGTGACATCGACTCCAACGCCTCCTCACCGAAGGCCCGCAAGTTCGCGATATCCCGATCCACCTGATCAACCGAACGGCCCAACAACCCACAAAACTCAACCCACGTACCGCTCAGCAACCCCGCACCGTGCGGACTCTTACGCCCGGCCATCCCCCGATACAGCTTGTTCTCCTTCACAAACGCCAACTTCGAAGTCCGCACCGTGCGGGAAAACTCCTCAAACGCGCCCGCCATCTGCGCCTGGCCCAACAACTGATTCACCATATCCCGCTCATCACTGTGCGAGGCATGAAGCACCGCCATAGCGTTCTGATCAGCCGTCAACATCGCCCCATTCAAAGCAGGCAACACCAATGCCTCGACGGGCATACTCTTCGTCCGTGCCATACAACCTCCTTAAACGATCGATCCAGCGGCAATCCGCTGATTGATTTCCTGCATACGCCCCGTCAAACGAACCATATGCTCGGCATGTGCCTGCGCGATCTGCAACACACCCACCGAATGCGCAAAGCGGCCGTTATCCAACTTCACCGCCAGACCTTCCTCAATCAGCGTCTGCATCGCTCGTGTGATATTGCTGGGGCTGTCCTGCGTCAGAAAAGCCAGCTCCGAATTACTCAAACCCGTCACCGTGTGGCCCTTCAACGCCTTCAGCACACGCAACACCCGCGCGGCCGCCGACACCGTGCGATTCATAAGCTCGCCTCCGGCCCAAACATTTCAGGTAAATTGACACCCTCAATACCCATGGCATTAACCAGCGAACGGGTTAGGCCAGTATTGAAAGCGCCGAAAATGGTGTGGGTTCGTGGGTTTTTTGTAGGAAGTTTCTTTTTTTGCCCTGCACACCCACACGGCAGGGGATTTAAAGCGGTAGATTCCAAATAACCGATATCATTTTTCATCGTGAGCCTCACGCCACACAGCAGGTCAGCTCAAGGGCCGTCGCCGGGTCATTACAAATTTCGCCGGCCTTAAGACCTAACTTGATCGCAATCTCGTGGGCCTGACCCCGCACACATTTCTTGCGTCCACCCAACACCTCGAACACCAGGTTGGGCGAAAAACGATTAGCGATTGCCCACTGGGTAATCGAAACACCTTTGGCCTTGAGCTCAGCTCGGGCCTGGTCTGCAGTACGTAGCGCCATGGGGTCCCTCCGGGGGCTGCCGGCACCCGCTTTGGTGCCGATTAAGTTGCCGTTCGTGGTCGGACGGTGTGAACCCATAATGGAACCGAACGGTTCCTTTTTAAAGGCTTTTTGGTAACCGAATGGTTTCTTTTTGTGAACGGCTGCGCGCAGAACGAACACGACTTGGCCTCAACCAAACCGACTTCGCGGCATTGGCCGGCGTGACCAAGAAAACGCAAATGCTCTACGAAGCAGACGAACGCGTGCCCGACGCTAACTACATGGCCGCCATCGCCAAAGCCGGTGCCGACATGTACTTCATCATCACCGGGCAAAGAATCGCGGTCCCGCCACCAGCCGCGGCATGGGCCCCCATCGACAGCGAAAAACTCGGTCGAATCATCGAAATGCTAGAAGCAGCCGCCAAACAAGCCGGACGGCGCTGGCCGTCCAAAAAATTGGCCGAAGTCGCCGCAGAGGTCTACAACGCGCTAGGTGAAGATCAAGGGTTTGATGAACCACGCGTTGAGCGAATATTGAAGTTGGTAGTAAATCGCTAAATAGAAAAGGAGTTGTATGCCAAGCGAGGATGAAGACCTGGTAAAAAATCTGTCAGCCAGGCTTTCTGAGGAAATCGAAAATCTCCCCAGGGATGGAAAAGATCACGAACTCACCATCAAAATCAAAGGCAACCGGGGGCACATCAACCTCGGCCACCAGACCTTTGACATAAAGACCGCCAAAGAACCCCCACCAGAAGGCAGCGACCGCGCCCGAGAATGCCCGCAATGTCACCGCGGCACCTGGCGCTACACCCAACTGTGCATGCACTGCGATTACAACCTGCACCGCCACGACGAAGTCGCTGAACACGAAAAAGAACAGGCGCGCAAAGATCGAAACAACCTACAAATGTTGAAGATCTGCGTCACCTGCGTAGGCATCGCCGTGCTGAGCTTTTTCGTCAGAGATTTTCTACCTGAAACGTTAAAACCTTGGGCCGTAGGCCTGACAGGCGTCTTTGGCTTCTTTGCATTCATGATCATGACCTCACACAAATAAAAAGGCGGCAGACAGCGCTGTAAACGCCGCCGAGTACACGGTCAAGGACGACCAAAGACACCCTAAAAGGAAGTTTTAATGACCGAGAAAAAACAGACCACGCCTTGGAAAGAGCGGCACACCGCCGAAAAAATCGCATTGATCATCGGCTGGTGTGCCATCGCAATCCTCATGGTCTACTGGTTCCTACCGAGTAAACCCGAACCGACCGACCCCATACGAACCCTCGTATCTGAAGCAGCACCTCCCACAGCCTTGCACACCATCGCCAGTGCAGAGGCCCTGGCCAGTGCAACCCACTACCTGTCGCAACTCGACAGCGCCATGGCTGAAGGCATACACCTACTCAAGGCCAACCAACTCCCTGAACTGGCTGCTCACAGCCGAGCATTCAAAGCCTTGCTTGAAACCGGCCACGTCCAGTTTGGTCGTTCCGTGTTTCAACCGCTGGGCACGTGCAGCTCAGCGGCCGTCTTTGCCAACAGCTGGTGGCAGGCGCAACTCGTTGCTGCACGCCAAGGGGGAACCGAGTCTATTCCTGGCGCCATCCAAAGCAGCCTAAATGAGTACAAGATTAATCACGCCGAATGCCTGAAGCAGGCAAATCCTTCGACAAACGTCATTCGTGTCTCAATTGTTTGATTTCAACGAGAGCAACATTCAGAACGCTCCCAAAAGCACCGCTACGGGGTCTCCTTAAACCCGATTAAAAGCCCCTCCAGCCCACGCCGCCCACGATAGCGGCGTGTGCATTTCTGGCACCCGCAACCGGGTGCCCTGACCGGAGGCGTCCCCCCATGCGACCCGAACAACCCCGCGGCATCCGCAACTACAACCCCGGCAACATCCGCCACGCCAACGGCATCCGCTGGCAAGGCATGGCCACCACCCAACACGACAACCAATTCGTCCAATACCTAAACCCACGCTGGGGCATCCGCGCCATGGCCCGCGTCCTCATCACCTACCAAGACAAACGCCTAGCCGCCAACGGCACCCGCATCGACACCGTGCGCGAAATCGTCGAACGCTGGGCGCCGCCCACAGAAAACAACACCGACGCCTACGTCATCAGCGTGGCCCGCGCCCTAGGCCTCGACCCCGAAGTCGATAGCGTCGACGTCTACGACTTCGACGTCATGCGCGCCTTGGTCACCGTCATCATCCGCCACGAAAACGGCGCGGGCCCGTTGCCAGGTGGTCGCTGGTACGGCGACGCCATCATCGCCGAAGGCCTGGCACTGGCCGGCATCGAACGCGGCACCACCCACGGCCAGACCATGGGAGCCACCACATGCCACTGATCAACAACTGGCGCCGCAGCCACAGGCTCTACAGCATTCAGATAAGCCTGGTCATCGCCCTGGTCGCGCTCGCCCAACTGGACCTGTTGCCCCTCTGGCAACCCCAACTGTCACCCAAAGCCTACGCCGCCCTCAACAGCGCACTGGCCATCCTCCTGTTCGTCGCACGCCTGATCAAACAAGGCCCCGACCAACCAGCCCTGCGCTAAACCGCAAACCCACAGGCGGTGTTGAATGAACCTGAACGACCTCAACTTCGGCTTCCAGACCGTCCAGTGGCTGATCCTCACCGTACTGGGCGCCTACACCTTCATGACCAAACGCCAGGCCGCCAGCGCCCAGGAACTGCTCGAACTGCGCACCCGCATCGTCGCCCTCGAAGAACACATCCGGCACCTGCCAGACCCAACCGCCGTCACCGACCTATTGGGCGACATGAAAGCCGTACGCGCCGAACTGTCCGGCGTCAAAGACGCCCTCGGCCCATTAGCCCGATCGCTCGACCGCATCAACGACTACCTGCTGCGAGAAAAAACATGACCCACTACGCCGACTTCCTACGCCAAGACATGCGCCTGGTCATCCTGCGGCTACTGGTCGAAATGCCCGGCTACCGCGCCAACAGCTCCGTCCTCAACACCGCTCTAGACAACTTCGGCCACACCGCCAGTCGCGACCAAGTCAAAACCGAACTGCACTGGCTCGCCGAACAAGGCGCCATGACCCTCGCCGACGTAGGCCCCGTACTCGTCGCCACCCTCACCGAACGCGGCCAAGACATCGCCGCAGGCCGCGCCCGCGTGCCCGGCATCAAACGGCCGGGAGCCTGACCATGGCCGGCAAATCCTCCATCAACCGCCTGCCATCGGTGGTCAAGGCCTACATCCAAAAACTCTTGCGCGAAGACCGCCTGACCCTCGACGACATGCTCGCCGACATCCAAGGGCGCTTCCCCAACGAAAAAGCCCCAAGCCGCAGCGCCCTAGGCCGCTTCAAAGTTGGCTTCGACGAACTCATCGACAAAGCCCGTCAGCAACGTGAAATGGCCGAAGCCTTCGTCGGCGCTTTTGGTGAAGACGCCTCAGACAAAACCGGCGCGTTGCTGGTCGAAGCCATCTCAACCCTGACCTACCAGGCCGCCATGGGCGCCCATGAAAAAGACGACGTCACCATCGCCGAAGTCTCCGCCTTGGCCCGCGCCGCCAAAGCCACCATGGAAGCCCGAACCCTCAGCGTCAAAGAACGCCAGGCCATCGAAAAAGCCACCCGCGAACGCCTGCTCCAAGAACAAGCCGCCGAACTCGACAACGCCGTCAAAGCCCAAGGCATGACCGAAGACCAGGCCCTGTTCTGGCGCCAGAAATTCCTCGGCGTCAAACCATGAAACCCTCATCCAGCACACTGCGCGTCATCGAATGGGACGAACTGCCGCCCAGCGTCCGTCAGATCCCCGAGGGCTACAACCCCCTGCTCGAAGGCATCCTCATGGCCCACCAATCCGATTGGCTGGCCATCGATGCGCACATCAAACTCTGTGAAAAAGGCCGCCGCACCGGCATCACCTTCGCCGAAGCACTCGACTCGGTCATCACCGCCGCCTCGCAAAAAATCGCTGGCGGCATGGACTGCTTCTACATCGGCGACACCAAAGAAAAGGGCCTGGAATTCATCGGCTACTGCGCCAAGTTCAGCCGCGTCATCGCCGAAGCCCAGGCCTCGGGCGTCAGCCAAATCGAAGAATTCCTCTTCCAAGACCAGGACGACGCCGGCAACACTCGCCAGATCAACGCCTACCGCATCCGCTACGCCTCAGGCTTCAAAATCGTCGCACTGTCCAGCAACCCGGCCGGCGTACGGGGCTTGCAGGGCAAAGTCATCGTCGACGAGGCCGCCTTCCACCGCGACGTCTCCGCCGTGCTCGACGCTGCCACGGCGTTGCTGATCTGGGGCGGCCGCATCGTCATCATCAGTACCCACAACGGCAAGGCCAACGCCTTCAACCAAATGGTCAGCGACATCCGCGACCAACGTTACGGCAGCAGTGCACAGGTCTTCCGCGCCACCTTTGACGACGCCGTCGCCAACGGTTTATATGAGCGGGTGTGCTTCATGGCCGGCAAAGTCGCCACGCCAGAAGGCAAGGAAGCCTGGTACAAACAAATCCGCAACGCCTACGGCCCACGCAAAGCGCAAATGCGCGAAGAACTCGACGCCATTCCCCGCGACGGCAACGGCGTCTGCATCCCCGGCGTCTGGATCGATGAAGCCATGCGCCCCGGTCGCACCGTCCTGCGCCTGGCACTGGACGACGACTTCACCCAACAGCCAGTCTACCGGCGGGAGGCCTACGTCAACGACTGGATCGAGCGCTACCTGGCGCAATTGCTACAGCCGCTAAACCCCCAGCTGCGCCACTTCCTCGGCATGGACTACGCCCGGCACCGCGACTTCTCCATCATCTGCCCGATGTCCGTCGACCAGGCGCGGCATCGCGACGTGCCCTTCGTGGTCGAAATGCACAAAGTGCCCACCCGGCAACAACAGCAGATCCTGTTCTACATCCTGCGTCGGCTGCCGCGTTTTGTCGGTGCCGCGCTCGACGCCACCGGCAGTGGCGAAACCCTCGCCGAAGACACCGCCGACGAATTCGGCCACAACCGCATCCACCAAGTGAAAATCACCCGCGCCTGGTACGGCGCCTGGATGCCCAAATTCGTGCAACTGTTCGAAGACGCTACCCTCACGCTGCCCCAAGACGACTCCCTGCACCAAGACATCCGCGCCATCGAAACCGTCGACGGCATCCCCATGATCGTCAAAGCCCGCAAACAAGACCTCAAAGACCCGGACCTCTACCGTCACGGTGACTTCGCCGGCGCGGGTGCACTCGCCAACTTCGCCACGCTCGAAGTCGCCAGTGGTCCGGTCAACGTCAAATCCCGCCGCCCACGCCAAGGCCCACACATCACCCAGGGGTACGCATGAACACCAACGGCCTGTGGGTCAGCCCCACCGAATTCCTAAGCTTCGCCGAAGCCAAACGCAGCCCCTCGCTCAAACACCACATCGCCACCCGTGGCCGCACCGAAACAGGCGGCGTCAGCGGCGCTAATCTGCCCAACCCAGACCCCATCCTCAAAGCCCAAGGCAAAGACATCACCGTCTACCGCGACCTGCGCAGTTCAGCCCTGGTCGGCGGCAACATCCGCCGCCGCAAGGCCGCGGTACTGTCCCTGGAACGCGGCCTGAAACGCGGCGAGGCACCGCCGAATGTCGAGCGCTTCATCACCGACTGGCTCGCTGACCTCGACCTGGATCGCATCATTCGCGAGCTGCTCGATGCTCCGTTGTTCGGCTACCAACCCGTCGAACTCATGTGGCAACCGCTCGGCCTGCACCAAGTTCCGCACGACCTGCTCGGCAAACCGTCCGAATGGTTCTTCTACGACAAAGACAACGCACTGCACTTTCGCGCCAAAGACGCCGGCCAAGACGGTGAACGGTGCGACCCGCGACGCTTCATCGTCGCCCGCCAAGACGCCACCTACGCCAACTCCTACGGTTTCCCGGATCTGAGCATGTGCTTCTGGCCGGCCACCTTCATGAAAGGCGGCCTCAAGTTCTGGGTGCAATTCACCGAAAAATACGGCAGCCCCTGGGTCATCGGCAAACACCCACGCGGCGCCACCGACGGCGAAACAGAACTGCTGCTCAACAGCCTCGAAGCCATGGTCCAAGACGCCGTCGCCGCCATCCCCGACGATGCCAGCGTGCAAATCATCGAAGCCGCTGGCAAAGCCGGCAGCGCCGAGGTCTACCGCCAACTGCTGGAGTACTGCCGCAGCGAAATCAACGTCGCCATGCTCGGGCAAAACCAGACCACCGAAAAAGACAGCAACCACGCCAGCGCCACCGCCGGTGCCGAAGTCACCAAAGACATTCGCGACGGCGACGCCGCCATCGTCGCAACCGCCTTAAACGCCTGCATCCGCCAAGTCGTCGACATCAACTTTGGCACCAACGTCGTGGCACCGCTGTACGCCCTGTGGCAACAAGAAGAAATCGACAAAAGCCTGGCCCAGCGTGACAAAGCCCTGACCGACTCCGGTGTGAAATTCACCAACGCCTACTGGCAGCGCACCTACAACCTGCAAGACGGCGACCTGCAAGACGCGCCAGCCACCGACGACTCAGCCGAATTTGCCGAGCCCACTCTGAAGCCGCTGCTGGATCAAATCGCACTCGACCAAGCCATCGACAGCCTGCCGGCCGAAGTACTCCAACAACACAGCGAACAAACCCTCAACGCATTGTTGGCCGGAGCCTCGCCACAACATGGAAACCAGGCACCTGAGCAACCACTCGCCAACTGGCTGTTCATGGCCAACACCTGGGGCCGCTTGAGCGCCAATGCCGATCGGGAGGATTGACATGGCCACCCCCGCGAAACGCCTCAACCCGGCAGACCTCAAAGCCATCTTCGGCCTCGAACCGGCCAACGCCATCGCCTACCTAAAACGCAAGGGCTACGCCATCACCTGGCACTGGCAAGACATGCTCGACCAAGCCCACGACCAAGCCTTCACCGTGGCCAAAGCCATGCGCCTGGACCTGCTCTCCGACATTCGCGCCGCACTGGAAACAGCCCTGCAACAAGGTCAAACCCTCAAGCAATTCATCACCCACCTGCAACCCATCCTGCAAGCCCAAGGCTGGTGGGGGAAACAAGTCATCGTCGACAGCCAAGGCACCGGCGAACTCGTCCAACTCGGCAGCCCACGAAGGTTAAAAACCATCTACCAAACCAACCTGCAAAGCGCCTACATGGCCGGCCGCAAAGCCAGCATGGAAGCCACTGCCCAAACCCACCCGTACTGGATGTACATCGCCATCCTGGACGGCAAAACTCGGTCCAGCCACCGAGCGATGCACGGCCAAGTTTTTCGCCACGACGACCCCATCTGGTCATCCATCTTCCCGCCCAACGGCTTCAACTGCCGCTGCCGCGTCATCGCCTTGAGCGAAGCGGCCGTGAAGCGTCGCGGGCGGACAGTCGTATCGAGTGAAGGAAGGATGTTCGTAGAAACGGTAGAGACCGGCACCGACAAACGCACCGGAGAAATCAGAATTGCCACGGTCACCGGCATTCGCATCACAAACGCACAAGGCCATGCCGCCACATTCCGCACCGACCCCGGCTTCAACCACGCCCCCGGCACCGGCCTGGCCGAGGCCCTAAAACACAAGCTGACAAGCTCGCCCAATTAAAGGGAAAGCAGCAGCCAACACCTAACCTGTGGCGAGGGGGCTTGCCCCCGTTGGGCTGCGCAGCGGCCCCAAAACTCAGCCACCCCAATTCTCCCTGACACACCACAAACCCAAGATCGAGCAGGCCCGCCATGTTCACCATCGAACTAGAACATCACCACCTACAACAAACCCTAAACAAAGTGGAATGGGCCATCGGCGACCTCGCGCCACTCATGCGAGGCATCGCCGCCGAACTCGCCAACCAAACAGAAGAAAACTTCGAAAACGAAGGCCGCCCCCAATGGCCCGAACTCTCCGACACCACCACCGAACGCCGGTCAAAAATGGGCAACTGGCCCGGCCAGATCTTGCAGGTCAGCGCCGCCGGCCTGGCCGCCTCAATCACCACCCACGCCACCGACAGCTCGGCGCTGATCGGCAGCAACAAACCTTACGCAGCCATGATGCAACTCGGTGGTGACCAAGCAGACTACCCGCACCTGTGGGGCGACATACCGGCTCGGCCGTACCTGCCGATGGACGCTGCAGGCGCACTGCAGCCCGAAGCAGAGCAAGCCCTGCTTGAACTAGCGCTTTCGCATCTAAAACAGGCTACCCGGGGGGGTACTTGAGTACTCCAGATTTTCCTAGGGCTACAAGCAACGCCAAGGCAACGAATAACCCTATAACAGTCCATTGCAGGGCTACGAGTTGACGCCTCAGTGGTACAGGGAAATTATTGATGTCTTCAGCATTGATGCTCCCGTGCTTCAGATAAAAACCGGGGAACGTAACGAACCCCGAAACTCCGCCAATCAGTAACAACTTACCCCAAGGGCCACCCTGGCTTAGCGATGTGATACTCATGGCTGAAGGGCTTTTTCTGAGGTGCTCAAGCATTACATCCATCTTCGTGTAGGCCATATACAACGCCACCCCGATCCAGATGAACAGGCCAACAATGACTAAGCCGCAAAGGCTACCCACAACCAGTTCAGCAGTATTCATTGAGCAATCTCGTCATCACTTCCGGTCGAAGCACGCATAATTTACGTATGCCAACCCACAATTTTACCAACGACCCAGAGCGCCGATGCGAAACTCAAGAGCCCTATGGCGCTCCACTGCATCCATGCAAATGTTCGCTTGAACGGCGCAGGTAAACGGTCCAAATCGTCAGCATTCAGTTCACCTCTCTTGAGGTAAAACCCGGGAAAGGTAACGATCCCGGAGATCCCCCCAATCAACAAGAGCTTCCCCCAGGGGCCACCGTTTCTTAACGGGGCACGAGCCATGACGGCGGAACAATTTTTCAGAAAGCCAAGAAGCTCATCCATCTTGGTATAGGCCATGTGCAGCGCAATACCGATCCAAACAAATGCGCCGAGAATCATCACACCACCTAAATACCCGAAAACCATATAAGACGTACTCATCTACTGGTCTCATAAATCACATCACCTAGTTTCTCGCCGGCGGCGCCGAAGACTGCGCCACCCGCTAACGAACCTGCACCTACGGCAATTACGCCGCAAGCCAAGGTAGCTAACCCACCCGTTGGCACACCCAGCGCAACACACAATGTTCCGACCGCCGGGCCTGTAAGTACCGCACCGGCCAGCGCGCCACCTGCGACGCCACCTGTAAAACTTCCAGTCTCAGTGTATTGGATTCGGGCACAGGCCTCGGTATTGCCGGCCGCACACACCTCTTGAACCTTCAAATAAGAAGCACCACCACCCAGCGCCGTACCGATCCAGCCACCGTACTTGACGACTTTCGCCGCCTTGGCCACGCCCGCAATATGCGTGGCATAACCCGGTATTTGCTCTGCGGCACCGGCCTTGGTCCAGCGATGAACCAGGCTTCGGCTGGAAATCCCCAGCGCACTCTTCAAGTTCGGATGATCCGGCAAACCAATACTTTTTCGAGTCATGGTCGTCAGGCGAGTATTGAGTTGCCCAAGTAGATGTTTACGCTCCGCAAAAAACGCCGGAGACCGCAAATGCCCGTCTTTTTGAAACGCGCGTTGGTGCAGCGCCTCGATGTCACGCAACGTGGTTTTCACATCCTCCAGATTCTTGGCAAACATCGCCTCACCCATCCCAATAGCGGTCGAGCCTTGGGCCAGAAAGGTTTCGATTTCGTCCCGGTGTCGCGCCATAAAATCGGCTTCATCTGCACTGAGCGGTTGCAGTGCCTCATTCGTCTTCGCCGCAGCCTCCATCAACAACGCTTCTTCGCGTGTGCATTGCAGGTTGTTGGGGTCACTGAGCACAATCATCGAACCGGCTTTAACGTCGCCCAAGTGGGGGTTCAGAGACTCAAACTTACTGATCACCGCCGGGTTGCGGACGCTAAAAAGCGCAGCCTCAAGCTGTTCACGGGTCGTGCTCTTGGGCACAACGTAAAAGCCTGGCTCTTGCGGTTGAGGTTTTACAATAGGTTCGGCATCCGGCAACGCAGGTTTAGCGGTCTCCTCTGCGCGATGCCCCAAAGAGCCTGCAGACCATCCCTTTCCGGTGATGTGCGAATACCTGCCGAACACATCATCACTCAAAGGAGCGAAAGGCTCATTCGAGACCAGCAGCCAATCGCCATCTGCGACAGCGGCCAACATTCGGCGCAGATCATTATTAGAAAGATGACCCCGCGAACGACCGTGAGCCCGCAGCAAATCATCTATGCCCGTGACGCTGCTGTACTGCGTAAGGGCTTTTTCCACTTTGGAAGTGGCAAAAAATGGCGATTCGATTTTGTTGAAACCAATGCCTAGACGCTTGCGATCTTCCCTGCGGATAAGGCGCAGTGACATAAACCATCCTCCTTAATAAACGATGTGCTCAAACACACCATTGAACACATCAACTCCATGACGAAGCGCGCAGGATAACGATCCTAACGATCAGCCCAAATACTGGCCATTCGCTATTTAAGAGAATCAGGGAACAATAATCCCGCTTACACAGCGGTTACCCAGGTCACCAAGAGATAGAACCGGTGCCACGTAAACAGTGACGGGAATGCAAGCGCTGGGTCGAGCAGCGGCCCCAAAAGGGGACAACTGCCCGACCCACGTCAGTTACCCACTCACCACAGCAGGCCGCCGTTACACAGGTGGTTCAATTTTATCCAGCAATCGGTTTGCCGTGATTTCAGCCACCATGACGCTGTTGGAAATGCCCAACAGCGAATAGCGCGAGCAACCCTCCAGGAGGTCCACCAACTCGTGGACCATCACATCGATCGAGGCCAGGGTTTCGACCAGAAAAACCGTCAGGGTTTCGGTCGTGGCCTCTGGGTCCACGGAAAATAGGGTACTAATAGTGCGCGGGGTGGCTTTGATGTCGGCAATCGACGGGAAGTGGTAATTGAGAGCCCGCTCGGCGGCTTCGTTGAGTTTTTTTGAGTCGGGTTCGTACGGGGAGACCGGATCGGTGTCCGGCGGGTTGGGCGTTACCTTGAACATATGCTAGATCCTTATATGGAGTGCCACCCCTCTTGCGACTAAACGAAAGGGGAGGCAGCTGTACGCAGGTTAGTCGACCGGGGATCTAGCAAACCGGCGCGCCCGAAGACGCCCTGCGCACAGCTACCATCGAGTGCAGGCATAGGAATGCCTAACTGATAGAGCTTGTGCGACTCACTAGATAACCACGGGCGACTAAACCCGATCACTGATGGGCAGTGACACGAATCAAGTTACCGAGTGACCCCAAGGCGCACAAGCCGGCGGATTCTGGCGCAGCCGTAGGCAACGACGCAAGGTTTTGTAGCTTTCAGGACGTAACCTTGAGAGCGCTTAAACGAGCATCCTGTGGAGATGTTTAATAATCTGACGCACGCTTCTTCCGCGAGGTGAAACCTTGAGAAAATTGTGGAGGCATCCGACATATTTTTAAGGTGAAGCGTCGCAGGGCGATAGGTAGCACGAACTCTTGAATCAGTCTTATTCCGGCCAGAAGTGGTCATTCTAAGACGTCCAGGAAATCAGTGACGACTCGCATTGACAGTAGTGCTGTGGTCTTTCAATAAGGATATTTTCTTTTGTTCATGTATGGGTTGGTTTGAACGCTTCCATTATCACTTGCAAGAATAGCTCCGTCTTTATGAGGTGCATACGGCCAGTTGGGATCGACTATCAGTTTTGCCCAAATATTGATGCTGGATTTCCGGTCTATTGTACCTTTCAGGTGCGAGGAAAGGTCTACTATACCTTCAAGTTGATAAGCCGGGTTTTTGATTTCGCTGCTGAAAGAGAATGCTAAGGGGAAGGTTTTATAAGCCGAAATCCCGAACGGCTCATAGCCGCTTCCGAACACCGTATGGAATAGATCTCTTAGCACCGCTTGTTGTTTGAAGGGGTAGAGCCACATCTGGAAGCGATATTCCGGCGGAAATGGCGACTCCAATCTTAAGATATAGCGCCTTAACGCCTTTATCATCGGATGCCTCCACTGCGGGGTGTCGTCCGCTGCAATGAAGTGTCCAGCCACAGCTCTAGCCACCTTATTAAGTTGGATATCTGTAGCTTTTACTGTTGGCGTCATTAAGAAGTGAATATTGCGCAAGTCTCGCGATATTTGGGAGCAGATATCTATCAGCGCTGGATCTAAAAAACCTCCCAATATACTATTGTTGCATGTGCCGCAGAGAGTGCGCTTTGTTAATCCGTTCTGAAATAGTCGGGAGTGGGGCCTTCCTTTTCTGTTAGGGGCGATGGCTTTAAGTATTTCAATTACTTGGCGTTGTTGAGGCGTGGAGATTCCTTTTGGAAATATATGGTCTTCGGTCATGCTCCTACGTTTAAGACATAGATTGCAGCGTCTTAATTTATTCAATCTTTAATCCTCACCACCCCATGATGCTGCCCTGTGGACGTCGCTGCTATGAATGTTTCTAAGCATAGAAACTCTTCTCGATTACAGGATCATCATACCCTATGATGCTGGCTTTAGGCCAAGCAAGTGGCCACTGGCCGCCGTTGCGAATTCGCGTAGCCTTAGGCATTAAATCCAGGCTGACGCCTGCTTGCAGGAGGTGGCTACCTGCCGCGAACGGCGGTTTTGGGTCGATTCCATCATTCGGAACCAGGAAGCACGGGTAGTGCAGGAGGCGCTTGCGATGGCAAATATAAACTCGATTAACCTAGTCCTTTCACGCTCGCGTGTGATCTTCACCAAGTTTTTTGCATTGAGAGCAATTACACCTATTGGAAAATTTAGCACCTAAATAGTAATACGAGATTGTTAATCTATTAGTGATCAGAGGGGTGCAGGGTGAGTGAAATAGAATTTCCAACGGCGCAAGAGTTTTGCACCGAACTTCCAATGTATAAATACTACCCAGTCAGGGAGAAAAATTTTAAGGCGTTTCTTAATTTTGCGCAGTGGCAGAAAACAATAGACACTTACTGCATCGAGTGCGAAGCTATGAGCACTTTCAAGGTCGTCGATAACATCTATGCCAGAAACAATATTAAATTTGACAGCTGGCATGAGTACTTTCCTTTCCACACCATAAGAACTAGATGTTCACGTGATGACAGGCACGAAGCGCAATATTATTTTAAATTTGACTCTCAGAAAGGGGCTCAGAAGATAGGGCAATATCCCTCTGTAGCGGACGCATCGCGTCCAGGACTGGCAAAGTATCGTTCTGTGCTTACAACTGAGGATCATAAGGGATTGGTAAAATCTGTTGGCCTATTTTCACATAGTGTAGGCGCGGGCAGTCTAATTTATTTACGCAAGATTTTCGAAACGCTGATTAATGAAGCATATACTGATGCCTCGAAGTCAGAGAAGTGGAAAGAGTTGCACGCCACAACATTCAAAAGAAGTAGCGTTTCGAAAAAAATCAAGGCACTTGAAGATCATCTTCCTACACATCTGGTAAAAAACCATAAGATGTATAGCGTGTTGAGTGCAGGTGTCCATAGTATGTCAGAAGCTGAATGCCTAGAACTCTTCCCCCTTATGAATATTGGGATTGAGCTTATCCTTAATCAAAAGTTGAGACAGAAGGAAGAAGAACTCAAGCTTGCCGAACTGCAACGTATGCTAAATCATATGATAACAAAGTAATATCAACGGCTACGTGTATTGTCTGGAGAGTTACTTCCGGCCTCTGGCTGCCCTTCGCAAACGGCAGCTTTGGGTCGGTAACGGCCCTTCACGACAGACAGAAAACGGCCAGAAGCAGTCGTTGAGAATGTTGCGTTAGTACTGGTAATGGCACTGAACTATTAGCTAGGCTTTTCCCTTTTATGGAGCGCAGTAGATGCCTGTTTTTGAAATCTCACCACTCGAAGC
>Ga0157371_10002087_pt1 | contig 19526 bp, 18 predicted proteins | sample C45metaG_FD_113462 | JGI IMG/M metagenome (GOLD analysis project Ga0157371, IMG submission 113462) | Corn rhizosphere microbial communities from Kellogg Biological Station, Michigan, USA - C4-5 metaG | ecosystem: Host-associated > Plants > Roots > Rhizosphere > Soil | place: USA: Michigan...
CGCGCTATAACACTTTATTTTCTTCGCAATAATATTGATTGGAAAAAAAAATCTGAAATAGAAAAGGCCTTGCACAATATTTCGATCGAATTTTTACCCAATGAACATTCGGGAAATGCAGAGATTTATTTAAACGGTGAAAATGTGGAATACATCATCCGTGATTTGGTGGTAGCCGAAAAAGTGAGCGAAATAGCGGCCATCTCGGAAGTGAGAACCTTTGCAGTAGCCGCTCAGCAAAAGATAGGACAAAATAAAGGAATAGTGATGGATGGCCGCGATATCGGGACCACTGTATTTCCTCGTGCGGAAGTAAAAATTTTTATGGTTGCAGATGAAGCGGTAAGGGTTGAACGAAGATTTGCTGAGATGTTTGAGAAGAACCGGAACATCACACTTGATGAGGTAAGAAACAACATTGCGCTGCGCGATTATATCGATTCTAACCGTGAAATAAGTCCTTTACGAAAAGCAGCAGACGCAGTCGAACTGGACAATACACATCTTTCACAAAAACAACAGCTCGATTTTGCATTCGATCTTGTAAAAAAAATTTGTGAACCCGTTTAACCATTTACCTTCATCTTTGTAGTAAACAAAGAAATACCAAAGAATTTTATTTTGCTGCATCAACCGGTCTTGACAAAGGCACCTGTAAAATAAATTCTCTATATTCAGGAAATTTTAACCACAATTAATTTATGACAGAGCAAAAGCTGGTAGCTGTAAAACCCAACTACACTTCCCAAATAATAATCATTGGCATCCTTTTTTTTATTTTTGGATTTGTAACGTGGCTCAATAGTACGCTGATTCCTTACCTTCAGATCGCTTGCCAGCTTGAAACTTCCCAAGCCGTGTTGGTCACTTTTGCGTTTTACATTTCCTACGCAATTATGGCATTTCCTTCGTCCTGGGTTTTGAAACGCACGGGCTTTAAAAACGGGATGATGTGGGGATTGATCGTCATGGCACTCGGCGCTTTGATCTTTATTCCTGCCGCTATGACCCGAACTTACGGATTGTTTCTAACAGGTTTGTTTGTGACCGGCACCGGACTGGCATTGCTGCAAACGGCATCGAACCCATACATAACGATTCTTGGCCCGATGGAAAGCGCCGCCAAGCGCATGAGTGTAATGGGCATTTGTAACAAAGGTGCCGGAGCGCTTGCTCCCCTTGTAATGGGCGCTTTTTTGCTTAAAGATGCCGATGCATTACTGGAAAGATTAAAGACCTTGAATGCAACTCAAAAAGCAGCAGAACTGGACGCACTGGCGTCAAGAGTAATTGTTCCGTATATCATCATTGCAACGGTACTTATTGCGCTGGCAGTTTTTATTTACTTTTCAAGCTTGCCGGAAGTAAAGGCGGAAGGAGAAGATGAAGTTAAAGATGTATCTAACGGAAACGCACAAACGATTTTTAGTTTTCCTTATTTATGGATCGGATTTGTTGCCTTGTTTCTTTATGTGGGAGTAGAAGTGATGGCAGGAGACATTATACAGATCTATGGAAAAGCGATTGGTATACCTCTAAGCGTTGCAAAACACTTTACGACTTATACGATGCTGGGTATGCTGGCAGGATATTTAATTGGCATTGTAAGCATTCCAAAATATTTTTCTCAAACGACTGCTCTAAAAGGTTCAGCAGTCCTCGGTATTATTTTTTCTTTGTTGGCCATATTCACTTCAGGATATATTTCTATTTTATTTATTGCTTTACTGGGATTTGCAAACGCGCTTGTGTGGCCTGCTATCTGGCCTTTAACGATTCATGGATTGGGCCGGTTCACAAAAGCTGGTTCGGCACTGCTGATCATTGCAATCGCCGGCGGTGCTGTTATTCCAAAGATATGGGCAAGTGTTGGGGCAAGAGTTGGTTATCAGCAGGCCTTTTGGATCATGCTCCCTTGTTATCTTTTTATCCTCTATTTTGCAACTTTTGGTTATAAGATCGGAACGAAGAAACAAGCTGATATTAAAGGCTTATAGGGATCGGCTCATCAATTTTCAACCGCCTTCGAATTAAATGTAACTTTGCAGTAAATAAGGTTTTCCCAATGGAGGCTGACAAGCAAAAAAAGGCGCCCAGCGTATTAAATTTATTGCAGAGCAAATGCCCACGCTGCAGGATAGGGGGTATGTTTATAAAGAAAAATCCTTATTCCAAGGGCTTCATGAAAATGCATGATCGCTGTGAAGTTTGCGGACAATATTTCGACATCGAAGTTGGGTTTTACTATGGCTCCGGTTATATGAGCTATGCGATTACCGTCGCGTTGAGTGCCGTGTCTTTTATTGCCTGGTGGATAATTATCGGAATTTCTTATGACGATAATCGGGTTTTATATTGGCTTATTTTCAACGCACTTTTGATAATTGGGCTGCAACCGTGGCTGATGCGTTTGTCGCGAACTATCTGGTTGGCCACTTTTGTAAAATATGATCCGGACTGGAAAGAGCATCCTGCTGAAGTACCGGAAAGAATGAATGAAACCCACAAGCACGGCTGGTGATTATTACTTTTCAAGCAATTGTATTCCTGTTTTTGTAAAAGAAATCTTGTGTTGTTTATAAAGGTTTCCCAACGCCATTTTGAAAGTTTTCTTGCTCATCTCAAAAAAGGAATATATATCTTCAGGAGAGGATTTGTCATGATAAGGAAGATACCCGTCATTTTCATTCAAAAGCCTTACAATTTTTTCAGTCTCATCTTCAACCCGGTTATATCCCGGTTTTCCTGCGGCAACATCGATTTTATTTTCCGGTAAAATATTTTTTATAAACCCGCTAAACTTATCGCCGATTGAAATATTTCTGTAAATCTCATTGTTGTGCAAAATTCCTTTGTGCATATTATTAATGATCACTTCATAACCTATATCTGTGCGCCTGTAAACAAGCAGTTCTACTATATCTTTTTCTTTTACGGTAAGGCTTTCATTTGATAGAAAAGTTTCTAACTTTTCAGTGGCAGCCAATCGTCCGGTCTTTTCGTCCATTACGATTTTTACCAGGTATTCACCATTAGCAACCATATAGTTTTTCATCTGGGATTTAGGAATAAAAAGATCTTTCATTAATCCCCAATCCAGGAAGGCGCCCTGGTTTGTTACGTTAACTGCTTTCAATTTTACAATATCTCCTAAAACCCCATACGGCTTTTGAGTAGTCGCAATTGGCCTGTCTTCGCTATCGTGATATAAAAATACTTTCAACTCATCGCCGGTTTTGGTGCCGGTCGGAACAAATCGTTTTGGTAGTAATATTCCTTCCCGGCCATCATCTAAGAAAACGCCCATCGGTTTTTCTTTGATCACTTTCATCACGTTGTATTCACCCATCTTAACCATCGTAAAAATTTAATTTTTTTACGAAGTTAAACAATTGCCCTTTGCATGATTTTGCCGAAGAAAATTATGAGATATGCTTTAGCTATAATTTTAATCGTTCATAAAATTCATACGTTACCGTTGAATCAGGATTAGTAATGATTTGCCGGTAAGCGTCATTGCCATCTAACTTTACATCTATCATAAATGATTGACCGGCAATAATGGCGTAGGTTGAATTGAGATCAGTCTCTTTCATTTGGTTATCGCTTATCATGGAAAAAGTTCCAAATCCAATACCAGTTGAAATCTTGCCGGACGAATCTTTAGCTGTTTGACCAAACATGAAATAACCGTTATTGAATGCTTTGTATTCTGTACGATTGTACCATGTGGTATCACCGCCTTTAATATCGTATGATTTAGTTTGCTTCCACACACCGTCTAACGGCGTTGTTTGTTTTTTACCCACTCTCTGATAAATCTCCGTAAGCTTGGATTTTGTGCCGTTGATCATAATTTCAGGAATCACCTGGTTGTATCCGTCCGCCGTTTCATCAATTATTAATTTATAAGAATGGGCTGAATCATCAAATGCGGAATCGCGGGAAGTGTAAATAATGTTTTCTGTAACGCCGCTGGTATCAGAAGTATACGAGCCGACGCCAAACGACGAGATGGAATCTGCTGCCACCACCTGCGAGTACATCACATATTTGTCGGTATAGATTTTTAGCTGCTTGACATCCGAGTATTTTGTGTCCGTTTGTCCATCATTGACTGTCTGAGACGTCATCAAGTAAGCACCTTCCATGTCCGGCGCTTTTTTGGGGGCTTTACAGCCGATTATAAAAACGGCCATAAGGCAAAAGATTGAATATTTCATGCCTATCGTTTTAAATTAACATAAATTTAAGAAATATTTTTGGAACAGCGTACTTGCGCATTCTTAGTTCCAATTTTCAAATAAATCATTTGGAGAAGAAAGATGGTAGGAATGAGAACATCTTATTCGCGCTTTTTTTAATGACGTTGCAAAAAGCCGGGAGGTGATTAGAAACAAATTCTCGAAATTGCAAAAGATAATTGCTCGTGCTTTTGAAAGAGATTAAAAAGAAAAGGACAACCAGCTTTCACGGATTTTCTTTGTAATATGCTGCTATGGTTTCTCCGATAGCTTTTACAAATTTCTGATCCTTTACATTTTTCATTTTCCATCCTTTGTCAGTACAGTGAATGATACCAATATTTTCTTCATTTAATGTAATTCCTAATTCTTCACAGTGATATTCATTGCAGATTTGTGGCGTCGGAATTCCTTCACCTTTATACTCTTTTCCCTTGTATTCAAATTCAATCGGGATTGGATCTTTTTTTAATTGTTCAATGTAATCTTCCAATAATTTTATCAGCCGATTCCTTTCTGTTTTTAGCGTTGCATTCCATTTCTCTTTTCCTGCTCTTTTAAACGCCAACTTATATTTTATTCCCGTTAATGAAGTTGAGTAATCATTGGCGTTTAATTTTTCCACGTCCTGGTGAGCAAGAATAAACCAATGATATTCAGTACCGACAGGAACGCCGGAGCCTTCGGGAGCATGGCCGGCCCTGCGTTTGGTAACAGCATAAGAAATTTCCCAAAGATCAGGTGTTACTTTTGATTCGCGCCATTCGCCCTTATCATAATACCATTTGTGGCTGCGGCCGACTTTCATTCCCGTATATCCTCTTCCATGAAACTGCTTGAATTTGTTGTAAGATTTTGAAACGTCTTTTTTCGATTCTTTTTTCTTTGCTAGTGAGGTTTTTCTGGCGTTTTCTGACGAGGAGGTCACGTTTCTTTTTGAATCTCTTTTGTTCGAGGTTGCTGTGTCTGTTTCCATACCGTTTTTTGATAAAAGCGGATAAAAAATCTTGCCAAAGAATACGGTCTATTTACCGCCCCTGTTTGTAAACCAAACGATGCGGGGAAAATTTGGGGCAGATTTTCAATTGCGGGTATCCATAACCGTAACATCTGGTAAATTAGAAAACCGCGGATCCAGTTTTGAATACAATCTACCCTGCGCCTTTTTGCAAATAAATTGATGAATTGTTTCAATAAACAAGAGTTGGAATCAGTTTTGTGTCAATTTTATTTGTAAACCAAAAAGATGAAGCTATGGATAATACGTTGAAGAGAATTAAAGACATAAAATCTGACTGTTGTGTAACGGTATTGTTGAATACGCACCGCAATTCGCCCCAAAGTAAAAAAGATGACATTGCTTTGAAGAATCTTGTCACAGAGGCGGAGAAAAGATTAAAAGAAGAATGCAATGATGAAACCGGCGAGGTTGTTTTTCAAAAATTAAATGAATTGGCATCTAACATTGATGCGCGTTATAATTTCGAAAGCCTGGCACTTTTCGTAAATCGTGATATTGCTGAATTTATTCGTATGCCGATAAAAGTGGAAGATCGTGTTGTAATCGGAAATTCTTTTGCAACAAGGGATTTGATAAGGCTTTTGCACAAAGAATTAAATTATTATGTGCTGGTTCTTAGCCGCGAAAAGGCAAGACTTATAGAAGCAGTCGGAGATAAAGAAATAGATGAAATCCATAACGGTTTTCCAATGGAAAATTCATTTACTGTTGCAGGCGAAGGAAAATTATTTAGCCGCGAAACCAGCCTTGTGCTTGAGTTTTTTGGAAATGTCAACGAGCAGTTGAATGATGTGCAGCATGAAAAGAGGCTTCCCGTTTTTATTTGTACCGATGAAGCAAATTATAGTGATTATTTAAAAGCTGCTGAAAGGAATGAAAACATTTCGGGTTTGATCGAAGGAAATAAAGATGATGAAGATGCCAATAACATTGTGCAAGCAGCATGGCCGGTAGCAGAAAAATGGCTGAAAGAAAAAAATGAAAAGCGGTTGAATGAATTAACGCATAACGCGGGAGGTGAAGATTTTGAAACAGATTTTACGGAAATATGGAAAGCAATTATCGAAGGAAAGGGAAGAACGCTTTATGTAAAAGAAGGTTACATTCAACCGGCAAAAATTGAAAACAATACGGTAAAACCAGTGTCGGATGACCAGGCAAACGTGGATGATATAATTGATGAAATGATCGAAAGAAATAATGAGATGGGCGGCGATACGGTTTTTGTTTCAGGAGATGAACTGAAAGAATATAATGATCTGGTTCTTCTAAAGAGATTTCAGTAAATCAACAAATAACGCAGTTTTTTATTCTTTCCAAACAAAAAAATATCCTTTCGCAGTTTTAACCAAAGGATATTTTTTTGTTTGGAAAGATCATCGTTTTTATACCTCCTGGTGGGCTCCTTCTCTTACTTCTTCCAGTAATTTTTTATTAAAAGCGTCCAAATCTTTCGGGCTTCTACTGGTAACCAATCCTTCATCGACCACCACTTCCTGGTCAACCCACTGAGCGCCCGCATTTTTAAGGTCGGTACTTATTGAAGGATAAGAAGTCATTTTCCTTCCGTTCACCATCCCTGTTTCAATCAACAACTGGGGCCCATGACAAATGGCTGCAACAGGTTTGCCGGATTCCATGAAGCTTTTTGCAAACGTGACGTAATCTTTTTGCATCCTCATTTTGTCCGGATTCAAAACACCGCCCGGAATCATTAAAGCATCATAATCATTTGGATTCGCGTCCGATAAATTCACATCGACGGGCAAAGTGATAGACCAATGATCGTGATCCCACGCTTTTACATGACCCGTTTCTGATGAAACAATCTCTACTTTGAAACCGGCATTTTCCATCGCTTTTTTCGGGCTCGTCAATTCAACTTCTTCAAAGCCATTTTCAGTAAGAATGGCGACTCTTTTTTTATTGTTTTCTTGCATAGTCAGACAATTTTTTAAGATTAAATAATTATTAAAATAGCCGCAATAAGCATGCCTGTAGATGCTTCTACCAATTAAAAACTTGTTATGAAATAGCGGCCGACTTTCTATAACTTTTCAATCTTATATCTTTGCGGTTTATTGAGAAAATTATGGCAAAAGTAAAAGTAGGTTTGGTTCAAATGAGTTGCACGGCGGACAAACAAAGCAACCTTGATAAAGCCGTTGAAAAAATAAAAGAAGCTGCAGAGAAAGGCGCCCAAATAGTCTGTTTGCAGGAGCTTTTTACATCACTCTATTTTTGTGACGTGGAAGATTATGAAAATTTCAAATTGGCTGAATCCATTCCCGGCCCATCTACAGGCGTTTTGAGCAAGCTGGCTGCTGAGTTAAATGTCGTTATCATTGCTTCGTTATTTGAAAAAAGAGCACAAGGATTATATCACAATACAACTGCAGTGATTGATGCTGATGGAAAATATTTAGGCAAATATCGAAAGATGCATATTCCTGATGATCCCGGCTATTATGAAAAATTTTATTTCACGCCTGGCGATTTAGGATACAAAGTTTTCAAAACAAAATATGCCACCATTGGTGTTTTGATTTGTTGGGATCAATGGTATCCTGAAGCAGCGAGGATTACATCGCTGATGGGGGCTGAAATTTTGTTTTATCCAACAGCGATCGGCTGGGCCACAAGCCAGGATGAAGAAACCAATAAAGAACAATTCAACGCCTGGCATACTATTCAAAAAAGCCATGCAGTGGCAAATGGCGTACATGTAGTTGGTGTAAATCGTGTAGGATTTGAGCAAGATGGCCAGATGAAATTTTGGGGCGGATCTTTTGTGTCCAATCCTTTTGGAAATATAATAAAGGAAGCTTCTCATGATCAGGAGGAAACGTTGGTCGTAGAACTTGATCTTTCGAACACCGACAAATATCGCACCCACTGGCCTTTTCTTCGCGACAGGAGAATTGATTCTTATGCGTCTATTACTAACCGTTATATTGATGAAGATTAATTGATGAATCAACAAACACCTAAAGAACAAGGTTATTATTTCCCTGCTGAATTTGAAAAGCATGAGGCTACATGGCTCAGCTGGCCTCATAAAGAAGCGTCGTGGCCGGGAAAGATTAAGACTATTTATCCAGCTTATTCGGAGTTTGTAAAGGAATTAACCAAAGGGGAAATTGTTCGGATTAATGTGAATGATGAGTCGATGCAGACCTTTGCGATTTCAGAATTGCTAAAGGAGGAAGTTGATTTAGATAAAGTTGAATTTCATTTTAACCCCACCAATGATGCGTGGTGCAGGGATCATGGACCCGCGTTTTTGGTAAACCCGAAAGCCAAACAAAAAAAAGTAATTGTTGACTGGAATTACAATGCATGGGGAAATAAATATCCTCCATTTGACCTTGATGACGTTGTTCCAACCTTGATTGGAAATATTTTTAATATTCCTGTTTTTCATCCAGGAATTGTTATGGAAGGAGGTGCAGTGGAGTTTAACGGAAAAGGAACCATTCTTACGTCAACTTCTTGTCTATTAAATCCAAATCGAAATCCTCAGTTGACTCAATCAGAAATCGAAAAATACTTGTGCGATTATTATGGTGCTGAACAAATACTGTGGATTGATGAAGGTATTATCGGCGACGATACTGATGGCCACATTGATGACACTGCCCGTTTCGTAAATGAAGATACAGTGCTTGCTGTAGTTGAAGAAAATAAACTGGATGAGAATTACGAATTGCTCCAGGAAAATTTAAAACAACTAAAAAAACTTCGTTTACTCAATGGTAAACAACTTAACATTGTTGAACTTCCTATGCCGGATAAAGTGATCTACAAAGAACAGCGTTTGCCGGCTTCTTATGCTAATTTTTATATTGCGAATGCGTCCGTTATCGTTCCGGTTTTTAGTTGTTCCAAAGATGAAAAAGCGTTACTAACCATTCAAAAATATTTCCCTGACAGGGAAGTTGTTGGCATCGATTCAACAGATATCATTTGGGGACTAGGAAGTTTTCATTGTCTCAGTCAACAGGAACCATTAGTCTGACAATTCAATCCAAACCGGCGCATGATCACTGCTCTTTTCCCAGCCGCGAACATCCCGGTCAACACCGGCCTTAACGAGCCTTCCATCAAGCTCAGGACTTAATAAAAAGTGATCAATTCTTAATCCCGCATTTCTTTCATAGTTATTCCTGAAATAATCCCAAAAAGTGTAGATAACTTCATCAGGATATAACTTGCGAATTGCGTCTGTCCATCCCTGTGATACAAGGGTTTTAAATGCTTCTCTTGTCTCCGGCCTGAATAAAGCATCCTTCACCCAACGTTCCGGTTTATACACATCAATTTCCGTCGGCATTACGTTATAGTCGCCGGTTAAGATCACGGGTTTTTTTGTTGATAAAAGATCAGACGCATGTTTGGTAAGCCTTTCAAACCATTGCAATTTGTAATCAAATTTTGGACCCGGTGCAGGATTGCCGTTTGGTAAATAAAGACAACCGATTCTAATACCTTTAATATCTGCTTCAATGTAGCGGCTGTGCGTATCTTCATCGTCTCCGGGCAAACTCCTTCGGACTTCTTCCAGCCGTTCATTTTTTGAAAGGATGGCAACACCGTTCCAGCTTTTTTGTCCGTGCCAAATAGCGTGATAGCCTGCCTCTTTTATCGCTTCTTCGGGAAAGTTTTCCTGGGGCGCTTTTAATTCCTGCAGGCAAACCACATCTGGTTGTTTTTCCGTGAGCCAGCGAAGAAGCACTGGCAGGCGACCATTAACGCCATTTACATTGTAAGTAGCTATTTTCATCGTAATTTTTTTTCAAAAAATGATGTTGCAATTTATGACCTTTACAACACACTTTTAGTTCTAAAAATCGCTTCGTGATTAAAATTGCGCCTGACAAAAGAAAACATTTTTGGGTTGGAATGCTGATGGGTGCAATCTTTCGCATCTTTACACTTTATTTTTTTCCGGAGCAATATATTTTCAGCATTGTCATTACTTTCATTTTGATTGTGGTATTAACGTATGGCTTCGAACTTTTTTCGCTTATTACAGGAAAAGGTCATTATGAAATAATGGATGCAATTGCCGGCACCATTGGAGGAACGATAGGCATGGCAATCATTCTTCTGATCGAATATTGGCACAGCACCTTTTGATTGAGGTGGATTTTTCGGACTGCACAGTGAGCCAACAAATTTTGCAGATTTTTATTTTGTGGATTTTTATCAATCGCAGCTGGGTTACAAATTAAAGGTGCATTTGTTAGTAGAAATTTCCTGTAAAAATATCCATCCGGTAAGGATGATATGACAGATAATATTTCGTGATTTTTCTATTAGTATTTGTTGTCACATTAAGCAGCCTTGCTGTTCCGGGATCGCTGTATACATATTTTTTTATGTCTCTTGCACCATAGAAATAAAAGGTGTTATTAACCCTGCACAATTGAAAGTATTTTTCTCCTGACTTTATATACATATTTTCTCCGTCACAATATCCCCACACATTTCTTATCAACTGAGATTGACCACCTGCATTAGTAACAAATAATGCATCGGTATATTTATCTTTATCTATTTCAAAATTCGCAGCCGAAGGGGTATTATTAAGAAAGTCTTCATAGTTCATATATAATCCCTTCTTTTTGTGATGGTCAAGTAATATCGGAATCTCACTGAACTTATTTTTGAAATTATCAATATCAACGAATTTGCCTGGCTCTCTTAGTTGATGCAGTGATGAATTGATTTTTTCGGCCGAGGATTGCAGGCAAAGTGAAATCAAGCGCGGCGCATTGAGCTGGAATCTTTCACTGTGGTTTCCAATTATTGTGGTATCTAGCTGGCATAAATAGATGAATTTATCATTTTCTTTTTCAAAAAAATCAGCTTCCCATATTATTCCGCCGTCCGACCGATTATCAGCTTGCCACATATTTTGGGTGAACCATAATTTCTTTAAACATGCTACAATCTCACGACAGCCCGAATTTGAATCATTTTCTAAGTGAATTAACGCTCCGAGATACTTCTTAAATTCCTCTCTAATATCAGGTATCGTGAAATAATCTCTTTCTTTAAAGCCAATCGCTGTAGTATCAGCGCGCCAATCCAATACCACTATGTTTCCGCGCTTGGACTGAATAAAATTATTTTTTCGCCGGGGTGCCACATGCACATTCTTTTTATAGTATTTTGAAAAATTAAATGCTTCCGGGTTTTTGATTTGAGAATAGGAATTTAAAAAGAAAAAGGAAGTTAGCAGACAAAATAAAATTCTCATAATGGCTCGTTTCTGGTTAAATGCAAATTTTGGTTTTATTAAAGGTAATATGGGATATTAAAATACTCTCAATATATACGTTTTGGGGTTAGTAATATTGTAGAATGCCGCGAATAAATATAGAAATAAAAATTGGTGGAATTTATTGGTTTGCCATGTTTTATTGCCGATTTCCATACCTCGTTAACCTTACATAATCCAACATTGCTTGGTTAATATCTCCATTCATATTTTCATTCCAAGGGTCAAAAGTTAAAGTGGCATGATGTAAACCTTTTGTTAACGATAGTTTCAACGAATTGCTGAAACCCCAGTTACTCCATTCATCTTTTCCTCGTTGCGGAAAAACTAAAGTGCCTGTTGTGGTTGAATCGATCGTTATCGTCCGGAAGGCACATTTGTTTTCTGTATTGATCGGGCCGTTTCCGTTAGCATATCGCACATCTAAAATATACGTTCCATCTTCCTTCAAACTGAAAGTAAAATCTACTTTCGTATTTACCGTCTTACTGATCTCTATAAAGCCATTCCCGGAAAAACCTTTATAAGGCTTTTGAGATTTATGAGCGAATTTTTCCAACTGCACGATCTGTTGATCTTGTTTTGGAAAAACCTGCAAAGGCTCACTGGCAAAAGATTCTGTTTTGTTGCTGGCAACAGCAATAAGCTGGTAATTGCCATATTCTTCAGGAGCAATCGCGAATGAAGTGTCCGAATTCTTCTGCACTTGATTCCCGTTTTTGATAAGTTTGAAGCTTGTGATATTTTTGCTGGTATCCTTCCATACAAGTTTTTGGTTTGCATAAGTAACCCCTGGCATTTGCGGACTAAAGTTGTCTTTAACGTCGTTCACTTTTTCGATCGGTAAATCCAAATTTCCCAACACGATTTTTATTTCGTGTGTGCCTGTGAGATTTGAAGGAACCGAATAATCAGAAGATTCTCTTCCATCAATTAAAAACGCGGTTATGATATTACCGAAGCCACTGAGCTCAATATTTAAAACTGAGTTTCGGTATTTAAAATTTTTCAGTGATCTGTTGCCGCCAAATACTTTGGGAACGTAAGGAGAAAACGAGAGATTATCAGTGTTGTAATGTATTCCGAAAAGAATTCTATAAACCAAACTTAAGTTCCCCGATAAACTCCAAAGCATGTTACTTGAGTTAATCTGTGTTCCTGCATAATCACCATCGGAAGCGACAAAGTTTTCTTTGTTTGTAAGAAATAAGGCAGCAGGCCGATATACAGAACAAATCGCTCTTACCACCGATTGTTCATTGCCTGCTTTCGCTGAAGCCAGCGCCCAGTAAGATTCTACGAAAGGCCACACTGCATCATTGTGATAAGGTGGAATACCGGGAATTTGTGGATAGATGCACGAAATTCCGAATGGAGTAACCGGCGTATTTGCAACAATGCTTTTTTGTCTTTCCCTGTTGTCGGCAACGTTAAAATAAATCGATAATGCTTCGCCAAGCGCCTCCGATTTTGGAGAAAGAATTTTAAAATTTCTTCCATACAAATATTGACCGAAATATCCTTTATCATCTTGCCACAAATATTGATTCACACCGTTTTTTATTTTTTCGGCAACGTCACTATATTTTTTTGCCTCTCCATTATTGCCCAGCTCTGCTTCCATTTTCGACAGAACAATGTTGGCTTCATAATGAACCGCATTTGTTCCCAAACATTCCGATTCATAAATATCTGCAGGCTGCATCCAGGTTGGATAAGTCTCTTCACGCCAATCTAAAAAAGAGGATTCTCCCTTTACCATTCCCGTTTCCGGATCGTAGATATTATGCAAGTCTTGATTAATAGAATTTTTTACAACGGTGTCTGCATATTGCAACCAATCTTTATCGCCGGTAACTTTATAAACTTCCCATGCCGCAACCGACCAGATTTCCCTGTCTGTTGAAATCGGGTAAGCACCACCAGTTCCTGTGTCCTGGATTATTTTTCCATTTTTTACTTTTTTCTTCAAACTGATCATCGCCACTTTTGGTTGCAAAATTCCCATGGATAAAATAATGCTGTAGCTGATGTCGCGCGTCCAAACGCCTGCCCATTCTTTGCCCGTGCGGAATGTACTATCAGGCTCAATCGCATTTTGCATTTCTTCCAAGGCGAGATTATAAAGAGCGTCAGGCAACATATCGTCTGATTGATATTGCGGAAATGCGCTGATGTCTTTGGATAATTTCCAGCTATTCGCCGTTTTGTTTTCTTCAGGATTTTGATTGAGAACTAAAGTAGTTTGATAAATTCCATCGTGATTGCTGTCGGTCAGTTGCAATTCTTTGTGCGAATAAAGATTGTTCCAATCCCACGTGAGCGGCGAGACATTTCCTGCCACAAAAACTCCCTGGAAATCATTTTTATAAATTTTCTTTCCATCAAAACTTTGATAATAACCTTTCTGCTTAAATGATTTCAGTATATCGGTCATGTCTACACGAAAAGTAACTTTCACATCCTTTTTTAAATAATCATTCGGTGAAACGCTTGTCGTATCAACATATTGATGTCCGAATTTAATTACCGGTGTTTCATAAGAGCCGCTATCATTAGTGCTCACGATCACATTATCTTTTCCAACAGGAGCAGAATTGTCAGCTCCGTTTATGCTAAACTTAAATTTTATCACCGGGCTTTTTTTTATTCCCGGGCTCACATAATTTGAAACGATCTCTTCTCTTGAAATTGCTTTCGCTACAAACGAATCCTGCACCACACTATCGCTGTAAACAGAAAACGCTTCAGATTCATAAAGTTTTTTAGTGTTTATGGCTTTGTCAATTGCTTTTTTCATCTGATGGCATCCCGTAAGAATTATACCAAATATTATTGCCGAAAGAAGGTTCTTGTTCATGCAGGGAAATTAAATATTATTTTGTTTAATTACAGAACATGATGCAAAGCTAAAATTGAAATTGAGCTTATTTGTTTGTTTGCTGTAAAGAATTTGTTTTCAATAAACAAGAACAATTCCAAAGTTGTTGGTTACATTGAAAATAAAAATCCTCACTATTTATTGGTTTACTGTAAAGCTCAATCACGTGTCGTAAGGAGAAGGACTGATAGAAGTCCAGCCACCATCGATGACTACGCTCTGGCCTGTGATGTGCCTGCTTTTTTCAGAAACTAAAAACAAAGCGGCGTTGGCGATATCATCAACTGTGGCGGCGCGCCCCATCGGCGTAATTTTCGACCAGGTTGATTCATAGTTTGGATCGTCCTGTAGAGTTCGATTGGTAATAGTTGCTCCCGGCGCAATCGCGTTTACATTAACTTTAAATTCTGAAAGTTCGATAACGAGGCTTTTGGCAAGCATTTCAAGCGCCGCCTTAGTCATACCGTAAGCAGCAAGATTTTTATGTGCCTGGTGGCCTGTGACTGAAGAAGTAAATAAAATGGAACCGCCAATTTGCTGCTTCTTCATCTGATTGGCGGCTTCCTGCGCCAAAAAGAAAGAGCCGCCGAGATTCACTTGTAAAACGCGGTAAAAAGATTCGGGCTGATAAGTAAAGAAATCGCCGTATAAAGTAATTCCCGCGTTCGCAATCGCTATGTCCAGGCGGCCAAATTCTTCAACACTCGAACTCACCAGTTTTTTGATCACCGCGATGTTGCTTGAATCTCCCGCCACCGCAATGCAGTTTCCTTTTGTGCGTCCACGAATACTGTTTGCAGCTTCTTCCGCCAGAGATTCGTCAAGGTCATTTAAAATAATATTAGCACCTTCTTCGGCAAGATTAGTCGCGATCTGTAGACCGATTCCTTGTCCGGCTCCCGTTATGATTGCTACTTTATTGTTAAACGTCATGAAATAAAAAAATGAAATTTTAGCGCGATTTGCAATCGCCGTTATTGCTAAACAAGATAACAATTTTGCCGTTAATTCTCCCGTTGAAATTTTTAAAATAACAGTAAACCAATAAAATATAAAGACTTTTGTTTTGGCGGAGAAGCACTTTTTTAAATTGTTAATGTAAACTTAACATTGAGTTTACTTTCGCATAACATTGGCGCCTGACATTTGCACTCAAATAAAATAAGCTTGTGAAAAAAGTTATTATCAATTCCAAACAGAAAAAAAATTTCTGTGCGGCACTTACGGCATTGTTAATGCTTGTGTCTGCCAATGTTATGTCCCAGGACACAACCAAAGTAAAAGAAGAATTTAAACCATCCGGCAAAGTCTGGGGGTATGCTTTCGGAGATTATGCTTTTAAACTTCATGCAGATTCTGCATTGCGGGGGAAGCAGCAATATTCCGGACTTCCTAAAAATTACAATTCTTTCAATCTTCGTCGTGTTTATTTGGGATACGATTACCAGTTTACGTCCAACATTTCTTCCCAATTTTTGCTGGCGCACGAATCAGGAATGGAATCGAATCCCGCTAGCACGAATTCAATTGCCGACGGCAATCGTGGAGTTTATATCAAGGCGATGAATCTTCGCTTTAAGAATATTATTCCACGGGCTACGATCGTTGTCGGACAACAATCGACGCCCACTTTTGCCACTTTATCAGAAGGGCTTTGGGGTTATCGTTCTATCGAAAAAACAATTGCTGATATGCGGGGCGTTTCAAGTTCTACCGATTTGGGCCTGGGCGTTTTTGGAAAGATTGGCAAGAATGAAAATGTCGGTTATGAAATTCTTGTTGGCAACAGTAATGGCGCGAAATTGGAGAATAATAAATACAAAAAAATATACACGTCGTTATATTTTTACTTGTTAAACAAAAAACTAGTGATTCAAGGAAATTACGAACATGATAGAACCGCATTAACACCAGTTCACCAGGATATTAATAATTTCAAAGCCTATATAGCTTATAATACAAAAAAGACTGTTGTGGCAGTTGAAGCCTTCACTCAATTAAAAACAAACAATACCGTTTACATACAAGGGCCCGATTCGTTATATTCGGATGTAACGCCTTCAGGAATTTCTTTTTACATCACCCAGCAAATAACGCCTGATAAATTGAGATTCTTTGTTCGTTATGATATTTATAACCCGGATAATAAGTATGTATCCGCCAATAAATATATAAGCGGATACAGCACAACAAAAGAATCGTTCGCTACCATCGGCCTTGATTTTCTTCCTTATAAAAACATCCACATCGAGCCAAATTTTTGGTACAATCATTATGGAAGTAAAATATCGGGAGCAAGCGGAAATCTGAAAAGTGATTATGACTTAGAGGCGCGTCTTACTTTATACTTTTTGTTCAATAAATAACTAAAATAAAAATTAAAAACTCAACCTACAATTATGAATTTCAAAAAAATTATCGCTTCGCTTTTAGTTGTTGCTTCGGCAATGATGTTCGTTTCTTGCGGAGGAAATGGCAGTAGCAGTAGTAACGGCGCAGATAGCACTTCTACTGCAAACAAAAACGAAATATTAGGCGCGGGTGCTACTTTCCCTTATCCTTTTTATTCAAAAGTTTTCCAGGTGTACAACCAGGAAACAGGAGTTAAAGTAAATTATCAGTCGATTGGTTCCGGCGGTGGTATTAAACAATTGCAAAACAAAACTGTTGATTTTGGTGCTTCTGATGCTCCGATGAGTGATGAAGAATTGGCAAAATCTCCCGCTCCGATTGTTCATATTCCTTCGTGCCTTGGCGCCGTTATTGTCACTTACAATCTTCCCGGCGATCCTGCTTTAAAATTTACGCCTGATGTATTGGCTAACATTTTTCTTGGTAAAATAGCCAAGTGGAATGATCCTGCCATTACTTCAATTAATCCCGGCGTTAAATTACCAGACCTTGCCATCTCTGTTGTTCATCGTTCTGATGGAAGTGGAACTACTTATATTTTCTCAGATTATTTATCTAAAGTAAATGCTGACTGGAATACCAAACCCGGAAAAGGAAAATCGCTGGATTGGCCTGTAGGCCTTGGTGCCAAAGGTAATGAAGGTGTGAGCGGATTGGTGAAACAAACGCCCGGAAGCATCGGTTATGTTGAGTTGGTTTATGCGCTTCAAAATAAAATGCCTGCCGCTTCTCTCAAGAATAAATCCGGCAATTTTATCGATGCAACTTTGCAATCGACCAGCGCTGCTGCTGCCATTGACCTTCCTTCAGACATGCGTGTTTCCCTAACAAATACAGACGCTGCTGACGGATACCCTATTTGCAGTTTCACTTATTTGTTGGTTTACAAAAATCAGTCTTACGACAACAGAACTGAAGCTTCTGCAAAAGCAACTATTAATTTGATCAATTATGTAATTCACCAGGGACAGAAATATGCCGAGCCTTTGGGTTATGCGCCTCTTCCTGATCCTGCAGTTAAGAAAGCAGAAGAAATTTTGAAATCTGTTACTTACAATGGTAAGGCATTGTTGTAAAGCAGTTTCTACATAAAAAAACATAGTAAAATACTGCGGATTCATCTAAAAGATGTTTTCGCAGTATTTTGCATAATAAATAAACCATCAACAAAGGATGACTCCGGTTATTTTTTATAAAGCAAAGCGAATCAATTTTAAGGAAAAAGCCTTCAAAAAAACGCTCGCTCTTTCGGCAATAATTGCGGTAGTAATTTTAGTGGCGATTTTTTTTACACTCCTGATTGATTCTTTACCATCTTTAAAAGCTTTTGGTGCTAAATTCTTTTATCAAACCACATGGGATCCCGTTTCTGATCAATATGGCGCGTTGCCTTTTTTGGTAGGAACGCTGCTTACTTCTTTCCTCGCCTTAGTCATCTCAACGCCATTCTCCATTGCGGTCGCGATCTTTTTGGGCGAATATTATAAGAAAGGCCCGGTAGCGGAAGTTTTTAAAAATATTGTAGAACTGTTGGCCGGGATTCCATCAGTTATTTATGGCTTTTGGGGATTGTTTGTGTTGGTTCCGCTGGTAAGAGATTTGGAAATGAAATTACATGTTGCGCCTTATGGTGTCGGCATTTTTACCTCTTCCATCATTCTTGCTATCATGATTCTTCCGTTCTCTGTTTCTCTTTCGAGGCAGGTGATTTCTATGGTGCCGAGTCATTTAAAGGAAGCCGCTTATTCTTTGGGCGCTACCCGTTTTGAAGTGATTTGGAAGATCATTATTCCGTATACAAAATCCGGGTTATTTGCCGGTTTACTGTTGGCTCTGGGGCGGGCTTTGGGCGAAACAATGGCTGTAACAATGTTGATTGGGAATACGCATGATTTGCCCACAGGAATTTTCAGTCCGGGAAATACAATGGCGAGTGTAATAGCCAATGAATTTACAGAAGCTACCGGGCAGATTTACACTTCTGCGTTGATTGAGATGGGTTTGTTTTTGTTTGTGGTTGCCACCATTATAAATATTATTGGCAAACAGGTTATCAAGAGATTTACAATCGAATAATTTGCTAAAAGAAAGCAGTTTATGGAAATGGTATTAGAAGCTGAATTGGCTAAAAAGAAAAAACTCACAACGTCGCGTCTCGCCGAACGCCATATTGCGCGGCGAAACAATAAAAATAAATTGTTCAAGGGCGTGATCATCGCCGCTACTGTCATTTCAACTTTTCCTTTATTACTTATTTTATTTTACATTTTCCGCCAGGGCGTGGCTGCTATCAACTGGCATTTTTTGACAAGCCTTCCCAAACCGGTAGGTGAAGCAGGTGGCGGCGTTTCAAATGCGTTGGTTGGAAGCATTTTGATTTTGCTTGTTTCGTGCATTATCGCTATTCCGCTGGGAATTATTATCGGGATTTATTTGAGTGAAGAGCGAAAGTCGCGCCTGGGCTATTATTGCCGTTTGGCTGTTGATGTTTTGCAGGGAATTCCTTCGATCGTTATCGGCATCATTATTTACGAATGGGTGGTAAGGCCCATGGGTGGATTTTCTGCACTCTCAGGTAGTGTGGCTTTGGCACTGATGATGTTGCCGTCAATTATTAAATCAACGGAGGAGACGCTGAAACTTTTACCCGATTCTGTAAAAGAAGCTTCGCTGGCGCTCGGC
>Ga0157371_10002088_pt1 | contig 19521 bp, 15 predicted proteins | sample C45metaG_FD_113462 | JGI IMG/M metagenome (GOLD analysis project Ga0157371, IMG submission 113462) | Corn rhizosphere microbial communities from Kellogg Biological Station, Michigan, USA - C4-5 metaG | ecosystem: Host-associated > Plants > Roots > Rhizosphere > Soil | place: USA: Michigan...
CTCCCTCTCCCCCGCCGCCGTCGTTAGCCTCGCGGTCATGAGCAACGAGGAGTCTCCGACAGACCACGCACAGCCAGACGAGGAGGCCAACGAGCGTCTTGGGGCAGTGGTGGCCGAACTGCGCCAGCGTGCGGGCTTGACCCAGGCCTCGCTGGCGGCGCGAGTGGAGCTGAAGGAGCAGGAGATCGCCGCGATCGAGGCCGGGCAGCTAGAACCCACCTGGGGCGACCTGCGCCGCATCGCCTATGCCCTCGAGGTGCCGCTGCCGGAGCTGCTGGCACTGACCGAACGCAGCGACTGACCCGGCCGGACCGGCGGAAAGCCTCAGCCTTCCGGGGGCGGAATCGGGCCGCCCTCGATCCCGCCGTACCAGTTGGGCCGGTAGGCGTAGGGAGCGATGCCGGCACGGAAGGCGTTGGCGTCCTGCGGGCGGTTCTCGATCGGCCACCCGGTGCCGCGGTCGATGACGTCGTACCAGACGATCGCGCGGATCTTGCGGTAGCGGTGGCGGACCTTGGCGAGCATGTCCTTGATCCAGGCGGGCTTGCTGCCGCCCTTGTTGCTCGAAGCGACCTCGGGCAGTATCATCGGCTTGCTGGGGGCGATGCCGGTGACGATTTCCTTGTAGGTGCGGTGGAAGACCTGGTCGAAGGCCTGCCAACCGGGCGAGCCGGGGCGCTTGCCCCAGTTGAAGCCGTCGAGGCCGGTCCAATCGACGTATTCGGGACCGGGATAGAGCTCGGCCAGGGGCGTGAGCTTGTTGTGAAGGTCGACCTCGGGGCACCAGACCCAGGTCGCGTTGGTCGCCCCGGCCGCGGTGAAGATGTCGTGGACGTGGCGCCAGGCGGCGACGAATTCGCCCGGCTGGTTCCCGTTGATCCCCTCCCCCCAGGGGAACCAGAACCCGTTCATCTCCCAGTTGAAGCGGAGGAAGAAGGGGTGCCCCCAGGCCTTGGCCTTGAGGGCGAATTCACGGATGTAGTCGTCGTAGCGGCCGCTGATCACGGCGCCGAGGGAGAAATCCGGCTGGTTCAGTTCCGGCGGGCTGGAGCTCGAGTTCCAGCTCAGGATCGGGATCGCCCCGTAGCTGCGGATGTTGTTCAGCGGCGTGTCGGGGAAGTTGGTCATCACGCAGGCGCCGTTGCTGCATTCGGCGAAGGGGGTGCCGAACTCGACCAGCGAGAGGCCCTTGCCGGCGATCCCTTCCAAGCTGTAGACCGGATTCATGTCCCACGGGGCCGCTTCGCCGGTCATCTGGCTGCCGATCTGAGCCCCCCAGTAGAGCGAGGCCGGAGGGCGCGTCGCAGCCGCCGCGGGTGAGGCCGGCGACAGAGAGAGGGCGAGCGCGCAGGCCAGCCCGGCGAGCGGCTCAGCGCGGCGGCAGAATCGGGCTGCTCGCCAGCTGGCCAAAGCGATTCCCTGCGTAGATGCCCTTGCGGATGCCGGTCGCGAACGCCTGCACCGCGCGGGGAGAGGCCTCCAGCGGCCAGTCGACGTTGCGGTCGACGGTGTTGAAGTAGATCAGTGCCCGCACCCGCGGGTACTTGCTCGGCAGGCCCTGGAACATCTTTCGGATCCAGGTCGCCTTGCCGCCGCCGTAGGAGCTGGAGGCGAACTCAGCCAGCATCATCGGCTTGCGGGGGGCGATTTTCTTCGTCACCAGCTCGTAGGCGGAGCCGAAGATTTCCGAGAAGCTGCGCCAGGGCTTGGGATTGACGCTGTTCGTACCCCAGTTGTAGCCGTCGAGACAGGTCCAGTCGACGTAGGCGCCGCCGGGGTAGAGGCTCTTCAGCCGCTGGCGGCGCAGGCGCTTTTCGGTGTCCGCGTACGGGCACCAGAGCCAGGTCGCGTTGGTTGCCCCGACCGCGCTGAAGATGTCGTGGACGTGGCGCCAGGCGGCGACGTACTGGCCGGGACTGTTGCCGTTCACCCCCTCGTACCAGGGGAACCAGTTGCCGTTCATCTCCCAGTCGAAGCGGAGGAAGAAGGGGTGTCCCCAGTTGCGGGCTTCTTCGGCGAATTCGCGGATATAGCCGTCGTAGGTGCCGTTGATCAGGTTGCCGAGGGTGAAGGCGGGCTGTTCGGCCGAGTCGCTCGGGGAGGCTTCCGACCCCCAGCTGAAGACCGGGATCGCCCCGTAGTTGCGGACGTTGTCCATCGCCGGGGTCGGGAAGCGATAGGGCGCACAGGGACTGACGCTGCAGTCCTGCCAGGAGGAGGAGAACTCGATCAGCGAGAGGCTCTTGCCGACCATCGATTCGAATTCGGTCACCCGGCCCATGTCCCAGGGGGCGTTGCGGCTTGTGGTCGGGTCGCTGATCCAGGCGCCCCAGTAGAGCGGCTTGGCTTTCGTCGCGGCAGCCGCAGGCAGGAGCGTGCATCCCAGCGCCACCAGGAGCAAGACGACGAAAAGTCGCGCCCCGGCAGGGCGCCGCGAGTGGAACCTCGAAGGCAGAGCGGCCAGTGTAGAGAACGCGGTTACGGGCATCGGCGGGTTGGCTCAGCTCGGCGGCTGGATCGGGCCGGCGGGCAGTTCGCTGTAGTTGGCGCTGACGTAGGCCGAGTTCCCGACGCCTTCGGCGAAGGCGCTGGCGGCGGCGGCCGAGCTCTCGATCGGCCAGTCCATGCCGTCGTCGAATTTATCGAACCAGAGCAGGGCGCGGACCCGCGGGTATTCGCCGGGGACCTTGGCGAGGGCGTCGCGGATCCAGGCGGCCTTGTCGCCTCCCTGCTCGCTGGAGCCCATCTCGCCGATCATCAGCGGCTTCGAGGGGGCGAGCTTGGCGGTGATCTCTTCGTAGTTATGGGCGAAGAGCTGGTCGAAGCTGCGCCAGCCGCGCGGTGCAGCCGGGTTGGTGCCCCAGTTGTAGCCGTCGAGGCCGGTCCAGTCGACGTATTCGTCGCCCGGGTAGAGCGAGGAGAGGTCGGTCAGCGAGCCGCCCGGGTCGACGAAGGGGCACCAGACCCAGGAGACGTTGGTCGCCCCGACCGAAGCGAAGAGGTCGTGGACGTGGCGCCAGGCGGCGACGTACTGGCCGGGGCCGTTCCCGTTCACTCCCTCGGCCCAGGGGAACCAGTTGCCGTTCATCTCCCAGTCGAAGTGGAGGAAGAAGGGGTGGCCCCAGTCGCGGGCTTCTTCGGCGAATCCGCGGATGAAGTCGTCGTAGCGCCCTTCGATCACGTCGCTGAGCTGGAATTCCGGCTCTTCGAGGCTGGACGGGATCGACTGCGAACTCCAGCTCAGCACCGGGATCGAGCCGTGCTGGCGGATGCTTTCCATCGGCATCGCCGGGAAGGGGTAGAAGGAGCATTCGGAGCTGCAGTCGGCGAAGGGCTGGAAGAAGTGGACCAGCGAGGCCGAGCGGCCGGCCTCGGACTCGAAGGTGGTGAGGGCCGACATGTCCCACGGGGCCTGTTCGCCGGTCACGTGGTCGCCGATCGCCGCTCCCCAGTAGAGGGGCTCGGGCGTCTCGCTGGCGGCGGCGGGCTTGCGGCTGGCGCAGCGCCGCCGCACGGCGCCCAGGTTGACCCGCTTGGCCCGCCCCCGCAGGCAGCGGTTGCCGCCGCCGCCCAGCGCCCGCGCCTCGGCGAGCTTGGCGCGCTTATGGCCACTGAGAGCGCCGTCGCCGGACTTGGCCAGGGCGATGCCGGTGCTGAGCAGGAAGATCGCCGCCGCCAGCCAGAGGACGCGGACGGCGAGACGGGTTGACGAGGCTTGAGCCATACAAGCCCATCGGCGCTCTGGCCGCCTGTTTCAGCTCTCGGCCCCCCACCTGGACATTTGTCCAGGTGGGTTGCATTCCCGCCGTCAGCCCAACGGCTGGATCTTCGAGGCCGAGAGAGTGGCGAAGGAGTTGCTGACGTAATTAGTGTTCTTGATGCCTTCGGCAAAGGCCTGGCTGGCGGTGCTCGAGGTCTCGATCGGCCAGTCCATGCTGCTGTCGTATTTGTCGAACCAGAGCAGCGCCCGGATCTTCGGGTATTCGGTCGGCACCTGGGTCAGCATTTCCTTGACCCAGGTGGCCTTCGAGCCGCCGTACTCGCTGGAGGCGACCTCGGCGATCATCAGCGGCTTGCTCGGCGCCACCGTTTCGGTCAGGTACCGGTAGCTGGCGCGGTAGAGCTGGCTGAAGGTCTGCCACTGGCCGTTGCGGGCCGGGTTGGTGCCCCAGTTGTAGCCGTCGAGGCCGGTCCAGTCGACGTATTCGTCGCCAGGGTACATCCCGCTGACCGACTTGAAGTTTTCGAAGCTGCCGTTCCAGTTGACGTTCGGGCACCAGACCCAGGTGACGTTGGTCACGCCGACCGCGGCGAAGATGTCGTGGACGTGGCGCCAGGCGGCGACGAATTCGCCGCTTTTGTTGCCGTTGACGCCCTCCGACCAAGGGAACCAGTTGCCGTTCATCTCCCAGTCGAAGCGGAGCATGAAGGGGTGGCCCCACTGCTTGGCCTTGCCAGCCCATTCGCGGATGTAGGAGTCGTAGCGGCCGGCGATGATGTCCGAGAGCTGGAAGTCCGGCTCGCTGACGTTGGAGGGGATCGACTCCGAGTCCCAGCTGACGACCGGGATCGAGCCGTTCTGGCGGACGTTTTCCATCGGGGTCCAGGGGAAGTTGTAGAAGCTACAGGCGCTGCTGCCGCAGTTCGCCCAGGGCTGGAAGAAGTGCACCATCGACATCGGCTTGCCGGTCAGTTCCTGGAACTTGGAGACGGGGGTCATGTCCCACGGTGCCGGGGTGCCGGTGAACTGGTTGCCGATGGTCGCCCCCCAGTAGACGGGGGCGCCGGTGCCGGCTTCGGGCAGCGGTTCCGGCAGCGGTTCAGGTTCCGGAGCCGGGGTCGGCGCCGACGAGGCGTTCGAGACCTCGACGGTGGCGCTCGTCGTCGCCTTGACGCCGCGGGAGCCGTAGGCGGTGGCGCTGAGGGTGTGGTTGCCGTTGGCGAGCTTGCTCGTATCGAGGGTGCCGGCGTAGGGGGCCGACGAGTCGCTGAAGGCAGCCGTCCCGTCGACGAGAAATTCGACCTTGCTGGGGGCGCCGGCGCTGACCGTGACTTCCCAGGCGATCGTTCCCGAGACCGTGGTCGCGTTGACCGGCGCGGCGGTGCCGATCGAGAGGTTTTCCTTGCTGCCGCCGGTTCCGGTGCCGCTGTTGCTCTTGGTGCCGCTGGTGGTGGCAGAGGTGGTGGTCTTGGTGCTGCCCAGAGGCTTGCCGGGGCCGATGCCTTCGGCGGCGAGGGCGCTCGGGACGAGCAGCGCGAAGAGAACGAAGCTGATGACGAGGAGCCTGGAGAGAAGTCGAGTGGGAGCCATTGCCCCGCACTCATCGGGCCTCTCCCGCTAGCGATTCACTGCAACCCGCGTGCGCTGGACGTTTGTCCGCGGGCCTCACTCCCCTGACTGGACGTTACGTCGGCAATCGGCCCATCGATTTTCAGTAGTGACGCGTAGAGATCGAGCAACGCGGCCGCGCATTCGTCCCACGAGGTGAGGTTGGGCGAGCTCTGCGGCGCCGGTTTCTCCAGCTCCTCAAGGGCGGCGGTGGCGATCTGCTCGGGAGTCGACTCGAGCGGAATCGCGCGGCCGAATCCGTCCTCGGCGATCTCGGAGAGGCCACCAGCATCGGCGACGAGCAGCCGGCGGCGGGCGGCAGCTGCCTCCAGGGCGACCAGCGGGTGGCTCTCGAACTCGCTCATCAGCACGACGAGCGAGACTCGGCCGAGCAGGGTCGCCATCCCCAGCGGGTCGCCGGCGGCCACGCTCGTCACTTCGACACTCTCGCCGAGGCCGAGCTCCCGCACGCGTCGCCGCAACTCCTCTTCATACGGGCCCTTGCCGACGATCAGCAACCGCGCCTCGGGCCGCTGCGCGAGCACGAGCGGGAACGCCTCGAGCACGCGGTGGTGGCCCTTGTAGCGCTCGAGCCGGCCAATCGAGGCCAGGGTCGGCACCGCCGGCTCGCCGCCGACAACCTCGCCGTCGGAGAAGGAGAGGTCGGTGCCGTTGGGGATGAAGACGAAGCGCTCGGGCGGGACGCCGAGCAGCGCCCCGTATCTCTCGATCTCGAAGCGGGCGATCGCGACCAGCCGCGCCGCCCGCCGCAGCAGCGGTCGTAAGAGCCGCATCTGCAGGCCGCGGGCCTGGTTGCGGTGCGCGAGCGAGTGGCCGCCACCGTGGAAGGTGACGATGTAGGGAACGCGCAGGGCCATCGCCCGCAGCATCGCCAGCGGCGCGACCAGCGTGTGGTAGCTCTGGAGGTGGACGAGGTCCCACTTCTCCTTCCCCATCGCCCGCCAGATGCTCGGCGCGAAGTGCCAGTCGCGGCCGCGGGGCCAGGCGCGCAGGGTGCGGATGCGGACCCCCTCGTGCTCCTGCTCGGTGGCACGGTCGGCGTCGGGGTCGGTGCAGATCACCTCGACGTGCACCCCGGCGGCGGCGATCCGCGTGCTCACCTCGAGCACGTGGCGCTCCACCCCGCCCTGCTCCAGGGGGCTGCGCGGGGTCACCATCAGGACGCGCGGCGCGGTGCCGTTCGAGCTCGGGTGGGCGGCTTCGGTCTCGTCCGGCTTGGCGATGCCGGTGCGGACCCGCAGGTAGTCGGTCGTGGTCGCCGCCAGGCCGGCGAAGATCATCGCCGCCCGGCCGAGGCCGCCGAGGTCACCCTTGAAGGCGGCGCCGAGGTCGCGGATGACGCCGAGCGGCAGTGTCCGGCGCACGTAGGAGCGCTCGGAGGAGAGGCCGTCGCCGGTCCCGACCATCCCGCTCAAGACCGCCTTCGAACGCCCCTCGGCGCGGCAGCGGTCGAGGAAGTAGCTGACCTTGCCGCGGGCGGGCGGGACGACGTGTTCGACCGCGGCGGCGGGGTCGTAAAGGATCTCCGCCTCGGGCCAGCGCTGGTGGACGCGGATGCTGAGGTCGGTCTCCTCGCAGCCGACCGGCAGCGTCCCGACCCGGCCGAGCTCATGGCTGAAGCCGCCGACGTCGAGGAGGGGCTGGCGGCGGAAGGACATGTTGGCGCCGACCAGGTTGCGGACCGGTTCCAGCTCCCGCGGCATCCCCGAGTGGGTGCAGCCGACGACCCAGTCGAACTCGGGCGGGAACCAGGCCGGCTTACCGGCGAGCCAGCGCGGCCTCACCGTCCCCCCCGCCCCCAGCACCTTCGGGTCGGAGTAGGCGGCGGCGAGGTGCTCCAGCCACTCGGGACCGGCGATCGCGTCGTCGTCGAGGAAGGCGACGACCTCCCCCGTCGCCTCGGCGACGCCGGAGTTGCGCGCCCCGGAGAGGCCCCTGCGCTCGCGGTTCTCGACGATCTTCAGGTCCGGCCAGAGCCCGCGCACCTCCTCCAGCAGCTCGGGCGCATGGTCGATCACCAACACGATCTCGTGGGCCGGGCGGGTCTGCCCGCGCAGCGAGTCGAGCGCTTCGGTGAGGACCTCGAGTCGGTCCCTGGTGAAGGCGCAGACGACTACCGAGATCGTCGGCAGCCCCGGGGGGGAAAGGGCTTCCTCGGGCACGGCCGCGGATTCTGCCAGGAAAGAAACGGCTGACAAAGAACTACCGCCGCCGTTGACGGTTGAAGATGAACCAGTCAGCGAGCCAGGGGACGGCCCCGGCGGGATCGCAGCGGCTCTGGGGGGCGGTCCTCGGGGGCACCCTGCTGCTCTTCCTCGCGCGCTTCGCGCTCTCGCTGATCCGCAGCGGCCCGGTCCTCGTCGCCGACGAGATCGGGTACCTCGGCAACGCGCGGCGAATCGCCGGCGGCATCGACGCGCAGATGGAACTGGCGCCCTTCTACCGCAGCGGCTACTCGCTGCTGATCGCGCCGCTGCTGAAGCTGTCCTCCGACCCGGCCGTCCAGTACCATCTGGTGCTCGCCCTCAACGCGGCGCTCGCCGCGGCGGTCTTCCCGCTCCTCTACCTCCTCCTCACCCGGTTTGCCGCGATCCCCTCGCGGGTCGCGCTGTGGGCCGCCCTGGCGGGCGCCGTCTACCCGGCAGTCACCGTGCTTTCGCAGGTGGCGATGTCGGAGAACGCGCTCTTCCCGCTGGTCTGCGCCTGGCTGATCTGCTTCGCCGGACTGCTCTCGAACGACGACAACCGCCGCTCGCAGTTGCTTTGGGCGATCGGGCTCGGCGCCGCCACCGGTGCCCTCTGGATGGTCCACAACCGGATGGTCGTCGCCGTGGTCGTCGCCGTGGCGGGGATGGGCTGGCTCCTCTACCGCCGCCGGATCGGCGTGGCGGCCCTCGTCGCCGGCCTTGCGGCAATCGCCCTTTTCGTAATCGGCACCCACTTCCTCGACTCGTTCGTCACCGATCACAACTACAACGGCAGCGCCCCCGGCGAACTCACCCAGCGGATGCACGAGCTGTTCCACTTCAGCGGGGTCCGAACCGCCCTTGCCAACCTGCTCGGCCAGAGCTGGTACCTGCTCGTGGCGACGTTCGGGCTAGCTGCCGTGGTGGTTGCCGATTACTTCCGCGACCGGTCCCGCAGGGACTCAGAGACCACCGGAGCGCCCGATCCATCGCGACCGGTGGTCGCGGTGCTCCTGGCCCTGACCGCGCTGCTGCTGCTGATCTCCGCCTCCGCCTTCCCGGAACGGACCCGGCCTGACATGCTGATCTACGGGCGCTACGCCGAGATCGTCGCCCCCGCCCTGATCGCCTTCGGAATCGCCGCCCTCGCTCGCGCCCGCGTTCCCCGCGCCGTCGCCTGGCCGCTCGCCGGCTTCGCCGTCCTGACCGCGGCCGTGGTGCTGATCCGTGTCACCGCCTCCGATCCCGACCCCGCCAACCGCTGGAACATCTCGGCCCTGCCGTTCGTGACGATGCAGCTCGGGGCCGCGGTGCTGATCGGCGCCATGGTGATCGCCCTGATCGGCGCCGCGCTCCTGCGCCTGGCGTCCTCCCGGAGCACCAGGGCGCTGGGCCTGGCCGCGGTTGCGCTGTTCGGCGCGGTCGTCCTCTACGGCGCCTGGAACCCCGTCCGCAGCTCCGAGCGATCGGTGTACGGGAGCGGTTGGACCAGCCCCCAGGCAGCAGCGGAAGCGAACGGAGGCGGGGCCATCGCCTACGACTTGGACGCCTACGAACCGATCGGGCTGTACGCGTTCCAGTGGTTCCTGCCGCACTCGCGGGTCGTCCTCTTCCACGGGGACCGGGAAGCGCCGCCCGCCCGCTTGGTGATCGCCGGCCGCGACTTCGGCCGCGACCATCCGGGCAGCGGTGCCGTGGAGATCTGGAGCGCTGGGGAACGGAACCAGTCGCTCTGGCGCCTCCACGATCGTCAAGCTCAGTAGCGCAGATGGCCTCATCCACCAGCGCGACCACGCCCCGACGGGGCCGGCTGCGGGCGCACCTCGACGACCGCATGTACCGGACCGGCTACTACCTGATCCTCGGCACGGGGGCCTCGGGGGTGCTCGGCGTCGCCTTCTGGGCCCTGGCCGCCCGCTCCTACAGCGCCCATGTAGTCGGCCTCAGCGCCGCCGCCGTCTCCGCGATCGCGCTGATCTCCGGGATCTGCTCGCTCGGGCTCTCGGCGGTCCTGGTCCGCTACCTGCCGGTGGCGGGGCCGGCCGGCAAGCCGCTGATCGTCCGCAGCTACGCGCTGACGGTCTTCCTCTCGTTCCTGGCCGGCGGCGTCGTCGCCCTCACCACCGACATCTGGTCGCCGACGCTGGGTTTCCTCGGGGAAGGCCTCTGGCCCCTCGCCTTCGCCCTCTCCACCGCGGCGATGACGACCTTCACCCTCCAGGACAGCGTCCTCACCGGGCTCCACAGAGCCGCCTGGATCCCGCTCGAGAACAGCCTCTACGCTCTCGCCAAGCTGGTCCTGCTGGCGGTCCTCGCCGGCCTGCTTCCGTTCTCCGGCCTGTTCGTCGCCTGGAACCTGCCGCTGCTGCCGGCCGTCGTCGTCATCAACTACCTGATCTTCCGGCGCCTGGTCCCGAAGATGTCGAGCGAGGGCGGGCTCGATCGCCGCAAGGTGATCGCGATGGCCGCCGGCAACTACGGCGGCAACCTACTCGGCCTGCTCGGCAACATGTACCTGCCGATCCTCGTCGCCAACCGGACCAGCGCCGCCGAGGCGGCCTACTTCTACGTCCCCTGGATGATCTCGCTCACGGTCGAGCTGGTGGCGCTGAACATGATGACCTCGCTGACCGTCGAGGCCGCCCTCGACATGCAGCGGCTGCGCCAGCTCTCCCGCCAGGCCCTGAAGCAGTCGATGCGCCTGGTGGTTCCGGTCGCGGCGCTGACCGCGTTGCTGGCCCCGCTCGGGCTGCTGGTGTTCGGGCACGAGTACGCCGACGAAGGGACGACGCTGCTGCGGCTGCTGGCCCTCGGCGCGATCCCCAACGTCATCGCCGCGCTCGGCACCGGCGTCGCCAGGATCGAGCACCGGGGCTGGATCGTCACCGCGATCCAGGGCTTCCAGCTCGTCTTCGTCGTCGCCCTCAGCGCCGCCCTCCTGCCCGGCGCCGGCATCGAGGCGATCGGGATCGCCTGGACCAGCTGCCAGTTCCTGCTGGCGGCGGCGCTGCTGGCGACGATCCTGCGCCCCGTCCTCTTCTCCGACTCGGGCGAGGTCCTCCCGGGCTAGGCCGAGCGCGCCGCCCGCCAGGCGAGCAGCCGCCGCAGCGCCAGGGTCCCCTGGGCGACGGCCCGGGGGCCGATGATGCCCAGTACCAGCGTCACCCAGGCCTGCGGTTCGAGCGGGCGGCGCCGCAGGGCGGCGACCGCGTAGCGGACGCCGGCGCGGCGCTTGCCGAGCAGGAAGGCCTGGACCGAGGCGACCCGGAGCATCGTCGTGTAGCCGTTGGGCCCGAGGCGGCGCAGCGCCTCTCCGTGCCGCTGCAGGGTTGTCTCCGCCATCCACAGCATGTCCGGCGCGTCGCTGAACAGGCGCGGCACCAGTTCGCTGGTCGAGGCGCTGCGCAGCCAGCTGTTGGGGGCGTCGGTGTGCTCGTGGCCGAGCACGTCGTCCACGTAGAGCGTCTTCTCCTCCCTCGCGAGCTCGAGCTCCCAGAGGGTCTCCATCGCCCCGCGGCGCTCGGCGAAGAGCGGCGTCGTCTCGAAGACCTCGCGCTTGATGCAGTGGGTCGCGTCGTTGCCGCCCTCGTCCTCGGCCCAGCTGATCCGCCCCTCGTAGCCGATCGGCTCGTCCGGCGTGAAGTACGGCGTGATCCGGCCGTCGTCCCAGACCAGGCGGCTGCGCACGACCCGGACCCCCGCGGGGAGTCTGAGGACGATCTCGTGCATCCGCTCCAGCGCCTCGGGAAACAGCTCCCAGTCGCTGTCGACGATCACCACCCAGTCGCCGGTCGAGTTGGCGACGCCGCTGTGGCGCGCGGGGCTGATGCCGCGGTTGTACTCGTGCCGGACCACCCGCAGCCGCGGGTCCTCGTAACCCTCCAGGGCGGCCAGGGTGCCGTCGCTGCTGTGGTCGTCGACGACGATCAGCTCGAAGTCCTCGAAGCTCTGAGCCAGGATGCTGTCGGCGCAGCGGCAGACGATCCGTTCCCGGTTGTAAGTGGGGACCACGATGCTGAAGAAGGGTGGCGACATCGCGAAGCGGGCAATCCTAGAGCCCAATGGGAGCAAGGCTTCGTGCGGGGATCAGGCCTGGCGGCGGCCTGCCGATCTCTATCTATGCTCAAGCCGATGGAGACCGCCACCGCCCCAGCCCCCGCCGCGTCGGAGCCGCCGCCGGTGCCGGAGACGATCCGCCTGCAGCCGACCAGCGGCTTCAGCCGGGTCCTCTCGCCGCACGAACTTTGGCGCTACCGCGACCTGGCGGTCCAGATCGCGATCCGCGACATCACTGTCCGCTACCGGCAGACGCTCCTCGGCGGCGCTTGGGCGGTGCTGCAGCCGATCGGCTTCATGGTGGTCTTCTCGCTGATCTTCGGCAACGTCGCCGGCATCTCCTCGAACGGCCTGCCTTACCCCCTTTTCAGCCTCGGGGCGCTGGTCCCCTGGGTCTTCTTCTCCAACTCGCTGCTGCTCGGCTCTGAAAGCCTGATCAGCAATTCGGCCCTGGTCTCGAAGATCTACTTCCCGCGGATCTTCATGCCGGCGGGGCCGATCGTCGCCGGCTTCGTCGACCTCGCGATCTCGACCGCGATCCTGCTGACGGTCACGCTTGCGTGGGGCTACACCCCCGGTCTCGGGATCCTGGCGCTGCCGCTGCTGATCGCCGTCGCCGCCCTCACGGCCCTCGGCGCCGGCGCCGCCCTGGCAGCGGTCAACGTCCGCTTCCGCGACGTCAAGTACGTCGTCCCCTTCGGGATCCAGCTCTGGCTCTTCATCACCCCGATCGTCTACGCCAACAGCAGCGTCAGCGAGCCGTGGCGGGTGATCTCCGCGATCAACCCGATGGTCGGGGTGGTCGAAGGCTTCCGCTGGGCGGCCCTGGGGACGGGAGACGCCCCCTGGGACCTGATCGGCATCTCGGCCGCAGCCGCCGCCGTCCTCTTCCTCGCCGGGCTCGCCTACTTCGACCGCGTCGAGCGCAGCTTCGCCGACTTCGTCTGACCATGACCGGCGTCGCGATCGAGACCCAAGGCTTGGCGAAGCGCTACACGCTCGGCGTCAGCGGCCGCGGTTACGGGACGCTGCGGGAGAGCATCGTCGAAGCCGTGAAGGCTCCGCTGCGGCGCTCTGGCCGCTCGGCCGCCGCCGAGAAGCGGGAGCTCTGGGCGCTGCGCGACCTCTCGCTGTCGATCGAAAGCGGCGAGGTGGTCGGCTTGATCGGCCACAACGGCGCCGGCAAGAGCACGCTGCTGAAGATCCTCTCCAGGATCACCGAGCCGAGCGCCGGCTACGCCGACGTGACCGGCCGGGTCGGCTCGCTGCTCGAGGTCGGGACCGGGTTCCACCCGGAGCTGACCGGTCGCGAGAACATCTTCCTCAACGGCTCGATCCTCGGCATGCGGCGCGCGGAGATCCGCGCCCGCTTCGACGAAATCGTCGCCTTCGCCGAAATCGACAAGTTCCTCGACACGCCGGTCAAGCGCTACTCCAGCGGCATGTCGGTCCGCCTCGCCTTTGCCGTCGCCGCCCACCTGGAGCCGGAGATCCTCCTCGTCGACGAGGTCCTCGCGGTCGGCGACGCCTCGTTCCAGCGGAAGTCGCTGGCGAAGATGAGCGAGGTCGCGCAGGCCGGCAGGACCGTCCTCTTCGTCTCCCACAACCTGGCGATCATCCAGGCGCTCTGCAAGCGCGGGATCCTGCTCGAGCGCGGTCAGGTGCAAGCCGACGGGACCGTCAACCAGGTCCTCGACCAGTACCTGGCGGCGCTGGAGCGCGAATCCGGGGGCGAGCTGCTGGAGCGGGAGGACCGGGACGGCCGCGGCTGGCGGCAGACGCTGCTGAAGCGGGTGGAAATGGTCGACTCGAGCGGACAGGCGAACGTCGTCGTCGGCGGCAGGCCGGCGAAGCTGGTCGTCGAGGTGACCGAGCTGCTGCCGGAGCTGCAGTGCAGCGCGACCATCGCCAACAGCCTCGGGCAGCCGATCGCCACCCTCGACAGCGAGGTCTCGGCGCCGGCCGACGCCCGCGACGCCGAGCTCGGGCCGCTGATCGAGTGCGAGATCCCAGCCCTGCCGCTGCTGCCCGGGCGCTACCGGATCGACCTCGTGGTCAAAGCCAACAGCGTCTACCAGGACGGCCTGCAGGGCGCTGTCTTCTTCGACGTCGAGCAGGGGGTGATGGACGGGCGCCCGATGCCCACCGACGGCATCGAGGGCAGCATCGCCTTCCCCCACGCCTGGCGGCTGCCGCCATGAGCGAGGGGCCGAGCATCTCGGTCGTCATCCCCGCCTACGAAGCCGCCGGGACGATCGCCGAGACGGTCGAGTCGGCGCTCTCGCAGGACCCGCCACCCCATCAGGTGATCGTCGCCGACGACGGTTCGGGCGATGCGCTGGAGCAGGCGCTGGAGCCCTTCGAGGACCGGATCGATCTCCTCCGCCTCCCCCACGCCGGCGTCTCCCCGGCCCGCAACGCCGCCTGCCGCCACGCCTCGGGCGATTTCGTCCTCTTCCTCGACGCCGACGACCTGCTGCTTCCCGGCAAGCTGGAGGCGCTCGCGCGGCTGGGACGGGACCGCCCCGGCCTCGACGTCCTCGCCACCGACCTCTGGTTCGAGGAGGACGGCCGCCGCAGCGGTCGCTTCGGCGAAGCGAACGCCTTCCCCGCCGAGGGGGACCAGCGCCGGACCATCCTCGAACGCTGCTTCGTCGCCCAGCCGGCGATCCGCCGTTCGCGCCTGCTCGCGCTCGGCGGCTTCGACGAGACCCTGCGCACCGGCGAGGACTGGGACTGCCTGCTCCGGCTCGTCCTCGACGGCTCGCTTGCGGGCTTCGACCCCGCCCCGCTCGGCGTCTACCGGATCCACGCGGGGAGCCTGACCAGCTCCCGCGCCGGCACCTTCCGCGACCGGGCGCGGGTGCTGGAAAAAGCTCTCGCCAACCCGGACCTGCGCCCGCAGGAGAGGCCGGTCGCGGAGCGGATGCTGGCGCGCCAGCGCTCGCGCGCGGCGCTCGGCGAGGCACAGGCGGCGGTGGCCGAAGGCCGCCCCGACGCGCGCCGCCGGGGGCTCGCCCTGGCGCGCAGCTCGGGAGCCGCGCCACGCGACCGTCTCTGGGGCCTGGCCCTATTCCTCGCTCCGGCGTCCCTTCGCCCCCGGCTCGGCCGCGGCCTCGGCGCCACCTCCCAGCTCTCGCGTCGCCTTCCCGGGACGGAGGCGAGGGGATGAGCTCGATGCCAGCGGTCTCCGTCCTGATGCCGGTCCGGGACAGCGAGCGGTTCGTCGCCGAGGCGGTCGAGTCGGTGCTCTCGGGGACGTTTGCCGACCTCGAGCTGCTCGTCCTCGACGACGGCTCCACCGACTCGACGCCGCAGATCCTCGAGCGGCTCGCGGCGGCCGACCCGCGGCTGGTCATCCACCGGCGCGAGCCCGGTCGCAACCTCGCGGAGGTCCTCAACGTTGCCGCGGAGCTTTCGCGGGGGGCCCTGATCGCCCGCCTCGACGCCGACGACGTCTCCCTCCCCGACCGCCTTCAGCTTCAGACCGAGTTCCTTGCGGCGAACCCGGAGGTGGCGCTGCTGGGCGGGCAGGCGCTGCTGATCGATGAGAGCGGCCGCGAGTTCGGGCGGGCCGAGTACCCGACCAGCGACGCTGAGCTGCAGGCCGCACTGCGCGAGCGCAACCCCTTCGTCCACTCGGCGATGACGATGCGGCGGGAGGCCTTCGAAGCTGTCGGCGGCTACCGCGCCAACTTCGACCACGCCGAGGACCTCGACCTCTGGCTGCGGCTCGCGGCCGGCCGCCAGATCGCGAACCTGCCCGGCCCGGTCGTCAAGTACCGGATCCACGGCGGCCAGCAGACGCTCCAAAAGCAGGACGAACAGGCGCTGTTCTCGCTCGCGGCCCGCGCCTCGGCTCAGGCCCTGGCTGCCGGGAGGCCCGACCCGGTCGCGGGCGCCCGCATCGACGAATCCTTCCTGCGCTCTCAAGGGATCGACCCGCCGGAGGTGACGGCCGCGGTGGTCCCCGCCCTGAGCTGGCTCGCACGCACCACGGGGCGGGCGGGCCACCCCGGCGACGCCCGCCGTCTTTTCGACGCCGCCCTGGCGCGAGCCCGCTCGGATTCGGGGTCGCCTGAGTTGGTAGCGTCCGTCTACCGTTCGATGGGGCACCGGCACGCAGAGCAGGGAGAGCGCGTCCGCGCCAAGCTGAAGGCCGCCCGGGCCCGTCTTGTTGAGCGGGGAGCGAGGCGATGAAGCCCGAGCTGCTGGCGCAGGGACTGGGTTGGCGGATCGGGATTCCGCTGCTGCGAGCGCGGGCCCGGCGGCGGCTGGCGCGCCTCGAGCCCGGCGCGGCCACCGTCGTCACCGTCAACTGGAACTCCTGGGAGCACCTGAAGGTGCTGATCGAGGTCGTCCAGCGGCGCAGCCCCGCCTCGACCCGGATCGTCGTCGTCGACAACGGCTCCAAGGACGAGTCGCGGGCGCGGCTTGCCGAACATCCCGAGGTGAAAACGGTGAAGCTGCCCGGCAACCTCGGCCACGAGCTGGCGATGGACACCGGAGTCCTGCTCGCCGAAACCGAGTTCGTCGTCGCCCTGGACGTCGACGCCTTTCCCCTTCACAACAACTGGCTGGCGGAGCTATTGGCGCCGCTCGACGGAGGAGCGATGATCTCGGGGGCGCGGCTGAACCGCCAGTACGTCCACCCCTGCTGCTGGGCGATGCGCAAGGCGCGGTTCGTCGAGCGCAACCACTCCTTCCGCTCGCACTACCAGCCCCGGGAAGAGGGCCGCGACGCCTCCGGCGACGTCGGCGAGCAGATCTCCACCGCCGAGGCGCCGAACCTCCACTTCTTCGAGGTGACGAGCCAGCGCGGCCCCGGCGACGTCGGCACCGTCTTCGGCGACCTCGTCTACCACAATTTCTACGCGACCCGGTTCAGCGCCAGCCCGGAGAGCACCCTCGACAACGTGGTCGCGGCCGACGACTCCAGCCAGGCCTGGCAAGAGGCGCTGCAGCGGTACGTCTAATGGCTGGGGCGACGCCCCACGGCGAGAATCGCGTTCGGCCGGCCCCAGGTGAGGCCCGCGTGCTCGAGCACCACGGCGGTGGCGAGGAACGGGAAGGCGAGCAGCCGCAGCAGCAGCGGCCCGGCCTTGATCCGGTCGCGGACCTCCTGCGCCGCGGCGGCGAGGCTGCGGTAGGTGCCGCGCACGCCGGCCGAGCCGAGCCCAGCCTGCTCGAGCATCGCCGCGAGGCCCTCCCGGGTGTAGCCCTGGCGGACCTGCTCCCGCCAGGTGGTGGCGCTGCCGGGGAGGACCGGCTGCCAGTCGCGGTCGGGCACCTGCACCATCAGCGTGCCGCCCGGCTTGACCGCGGCGGCCATCGTCTGCAAGGCCCCCTCGTCATCGGGGATCTCGCTCAGGCACTCGAGGGCGATCACCGCGTCGAAGCCGGAGAGCGGCAGCGGGCGCAGCAGGTCGGCGGCGGCGAAGGAGACGTTGTCGAGCCCGCGGCCCTTGGCGCGGGCACGGGCGCCGGCGAGCATGTCCTCCCGCAGGTCGACGCCGACGATCGCCCAGCCGGGGTGCCGCTTGGCGAGCGCGAGCGAGAGCAGCCCGTCACCGCAACCGGCGTCGAGGACGCGGATCGGCCCGCCGCCGGCAAGCTCGGAGAGGGCGTCGTCGGCGACCTTGAGCCGCAGGCGCCGCGCCGGCGCCATCAGCGCGGTGCGCTCCTCGAGGATCGCCTTGATCGTCGCCAGCGGTCGCATCGCCGCATCATTCCCGATCGCTCGGCGGCGCCCCGGTGAGCCGGGACTGGTGCGATGCCCCGTGGCGCACCCGCCTGGCGCGGCGGCTCCGGCTGCCCCCCGCCCTGCTGCGGCCGCTGGCCGCGATCTCGCCGCGCTGGTCGGAGCTGGCCGACGATCTCGCCTACTGGCGCGGGGTCCGGCGCCAGGTATCAGCGGCGGAGTGGCGCCGCCTCAGCTCCTCCTACTCCGTCCTCGTCTATCACCGCTTCGCCGGCGAGCTGAAGCCGGGGCAGGAGCGGATCGACATCTCGCCGCGGCACTTCCGGCGCCAGCTGCGGACCCTGCGCCTTCTCGGCTTCCGCCCGCTCAGCCCCGAGCAGGTCCTCGGCTTCCACCGCGGCGAGAGCGGCATTCCGCGGCGCGCCCTTGTTCTGACCGTGGACGACGCCACCGCCGACAGCGTCGAGCCGCTGCGCGAGGCGGCCGGCTGGAAGCCGCAGCTCTTCGTACCGACGGCCGAGCTCGGCGGCAGCGCCCACTGGATCGAAGGCGAGCCGGTTGCGACCTGGAGACAGGTAGAGGAGCTGGCCGCGGCGGGAGTGGCGATCGGCTCCCACACCCGCCACCACCGCCGCCTCAGCGAGCTTCCGGCGCCGGTGCGAGAGGTCGAGCTGGCCGGGTCCCTGGCCGACCTGCGCGAGCGCCTGCCGAACCCGCTCGCCGTGATCGCCTACCCGAACGGCGACCACGACGACGCCGTCTGCGAGGCGACGCGAGGAGCCGGCTACGAGCTCGGCTTCACCACCGAGAAGGGCCGCAACAGCGCCGGCACCGACCCCTACCGGCTGCGGCGGGTCAGCATCCACGGCGCCGACGGCGCCCTCGCGGCGATCTGGAAGGTGGCGACCGGCGAGGCGCTGCCGCCGCTCTGGCTGCGCCTGCGCGGCTGATCTTCAGCCCGTCGCCCTTTCGAACTCCTCCAGCAGCAGGCCGAAGAAAGGGGCCTCGCGCAGGTCCTCGAGACGGGGCTCGGCGGCGGCCGCGAGGCGCAAGTGCTCGTAGTCCGAGCGGCAGTGGATCACGCAGCAGAGGCGACGCAGTGCCGGCATGAGGTCGGGATCGAGGCCCAGCGCCTCGCAGTAGCGAGCGGTCGCGGCGGCGGCGACCGTCCCGTAGGGGGTCGAGGGGTCGAGCAGGCGCCGGTAGGAGTCCCGCGTGGTCCCGTCCTCGAGTGCCTTGTCGAGGACGAAGGCGGCATTGGCGAGGAAGTAGGCGAGGTCGAGGCCCGGCAGTCCCTGCGGCTCGGCGGACTCCCAGTCGAGCAGGGCGGGGAGATCGCGGGCGGCCAGGACCAGGTTCCAGGGCGAGCAGTCGCGGTGCTCGCAGACGACCGGTAGCCCCGCGACGGCCTCGGCGTCAGCGCGCAGGGTGGCCAGCTGCCCCTCGTCCAGCGCCGGGCCGAAGTGCTGCTCGAAGAACGCGAGGTGCTCGTCGATCGTCGTCCTCGCCGCGGACTCTGCCGTCCCCTCGCCGGCCAGGTCGATCAGCAGCTCGGTCACCCGGCGCGCCATCTCCGGGAAGCTCTTCGGGGTCAGGCGATCGAGCATCGAATCCCCCTCGATCGCCTCCTCGCTCACCCCACCGCGGCCGGAGCGGCGCAGGCGCGCGCGGAACCCGGGGATCCCTTCCACCTCGGGACGCTCCGCGGCCAAGCGGGCGAGCACCTCCGCCTCGCGCTCCATCCCCCGTTCGGCCTCGGGCACCCGGGCGAACTTGGTGGCCGCGGGCGGGCGCGGCGTGCCCGGCACGAATTCGAGCCCGACGACCTTGTTGATGCTGCGGTGGCCGCCGGTCAGCAGCATCGGCGACGGGGCGCCGTCGGTGTCCTCGGCCCTGCTGCCGGGAAGCCGCGCGAGCATGTACACCGGCGCCAGGTAGCCGAACCGGGCCGCCCAGCCCCAGAGCCGGCGGAGGCCGGCATCGGCCGCGGACCTGGCCGGTCGCTTGAGGAGCAGGTGGGCGACCGCCTCGCGAGACTCGAGCGGCAGCCAGAACTGGGGCAGCCGGTTCGGCTGCGGCCCGGCCCAGTAGGTCCGCACGTCGACGAACCCGGCCTTCCGCAGGCGCCGCTTGGCCCGCTGCGGGCCGCCCAGGCGCGGCACCCGCCAGCGGCAGACCACCTCGCCCCCCGGCGCCAGGGCGTCGCGGACGAGGCCCAGCGAGGACGC